>Ga0194120_10009785_pt1 | contig 12051 bp, 8 predicted proteins | sample TA2MahCa65mmetaG_FD_148642 | JGI IMG/M metagenome (GOLD analysis project Ga0194120, IMG submission 148642) | Freshwater microbial communities from Lake Tanganyika, Tanzania - TA2015019 Mahale Deep Cast 65m | ecosystem: Environmental > Aquatic > Freshwater > Lake | place: Tanzania: Lake... | reverse complement strand
AAAAGTTCCAGCCTTTTTTTATTGTGGGGTTTCTTGCCTTAAAGTTGACCTGGGAATCAGTCTGAGTGTCAAGTTTTGTCTCAATCCTGCAGTTTTTAGAGCTGTACATCCACCAGCCGCCATACATTGCATGGTAATATGCCAGGTTCTTTTCTCCTGTGAAGACGTCATTGCTTTCAGGCGGCGTGTTTGTCGTCTTTCCGTCCTTGACAGTAACTCCGTAATACTTCTCTTTCAATGGCGAGAAGTAATACGCGGCCTTGATTGAAAAGTCCTTGTCATTGCTGTAGCCGCACGTGTTTGTGTATCCATCCCGCCTTCCCATGTCAATAAGGGGAATAACATTCCAGCCTTTGAAAACCTGAAAAGTCAACTTGCCTGTCTCGGCACTGTAATCTCCGTACGTCTGCAGGGCCTGGCCAAATGCCACGCTTGAAAGCATCAGAACTGCTGCCACAATCCCAAAAAATATCCCATTCATAATTCCAATCCTCCAAACACCAGAATAGAGCTACTGATACCCTCAAGCAGGCAATGGCGGCGGTGGCGGTATGTCCCCCCCTCCGTTTCCCCCATTTCCGCTGCCCCCGCCGTCATTTCCTCCGTTTCCGCCATTGGGCGGGCTTGGAGGCTGCGGCGGGTCTTCCCCCCCGTTTGGGTTGGTGTTTGTGCAGCCAAAAGACAAAAGCAGGACAAAACACAGCGCAAGTGCGACAATTGATTTTATCTCCATAATCAGCTTTGCGCCTCCCCATATTTATATTTTGGCATGTTTTTGTGCGGTTCGGGGGAGCGGGGCAGTTTTTTGCTCTCTTCCAAAGCTTCTAGGGCTGCTCTGTGTAATCCTCGTATGTGCTGTCATTGAAAGAGTAAAGAAGCCTGTCGCCTTCAATTTCCATTTCATTTGGCTCTTGCGCAGAATTAGGCATGTACTCCGATGAGCTTTTTTCTGCCCCTGCCTTTGGTAATATTCTTGCGCTTTTTTGCAAATCAACATGCCACACTTTTTGCCCAAAAGAAAAAATCACATAGGATTTTTTGGATGCCCCGATGCCCACCCTGGCATCGTTGCTTCCAAGGCAGCGCAGCATTGAGCACAAAAGCACCGCCTTTCCAACATCGTCGCATGCGCCTGCAGCTTCAACATCCTCAAACGAAAGCCAGAAATTGATGGGCATTTGGACCGTGGGTATTTTTGAAACATGGGCAATGGCCCTGTCGCAGGCAGCCAAAAAGTCGTTTTCAAAAATGTAGGGGTGGAACTGGGACTCAATTTCCTGCGAAAGCGCCACGATTTTTTGGTCATGTGGCCTGATTAGAGTCTTAAGCTCTGTTATGGACTTTGTTTCCTGCTCCTCTATGTATTGCTCGTATCTTGCCAAAATGCGCCTTAAAATTTCAAGCTCGTGCCTTAAGCCAGCCTCCTGCTGCTCCATGCTTTTGGCTGAGGCAACTGAAGCCTGAGCCTCCCCTTCACTCTTTTTTTTCAGCCCGCCTTCCTTGAAAAAAGGCAAGTCAACCATAATTCTCTCCCACAAAATGTGTTAGAAATTAGGTGTTGCGTGGTATAATAACCTTTGGCTATTGTAAGGCATTATTTTTTTGTGGGAAAAGAAAACCCTATATGTATCTTTTGCAGGAGGCAAAGGCAACAAGCACGTTTCTTGTGCACTGGGGTGTTGCAGGCTGGCTCATTGAAAGAAGATAACTTCCTATGTTTGCATAAGTGCATCCCTGCCCGCCAATCGGGTTGCAGATGCCGCTGCTGCAAGACATTGCAACAGTCTGTCCGTTGCCACAGGCCAATGTTGCGCTTGCAGGGCTGGTGCCTGCGTATGTGACGGACGGGGCAATCTGGTAGTTTGGCTCTATCACAGGCGGCGCATAGATTATGCACGTTCTATTCGCGCCTATGCTCACATTTGATGGCAGCGTGCAGCTAAATCCCGTGGTGTGCATTGCCTTGATTTGCTTGTTTAGCTCGACTGCAGCCGCAGCGTCAACAACAAGCCTTGAGACGTGCGGCTCGCTGTTTGTCTGTGCCGGGTTCATCACCGCGTTTGCAGGGTCAAACGTTGTTGTCCAGCCAATGCTTGTTGTGGCATTTGTGCAGGCAACAACCTGACTTGCATTGTTAATGCAAATTGCCTGCACCGGATAGCTTGACCCCCTGCTTGCATTATAGTTTGCAAGTGCAAGGCTTGTCGAGTTGAGGGTGCAAGACGCTGGAATGCCGCTAGTTGGGTTGACCTGGACTGCAAGCGAGTCATTTGCAAAAAGGATGTTTCCCTGGCAGTTTAAGACACTTGAGTTGAACATGATATTTATTGCCAGTGTGCCTGTGAAAAATGCTGCAGGGGCTGTAATGCTTGCATCCCTTGCAACTGTTGCAAGCGGCGGGATTGACTGGCCCCAGTTTGCCCCTGGCGTGAGCACAAAGCCGTTGTCAAGGGATGCAGACACAATGGAAATGGGGATGCTGTCGCCGTTGTTCCTTATTACAAACTGCACTGGGACTGTCTGGCCGGGGTTTATGTTTAACGGATTCGGGGACAGTGAAATGATGTCTGGGCTGATAGTTTGCGGGTCCCGGACAAGAATTGAAATGCTTGAGAAAGTTGTTGGCGGATTCCAAACATACGGCTCATACTTGTATTTTTCAGTGTAGGCGCCAGTCTCCTCAAGTTTCATAATGGCCCTGCACACAAGATTGCTTACACTTGAGTAGGCAGTATAATCTCCTGTTCCGGCTGCTGCAAATGTTGCCGTGCCAACACTTTCAGGGTTTCCTGTGTCTTCAAAACCAATTGCCCCGCGCTCAACCCGTATTTTGGCATCCGCCTTGCAAAAGAAGTTTGTTGGCGAGTTGCCATTCTGGTTAACTCCCATATTGGCTATATATGGGTGGTACTTTGTTGTCTCATCATAGAGCGGAACCAGCTGATCAAAAATAAGATTAAAACTTTTTATTATCGGGTTACTTGCATTTATCCCGTCTGTCAGTGCCTGATCCCATTTAATGGGTGCATTATATGTGTTTGATGCTGGCGGCGGCTTTGGCCTTGCACCGCCATCCCAATCATCGGCCGGGAACGGAGTTTTTGATGTAAAAACACTGTCAGCAGCCCATTTCGAGTCTGAAGCAAATGAACCTACCAGGTTTCCAGGGCAAACAACATCCCCGCCAGTCAAATCATTCAGGTTTGCGTTTCCACTTGGGCTGTAAAGTATCCTTGTGCCTGTGCTTGACAAACCAACAGTTGCTTCTATAGAAAGCCGCGTGTTTAATGTTATCGGGGTACCGTAAACAAATTCGGTGTCAAATTTAGACACCGTAGTGTTAAGCGCAAATTGAGGCATTGTTAACAAGCAAATAACAATGGGAAAAATCAGTGCCACTTTGGCTGCCGTTTCGTGCCGTTCAACTATTTTTTTTAGCTTGCGCATTTTACGACCCACAGAGGCTACTTGAACAGCATCCATCTCAAATCCAATGTCACTTTGTCAAGATTCCGTATCTTCCAATCCGATGGCATATCTGTTCTTGTTGCAGTTGTGGCAAGCAATCCAAGCATTAGGTTTTCGTTGAGTGTGTAATACGCTCCAACGTTAAGGCTGACTTCCTTGTCCCGCCCGACTCCGGCACTCTGCATGAACATCACGCTTCCAACCTGTTCCTGCAGGCTAAACTGCGAACCCAAATGTTTTTTCTCCCCGCTTGCCTCATAAGTTGATTTATACTCGAATTTTATCGCTTTATACTTTGCTCCAAGGCCCACAGTTACAAATGCGCTGTTGCCAAACAATTCTGATGAAATGCCTGTAAGGCCTAAGTCAAGCTCCCCAATCTTAAGCCCAACCGGCCTGTAGGTTTCAAGCCCTATTTTCCAAGATGCCTTATCATTCTCAAGTATGGCTCCAAGCTGGACCACTCCTGCTGGCGAAAGCATGCTATACTCAAGCCCCAGGCGCTCTATGTTGTCCGGGCTTTTTATCCGCTCGATTATCTCATTTTCAGTCATTATCACATAATCTTTGGTTCCTGTCTCATAGGTTGCGGTAATCATGTAAAGTGGCGCAAACAACCCGGCTTGATATGCTTTCCCATTTTTTACAGCTTCGCTGTATTGCCTTGCAGCCTCAAGCGAACCTGCTGAAAATTTAACCGACTGCACGCTCTCAACTTCCTTGATTTTTATCCCAAATCCCCCTTCTTTTAAAATGTTTGGCACAACGTTTTTTGCAAGGGTCGAACCTGAAAACAAACCCCCTTGCGCATTTCTCCAGGTGTTGTTTTTTATGTCCTCTATCGTGTACCCAAAAAGCAATTTCCATGCCTGCGGACTGTCGCCGTGCTTCCGCAGTATTGCGTTTATCTCACCAATCGACACGCCCTCTGGGTGGCTCGGGCTTTCTGTTAATGCCTTAAGCAAATTGTCGGTTTTGGAAGTTTTCGTGTTTAGCGAGTTTATCAAGCCGCCAAGGCCTATTGAAATTTCGCTTGGGCTAAGCCCCAAGTCTTTGCTTTTAATATATGCCATCAGATTTCCCTGGACTTTTTTTATCTCATCAGCAATATTCTCTATTTTTTTCACATCTGCGGGGTCATTGCTATTGTAAAATCCAAAAAGCGGCGTGCCAAGTATGTTAAATGGCGACTCAAGCTGCCTAAATACATCCGGGGTTGTTTTATTAAGTACTGTGGGCTCAGTTCTTATTGGGGTTGTGCCAAGGTCAAATGCCGTCCAATCACCGCTAATATTGGACTGCACCGAGTGGTCCTCACCACTAATCTGTTCAAATCTCGTTCTTAAGTCCTCGGCAAGCGTTTTATATGTAATCCCTTCCCTGTAAAGCGGAGGTGTTTTCAATGCCATCCCCCTGCTTGTTTCTATGCTTTCAATGGCATCGCGAAGCGATTTGAGCAGCATCCCAACATCCCGGTTATCTTTTTGTCCCGGCTCCATCTCATCATATAGCCTGTTTCCATATCTTATCAGGACGCTTGCAGCCACCTCTTTTTTGTCTTCTTCCCCATCTTTGATAATTTGCCACAAAGTGCCGACATAAGTCAAATGGGCTTCAGTGCCTGTCCCAGGTTTTTTGTAATCAAGCATTTTCCCCACACTTGCCTCAAGTTCATCAAACGCCAAATCCGCATAGCCGTTTATGACAAGCTGCGCGCTCCATGCCTTGTAAGCCTGGTTGGACCAAGCTTTCTGTACAAGATTGGAGCCTTCCACGGTTTCGCTTTTTATGCTCTCAAAGAAATCCGCAGTTTTTTTTGCAACATACTCCTTGTCAGAAACAAACGCGTCTGCTGCAAACATCAGCTTTATATACGCTACTCTCATCCTAGCCGAATTCCCGCTGTCGGTTATCCTCTCCTTGTAAATCCTTTCAATGTCCCCAAGTTCAAGGTCAATATTTGGCATCCCGCAGGCATCTTTTAATTGCGATATGTTGCCCAACAACTTGGCTGTTTCACTATCGTTTATGCCGGTTGCTTCATTCCTGATAATCGGCAAAACCGCATTTTTTGCAAGTAAAGCCACATCCGAGCCGGAAACCAGCTCTTCCAAATCGGATTTTCCAATTTTGCCTTCTTTATGCAGTTTATACACAGAAACCTGCAATGAATCTATGCATGCGGCTGCGCTTTTGACAAGCCCTTCAAGGCTTTTCGTATCAAAAGTTGCAATCTTTTGTGCGTACATGTCAGAAAAAACATCATTCATTAAACTCAACGAAGCGCCATAAAAACTGCCGTGCAATGAGTGGTCATTGGCATGCTCCAAGTTTGAAATCTTTTCATTGGCTTTGGAAAACAGGTTTGTAAACTTCACGTCCGAGAAAATCTTCATTTTTTCCTGTCCTGAAAGTTTTGCAATGTCATTTTTCAGATAATTAGCCATTTCCTGCAAGACCGTTGCTGTTTGGGCGCTTGTATTTGCTTTAGAAAACGCTTCTGCAAGCTCAAGGGCTTTTTTTTGCGCAGCCTCAAGCCCAATTGCAACTGCTGGCGTGTCCTCCTCTCTTCTTTTTTGCATCATAGCCATCTATTAACACCTATTGCGCTTCCTGCCTTTCCCAATATGCGTCTATCCGAACGATTGCATCTGCCCTAAACTTATTCAAATCGATATTTGCAACCCCCATCTCATCTCCTATTCTCTCAAGCAGGACGCCTCTTTCCCTAAGCGCTGCCTGTACCATAGGATTCCCAATATCCATCTTCAGGTATACTCCCTTGCCGTTTCTGTCTGTAACTGCCTGCCCAATTGTCACTCCATCCAAAACCACGTCCCTTCTCTCGCCCGCCCCGCCACTTTTAACTATGGCTTGGGCAAAACTTTTTGAATCCGGGTCGTGGCTCTCATCAAATAATTCCAGGGTTCCAGCCTTTGCATCCCATTCTGCAATAACATAAGTGAATTTAGGATTTGAGTGAATATTCCCCAATGGGGCCTCCAGGGTTCGCTTGTTGGATGCATCCAAATCTATGCGCGCAGTCATTATGCCAATTCTTGCAATGTCATCAATCGCCGTGTGGGCAATAAGCCTTGCACTTGATTTGCTAACCACCTGCACGCTTGCCTCCGGCGTGGTGATTGTCTCGCCAAATGCGTTTTTGTAGCTGGCCTGCATCTTCAGGGCATAGCTTCCGGAGCCTGGCGTGCTAAATGACACAGTGCCGCTTTTTCCATCCAGCTGCGGCCTTTTTATGGCATCCTGCCCTATTTCCGTCCTGTTGCCTGCCTCATCCTCAAGCCATGCCTTGAGAGTAAAATTATTTGCAAACTGCGCCCCAGTCCTGTCAATCGCCCCGTTGTCCTTCACGGAAAGCCCAATCCTAAAGTCAACGCTGTTTCCTTCCTTGGAAGCCTCAATTGGGCCTTCAATGGTGCTTAGCTGCAGCGTGACATCTGCTACCAGGCCAACTTCAGCCCCCCTGTTCAAGTCAAGATAACTGTTTTTTCCTGTTGCCTTGTGCCTTGCCAAAAACGCGTTCATTTCCCTGAACTTGCCCTTGTTGAGCACGAACTGGCCAAAGCTTCCCGCCCCGGTTTTCTCAAAATCCAGGATGCTTTTTTTGAGGTCAAGCACTCCCTTGTCGTTGTACACAAGAAGCTCAGTTGCCGCTTTCTGGCTGTTTTTTGCAAGCATCTCGTACATGTCATGCACGCTTGTGTCAACATGCTCCCCCTTTGTCTCAACCATTCCAGTTATATCAACATTGAACTTCCTGTACAAGTCCACAATCCCCTTTGCAGTCACAGCGGCTCGCTCAAGGGCAAGCCTGTCGTTGCTCCCCTTCTGCCTTTCATAAAGCCTGAGCATTTCGGTATACTCATCAAAAGCTTTCCTGTCATTTTTCTTCACCTGCGCCAGGTAGCCTTTCTTTTCCTCTGCCCCCATGTTGCTTAAGTCTTCTCTAAAATAGTACACGTCCGGATTGAGGACTTCCATTGACGCCTTTCCAACCACCTGAAGCTTCTGGCCGTTTTGCTCAAGCTTGGTGTAGACTTCCTTGAGAATCGGCCTGACCTCGCCAAACTCTGATGCGCTTAACGCCGTTCCATCAAGCATCTTTTTTGCAATCTGCTGCGCGGTTTGCTGCTCCATCCCATGCAGTGTCAGCAGGTTGGAAATGCCGCGCATATAAACAAGCTCGCGGGCTTTCTTTTCATCGTCCGGCTTTACCCTAAAGTCGCGCCTGTAGTCCATTGGCACAAACACAGAAACGTCAAAATTCTCCCGCGTTCTCTCCTTCACCTGCGTCAGGGCGTTTTCCCCAGTCACAGTCGGGACAAAATCCAGCCCAGGCGTGCCCATGCGCGTCTCTGTCTGAAGACTTGCGCTTTCAATTGGGAAAGGCAAATTAGAATTGAGCCTGTCTGCAAATCCCGCCAATTCAGACTTTGCCTTTAATATGTTTTCCTCATCCCCGACCCTGCTTTTGTATACAGTTGCAACGCTGTTCCTGAACAGAGCATCCTTTATCGCTGCCTCTATGTTCTCAAGCCTTTTTGAAAAATCCTCAAGCGCCACTTTGTTTTGCGCTGTCGTCTCATTTTGAATGAGCTGCCTTGCCTCGCCAACACTTTCAATTATGCCACCAACAAATCTCTGCCCGCCCCTACTGTAGCCTATTTGCTCTTTCAAAAGGTAGAAATCCAGCTTCTGGCCTGCTTTGAGCTTTCCAAGCTCGCCAATAACAAAATTAGTGTTGTCCTGCACCTTCTGAAGCGCGCTTTGGAGCTGCGCACTAACCTGCTCCCTTGGCTTTTCCTCCTGCTCCACAAAGCGGTTGTAGCCCATCCAGTCACTCCCAATCAGCCTTTCATTTTCAGGGCTCATATTACGCTTGCCAGCTTTATAATATTGCTGGATTTTTGCATGCAACTTTTTAGCAGCCCACTGAAGAACCTCGGTGCGGGAGCCATCTGCTTGAGCTGGTGGAGGAGCACCGAGGCAGGCTCCCCCTAAAGGACACTACATCACACTTCCCCTTCCAAAATCCAAATCCCAGCCAAAATGCAAATTTATTTAACCAAAGCAATCCAAACAGGTGCCATGAGAATTTCGCTTCTTTTCATTGCCTCAATATTTTTTCTTGCGACTGCAAACATGCCGCGTGCCCAGCCTTCCTGCACGACAACCTCGCAGTGCGCAGAGGGCTTTTGCATAAATTCAACGTGCACTGTCCCGCAATTTGGCAACTACTCAGTCAGCGGCTTGTGCTCAAAAACAACCGATTGCAGCAGGGGCTTTTGCCTCAATTTCACCTGCATTGTCCCTGCCCCGGCAAAAGCATCTGCGGCAGCCGGATTTGGGGCGTGCAAGGGATTTCTAAACACCCTGACTGGCGGCAAGGGCCTGTTTTGCGACCTGTGGTTCCATGTCCTTGTTATGCTTAGTGCGATTGCAGCCGCCCTTGCAAGAAAAATCAAATTTCCTTTTGCAAGCATTGCAGCTTTTTTTGTCCCAGTGCTTGCAGGGTATCTTGCTGAGGCAGCCATTGGGCTTGGGGTAGCCTTTATCTCAATAGTCTACCTGATGGCAATTTCACCTGGTAGGCAAAGCCAGCAAGGGGGCAATGGCAACTTCGCATCGCAGCAGTGGCAAAAGCCAACAGGCAATGATGGTTTTAGGCTGCCTGATTCACAAGATGGCAGCGACTTTGGGCAAAAAGAAGAGTAGAAAATGCCAATGAAGATAAGAAAAGAACTGGGAAAACGGCAAGGAAAATTAAAACATAGTAACAAGACAGGCCCTATTGTTTGGCGTTTCTTACAAGTTCCACGCCAGCAAGCTTTTCGCCTGCAAGGTAGGAAATCAGGGCTTTTCCTGACAAGCTTATGTGGCCTATTTTTGACCTGTCCACCCCGAACTTTTCAATTGCCGCGATTGTGTGCCCGCCGCCAGCCAGGCTAAATGCCTTGCTTTTTTCAATGGCATCAAGGATTATCCGCGTCCCGCCTTCAAAAGCAGCCTGCTCGTAGACTCCAGCCGGGCCGTTGATTACAATCGTCCCTGCGCCAAGCAGAATTTCTGCAAATTTCTTTGCAGAGGCAAGGCCAATGTCCATAATGGGCCCGTTGCACGGAAGCATTTCAGTCTTGCACTCAATTCTTGACTGGCCAACCAGGTATGCAACATCCTGTGGCAGCAGTATTTTTTCCCCGTATTGTGCCAAAAGCTCGCGGGCTAGGCCAACATGCGCAGCAGCACCGATTTCCTTCAAATAGCTTTCAGTTGCAAACCCGAGGTTTTTGTCAGGCGGCAGCCACGACTTTATCATCAGGTTTCCAAGCACTCCGCAGGCAATAATCGCATCGGCTTTGCCTTCTGCCAGGAACTTTTCCATTATCCCAATCGAATCTTCAGGCTTTGCCCCGCCCATGACAAATACAACCGGCTTTTTCCCAGAGTACACCCTGTCAAGCGCCTCAAGCTCGGCCTGCATCACGCGCCCCGCCACCACCGTCTTTTCAAAAAAGCCTACGACCGAGGCATGCGGCCTGTGGGAAACAGAAAAGCCGTCAAGCACGAATATGTCGCAAAATTCGAAAAGCTCCTTTACTATCTGTGAATTTTTCGCATCCTGAACTGACTTGTATTTTGTCTCATCCTCAACCATCCGCACATTGTCAAGAAGAATTATCTGGCCGCCATATAGCGCGCCAATCGCAGCCTTTGCCGAAGTTCCGCACACGTCGGCGATATATGTAACCGGCTTTCCGACATGCTTTTCAAGAAGACGCGCATGCTGCTCCAGGTGCAAAAAATCATAATCTCCCTGCCTGCCCTGGTGCCCAAGAACCACGACTTTTGCCCCCTTGTCGGAAAGCTCCCTTACGGTTTTTGCATGCTGCACAAGCCTGTCGCTTTCTTGTATTGCCATTGTTTTCTTGTCCACGGGGCAGTTGATGTCTATGCGCACAAACACGCGCTTGTTTTCAAAATTCACATCATTCATCGTAATCATAAAAACACCCAAAACTGAAATGGCCTCGGACTGCATAGACATACAATAATATACAATGCGCAGGCATTGGCAAGCAAGGTTACGCAAGCCTGTGGCGCAAACCCCATTTATCGTTGGTGCGCAAAAGTATTAAACTTGCTTTGCTTGTAAATCATTACTGCAAATGCAAATGCCGGCTTGATATAATTCGGGGTGTTTATGATGAAAATCGCCATTAGCGGGTTTGGAAGGATTGGCAGGCTTGCCCTGCGCGTCATTGCTGAAAAAAAACTTCTTGGAAAAAAGCTGGATGTTGTTGCAATCAACGATACTCACGACCCAAAAGCGGTTGCGCATCTTTTCAAGTACGACTCCACTCACGGAAGGTTTGGGGGGCAAGTCGGACTCACACTCGGCTCAACGCCTCCAAGTGCAAGCCCCGACTCGGGCAATTCGCTTTTAGTTGACGGCTTGACAATACCCATAATATCCTCCCGCGACCCTCTGGCGCTGCCCTGGAAAAGCCTTGGGGTTGAAGTTGTCCTTGAAGCAACAGGCGCATTCACAGACCGCGACGGGGCAACAAAGCACCTGACTGCTGGCGCAAAAAAAGTCCTGATTTCGGCCCCTGCAAAAAACCCAGATGTCACAATAGTGCCCGGGGTAAACGACAAAATGTACAAAAAATCCGAGCATAAAATCATCTCGCTTGCCTCCTGCACGACAAACTGCCTTGCGCCAGTTGCAAAAGTCCTGCATGACAACCTGGAAATAAAATCAGGCTTCATGACAACATGCCATGCCTACACAAACGACCAGAAGGTGCTTGACGATTTCCACAAGGACTTGCGAAGAACCAGGGCAAGCGCAGCAAACATCATCCCAACATCAACAGGCGCTGCCAAAGCCATTGGCGAGGTAATACCTGACTTGAAGGGAAAACTTGACGGCCTGTCGCTTCGCGTGCCAGTCATTACAGGCTCAATCAATGACCTGACTGTGATTGTGGGCAAGCAGACTACAAAAGACGAGGTAAATTCCCTACTTAAGGAAGCATCAGAAAAGCCGCCTTTGAAAGGCATACTTGGCTATACGCAAGACCCAATCGTTTCTTCTGATGTAATTGGCGACCCTCACTCAGGTATAGTGGACGCTGGCTGCACCTATGTGATTGGAAACAGCGTCAAGGTGCTCACCTGGTATGACAACGAGTGGGGCTACACAAATCGGCTTGTGGATGCACTGGAAAAAATCCTCTAGGCCTTAAGTCAAGTGTCCTCTAGCATCTTTGGCATCTGCAAACCCTAGGGCTTTTCAAACCCGACAAGCTCGTCATCAGCCTCAACAAGCACCCTTGTCTTTTTCTCCCTGTCCTCCGGCTTTTTTTCCTCGGGTTTTGCTGCCTTTTTCTCCTCGGCAGACGCGTCCGTCTCAGTCGCTGCAACTTTCCCGTTGTCGCTCTCCTCGCCTTTTTTGCCGGCGCCTTTTCCTGCCGCCTCGCCGCTTTGGGCTTCAAATTCCTCTTGTTTTCTGACTCCAACCACTTCGCCAACGTCAATCACGTGGTCGGAGGCATCATA
>Ga0194120_10009784_pt1 | contig 12051 bp, 12 predicted proteins | sample TA2MahCa65mmetaG_FD_148642 | JGI IMG/M metagenome (GOLD analysis project Ga0194120, IMG submission 148642) | Freshwater microbial communities from Lake Tanganyika, Tanzania - TA2015019 Mahale Deep Cast 65m | ecosystem: Environmental > Aquatic > Freshwater > Lake | place: Tanzania: Lake... | reverse complement strand
CCTTACGTTAAAGTCTAGCCACTCCAAGCGACCAATTTATTTGTTATGCCCAGAGCAGTTCCCGAAGTGAATGCAGGATCGATGGCGGATATCGCCTTCCTGCTGTTGATATTCTTTTTGGTAACCACGACGATTGACACGGACAAAGGAATCGCCATCAAGCTTCCCCCAATGCCCGAAGAAAATCAGCCCAAGAACGATATCAGGATCAAGGAACGCAATGTGCTGCAAGTCTTGGTGAATGCCAACGACATGCTCTTGGTGGACGGTCAACTTTCTGAAATCAAAGAGCTCAAGCGTTTGGCCAAGGATTTTATTGACAATCCTTCCAAGAATCCCGAATTATCGGAATCTCCACAGAAGGCAATTATTTCCCTGAAGAACGACAGGGGCACCTCGTACAACATTTATATACAAGTGCACAACGAGCTCAAAGCAGCCTACAATGAATTGAGAGATGCCAGGGCAAGAATGTTATACGGTCGTGGTATGGATCAGCTCCCCGAAAGTCGTCAAAACGAGATTAAAGATTATTACCGACAGGTGATTTCAGAAGCTGAGCCTGAGGGTTAAGCTTTGAATTCAACCAGTCCTCACCCTTCGGAGCCAAGCCATGAAGCTTAACAAAAAAGAAAAACCCACCCCGGCCATCAGTACGGCATCCTTGCCGGATATCGTTTTCATGTTGCTTTTCTTCTTCATGGTGACGACGGTGATGCGGGAAACCGACCTCAAGGTCAAAGTCGTTGTCCCACAAGCCACCGAAATTCAGAAGCTGGAGAAAAAGTCTTTGGTGTCTTACATCCATATCGGGGTACCTACCGAAACTTATCGCGCTCAGTTTGGAACAGCACCGCGCATTCAGTTGAACGACGCCTTTGCCACGCCTTCCATGATTGCAGAGTTCATTGACAAAGAAAGAGCGGCAAGGTCAGAGCAGGAAGTGCCTTTGTTAACGACTTCCATCAAAGCTGATCGTGAAGTCAAGATGGGAATTGTTACGGATGTGAAGCAAGAGCTGCGCAAAGCGAACGCACTCAAGCTCAATTACTCCTCCAGTTTACGGACCGAGGTCTATTAGGCCGGTGGCAGATTCCGCTTTAGATCGGATCAAGGCCCCGGTAGCCCTCGAATTGGCCGGATTTGAATCGGTGTTTCGGGACCTCATGCGCAGCAAGGTCCCCTTGCTTGATTGGATTACTCGTTATATCGTACGACGCAAGGGCAAACAAATACGGCCGATGCTGGTTTATCTGTCCGCGCGATGTTATGGCGAATGCGGTGAACGGACGCGTAGAGCTGCCGCATTGGTGGAGTTGTTGCATACCGCAACGTTGGTGCATGATGATGTGGTGGATGGAGCACCTATGCGCAGAGCCTTTTGGAGCGTAAATGCTTTATGGAAAAACAAAATTGCCGTCTTGATTGGGGATTATTTGCTCAGTAGAGGGCTTTTGTTGGCCTTGGAGCATAAGGATTATTCGGTCTTGCATCTGACATCGGATGCCGTCCAAAGAATGAGCGAAGGAGAACTCTTGCAAATCGAGAAGGCGAGACGTTTGGATATCACCGAAGAGGTTTATTTCCGAATTATTTCGGCCAAAACCGCCTCTTTAATGGCTACCTGCTGCGCAGTGGGAGTTGCTTCGGTGCTCGAAGAAAATTCGGATTCAAGGGTAGAGCATGCGAGGCAGTTTGGGGAAATCCTGGGGATCGTTTTTCAAATGCGGGATGACTTGCTTGATTTTGAGGGTCATCGTACAGGGAAATCGCCATTAGCCGATATCAAAGAAAAGAAACTTACCTTACCCTTGATCCATGCCCTGGGGAAAGCCTCCTTTTTGGAGCGGCGTAAAGTTATCGGGATGATCAAAGACCGCCCGGATCGAATTGATAACATTAATTATATTATTCAATTCATTGAAAGGTCCGGAGGCATTCAATACGCGACGCAAACCATGCAAACCAAGGTGGAGGAGGGAAAGGTTCTTTTGACATCTTTTCCGGAAGGAGAAGCAAGACAAAGCTTACAGGATTTGTTATGCTTTGCGGCCAACAGGAATCACTAAGGTTTTATTCGGTAATACCCTGTAAATCAGTGGTATTTGGGCCATCACTCAAGATTTTTAACACAGAATTAACGATTTCCCGATGATTGACCAAGCGAGGCACTTTGTTTTGGCCTCCTAATTTGTTGCGACTTTGCAGCCAACGGTAAAAGGTTCCGTCTGGCAAAACGATAATTTGAGGTTCCAAGACGGCCAAGTTTTTGTGGCGTTTGGCATCGTAATCGGAATTGACTTTGCGCAAGGCTTCGTCGAGGATTTGGGTGAAACGGGCCAGGTCATCCGGAGGTCTTTCAAACTCAATCAACCATTGATGCAATCCTGCATGCCCTGATTCCAGAAACATGGGTGCCGCGGTATAATCCCTGACCTCGGCACCGCAACATTGCGCGGCATACCCAATGCCATATTCTGCATTTTCGGCCATGAGTTCTTCGCCAAAAGCATTGATAAAGGATTTGGTTCGTCCGAGGATACGGAATTTGTAAGGGCTGGTGTTAGTGAACGTAATGGTATCACCGATTTGGTACCTCCACAGGCCGCTGTTGGTGGAAATGACCACCGCATATCCACGGCCCACTTGGACCTCATGCAGGGGAAGGGTTTTGGGCTGCTGGGCATCCAAATCTTCTATGGGGATGAATTCGTAATAAATCCCGTAGTCCAACATCAAAAGCATTTCATCTGTATTGGCTTCGTTCGCCAGTCCTAAGAAGCCTTCGGAGGCGTTGTAGGTTTCGAGGTACCACATGGAATCGGAAGGAAACAAGGATTTGAATTGGCTTCTGTAGGGTTGAAATCCAACGCCGCCGTGGAAATAGACCTCCATCTTTGGCCAAATTTCAAGCATATGGGATTTGCCGGTCACCTCCAATATCCTACGGCATAACAACAGAATCCAGGTTGGTACACCGGCCATGTTGGTTACGGTTTCGAGACGGGTTTCCTGCACAATTCGTTCCATTTTGGGTTCCCAATCGTCCATCAAGGCGACCTCCAATTCAGGGGTCCGGACCATATGGGCCCAGAACGGTTGGTTGTGCATGAGCAAGGCCGAGAGATCCCCCGTATAGCTTTGGGTATTCAAGGGGTTAATGGCCTGGCTTCCGCCAATTGTTAAGCATTTTCCTTCGAACAAGGCTGCCCCTGGTCGCAAATTGCAATATACCGAGAGCAGATCTTTGGCGCCTTTGTAATGGCAATCTTGGAGGGCCTCTTCACTAACCGGGATGAATTTGCTACGATCGTTGGTGGTACCGCTGGATTTGGCGAACCATTTGGTTTCACCGGGCCATAACACCGACTGCTCTCCCTGCATCATGGATTGTACCCAGGGGGCAAGGTCTTCGTAAGTGCTCAAAGGCACCTTTTGAGCAAAGGATTCAGGGTCTTTGAGGTCGGAATACCCGTAAGTCTTCCCCCAACGGGTATCACGCGCCTGATGAATCAATTTCTGAAGGACCTCCTGCTGTACATCGTGCGGGTAACGCATGAACAGCTCCATTTGGTGCATTCTTTTCTTGAACCACCAGGTTGCCACCTGATTCAATACCGTCATGCTGCTTAATGGGATTCGATGGACGTAACAACGTCGAAGGACTTGCGCTTGAACTCAAAGTTTCGACCCAGGTAAAGGCGACGGACTTCCGGATCAGCGGCCATGAGTTCTGCAGGACCTTGACGCAGGATACTCCCTTCAAAGAGAAGGGTTGCTTCGTCGGTGATGGAGAGGGTCTCCTGCACATTATGGTCCGTAATCAGGACACCGATATTGCGGCGCTTCAGGGAATAAATGATATGCTGAATATCCTCGACCGCGATGGGGTCGACACCGGCAAAAGGCTCATCCAACAAGATGAAGGACGGGTTGGTGGCAAGGGCCCTAGCCATCTCCGTACGGCGGCGCTCACCGCCGGATAACAAATCCCCACGGTTATGGCGTATTCTACCCAGGTTGAATTCCTCGATGAGGCTGTTGGCTTTGGCACGCTGATCGGCTGCGCTGAGTTTGGTGGTCTCCAACACGGCGCGAAGGTTTTCCTCCACCGTTAATTTTCTGAATATGGAGGATTCTTGTGGCAGGTAACCAATTCCAATGCGGGCTCGTTGGTACATGGGCAGTGTGGTGATATCGCGTTGATCCACCCATACACGGCCACCATCGGCCTTGATAAGGCCCACCAGCATATAGAAGCAGGTGGTTTTGCCCGCCCCGTTCGGACCAAGCAATCCGACGATTTGACCTCGTTGCACCGATAGGCTTACGGACTTGACCACCTCGCGGCGTCCGTACTTTTTGCAGAGGAGTTCGGCGCGTAATTCCATTGCCTGCTATGGGGCCATGCGTAAATCTACAATTCGAGCCTGCATGGTCGCGACGCCTCGGTGGAAATTTTCTTCGAGATGAAAGGCAATATCCAAAGCCAGACCTTTGGCAAGCAAGGGTAACATACTGCCTTGACCAAAAGCAATTGCCGGAATCCGGGGACTACCTTCCTGCTGGATTTGAAGACTGAGGTGATTTTGCCCAACTATACGGCTGCTCCCCGGGCTGGCAAACACATTTCGCGCACAGAACAAAGGAGGTTTGTTACCAGTTCCGAAGGGAGCAAACTGCAGAAGGATTCGGAAAAATTTCGGGGTAATTTGATTCAAATTTAACTCAAGGTCAATGTCAAGCGAAGGACGCAATTGCCAAGACTCTATGGTACGGGCAACTGCTTCTTCAAACTTTTTGATAAAGGCAGGATAGTTCTGCGGTAACAAGGTGAGTCCGGCGGCGTACTTATGGCCGCCAAATTGTTCGATGGTTTCTGAACATTGGCTGAGGGCATGGTACAAATCAAAGCCCTGCACCGAACGGGCGGACCCCGTCATTTTACCGTCCTCCTCGCAGAAAACAACGGTGGGTTTGTAGAACCTCTCGACCAAGCGGGAGGCTGCAATGCCAATCACACCTTTGTGCCAGTCACGGCCACAGACCACGGTTGTGCATTGGGGCTTCATCTGATGTTGCAAAGCGGCTTGCTCAATGGCTGCAGTGGTTATTTCGGAGTCCGTATCTCTACGCAACAGGTTGCTGTTTTCGATTTCCATTGCCCAGTTTGCACATTCTCGTACGTCATCCTCCACCAGCAATCGAACGGCTAATCGGGCATCGCCCATTCGGCCAGCGGCATTAATTCTTGGAGATATCCCAAAAATAACATCATTAATTTCGAGTCTGGGCTTACGCGCCTGGTAATGTTGTAACATCGCTGTTATTCCAGGAATCGGACGCTGATTAAGCTTCTGCAAGCCGTAGTGGGTGAGTACGCGGTTTTCGCCCGATAATGAAACCATATCTGCGGCTATGCTGATGGCGACCAATTCCAAATGATCCAACAATTCGCTTTGGGGCCAATCAAGATGGCTGCACAAAGCGCTAAGCAACTTGAAGGCCACTCCGCATCCGCTAAGATCCTTAAAGGGATAAAGACATGCAGGCTGAAGGGGGTTCAAAACGGCATGGGCTGCGGGGATCGTGGCTGCGGCTTGGTGATGATCGGTTACCAAAACCCGCAGTCCCTGGGCGTTGGCATAGGCGACTTCTTCCACGGCTGTGGTCCCGCAATCGAGGGTGATGATGCAACGGTAGCCTTGTTCCACGGCCCAGTCAATCCCTTGAGAGGAAAGACCGTACCCTTCGCGCTGTCGGTCCGGAATGTAGTAGCCAAGACCCTCGCAATACCGGCGCATGACCCTGTAACACAAGGCGACCGAGGTGGTGCCGTCCACATCGTAGTCCCCGTAGAGCAGAATTTTGTGGCCGCGGTCCATGCAATCTTGCACCAATTCAACGGCTTCTTGCATGCCTTTCATTCGAAAGGGGTCATGCAAATCCTCCCAATGCGGCCGAAAAAAGGCCTTGCTTTGGTCGAAGGTTTGAATGCCTCTACGCTGCAACAAGAGCGCCAATGCCTGATCGATCCCCAGAGAAGCCGCTAATTCATGGGCAATTTCAGGATTTTCGTGTTCGTGAATGATCCACGCTTTGGCGGGAGCTTCTTCGGTAAGGGTAGGGGGCATAGGCAGGAGCGAAAAACCAAAAGCTTTTCCCTAAAATTAAGAAGCATGCTTCAAAGGAGTTCGTTCTGTTCCCTTTGTTCAAAAAATTGTGCGGCAGCTGCTTGCTCTGCTTTGCGTTTGCTGGGACTTTCTGCATGGGCAACCTCTTTTCCATTAACCCATAAGGTGATTTTGTAAAGCATGGATTTGTGGGGTCCCTTTCCTGACTCGATTTCTTGACAATCCATTCGGTATTGTGCTCTGTGCTTTTGGGCCCATTCCAGCAAACGGCTTTTGGGGTTGGATCCGCTGACGGCCAACTCTTCCCAATCAACCTGAGGTTCAAGGATGCGGTTTTCCAGCCATGAACGCGTGTCCTTCAGGCCGCGATCCAGGTACAGCGCCCCCACAAAGGCCTCAAAGGCGTCTGCCACCGAACCTTTGCTGCTGAGTTGTTTCAAGAGATGATGAGGGGTTCGGCTCTCGCCCTCCCCTTCGTACAGCCTCAGGGACGTTTCGCACAAAATTTCATCCAAACCCAATTTTCGTCCAAGTTGATCCAGAAACTCCCCGTTGACGACTTTGGATCGCATATCGGTGAGGAATCCTTCTTGCTTAAAAGGGAATTTTCTGAACAGAAATTCGGCAACTACCAGGTCCAGAACGGCATCTCCCAAAAATTCAAGACGCTGATTGGTGCTATGAAAGCTCAGAGTTTTCTGGCCGTGTACCAAGGGGTGGGTGAAAGCCAATTCGTAGAGATCCAGCTGACGAATCCGAAGACCTGTCAGGGAGCGAATACGTCGCTCCAGACCTTTTTGGGGCGCACTGCGGCTGCGTAAGACGGAAAGCAGGGGCATTAAGCCTGGTAGGCTTTGAACACCACCGAGGTGTTATGACCCCCGAAACCGAAGGTATTGCTCAAGGCGGCGCGCACGGTTCTGGATTGCGGGGCGTTGAAGGTCAAATTGATGCGGGGATCAAAGGCGGGGTCGTCGGTGAAATGGTTGATGGTCGGTGGCACCCTGCCGTGCACGATCGCGAGAATGGAGGCCACGGCTTCGGCCGCTCCGGCCGCACCCAGCAAATGCCCGGTCATGGATTTGGTGGAGGAAACGTTGAGGCGGTAAGCATCTTCTCCGAAAACGTTTTGGATGGCTTTGATTTCGGAGACGTCGCCCAGCGGAGTGGAAGTCCCGTGGACATTGATGTAATCGATCTCCGATGGCACAAGACCGGCATCGCGCAACGCATTGCGCATGACCAGCGTTGCTCCTAGGCCTTCGGGATGCGGGGCAGTAATGTGGTGGGCATCTGCGGACAAGCCGACCCCGCCTATTTCTGCATAAATACGGGCACCCCTCGCCAAAGCATGGTCGAGGGACTCGAGAATGAGGGCGGCGCCTCCTTCGCCCAAGACAAACCCGTCTCGGTTCAAATCAAAGGGCCGGCTGGCCGTGGCCGGATCATCGTTGCGCTCTGACAGGGCTTTCATAGCATTGAAGCCCGCGACCCCTGGCTCGTTGACCGCGGCCTCGGACCCCCCGGTGATAAACAAATCGGCCACACCCCAACGGATATAATTGAAGGCGTCGATGATCGCGTTGTTAGAGGAAGCGCAGGCGGAAACGGTGGTGTAGTTGGGCCCGTGGAAGCCATAACGAATGGACAGGTAGCCTGCGGCGATGTCCGAAATCATCTTGGGAACAAAAAATGGGTTGAATTTGGGTGTTCCATCGCCTTCAAAGTAGCTTTTGAATTCATGGAATACGGTGTATAACCCCCCTATTCCTGAGCCCCAGATGACTCCGGCTCTTTCCCCATCGATTTTGAATTGGTGCAGGCCAGCATCGTTGAAGGCCTCCTCTGCAGTTACCATCGCGTACTGGGTATAGGGATCCATTTTGCGGGCTTCTTTGCGGTCCATATGGTTTTCTGGGTCGAACCCTTTGACCTCGGCCGCAAATTGTGTACGGAATTTGGAAGCGTCGAAATGGGTAATGGGAGCCGCACCGCTACGGCCTTGCACCAGCCCATTCCAATAATCTTGTACGGAATTACCCAGAGGCGTAATGGCCCCTAGGCCTGTGATAACGACTCTACGCATACGCAACGGATTTCCGTGGTTTAGATTCCCCACGGTGTAGAAAATGGTTTATTTGGCGTTGGCTTCCAGGTAGGTGATTGCCTGGCCCACGGTTTGAATGTTTTCCGCTTGATCGTCCGGGATAGAAAGATTGAATTCTTTCTCGAATTCCATGATTAACTCAACGGTATCGAGGGAATCTGCCCCCAAATCGTTGGTAAAGCTTGCTTCCGGGGTCACTTCGTTCTCATCCACTCCCAATTTGTCAACGATGATGGAACGGACTTTACTAGCAATATCAGACATGTGGTTCTGGGTTAATTTGGACTGCAATATTACATGAAATTCCGTGAACTTCATCATTAATCCCAACCATGTGGACTTAGTACCTTTGCGCAATGGCTCGCAAAGTCCATAAATTAAGTTTAGAAGCTGATTTAGCCGTTTTGGGCTTAGACAGCACCCTAGCCCCCTATGCCTTGGCCGGAGGCCTGAATAAGGGTTTCGGCTGGAATTTGGTCCGTAGCCGTAGAGATGCCGAGCTGGCATTTTCCTCTAAAGGCAAATTAACAGCATCGAATCCGGTGGAAAATGGCGAGGAATTCGACAAGGGCGACTCCGATATTTCATATTTCCAGCTATTCTTTCAGGAGCTTGAATTCTATACGGCTCCATTGTGCCTGGTGGCCAACAGGGGCTCCTTGGGGCTCCTGCTGCCTGCCATGAGAAATTTTAATTATTTATTGACCTGGCCCAAGGAGGCCGAGGAATACAGCGACGTACTTTTGCATCGGAAAATTGGAAATTTAGAGGGAGTGAATTTTGCGGCCGATATTACATCGCGCCTAGGAGCCCAGGCCATGACCTCGTTGCAATTCGCGCCCAGTTTACAAGAACCCAAAGAAAAAAGAAACCATGAACATGAAATCCCCGGAGGAGTTGGACAAGGCAATTAGGCAAACCAAAATCATTGCCACCTTGGGGCCTGCTAGTTTCGAAAAGGCCCAACTCAAAAGCTTGATTCTGGCCGGCGCTAATGTGTTACGATTGAATTTTTCGCATGCCGATTATGATATTCTGCGCAGGGTTATTGTGGACATCCGGGCGCTCAACGAAGAGCTAGGCACCACAGTAGGTATTCTGGGTGACTTGCAAGGCCCCAAGATTAGAATTGGGGAAATGCCCCAAGGCGGCCTGCTCTTTGAGCCGGGTGATCGATTGGCGTTGGTGACCCAACCTTGCCTTGGTAGCAAAGACGAGATCTACATCAATTACACCCAATTGCCTCAGGATATCCGACCCGGTGACTTGTTGCTTTTGGACGATGGTAAATTGAAATTCAAGGCTTTGTCCAGTAACGCCAAAGACCGTATCGAAATGGAGGTCGTCTCTGGAGGGTTGCTTAGTTCCCGCAAAGGGGTCAACCTGCCGGACACCGAAGTAGCCCTCCCCAGCTTAACCGAGAAGGACCGTAAGGATTTGGATTTTATACTGGAACACCAATTGGATTGGGTTGCCTTGTCCTTTGTCCGCAAAGCTGCGGATATTGTTGCACTCCGGGAGATCATTCGATCCAGTGGTCAGGATATTCCCGTGATGGCCAAAATCGAGAAACCCGCGGCGGTCGCTGACCTCGAGAACATTATCAGCGCATCGGATGCCGTGATGATAGCCCGCGGTGACCTCGGAGTGGAGTTTCCCATCGAGCAATTGCCGTTGATCCAAAAGCGTATTGTCCGATTGTGTATGGATTTGTGCAAGCCTGTGGTGGTGGCCACGCAGATGATGGAGTCCATGATTACCAATTTCATGCCCACTCGGGCCGAAGCCAACGACGTAGCGAACGCTGTTCTGGACGGGGCCGATGCCCTGATGCTTTCCGGTGAAACCTCCATGGGCTCTCATCCATCCCAGGTGGTAGAATACATGGTCCGTATTATCCGGACGGTGGAAGATCAATCGGAAATTTATTACCGCGATCATCGTCTTTCTCAAGACTCCACCACCTTTATTTCCGATCAATTGTGTTATTTGGCCTCAAGGGCGGCATTGCGTGTGGATGCCAAAGCCATCGTGGGCTTCACCAAATCAGGATATACGGCCTTTCAGGTTTCATCGTATCGCCCCAAATCGGGGATCATTATCTTCACACCCAACCTTCCCTTGCTTACCAGGCTTTCTTTGGTATGGGGGGTGCGTGCCTTGTATTATGACAAACTCACCTCGACGGATGAAACCATCGATGATGTGGCTCGAATTCTCAAAGCCAACGCTTGGCTGAAATCCGGTGATACGGTCGTGAATACCGGGGTGATGCCGCTACGCAGTGTGCACCGCGCTAATTTTATCAAGCTGACGGTGATTGAATAATCATCCGAAAGTGATTGAATTATCCATCATCTCATCATGAGGCTAAGGCAGCAGGCCAAGGCGACTCATGGTTTCTATAGGGGAGGTATTGGAGGGATGGAGGCAGGTTTGCAGGCCCGCTTCTGCTGCACCCTCCAAGTTGATAGGGTTGTCATCAATCATGATCCAATCGGAGGGCTCCATGCCCCACGTTTGGATTGCGTGCAGGTACAAGGATGGGTTGGGCTTGCGAATTCCGCAACGGTGCGAATAGAAAATACGGTTAAAATATGCGTTCAGTGGTTTTGCAAATTGTTGCAAGAACGATGCCTCAAAGGCCTCTTGATGCCATTGATTCGTGTTACTGAGAAGGATATTTGGAAGTTCTGATAGCATTGTTTGAACACAGTGTACGGACTCTATTTGCCAAGGTCCTAGGACCGAATTCCATAACTGCTTTCGGTCATCGCTGCGATGCGTTCCAATCCAATCCTTTCCCAAAGCCTGGGCGAAGGCGGAATCAAATTCCTCCTCCGAAACGAGACCGCATTCAAATTGGTGATGCATAAGCTCAAATTTCTCTCTGGATAGCCCAGTTTGTTTGGATAGCTCAGCTTGCGCATCGTTTGGGGAAACAGGCCCTTGAATTCCTAATCTTTCGGGAAAAACTTGAATGAAGAGCCCACCCAAATCCCAGACGATGCCTTTGAACGTTGAGTTTGAATTCATGATGGTCTGAGCATGAATCCAAAGCTACTTTTACTTTTATGAATTGGTTGTTTGGTATGGAAGATTATGTGGCCATTAATCGCACCTATTGGGATGCCCGGGTGGAGTCGCATTGGCTCTCGGATTTCTATCAAATGAAGGCCTTTAGGGAGGGGTGGTGTTCGCTCAAAGATCCGGAATTAGGGTATTTGGGAGAGGTCCATGGGTTACGAGTTTTGCATTTGCAATGTCATTTTGGTCAAGATACCTTGTCGTTAGCTCGTCGCGGGGCCGATGTGACCGGGGTGGATTTTTCGAGCCTTGCAATCCAAAAGGCCCGTGCTTTGGCGGCAGAAATGAACCTGAAGGCGGAATTTATTTGCAGGGATATCGCCTCTTTGAAGGAGGATCTGCCCCAAACGGGGACCTTTGACCGGGTCATGTGCACCTACGGCACCTTGGGCTGGTTGCCGGAACTCCAAACATGGGCTTCAACCGTTGCCGCCGCATTGCGATCCGGCGGATCCTTGGTTTTGGTGGATTTTCACCCGGTGGTTTGGATGTTGGATAACGATCTTCGAGAGATCACGTACCCTTATTTTAATTTTGGTCCGTTGCACGAAGATTTGGAGGGAACCTATGCGGACCGAAATGCACCGATCAAGGCCTCTTGTATTTCGTGGAATCACAGCTTGTCCGAGATTGTTCAATCATTGTTATCTAATGGACTTCGCGTGGATGCCCTGGACGAATGGGACTATTCCCCTTACCCTTGTTTTGCTCGTCAAATTGAAG
>Ga0194120_10009777_pt1 | contig 12054 bp, 11 predicted proteins | sample TA2MahCa65mmetaG_FD_148642 | JGI IMG/M metagenome (GOLD analysis project Ga0194120, IMG submission 148642) | Freshwater microbial communities from Lake Tanganyika, Tanzania - TA2015019 Mahale Deep Cast 65m | ecosystem: Environmental > Aquatic > Freshwater > Lake | place: Tanzania: Lake... | reverse complement strand
CAAGTGCGGAACGATTTTCTCCCATTGCTCGTCACTGAACCAGAACAAGTTCGCGTCCATGGCCTCGGCCTCCATCAAGTCGACCAAGCCACTGAACCAAAACATGGTTAATTAGGTCTTAACCCTAGCGTGTTGCAGCTCGCACCCGCCCATCGCTTCCGTCCTTGAAGAGATTTCGCACTTAGCCCTTTCGACAAGCCGAGCCGTCGTTCCCGCCTCCGCGACTATTCTCGCTCCTCCGAAGCATTCGGACACGCCGCCGGCGCGCGCCCCTCCCGCCTAAAGCCCAGGCGACGCGTTCGGCAGCGAACCGTCGCGGATAATCAAGACAGCGCATCGCCGAAGGCCCCTTGAGGCCGTTTGCGATCGATGCGCTTTCGCTGGCGGCGCGCTTGGGAGGGATGCGCTGATGCTCAAGTCTCATGAGACGATCGACCGACTTTTTAGAATTCATCACCGCGATCTGATCACGCGGGCGCGCCGCGTCATCGGGTCGGAGGACGCCGAAGACATGGTCCAGCAGGCCTATCTCAAAATGCTCGAAGGCGACCATGGCGAACTCGTCGCAAACGCGCGCGGCTATGTCTCGAAAATGACGTGCATGCTCGCCATCGACGCTCTTCGCCGGCAAAGGACGCATGCCCGGGCGCTCGGAGAAGACGGCGCATGGTTCCAGTCGGGCGCAGACGCGCCGCTCGCCTCGGCGCTCGACGCGTTGGCGCTGGCGACGGACGTTCAGGCGGCGCTGGCGCGATTGCCGAGAAGCTGTCGTCAGATATTCTTGATGAGCCGGATACTGGGTTTCAGCCATTCCGAAATCGCGCAGGAACTCGGCGTCTCCTTGAAAACGGTCAATCGCAAGCTCGGTCAGGCGCTCGAGCACTTCGATCGCGCCTTCGATCTCTCACGTCGGAGCGCTTCCGTGGACGCGACGCCGCTCAAGGCGGCGGATGCGTCGCGCGAATCCATGGTCCAGACATCCGCCGCGCCCTCCGTCGTCCGGAATGCGACCGAACCAAAAATCCCGGCGGCGCGAAAAAATTTTCGTCGCAGGCTGTCCGATTATTGCGGTCTCGCTCGTCCTACCATTCGGGTTCCGCGTTCTGCGAGCCCCGTCTGGAATTTTCAGACGATCTCAAAAGGGGAGGCCATCATGACCATCCGTATCGCCAAGCGCATTACTCTTAACGTTATTGGCCGCGCCGGCGCGCATTGCGCTTCGACCTGCTCCGCCACCAACGGCTGAGGACAGTCGGCTCGCGTCGTCGGCCCCCGGCCGGCGGCGCAGACGACGTTTGGCGCGTCAAGACGAAGGCGACAAATAGATGCGGCTTGGCTTCAATTTCACGCTCGGCGACACATATGACCTGGTCCAGAGGCTCATCGCCGAAGGACATATCGATTATTGCGAATACCTTATCGACAATTTCTTCTGCGTCGATCCGGACGAAATAGCCAAGGCGTTCGATTGTCCCATCGGCTTGCACGTCATGTATTCAAGGTTTCTCGAAGCCGATCGGCCGACGCTCGTCGACTTCGCCGCTCGGCTTCGAGATTACATTGACGCAACGAATGCGATTTATGTCTCCGACCATATCTTGCGTTTCACTCACGAGGGGCGCGCCTTCTTTCACCTGGGCGAAATCGACTATTCGACGGAATATGAATTCGTTCGCGACAAAGTCCTGGAGTGGCAGGAAATCGTCGGCCAACGCATTCATTTTGAAAATTATCCCTCCATCATGGATGGCGGGTTGGAAGCGCCCACGTTTTTCGAACGCCTCACGAAAGAAACCGGCGCGGGCGTGCTGTTCGACGCGTCCAATGCGGTTTGCGCCTATCGCAATTGCGGGACGCCGCTCGAGGCCTGGCGCAACGTCATCGCCAAGGCCCAACATTTTCATGTCGCCGGCTACAGGAACTCCATGATCGAGCCCTTCATCTCGCTCGATACCCATGCCGATTCGCTGTCGCCGGAAACGGTCGCCTTTCTTGAGAATTTTCGATCGGTCTTCGACAAGCCCGGCGCAACGATGACCTATGAGCGTGATCAAGAAATTGAATATGACGACATCGTCGCTGATCTGAAGCTGCTGCGAGGCCTGTTCGGCGAACCGCAAGAAAGGCGTCATGATCTTGTTGTCTCTGCCTAGTCGAACCGATCGCGACTTGTATCCGGCGCTCATGTCGCCGGAAATGTGCGCCAAATATCCCGCGGACCATAAGGCTTTCGTGCGGATCGACACCAGCTTGCGCGTCTATTGGCACACGCTGTTCGATATCTGTCCCGAGCTGCTGGAGCTCTCCGGTCCGGACGGCATGTCGATCTTTCGCCCGTTCATGGCCTGGGCGGGAGAGAAGAAGCTCGCCTTCGATTGGTTCTATTATCTGTGGGTCTATGCCTGGCTGCGCCAGTCGCCGTTCAAAGAACAGGTGTTCGCCGACAAGAAATATTTGAGGTCGGTTATGGGCGCGTCCGTCGCGCGCTGGGCGATCCTTGATCGCGGCAGAAATTGCGGGATCGTGATCGGATGCGCCGACACGACCGATATCGTCATCGGTTGGAAATGCCGCAATGTCCGTTTCGGACGGGAAGTCGAGCTGATCGAGCCCGAGGAGCCGTTGCCGCCGCCTCCAGAACTTTTCGGCTATTTCACGCTGCCGAGCTTTGAACTCGACATATTTCCGGGGTGGCAAGGCGTCACGCGATGAACGGCGCGCCGCTGTGGCGCGGATACTGGCATCTGCTCGCCAGCGCTTCCGCGGCCGCCTTCGTGATCCAGATCAATCTCTCAATGGTGGCGAGACTGGATGGTCGCGCGTCGGGGGCTTATGCGATTCTCATGCGCATCACCGTGCTCGATGTTGCGGTCACCATCGCTTGCGCCGCCGTCGCCGCCATTGCGCTTGGCCATGCGCAAAAGAATGGAGAGGCGGCCGACGCGATCGAGAAAACCTGCGCGCTCGCGCTCGCGCTTGGGACGGCGACGGCGACGCTCGGCTACTTCGCCTATCCGGTTCTGCTCAGCGCGCTGATGGGCGACGCCGCCGCAGCGCCCTTTGTCGGCGCGCCGATTTTTTGGTTCGTCGCCGGCGCACCTTTCCGAGTGCTTGCGAATACTCAGGGCTTTCTGCTGCATGCGCTTGGGCGCGGCGGATCGGTGCTCGCCTGGCGACTTACGGAAATTCCCGTGAAAGTGGGCGCCAATGTCCTGTTCATGAATGTGTTTGAGTTTGGTTTCGCCGGCTGTTTTGTTGCGGGCTTTATCGTTACGGGAGTCTCATCCATTTGGCTATGGAGTCGGCTGAAGCCGCATGGCGCGCGCAAATTGCGCATTCCCGAACCCGCATTTACGCGTTTCTTTCTGAACGGAACCTTCTGGGAAGCGCTGCGGGTGCTGTCGCCACAAGCGGCGATGCTTTTTTCGCTGACGCTTTTTTCGCTGCCGTGGCAGAGCGGCGACGGTCAGCGCCTCGACTCATATGCGGCCGGTCAAACCTTCATGCTGTTCATTCTTGGTCCGCTGATTACGCTGACGCGCTTTCTCGCCATTCGCCTGCCCTCAAGATCTCACGAAGATTGGACGACAACGCTCGCGCCGGTGATCCGGGTCGGCGCGCCGATCGCCTTGACGGCCGCGATTGCGCTCACGTTCGGTCGTGATTGGATCGGCGCGACCTTTTACCGCCAGCATGGCGATTGGTGGTCGGTGTTCGTCGCCGCTTTGGCGTTCTCTCTGCCTATCCGATTCGCCGGCGGCGTCGTCCGAGGCTTGGCGCTCGCGCGACGATCCTTCGCCAAGGTCGCCTTTGCGGACGGGCTCGCGCAATGGCTCGTCTCGCCTTTGTTAGTCCTTCTTGGTCTCTCGGCGAACCGTCCGGAGATCGTCTACCAATCCTTGATCTGGCCTGAAGTCGTCGGCGTTTTCTTGATCTGGCGCGGCCTTCGAACGGCGTCCGAAGCGCCGCTTAGCGTATCGTGGCCGTTTAAAGGACCTGTGCGATGAGTATACAGCGAGTCCCGGTTCTGATCGTCGGCGCCGGCTATGCGGGCTTGTCGGCGGCGACGCTGCTCGCTTGGCGCGGCGTTCCCAGTCTTCTTGTCGAGCGGCGCGCGTCGACGTCGCGTCTTCCGAAAGCTCACGGGCTGAACAGGCGCAGCATGGAGCTTTTGCGTGTCGTCGAAGGTTTGGAGGATGCGCTGTTCGCCGCAAGCCGCACCGGCGCCAATGAGTCAACGCTCATCGTCGCGGAGACGGCTACAAGTCCGCCGATCGAGACGCTCGTCACCAAGGCGTCGCTCGATTCGACCCAAGTGTCGCCCAGCAAGATATGCACCGCCGGACAGGATCGGGTTGAACCCGTGCTGTTGCGCTTTGCCCGCCAATATGGCGCCGACGTCAGATTTTCGACTGCGCTAGAGCGCTTTTCGCAGCGCGCCGACGGCGTCCAGGCGATCCTGCGCGACGAAGCGTCGGGACAAGAAACGACGATTCTTGCGGACTACATGATCGCAGCGGATGGCGCCGGCGGCGCCATCCGCGATGCAGGTGGGGTCAAGATGGAAGGCCCTGGCGTTCTTTCGGACACGATCTCGGTGCTGTTCGAGGCCGATCTCGAGGCGGTGCTGCCGAGCGACGGATTTGCGCTCTATTATTTGCGCAATGCGGCGTTCAACGGCGCCTTCGCCACCTGCGACGAGCCCAACCACGGCCAGATCAACATAAAATATGATTCCTTCCGCAATCAGGCGTCCGATTTCGATGATGAACGATGCAAAGAGCTCGTTCGCCAATCTCTTGGCGTCCGGGACCTCGCCGTGAACATCCTCGATATCCGCCCCTGGCAGATGGCCGCTCTTCTCGCCGATCGCATGTCCTTCGGCCGGGTGTTTCTTGCCGGCGACTGCGCGCATATCGTGCCGCCGGTCGGCGGGCTCGGCGGACAGACCGCGATCCAGGACGCAGCCGACCTGGCGTGGAAACTGGCGCTTGTCGTCAAGGGCCAGGCCACGCCTTCGCTGCTCGACAGCTATAGCGTCGAGCGCAGGCCGGTGGCGCGGATCGCGATCGCGCGAGCCATCGCCAATTACGTCGAACGCATGGTCCCCGATCGTCAGGACATGCGCATTCGGGACGACGAATACGGCCTGCTCGAAACCTCTATGGGTTACCGATATCGCTCCGACGCGATCATCGCCGACGATGCCGACGACGGCGCGCCGGTCGAAGATCTTCTGCGCCCGACCGGGGCGCCGGGAACGCGCCTCGCGCATGTCTGGCTGCGGCGGGGCGAGGAGACGGTTTCCTCTCATGATCTGATCGGACGCGACTTCACGCTCTTCGCCGGGCCGCAGGGAAGCGACTGGATCGAGGCGGCGCGGCATGTCGGCATTCCTTCAGGCGCGCCGCTTGGCGTCTGCCGGTTGGGATTTGACGTCGACGATCCCGAAGGGCTTTTTCTGCCGCGTCTCGGCGTGTCGCCCGAGGGCGCGCTGCTCGTGCGTCCCGACGGATTCATATGCTGGCGTTCGCGAGGCGGAAGCCCCGACGCTCTCGCGACGCTCGAGGCGAGTTTCGCGCGCGCCAAAGGCAAAAACTTCGCCGTGGGCTCGACGCCGGTCGAGACGACGCTCGCCGGCGCGTCGGCATGATGTCGCAGGCTTCGTTCCCATTCTTTCTCGACCGCGAGTCGGCGGATGGAATGTCCGCCAGCCGCGACGATCCATCGAACGCGCCTTGCTTGCCCGTCGACGACCGCCCGACCGGAGAATGACGAATGTCTGTTTTCGCGCCCGGCATGACCATGAACGGCGCCTCTTCCGGACTCGCCGTCGATCCGAAAAGAATCGACACGCTTCAGCGTCCTTTTCAGGACTTCCGGCGGCGATCCGACGCCGACGGCGGGTGGCGGAAACTTTCCTTTGCGATCGCGCATCAATTCAAACGCTACTATTTTTCCGATCCGCCAAAATGGCGGGTCTGGGCGCGAACTCTCGGTTCGAGCGAACGTATGGAGCCGTCCTTCGCATCGATCGGCGCGGTGCGCTCCGGCACGTCTTTCCTGTCCTCTTACATTCTTCAGCATCCGCACGTCGTGCTGCCGCTGTCGAAGGAAATCTTCTTCACGAATACAATGCGCGGGCTTATGGCGTATTTTCCGACGCGCGCCGCCCAACAGGCGGCGATCCGGCGCAATGGCGGGGCCGTCACCGGCTATTGCACGCCGGTGATGCCGGATCCCCTTTGGATATTCCTGGCGCAGGCAATGTTTCCCGACATCCGCGTCATTTGCATTCTGCGCGATCCGGTTGAGCGCGCCTTTTCGCACTGGCGGTGGGATCGGAAGCGCTTCCTGCGCCACAGGGCGAAGGATCCCTATTGGAAGGGCTTTCCTGATTTCGAAGCCTTCATTGAAGCGGAAAAAGCGATGATACGCGGCGGCGGGATGGAGCCGCACGCGTTCTCTGGCATGCGCGCCGGCTATTTGCGCCATGGCATCTACGCGCCCTTCATGCGCCTGCTCCTTGAGCAATTCGGAAGAGAGCGCGTTTTCATCGTCGATGCGGCCGAATTTTTTCAAGACCCCCGATCGACGACGAAGCGGATTTACGAATTCCTCGGACTGCCCCAGGTCGAGCCGCTGTTGATCGAAGAGCGTAATTCCGGGCCCTCCGGCGAATTCGATGACGGCGCTCGGGAGGATTTGGCTGCGTTTTTTCAACCCTACAATGAAGAGCTCTACGCGCTGCTCGACAAGGATTTCGGCTGGGGCGCCGCGAATTAGCGCCCACGCCCCTGCGAACTGCTCCTCGATCAGATTGCGGCCGCCCGCTGGGCGGGTGGGCTTCACGCGCCCTCTTTCCGGCAATATATGGAAGACGCCGAAACTTCCGCCGGTTCGAGGAGAAGATGAACGCCCACGCTTGGACGCCCGTAACGGCGACGCCCGCGCCCGTCGCGCCGGCGCCGCTTGTCGACCCCTTCGGGCGGACGATCTCCTATTTGCGCGTCTCCGTCACCGACCGATGCGATTTCCGCTGCGTCTATTGCATGTCGGAACATATGCAGTTCCTGCCGCGCCGCGACCTGCTGACGCTCGAGGAACTCGATCGGCTCTGCGCCGCCTTTGTCGCGCGGGGAACCAGGAAGCTGCGCATCACCGGCGGCGAGCCGCTGGTGCGCCACGACGTGATGAAGCTGTTTCGCGCCCTCTCGCGCCATCTCGTGTCGGGCGCGCTGGAGGAACTGACGCTCACCACCAATGGTTCGCGGCTTTCGCGCTTCGCGGCCGAACTCGCCGACTGCGGCGTGCGGCGGGTCAATGTCTCGCTCGATACGCTCGACCCGGAACGGTTCAGAGCCCTGACCCGCACCGGCGCGCATGCGCAAGTGCTGGCGGGGATCGCCGCCGCGCGCGCCGCCGGTCTCAAGGTGAAGCTCAACGCGGTGGCGCTGAAAGGCGTCAACGAAGACGAATTCGTCCCGCTTGTGCGCTTCGCGCATGAGAGCGGAATGGATATGACCTTTATCGAAGTGATGCCGCTCGGCGAACTCGACGGGCCGGAACGCGCCGACCAATATCTGCCGATGCAGGCGGTGCGCGAGAGGCTGAGCGAAGCCTTCACGCTCGACGAGATCGACTTCCGCACCGGCGGACCGGCGCGCTACATGCGCGCCCGCGAGACCGGCGGGCGCATCGGCTTCATCACGCCGCTCACCCATAATTTCTGCGAAAGCTGCAACCGCGTGCGCGTCACCTGCACCGGGACGCTTTATATGTGCCTCGGCCAGGAAGACGCGGCGGACCTTCGCGCGCCGCTGCGCGAAAGCCCCGACGACGCGCCGCTGCATCAGGCGATCGAGGCCGCGATCCTGCGCAAGCCCAAGGGCCACGACTTCATCATCGACCGCGCGGCGCCGGCGCCCGCCGTCTCGCGTCACATGAGCATGACAGGCGGCTGATTGATGGAGCCCACGTCAGTCGCTTTTATCGGCCTCGGCGTCATGGGCTATCCCATGGCCGGCCATCTTCATCGCGCCGGCCACAGGGTGCGGGTCTATAACCGCACCGCCGCCAGAGCCGAAAAATTCGCGGCCGAATATCCCGGCGCGGAATGGCGCCCTACGCCGGCCGAAGCGGCGAATGGCGCGCAATTCGTCTTTTCCTGCGTCGGCAATGACGACGATCTGCGCGCGGTGACGATCGGCTCTGACGGCGCCTTCGCGGGCATGTCGGCGGGCGCGATCTTCGTCGATCACACGACGGCCTCGGCCGAGGTCGCGCGCGAACTCCATGCGGCGGCGGCCGAGCGCGGGTTCGGTTTCATCGACGCGCCGATCTCCGGGGGGCAGGCCGGGGCGGACAAAGGGGCGCTGACCGTCATGTGCGGCGGCGACCCGGCGATTTTCGCCAGAGCGGAGCCGGTCATCGCCTGCTACGCGCGGGCCTGCCGGCTGATGGGGCCGCCGGGCGCCGGGCAGCTCACCAAGATGGTCAATCAGATCGCCATCGCCGGCCTGATCCAGAGCCTGGCCGAGGCGTTGCATTTCGCCGGCGCCGCCGGACTCGACGCTGAGAACGTCGTCGATCTCCTCAAGAACGGCGCGGCGCAGTCGTGGCAAATGGAAAATCGCACGAAAACAATGCTCGCTGGCGAGTTCGACTTCGGCTTCGCGGTCGAATGGATGCGCAAGGACCTGGCGATCTGCCTCGCCGAGGCGCGGCGCAATGGCGCGCGCCTGCCGGTCGCGGCGCTCGTCGACCAGTTTTACGCCGAGGTGGAACAGATGGGCGGACGGCGCTGGGACACGTCGAGCCTCATCGCGCGGCTTGAACGATGAGGCGGTTCTAAGGCGAAATCTTAAAATTTAGTTACTACGGCGGAACCATTGCCGGGACGGCGCGTTTTCCCCCGGCAAAAAGAGGAAACGTCCAGGATCGCAGTGTTGGCGTCGCGATCCGCGGTTGAATTCCCGGTCACCCTGTGGGGAGCCCTAAATGGCCGTTTCGCGCGAAAGCCCTTTCGCAAGCCGTACGTCTCGGATTGTCCTCGGATTCACCGTCGCCATTTGCGCGGTCGCTGCTGTCGCGGCTGCGCCGTCGGCGACCTCTGACCCGAAGCTGCAATCCTCTGCCACTGGCGTCCAAGCCGCCGTGAGCCTCAATGACGTTGGCATGCGTCCGGTGGCGCGCGGACCGGCGATCCGAGTGGGGCGCGCCTATGGCGCGGAGGATGAAGACTGCACGCTCGTCATCACGCCGAAAGCTGACGAGCGTGGTCGCGTCCGTTACATGCGTAGCGTCTCCTGCGCGAATTGACGCCAGGTCGCGCACCCGGATAAAGGCCAAAGGGCAGGCCTTGGGCGAGGATCGTTTGGAAACGATCTTCGCCTTTTTGTTTGCTAAGCTGCCGTTTTGTTAAAACTTCGTCTGCAGACGCAGGCCGAGATAGCTCGCCCGCATCCTCGCCGGATTCCACGGATCGATGATCTGGACGTCGCCTGAAAGCCGCAGCCACCGCGTCACCGCGAAATTGTAAAAGCCCTCGACGCCGCCTTCGCTGCGGCGATTGATCCGCCGCATCGCCAGTCCGGAGAGGAGCGGCTGGGTCAGCCCGTAATGGTAATAGCCGACGCCCCACAGATCGTCTTCGCGGCCCGTCATCAGATTGTTGCCCGCAAGACCGACGAGCATGCTCCATCTGACCGGATTGGGATTGCCGTCCGACAGCGTCGCGAGGGTGAAGAGGCCCCAGCCGAGTTTGGGGTTGGTTTCGCTCTGCATCAGATATTGCTGGACCGCGTAGGAAACGAACCAGAAGCCCTTTTTGGTCAGGCCACGGAGCCTGGCGATCGACTGCCGGGTCTCGCCGATGTCGTCGAGATCGAACCCGCGCGCATTGCTGTAGGCGAAGCGCAGCGTATGGAAACCGTTGAGGCCGCCGATCTCGACGGGCGCGGTCGCCATCAGACCGGCGCCGATTCCGCGCTCGAACGGCCGTTCGATGACGCGCGGCTGCTGGGCGTTGCGCGGGTCGGCGACCATGACCTTGAGGTCGAAATATTTGGTCTTGAGCGCCGCGACGCCGCCGAGGAGATAGGGCGGCGCGACGATCAGCCGGTCGGCGACGCTTTCCGGCGAGCTGACGCCGATGCCGGTCGACGGCAGCGCGAAGGCGCGGTTCATGAAGGTGTCGATGCCGCCGCCGCCGACGAGCGGCGTCTGCGACGCCAGCGTCAGCATGTTGAACTTGCCGATCGTCACCGAGAGCTCTTCGCTCAGCTCCTGCGTCAGCGTCATTGACAAGGCCGAGTGATAGCCGTCGATCTCGATAAAGGCCTGGGCGACATTGACCGGCAGCAGCGCCAGATCCTGACGGTTCAAATTGCGGCCGAAATAATGCTCATATTGCGCGTTGAATTTGAGCCCTTTCCAGAAGCCGAGCTTCTCGCCGTCGACGCGCAGAAACATGTCCATCTTGCCGCCGTAGCGGGCCGTCCGATCGATCGCGCCGGCGGTGATGCCCTGGTAGAACTGGGTGATCCAGACGTCGACGTCGATCCCGAACTTGCGCAGCTGATCCTTGGGGCCGCCCGGCGTGTCGGTCAGCGACTTCTGCTTGGCGAGGGCGACGGCGTTGTCTTCGGCGCGTGCGGGGGCGCCCATCGTCGCGACGAGGAAGACAGCGACGCAGGCCCCCGCCGCAGCGAGCAAGCTGCGCCAGTTCACACGCCCTTTCGGGGCGGCCGGCCCGCTCGATTCCCTCCGCCGCCACATTCTGTTCGGCCCCGCAATGCCTGATGGTGAATCACAAGCGCCGCGAAGCTTAGCGCCGCAGCCGCGCTTGTCTATTGACGGCGGGCAACAGTCGCGAGCTTTCCTGGGTCGAAACGGCTCAGGCGGTCGCACATCCGGGTAGGCGTGCCGACGATAGCCGGCTGTGGCGGGTCCACTAAAATTTCAGTTTGGCTGAATTCAGGTTTTGTCCCGACTTGGTTATCCCTAAACCGGACGCGCAGCGCCAGTAATCTGTGCGTTAATATAAGCACGCCAAATAGCAGGCGATCTAAATGCGCCGGAGCCAAGCGTTGGGCGCGTAGGTTAGATTTCGGCCATAGAAATCACAAAGCGTCGTTTCGATCGCATAGCGGTCGCCAGCGCTATCAAGGAACTCGGCAACTGCGCGATTGGGACCGTCTTCAAGCTTGCGGTAAATCTCTCCGTCTAGATCGGCGATCACTCCGTCCTCTACCACGAGCATGTCGCCCGGCTGAAGGTAGCGGTCGAAATATTCAAGCACTGCGATCGTGCTGTCGCGGGTATGGGCGCTGTCCTCGATAACAAGCCAAGGGTGTGGCGCCGAAGCGATGCAGTCCGTCGGAAACGTCTTGGCTGGCGCGACGCTGTCGCCTCGGTGGAAACTGACGCCTTCGAGTTCGATCGCAGGCGGGGCGATGTCGATTGTGATCAACTTCGTTGCGCCGAGCCCTTGGCATCGGCACTGGTCGATCAGCCAAGCTGCGCTTCCGCCCTCCGAAGTCCCAACCTCGATGATGGTGGAGGGTCGCAATTGCTCGATCACGCGCTGGTAAAGCGCGAGGTCGAACGGATTTTTCGCCAGCCGCAATCCTTTATAGCGGGTGCGCAATGCGCCTTGTTGAATCTTGTTCAGGGCATCAGCGGGAAGGCTCACGCGAAATGGGCGGTCGCGAACCGAATGCACATGTCGCAGACGGTCGAGTGGTCGTCGCAAGCCTTTTTCGAAGCGCTCCGGATTGAGCGTCCCGACGAAATGCGCGCGGTAAGTCGGCTGCGAAAACGAATGGCCTTTGATCTTGACATATTCATCTTGCATCAAGGTCCTGTCACTGGCCGTACCATTCGTGGCGGCGCCGCCATGAACTTGATGAAATGTGCCTTCACCAGGGGATGTCCCGCTTGATGTTGAAAAGCGGAAATCGGCGTTGCTGGCCTGAATGCTATGCGGCTTTCGCGGTTTGAGCAAGATGCTCGTTCGATGGGACGGCGTTCGCCATGCGCTTTGCGAGCGCC
>Ga0194120_10009775_pt1 | contig 12054 bp, 8 predicted proteins | sample TA2MahCa65mmetaG_FD_148642 | JGI IMG/M metagenome (GOLD analysis project Ga0194120, IMG submission 148642) | Freshwater microbial communities from Lake Tanganyika, Tanzania - TA2015019 Mahale Deep Cast 65m | ecosystem: Environmental > Aquatic > Freshwater > Lake | place: Tanzania: Lake... | reverse complement strand
AGTGCAATCTGCGCGCGTCGCGGAGCTTCCCTTTCGTGTCAAAGGTCTTGAATCAGGACTTCATCGGCGCATCAGTGCGCGCGATGTTCGGTATCGGTTCCGACCAGCAGATGGAGTCGGGTGCGCTCTTCGATCTTGGATTTGTCGCGGTCAAGGCTCCGCAATTCTCCTTTGGCCGACTCACAGGCGCAGATCCGGTCCTTGGGATTGAGATGGCATCGACTGGAGAGGTTGCCTGCATGGGCGATGATGTCGACGAAGCCCTTCTGAAGGCAATGCTGGCGACGGGGTTTCGCATTCCTCAGAGTGGAGTCTTGCTTTCACTTGGACCAGTTGGAGATAAGTATCGCTTTACAGATGATGCGCGCGCTCTCGCACGCAGCGGTCTCGCGATGTATGCAACCGCCGGGACTGCTGAAGTCTTGAAGCAGGAGGGAATTGCTTGCACGGTGGCAGGAAAGTCGGCAGGCGAACTTCCAGTGGACGGTCCCGATGCGTTGGAACTCATGCGGCAGGGAGATGTCGATCTTGTCATCAACATTCCGCGCGAGTTCGATGAGCGGGGTCTCCCAGATGGCTTTCGCATTCGCCGTGGCGCAATCGATATGAATATCCCTCTGATCACCGACCTTTGCTTGGCACGACGGGTCATTCGCGCATTGACACGAAAGGCGATAGGCGACATGCGAGTGAAGGCTCTGAGAGATCACCAGGCGGGCTCGGCTTCGGTCGTGTAGACCGCACGGTCAGCAGCAGCTCAGGCGTCCGCATACCACCCCCGGGGGGGCAATGGCGACACTGGGAGGTAGGCTTTGGAAGTCCGATCACACAAGATTCCATGTGCGGCATTCTTGGCTACTCCGGACGATTCGATCCCAGCGCTCTCCAGCGCGGGCTCGACCGTATCGCACACCGTGGTCCTGACGACTCTGGATTGGTCGTAGACACCGGAGCGGGCATTGGTCTTGGACATCGGCGCCTCGCGATCCTCGATCTGTCGCCACTTGGACATCAACCCATGGTGGAATCGGAGAGTGGGGTCACCATCATTTTCAACGGGGAGATCTACAACTTCCGAGAGTTGCGGCGCGACCTCGAGTCACAGGGATACACATTTCGCGGTCACTCGGACACCGAGGTCATCTTGGCGCTCTACCTCGAGCAGGGTGAACGCATGTTGTCGATGCTCAATGGGATTTTCGCGTTTGCCATCTGGGACCCTCGAAAGCAGATCACGCTGCTGGCCCGAGATCCACTTGGAGTCAAGCCTCTTTACATCGCTGAGCTCGCTCACGGGGTGGCCTATGGCAGCGAGATAAAGGGCTTGCTGCACTTGGCTCCCGAGTGTCGCGAACTCGATCCCATGGCGCTGCGCAGATACCTCACGTTCCTGTGGTGCCCCGGGGAGGGAACACCTCTGAAGTGCGTGCGAAAACTTGATCCAGGCACCTTGATGGTGGTGCGCAACGGTCGCACCGAGCGTGTCGATCGCTGGTATCGCCTTCCACTCTTCCGTGGCGTTCCGCAGGATGTTGACAAGGACGAAGCGCCCACGGGTATCCTCGCGGCGCTCCGCACAGCGGTGCATCGACAGCTCATCGCCGATGTCCCAGTCGGCGCATTTCTCTCCGGTGGTCTGGATTCCAGCGCGATCGTGGCGTTGGCGCGGGAGCAGTCGCCGGACATTCGCTGCTTCACCATCGATACCGGCGGTGGGCTCAACCCGGGCGATGCCGATGACCTGCCGTATGCGCAGCGCGTGGCGAAGCACCTGCAGGTGCCGATCGATGTCATCCGCGTCGATCCATCCCGGATGGCCAGTGAACTTGAGCGCATGGTCGTGCAACTCGATGAACCGCTGGCGGACTTCGCTGCACTCAATGTGTTGCACATCTGCGGTCTCGCTCGCGAGCATGGAGTCAAGGTTCTTCTCTCCGGCGCAGGCGGCGATGACCTCTTCACTGGCTACCGCAGGCATCTTGCCGTGAGCCTGCAACATTGGTGGTCTTGGCTGCCCGCGGGCGTGCGATGTGCGCTCGAGCGAGCATCTGGCGGTCTGGACCAACGTCGTGGTCTCTCTCGGCGGATCACCAAGTTGTTCCAAGGTTCGGGTCTCGATGGCGATGCGCGCCTCGCGGGCTACTTTGAGTGGGCGCCACCGACCATGGTCGATGGTCTGTTTGCGCCCGAACTACAGCGGCAGTTCTTGGCAACCCGCGCCTCCGATCCACTGGAGGCGTTTCTTGCAGACCTGCCTGCGGAGGTTGGACGGCTCGATAGGGTGCTGGCACTGGAGCAGCGCTTCTTTCTGGCTGACCACAACCTCACGTACACGGACAAGATGTCAATGGCCGTTGGGGTCGAGGTTCGGGTTCCCTTCCTCGATCTTGAACTCGTTGAGTATGCCGCTCGCATCCCCGCGGCCGTCAAGCAACGTGGCCGTATCGGCAAGTGGGCGTTGAAGCGCGCCATGGAGCCGATGTTGCCGCATGATGTGATTTATCGCCCAAAGGCCGGCTTCGGTGTTCCGCTGCGCCAGTGGGTCCGAAACGACTTTCGCCCGATGATCGGTGATCTCCTGTCGCCAGACTCCATTCGCCGCCGTGGGCTGTTCGATCCGTCTGCAGTCTCACGCATGATCGAGGCGAATCAGGAAGGACGCATCGATGCCAGCTACACCATTCTCTCACTCCTTTGCATCGAGATCTGCTGCCGATCGTTTCTCGATCGGCTAACTTCTCACGTGCATCCATGAGTGACCAGAAGCAACAGGTCGCGGACTTTTGGAATCGAGCCTCCTGTGGGGAGGATTTGCTGCTGCCAAGCGCGGAGAAAGATGGTTATGCGGCTCAATCCAAAGAGAGATATCGCCTCGAGCCATACATCCCAGAGTTCGCGGGCTTTGACCGCGTCAAGGGTCTGAAGGTGCTTGAGATTGGCGTGGGTCTTGGGGCGGATCATCAACGCTTCGCCGAGGCAGGTGCAGACCTCTATGGCATCGATCTCACACCTCGGGCCGTCGAACACACCACGCGCCGGCTTGTTGCGTTCGAGCTCAGGTCGACTTTAGCTATTGGAGATGCAGAGTCACTGCCCTTCGCTGATGGAACCTTCGACATCGTCTATTCGTGGGGCGTGCTACACCACAGTCCCGATACGCCCAAAGCGTTCCGCGAGGTGCGTCGCGTGCTCAAGCCTGGCGCCGAGGCTCGGATCATGATCTATCAAAAGTGGAGCATCGTTGGTCTGATGCTGTGGGTCCGCTATGCGCTCATGCGACTTCGACCGTGGACATCCATGGACGAGATCTATTCTCGGTTTCTCGAGAGTCCTGGCACCAAGGCGTACACGCCTGATGGAGCCCGCACGGCGTTGCTCGGTGGCTTCACTGATATTCGTATCGACACAGTGCTGACGCATGGCGATCTTCTCGAGTCCGGTGCGGGGCAGCGCCACCGGGGCGTGCTGCTCGCCATCGCGCGCCAGCTTTGGCCGCGCTGGCTCATTCGGCGTGTGGCGTCTGGTGTGGGGCTGTTCATGCTTATCACCGCTAGGAAACCAACATGAGACAAGTGCTGCAATCGCTGCGGGATGGCTCGACCGAAGTCGCCGAGGTTCCCAGTCCGGGATCGCGGCGTGGCCATCTGTTGATTCGAACGGATCGAACGCTCGTTTCTGCGGGCACCGAGCGCATGATGGTTGAGTTCGGCAAGGCGGGCTGGATCCAGAAGGCCCTTCAACAGCCCGACAAGGTGAAGATGGTCTGGGACAAGATGCGGACCGATGGCATCCAGCCGACCATCGAGGCGGTCTTCGGCAAGCTCGATCAGCCGCTCCCGCTCGGCTACTGCAATGTCGGCACGGTCATCGATGTCGGTGCTGGGGTCCAGGGATTCAAGATCGGTGACCGTGTGGCGTCCAACGGCAAGCACGCCGATGTCGTCAGCGTGCCGGTGAACCTCTGCGCACGCGTTCCCGAGGGTGTCTCCGACGAAGAGGCTGCGTTCACGGTGCTTGGAGCGATCGCTTTGCAGGGCATCCGTCTAGTACAGCCGACGCTTGGAGAGGCGGTCGTCGTCACGGGCATGGGTCTGATCGGCATCGTGACCGCGCAGCTCCTGCGCGCACATGGTTGTCGCGTGCTGGGCATTGACTTCGATTCCAAGAAGCTCGCACTTGCACGGCAGTTTGGTGCCGAGACCGTCGATCTGTCGGTCGGCGAGGATCCAGTCGCGGCAGCGGAGCGGTTCTCGCGCGGGCGTGGTGTCGATGCGGTCATTGTCACGGCAGCAACACGCAGCAATGAGCCCATGCATCAGGCTGCGCTGATGTGTCGCAAGCGCGGCCGCATTGTGCTGGTCGGAGTCACCGGACTGGAACTCTCGCGCGATGACTTCTTCAAGAAGGAAATCACGTTTCAGGTTTCGTGCTCGTACGGTCCAGGACGCTATGACCCAAACTACGAAGAGAAGGGGCAGGACTACCCCTTCGGCTTCGTCCGTTGGACGGAGCAGCGCAACCTCGAGGCCGTGCTCGACATGATGTCCGACGGCCGACTCGATGTGAAGCCACTCGTCTCACACCGCTTTCAGATCAATGACGCGCTTGCCGCCTACGACGTGGTTGGTGGATCCGAGCCGTCGCTCGGCATTCTGCTCTCCTATCCCGAAGCGCATGGTCGGCAACCCGCTCTGCAGCGCAGCGTCGAGTTGTGCGGATCGTGTAGCGATCGTGGCACTGGCTCGGTGAGTTTCCTCGGTGCGGGCAACTACGCGACCGCCGTGCTGATCAAGGCATTCCGCGAAGCGGGCGCCACGCTGCGCACTGTGGCGTCGAGCGGCGGGGTCACTGGTCTGCATGCCGGGCGCAAGTTCGGCTTTCAACAAACCACCACAGACTCCGCCTCCCTCTTTTCAGATTCAGGGACTGATGCCGTGGTGATCACCACCCGTCACGACAGTCACGCCGGCTTCGTACTCGAAGCCATTCAGGCCGGGAAGCACGTCTTCGTTGAAAAGCCGCTGTGTCTGACCTTGGAAGAGGTGGATCGGATCGAGGCTGCCATGAAGGCAAGCGCCCGCCCCATCACACTGATGGTCGGATTCAATCGAAGATTTGCGCCGCAAGTGCAGCGGATGCGAAGCTTGCTGCGCGCTGCGTCAGGTCCGAAGTCATTTGTCATGACCGTGAACGCCGGCGCAATCCCGAGCGATCACTGGACGCAAGATGCGGAGCAGGGCGGAGGACGCATCATCGGCGAGGGCTGCCATTTCATCGATCTGCTTCGGCACCTCGCTGATGCACCGATACAGGAGTGGCATCGGTCCACGATGCAGTCGCCCACGGGGGACACGACTTCGTTCACGCTGCGCTTTGCGAATGGCTCGATCGGCACCGTTCACTACTTCGCCAATGGTTGCAAAGCCTTCCCGAAGGAGAGGCTCGAGGTGTTTGCAGGTGGCGCAGTGCTGCAACTCGACAATTTCAAGAAGTTGCGCGGCTTCGGATGGAAGGGCTTCAAGAGAATGAACCTCTGGAGTCAGGACAAGGGGCAGCGTGCGTGTGCAAGCGCATTCCTTGCAGCCATCCGTGGTCAGGCGGAGGCTCCGATTCCACTGAGCGAGATTTTGGAAGTGGCTCGAGCAAGCATTCAGATTGCCCACGACCGATCATGACGCCGATGATCGACATCATCGCCGGTGCGCGACCAAACTTCATGAAGATCGCGCCGATCATCCGTGCGATGGAAGCGAGGATGCGCACGGGTGTGGAGTTTGGGTACCGATTGGTCCATACGGGGCAGCATTACGACGCCAAGATGTCCGGCGACTTCTTCACGCAGTTGGGCATTCCCGAGCCACACCGCAATCTCGAGGTGGGTTCAGGGACACAGGCTGAACAGACGAGTGCGATCATGACCCGGTACGAAGCGCTCCTTCAGGAGTCGCGCAGCGTGCTCTGCCTTGTGGTGGGCGATGTGACAAGCACCATGGCGTGCGCGATCGCGGCGCAGAAGCTCTGTGTGCCTGTTGCACATGTTGAAGCTGGGATCCGCAGCGGCGACTGGACGATGCCCGAAGAGATCAACCGAATGGTGACGGACTCGATCACCAACCTGTTTTTCACGACCAGTGAGGGGGCGAATCAGAATCTCCGAAGAAGTGGTGTCGCGGAGGACAGGATTCACTTCGTAGGGAACACCATGATCGACACGCTGCTCGCGAACGAACATCGACTCGCGAAGCCCGCATTCTGGAGTGATCTTGGACTTGCGGCGGGTGAGTACTTCGTGACGACGCTGCATCGGCCCGCCAATGTCGATCGGGGCAGCACCTTCGCGTTGTTGTTGCGGGCGCTCGCGGACGCGGTACGCGGCATGAAGGTCGTGTTTCCCGTTCATCCACGGACCGCGAAGACCATGCGCGATCTTGGCGGGGTGCCGTCGAACATCCTGTTGGTGGATCCGCAGCCGTATCTGGAGTTCAACTATCTGGTGAAGCACGCGAAGGGGGTGATCACTGACTCGGGCGGCATCACCGAGGAGACAACGGTCATGGGTGTCCCTTGCATGACCTTGCGCACTTCGACTGAACGCCCCGAAACGGTGACGCTCGGCACCAACGAGTTGCTCGGTGTGGACCCAGCGGCTCTGAAGCCCGCGCTCGATCGACTCTTCGCCGGCAAGTGGAAGCGCGGATCGATCCCGCCACTGTGGGATGGCAAGACGGGTGAGCGGATCGTCGCGGTGCTTGAGCGGATGTATTCAAGGTGAGGAAGGCTGCTCTGCTTGAGCCCCACAACTTCAATCCTGCTCTACTGGAACACACTCCGATATCTCCGCCTTCGGCAGATCGTGTCGCGCGTCGCATTCAAAGTCACGCGCCCGAGCATTGATCGATCGAAGGCGGGAGGCAGATCGCCGCCGATAGGAGATTGGGTGGCGTCGATTCCTCGGACGCGAAGTGTCTTCACTGATTCAGCCGAGTTTCTCTCTGAGCGGCGCAACATTCAGCATGCGGCCATTTGGAATGACCCATCGGTTGGCAAGTTGTGGCTTTACAATCTGCACTACTTCGATGACCTCTTGGCATCGTCGGCATCACGACGCGAAGAGCATCGGGCGTTCATGGATCGTTGGATTTCTGAGAATCCGCCCGCTGGCGGAAATGGCTGGGAGCCCTATCCCACCTCACTGCGGATTGTGAATTGGATCAAGTGGTCGCTCGAGGGGGGAGACATTCACGACAATGCGTGGCAGAGCCTTGCGATTCAGACGCGGTGGCTTGCACGGCGGATTGAGCACCATCTGTTGGCAAACCACCTGTTCGTCAATGCCAAGGCCTTGGTGTTTGCAGGGCTCGCATCTCGGGGTGGAGAGGCAGACCAGTGGCTTGAGTGTGGGCTTCGCATTCTTCGCCAGCAGATTCCTGAGCAGGTGTTGACGGATGGCGGTCACTTTGAACGTAGTCCGATGTATCACGCACTGATTCTCGAAGACATGCTCGACCTGCTCAATGCATTCCATGCATGGCCAAATCGGGTGAGTTCTTCGGATGTGCTGTTGGTTGAGCGAACTGTTCCGGCGATGCTCGACTGGCTGGCAGCGATGACTCATCCTGATGGGCAGATCGCACTGTTCAATGATGCTGCCTTCGGTATCGCACCCACACCCGATGAGATTCAGCAGTATGCACAGCGGCTTCGCGTTCCCACGCATCGCCCTGTGCGACCTGCATTGCTTGATCTTGCGGACTCTGGATATTTCAGCGCGGCGGTGGACAATGCCCGCCTTCTCGTGGATGCGGCCCCGATCGGACCTGACATGCAGCCTGGTCACGCGCATGCGGACACATTGTCGTTCGAGTTGTCCATCGGTGGTGAACGCATCATCGTCAACGGTGGCACCTCAACGTATTCGGTCGGAGCGCAGCGGAGCCTCGAACGGTCGACTCGTTCCCACAGCACGCTGCAGGTCGGCGATGCCGACTCGAGTGAAGTGTGGGGTGGGTTCCGCGTGGCGCGACGCGCTCGGATCATCTCACGCACTTCCGAATGCCGCACGGATGGCTCGCTGTTCATGTCGGCGTCGCATGACGGCTACTGTCGCTTGCGGCGCACGGCCGTCCATGCACGAACATGGTCGCTGTCAAGTGGATCACTGACCGTGCGAGACACGATGCCCATGGCCGGAGCCCTCAGCCGTTTCATCTTGCATCCAACCCTGGTGCAGGTCGGCGAGATGACTTTCCGAACCAATCATGGGGTCGTCATCAGCCTTGAGGTTTGCGGCGGAGCGTCGCGCGTGAGTTCTGCGGAGTATCGACCTCGGTTTGGACATCGGATTGGAACGGTTTGTGTTGAGGCAATACCCTCGGGGAACGAGATGACCGTCACGATTCGTTGGCGGTGAGCGTTGGAAGTGTCATGCACATTCTCTTTCTGACTGACAATTTTCCGCCCGAGGTGAACGCGCCCGCGAGTCGGACGTTCGAACACTGTCGTGAGTGGGTCAAGGTCGGTCATCGGGTCACCGTCATCACGTGCGCGCCCAACTTCCCGAAGGGCAAGGTCTTCGGTGGCTACAAGAACAAGTTGTGGCAGTCGGAGGAGATGGATGGGATCCGCGTGATACGAGTCTGGACCTACATCACGGCGAACGAGGGATTCCAGCGACGAGTGATGGACTACATGAGTTTCATGCTCTCCGCGATACTCGCGGCACTTTTCGTTCGGCGAGTGGATCTGGTCATTGGCACATCGCCGCAGTTCTTTACCGCGATTGGTGCGTGGGTCACAAGCGTCTTGAAGCGTTGTCCTTTCGTGTTCGAGCTCCGTGACCTCTGGCCCGAGTCGATCCGAGTCGTTGGCGCCATGAAGAATGCTTGGATTCTCAACATGCTTGAGAAGCTCGAGCTCTTCCTGTATCGCCGAGCGTTCCGCATCGTCTCTGTGACGCACGCGTTCAAACGCAACCTCATTGAGCGTGGGATCAAGGCGGAGAAGATCCGAGTCATCACCAACGGCGTCGATACAAGTCGCTTCATTCCGCAGGCCGCATCTGCCGAGTTGGTACGGCAGCTTTCGTTTGAGGGGCGCTTCATTGCGGGGTACATCGGAACGCATGGACTTGCGCACGCGCTCGAAACTGTTCTTGAGGCGGCACGCATCGCGAAGCAGGAGGGAGACAACTCCATTGGCTTCGTCTTCCTCGGCGATGGAGCGCGCAAGGACGAGTTGCGATCCATGGCAGAGTCGATGGGGCTTGACAATGTCCGGTTCATCGACTCGGTTGCCAAGGATGAGGTGCCGAAGTACTGGGCGGTGCTCAATGCCGCGATCATCCACCTGAAGCGCACCCCACTCTTCGAGACGGTCATTCCGTCCAAACTCTTTGAGTGCATGGGAATGGGAATACCCGTGCTGCATGGTGTTGGTGGAGAATCGGCAGAAATCGTGGAAGCGGAGCAAGTCGGAATCCCCTTCACGCCCGAGGATCCTCACGCACTGCTCGCGGGTATTCGCCGTCTGCAGTCGGATGCGGCGCTGTATGAACGGTTCCATGCGAATTGTCTCGTTGCGGCGAAGCATTACGATCGCAATGAACTCGCGCGGAGGATGCTGCAAGAGGTCTCCTCACTGCGAATTCTCCTTGTGAATCAGGCATTTTGGCCCGATGTTGCGGCGACGGCCCAGCACGCGGATGATCTTGCGCGGGACTTCATAGCGCGCGGACACGACGTCACCGTTGTGGCGAGCCGAGCGATCTACGGCGAGCGTGGCTCGTCGCTCCCCAAGCGTGAGAGTCGGGGTGGCGTGGACATCGTGCGTGTCGGTTTGCAGCTGTTCGGCAAGCGCGGCATTACGCCGCGTCTGTTTGACTTTGCGCTGTTCTACCTCGCAGCAACTTGGCAATGCATGCTGCTTCGACGACACGATGTGGTGATTTGTTTCACCACACCACCATTCATCGCATTGGTAGGCGTGCTATTGAAGTGGATGAAGGGCTCCGCACTCTTCTACTGGACGATGGACCTCTACCCAGATGTCGCTGCCGCCGCAGGTGTCATTCGGCGCGGCAGTTTGTCGTGGAGATGCTTGCAGTCCATCGACCGTGTGTGTCTTCGGCAGAGTGACAGGGTGGTGGTGCTTGGCGACTGCATGAAAGCGGCAGCCATCGCGAAGGGAGCACCGAACGATTTGACTTGCGTGATCTCGGTGTGGAGCGGTGCCGAAGAGTTTCCGCAGCGGAAACGCAGCGATAATCCGCTCCGTACCGCATGGGGAATCGGCGACCGATTCACGCTTCTGTATGTCGGCAACTTCGGTATTGGACACGATATGGAGGCGATCGCAGGTGCGGTCGAGCAACTGAAGGACAATGATGAGATTCGCTGGCTCTTTGTTGGCGAAGGGAAGTCGAAGTCGCTCCTCGAAGGCCGCATCAGGGCGTGTGGGGCGAAGAATGTTGTCGTGACCGGATATCAGTCGCGCGAGCAGCTTCCCGATGTTCTCGATGTTGGCGATGCACATCTCGTGTCGCTCTTGCCTGGATGGGAAGGACTCATTCTTCCGAGCAAGTTCTTCAGTGTGCTCGCTGCGAGCAAGCCTGCGCTTTGGATTGGCCCAGCGACAACCGAGTGCGGGACCATCATCAAGGCGCATCGCTGCGGGCTGGAATCCGCTTCGGGTGATTCCAGTGCGCTGGTTCAGAATGTCATCCGATTGATGCGCGACCCGTCCGAAGCCGAGGCCATGGGGCGCCGCGGTCGGACTGTTTACTCTGGTGAGTACTCGAGCAAGTGTGCGGGCGAGCGATGGAATGCAGTATTGCTCGAGGTTGTGGGCGAAAGGTCGCTTGTGAATGGATGATTGCTGTCGTAGAGTGAAGAAGCCCCGCTGACATGAGCCCTGCCGCAGACGACATGGCACACAAGCAGTGGGGCTCCAAGAACACAAGGAAACTCCCCTGAGGCTCGTTCACCTACCCCGTTTGGATGCGAGGCAATCTCTGTCATGAGCATTGAGGTTCTCATTATCACCAAGGATGAGGAAGCCAACCTGCCGCATACTTTGGCATCGCTTCAGGGGTGGACACAGCGGATTTGGGTGGTTGATTCGGGGTCATCGGACCGCACCGTAGAGATTGCAAGGGCGGCCGGCTGCGAAGTGCGCATGCAAGAGTGGCAGGGTTATGCCAAACAAAAGAATTGGGCTCTCGACACTTTGCCGCTGACAGCAGACTGGGTGCTGATTGTGGATGCTGATGAGGCGGTGACCCCAGCACTTCGAGACGCCTTGGTGTCCCGATCAAATCGCTCGTCCGAAGCGAATGACCCGATCGGGTACTACATCAACAGACACTTCGTGTTCCTTGGCGGCGTCATTCGGCACAGCGGGTACTACCCCTCGTGGAACATCCGCTTTTTTCGGCGAGGTCGTGCTCGATACGAAGATCGCCTCGTCCATGAGCATCTGGTGGTCGACGGACCAGTTGGCTATATCGCGGAGGACCTGATCCACTTCGATCGGCGTCCCCTTGAGCACCACATTTCAAAGCACAATCGTTATTCGACTCTCGAGGCTCAGGCGATCTTTGCGCAGGAGCAGGCCCCAGGAGTGAAGTTGGAGGCGCGGCTCTTCGGAGATGGGCCAGCTCGCCGAAGGTGGTTCAAGCGACACATCTACCCGAGGTTGCCTTGCAAGTTCCTCCTTCGATTTGCCTATATGTATTTCCTCAAGTGCGGCTTTCTGGACGGCTTGACAGGGCTGAGATTCGCGCTCTTCATCAGTAGTTACGAGTTGCACATCGAACTCAAACTGATCGAACTGCGAATGCAGAGTCGCGAGGCGTGTCAGAGGTCATCCGGAGAGCGGACCCCACCAGTACAAGGCGGGTCACTAGATTAGGGGGATTGAGCGTTCTCATTCTCCACAACACGCTCACGCACCGAGGCGAGGCGGTGGTGCCGATCGACGCGCGGCGTGGCATCACGTTCTACACGTGCGGTCCGACCGTCTACGACGATGCGCACATCGGCAACTTCCGTTCGTTCC
>Ga0194120_10009772_pt1 | contig 12055 bp, 10 predicted proteins | sample TA2MahCa65mmetaG_FD_148642 | JGI IMG/M metagenome (GOLD analysis project Ga0194120, IMG submission 148642) | Freshwater microbial communities from Lake Tanganyika, Tanzania - TA2015019 Mahale Deep Cast 65m | ecosystem: Environmental > Aquatic > Freshwater > Lake | place: Tanzania: Lake... | reverse complement strand
GAGCCGAGGCCGGCGCGGCAGCCTGCGCCAGTGCGCGCACCGGCGTCCGGGCCCGGGCCGTCAGGACTGCCGGAGCCCCGCAAGCCCCGCCTGAAGACGACCGGCGGCTCTGGCCCCTTGCTGCGCAAGACCGCCCGCGGCACGCCGGTCGCGCGCCTGCAGCGCCGCCTGGCGCGCTTCGGCATCGATCCCGGGCCGGTCGACGGAGTCTTCGGCCCCCGCACCGAGCGGGCCGTGCGGCGCTTCCAGCAAAGGTTCGATCTCGCGATCGACGGCGTCGTCGGGCCCAGGACCTGGAACCGCCTGGGCATCGCCGTCCAGGGCAAGGTGCGCTACCCGGCGCCGGGGGCAGGCCGCAACAGCAACCGGCGCACAGACATCGGCGGGCCGCAACCGGCGGTCATCCGCCAGGGCAAGTACATCGGCGCGGGCATCGCGGCCGCGTTCGACAGAATGGTCGCCGCGGCGAGGCGCGACGGGATCGACCTGGTGATCAACTCGGGCTACCGCACTCGCGCCGAGCAGGAGCGATTGTGGCGGGCCAACCCCAATCCCCGCTACGTGGCGCCGCCAGGGACCAGCAACCACGAGAAGGGCAACGCCATCGACTTCCTCGGCACGCCCGGCGCCTGGGCCTGGCTGCGGCGCAACGGGGGGCGGTTCGGCTTCTACAACTACCCGCCCGAACCCTGGCACTACTCGACCAACGGGCGGTGACGGGGCCGCCCCTCGGAACAGAAGCGCAACATCGTCGTGCACTTCTGAGGGTAAACTTGTCCCATGCCCACCGCCGAGAACCTGTCGAGCAAGAAGCCCGCCGCCGCGTCGGTCGCACCCGTGGGCATCGCGCTCCTGGGGTGCGGCGTCGTCGGCTCGAGCGTGGCGCGCCTGCTCGCCGAGAAGGGCGGGACCTATGCGGAGAGACTGGGCCGCCCGCTCTCGCTCGTGGGCGCGGCGGTGCGCGACGTGCGGCGTGCGCGCGACGTCGATCCGGCCCTGCTGACGACCGATGCCGCGGCGCTCGCGACCATGCCCGACGTGCACATCGTGGTCGAGGTCATGGGGGGCGTCAAGCCGGCGCGGGAGCTGCTCCTGGCCGCCATCCGCGCCGGAAAGCACGTGGTCACCGCCAACAAGGAGGTCCTCGCCCGGCACGGGGCGGAGTTGTTCGCCGCCGCGCGGGAAGCCGGCGTGGGCGTGTACTTCGAGGGAGCCGTCGCCGGCGGCATCCCGCTCGTCCTGCCCCTGCTCCGGAGCATGGCCGCCAACTCGGTGCAGGGGGTGTTCGGCATCGTCAACGGCACGACCAACTACATCCTGACGCGCATGTCCGAGGAGGGCGCCCCGTACGCGGAGGTCCTCGCGGAGGCGCAGCGCCTGGGCTACGCGGAGGCCGATCCGGCGAGCGACGTCGAAGGCCACGACGCCGCCTACAAGATCGCCATCCTGGCCGGCCTCATCTCCGGGAGAAGAGTGCCGATCGAGGGCGTCGGCCGCGAGGGCATCACGCAGATCGCGCCGGTGGACCTCAAGTACGCCCGCGACCTCAACTACGCGGTGAAGCTGCTGGCCATCGCCCGCCGGGGCGCCGACGGCCGCCTCGAGGTGCGGGTCAACCCGGCCATGATCCCCGTGCAGCACCCGCTGGCCTCTATTCGCCTGGTCACCAACGCGGTGGCCGTCAAGGGCGACGCCGTCGGCGAGGTGGTGTTCTCGGGGCCCGGCGCCGGTGGCATGCCCACGGCTTCGGCCGTCGTGGCCGACATCCTGAATGCCGCCGAGGCACTGGGCGGTCCGGGGCCCCTGGTCGCGCCCGGCGGCAACGGGGACGCCGACCTGCTCCCGGATCGGGAGGTCGTGTCCGCCTTCTACCTGCGCCTCACCGCCGACGACAAGCCCGGCGTGCTGGGCGCCCTGGGGACGCGGTTCGGCACGCATGGCGTCAGCATCCGCCTGTTCGTGCAACGCGTGGCCGCCGAGGGCAAGGCCGAACTCGTCTTCGTGACCCACCCCGTCGCCGAGGGCGCGTTCCGCGACGCCATCGCCAAGATCTCCAACCATTCGGCCATCCAGAAGGTCGAGTGCATCATCCGCGTGGAAGATGACGTCTAGCGCGATCGCGAGCGCCGGCTCCTGGCCGGGGCTCATCGCGCGTTACCGGGCGCACCTGCCGGTCACCGACGCCACGCCGGCGATCACGCTGCTGGAGGGCGACACGCCCCTGGTCCGGGCCGAACGCCTGGCCGCCCGCATGGGCCTTCCCGGGCTGGCCCTGTATCTCAAGGTCGAGGGCGCCAACCCGACCGGATCGTTCAAGGACCGCGGCATGACGATGGCCGTCTCGAAGGCCGTCGAAACCGGGGCGACGCGGGTGATCTGCGCGAGCACGGGCAACACCAGCGCCTCGATGGCCGCCTACGCGGCCCGCGCCGGCATCGACAGCTACATGCTCGTGCCGGCGGGCTACGTCGCTCTCGGGAAACTGGCCCAGGGCGTACATTACGGGGCCCGGGTGATCCAGGTGGCCGGCAACTTCGATCGGGCGCTGGAACTCGTGCGGGGCATTGCGGACCGCCACGACATCGTGCTGGTCAACTCGGTCAACCCGTTCCGCATCGAGGGCCAGAAGACCGCGGCCTTCGAGATCGTGGACGCCCTGGGGCGGGCGCCCGACATCCTGGCGATCCCGGTGGGCAACGCGGGCAACATCACCGCGTACTGGAAGGGGTTCAAGGAGTACCGGCTCCGCGGCATGGCGGCCGCGGAACCCCGGATGTGGGGCTGCCAGGCGAGCGGTGCCAACGCCTGCGTCCTCGGGCGCCCGGTGCCGAATCCCGAGACGGTGGCCACGGCCATCCGCATCGGCAACCCGGCGTCCATGGCCGGCGCGCTGGCGGCGCGCGACGAGTCGGGCGGGTGGATACGCGACTTCTCCGACGAGCGCATCCTCCACGCGTACCGGGAAGTGGCCCGCACCGAGGGCGTGTTCTGCGAGCCCGCGTCGGCCGCGTCCGTGGCGGGCGTCTGGGCCGCCGCCGAGCGGGGCGAACTGCACGGCGACGAGTTGGTCGTCTGTACGCTGACGGGCAATGGCCTCAAGGATCCCGACCGCGCGCTCGCCGGGGCGCCGCCGCTGCCCGAGGCGCTGCCTGCCGAAGAGGGGGCGATCCTGGCGGTCCTGGGGCTGGGGTAAAATGACGAAATGACGGAAGAGACGCGCAAGTACACCCTGCTGGTCGTGGACGATGAGCTGGACAATCTCGAACTGCTCCAGCGCACGCTCCGACGCGATTACCGCGTGGTCCCGGCCAACAGCGGGGAAGAGGCGCTCGAGAAGCTCCCCGATCTCGAAGTCGACCTGATCATCACCGACCAGCGCATGCCCGGGATGACGGGCATCGGGCTGCTCGAGAAGGCCGCCGAGATGGGTTGCGGGGCGCTTGGCATCATCCTCACGGGTTACACCGACGCGCAGGATCTGATGGAGGCGATCAACAGCGGGTACGTCTACCGCTACATCACCAAGCCCTGGGAGCCCGAGGAACTCAAGCTGACGCTCAAGCGCGCCCTGGAGTCGCACGCGATGAGCGCCGAGAACAAGCGGCTGATGCGGCAGCTCCGGGACAACCATTTCCGGGTGCTGGCCACGCTGGTCACGGCCCTGGAGGCCAAGGACCCCTACTCGGCAGGGCACAGCCACCGCGTCAAGGATCTGGCGCTGGCCGTCGGCGAGCGCATCGGGCTCTCGGCCAAGGAACTCGAGGACCTGGGCGAGGGCGCGCTGCTGCACGACATCGGCGAAATAGGCGTGCGCGAGGAGGTGCTCAACAAGCCGGGCAAGCTCACCGAGGAGGAATTCGAGCACGTCAAGAGCCACGTGCGCCTGGGCGCCGACATGCTCAGCTTCGTCGAGGAGTTCGCCGGGATCATCCCGCTGGTCCAGTTGCACCACGAGCGGCTCGACGGTTCGGGTTATCCGTTCGGCCTAAAGGGCGACCAGATCCCCATGCTGGCCCGCATCCTCGCGGTCGTGGACACCTTCGACGCCCTGGTGAGCGATCGCCCGCACCGGCCGGCGCTGGCGCGCAGCCGCGCCATCGCGGTGCTCCAGCAGGGGCGCGGCCGCGAGTTCGACGAGCAGGTGGTGGACACCTTGCTGCACCTCCTGGCGCATGATCCCCGCTTCGCCGAGGCCACGGCCGGCGAGGCCGCGCAGCCCGCCGCGGCGCCGCAGTAGGCCATGGCCGCCAGGCGCGGGTGGCGCTGGCCCAGATCGATCGCGACCCAGATCTGGATCGCCTTCGCGCTGCTGATGGGGCTGATGGCGGCCGTGGGCGCCAACGGCATGAACGCCCTCCGCCAGCTCGATCACGAGGTGGTCGAGCTCGTGAAGAAGCAGGTACGCGGGGGCGCCAGTGACGAGCTCTACAACCAGGTGCTCCACGCCCGGACGATCTACGACAACGCCTACACGGCCCAGCTGGCCGTGCTGCTCTTCGCCTTCGGCATAGGCACGATCGTGGCCTGGGCGGTCTCTCGCCGGATCACCCGGCCGCTGGGCGAGGTCACGTCGGTGGTCCGCGAAATAGCCGCCGGCGATCTGTCGCGCCGCATCGAGCACCCGGAGACCGGCGGCGAGATAGGCGAGCTGGCCGAGAGCGTCAACAAGATGGCGGCGGAAATCGACCGCACGATGGGATTGCTCGAGAAGGCCTACCAGGATCTCAAGCGCACGCACGGGCACCTGGTGCAGTCCGAGAAGCTCGCGAGCCTCGGGCAACTGGTCGCTGGCGTCGCGCACGAGCTCAACAACCCGATGACCTTCATCTACGGCAACACCTTCCACCTCGAGGAGTGCCTCGACGACCTCAAGAGCCTGCTGGCGGCCTGGGAGACGTCGGTGGCCGAGCCCAAGGAGGTCACCCAGATCAAGAAGGACATCGACTACGAATACCTGATGATCGACCTGGCAAAGATCATAAGGTCTTGCCGCCATGGCGCCGAGCGCGCCAAGCGCATCGTGGCCGATCTCAAGCTCTTCGCCCGCCCCGAGGACGATCAGATGGTGGGCTGGGATCTCAACCAGGGGCTGGAAGCCGCCCTGTCGCTGTGCGCCGGCCAGTTCAAGAACCGCGTCGCCTTCGTCAAGGAGTACGGCGAGATCCCGCCGGTGACGGCATCCCCGCAGCTCACGCAGGTCTTCCTGAACCTCATCGTCAACGCATGCCAGGCCATTCCCGAGAAGGGCGAGGTCCGCCTCCGCACCTGGCACGACGGCGAGAACCATTTCGTCTCGGTCGCCGACACCGGCACGGGCATCCCGGCCGAGCATCGCGATCGCATCTTCGACCCGTTCTTCACGACCAAGAAGGTAGGCGAGGGCACGGGCCTCGGCCTGTCGATCAGCTACGGCATCGTCGAGAAGCACGGCGGGAACATCGCGGTCGAGAGCGAGGAAGGGAAGGGCACCCGCTTCATCGTGCGGCTGCCCAGCCGGCGCGATGTCGAGGAATCCGAGGGCATGGGCGAGACGGTCGCGTCGGCCGGGTAATCCCATGTCATGACGAGCACCACCTGTCCCGCCTGCGGAGGGGCGCTGGCTCCCTTCGCCAAGTTCTGCAGCAACTGCGGGTCGCAGGTGGCGCTGGCATGTCCCACCTGCCAGGGCGCGGTGGAAGCGGAGCAGAAGTTCTGCATCCATTGCGGCGGAGCGTTGCCGACCGGGTCCGACGGGCCTGAGCAGGCCGCCGGCGACCCGGCGGCGCCGGCGGACGCGGCGGCAGGCGCGCAGGCCCCGGCGATTCGCCGGACGATGAGCGCGCCGCTGGGCGATCGCCGCATCGTCACGGTGCTGTTCGCGGACGTCCAGGGCCTCGAGGGCCTGCAGCAATCGCTCGATCCCGAGGAAGTCACCGACATCACCAACGCGCTGTTCAAGCAGCTATCGGACCTCATCTACAAGTACGGCGGCACGATCGACAAGTACCTGTCCGACGGCCTCATGGCGCTCTTCGGCGCCCCCACGGCCCACGAGGACGATCCCGAGCGCGCCGTGATGGCCGCCTACGAGCTGATCGAGAAGGCTCGCGTCCTCACGGACAAGCTCGTGGCGCGGACGGGCGTGCGGCTGTCGCTGCGCTGCGGGCTGCACACCGGCCTGGTGGTGGCCGGCGAGGTCGGCGGCGACGCCAAGAAGGACTACACGGTCATGGGCGACACGGTCAACCTGGCCCAGCGCGTGAAGGCCAACGCCAAGGCCGACCAGGTGCTCGTGACGGTCGAGACCTTCCGCCTCACGCAGATGCTCTTCTCCTACAACGCCTTGCCGCCGATCCAGGTCAAGGGACGGGAAGAACTGGTCCACCCCTACGAGCTGATCGGCCCGCGCGAGGAGGAAGGGAGCGGGGGCCGCGAGCGCACGAACCTGGTGGGACGCCGCGAGGAGCTTTCGCGGCTGCACCAGTGCCTCGAAGCCGCGTCCGGCGGCCGCCCGCAACTGGTCAACGTGGTCGGCGAGGCGGGCATCGGCAAGAGCCGCATGGTCCGCGAGTTCGTCCACTACTTCACGACGTACGGGGTGGGCCTCCTGCTCAAGGGCCGCGGCCTGTCGTACCAGCAGGAGACCTCGTACGCGGTCGTGGGCTCCATGCTCGCGCAGTACATGGGCATCTCCCCCGGGACCAGCTCGCACGACATCGGCGAGGAAGCCCGCAACGTGGCCGAGACCTACTGGCCCCAGGACGCCGGCCGCCGGGCGGCGCTCCTGGCCCACCTGATGGGCGCGGAAATCCTGCACCCCGAGGTCACGCACCTGTCGCCGCAGCAAAAGCGCATCGCGGCCTTCCTGGCCTTCAACGAGCTGCTGGTGGCCATGGCCAAGCGCTACACCGTCCTGGTCTCGATCGAGGACCTGCACTGGGCCGACGAGGCGTCGGTCGAGTGGATCGCGTCGCTGGTGGACTATCTGGCGGCAAACGCCCACGAGGCGATCGCCCTGCTCATCCTGTGCCAGTATCGCCCTCGCGAAGATGCCCGCTTCGTGCGCTTCGGCGGCAAGATAGATCTCACGAAGGTCTTCCTCAACCCCCTGCCGCAGCAGGACGCGCGCCAGCTTTTCGGAGCCCTGGTGGGTATCGGGTTAGAGCCCGACGCCTGGCCGGCCGACATCCGGGGCGTGGCGGACGCCGTCCTGACCCGCGCCGAGGGCAACCCCCTCTTCCTGACCGCGCTGGTCATGAGCATCACCGACCAGGGCATCCTGGCCAAGAAGGACAACCAGTGGGTCCTGGCCAAACCGATCGGCGAGCTCCAGCTGCCCGACACCATCAGCCGCGTGGTCACGAGCCGCCTGGATCGGCTGCCTGACGACCTCAAGAGCTTGATCTCCGCCGCCGCCGTGATTGGCCGGTCGTTCCACCCGCGGGTCCTGTCGCAGGTACTGGGCGGCTCCGAGGTCGATCAGGGCCTCGAGCAACTGGTCAAGATGACGTTGATCCACCGGAAGCAGAACGGCGAGTTCGCGTTCGACCACTCCACGACGCAGGAGGTGGCCTACCAGTCGCTCTTGCAGGCCACCCGGCGCGAGATGCACAGGCGCGTGGGGGCGGCCCTCGAGCAGTTGCTGGGGGACCAGTGGGAGCCCTCCTCCGGCATCCTCGCCCGTCACTTCTACCAGGGAGGCGATCCCGCCCGGGCCGTCCGCTACCTCGCGGTGGCGGGCGAGCAGTCGCGCCGCCGGTTCGCCAACAAGGAGGCGCTGGTCTCCTTCCGCCATGCCTTGCGCCTGGCAGCCGATCCAGCCGCCCAGGCCGTGGTCGATCGGCGCAAGCTCCTGCGATCGCTCGCCGAGGTCGAGACCGTGATGGGGGACTTCCCGAGCGCCTTCGAGCATCTCGAGGAGGCCCTGCGCCTGACCCTGGAGGACGAACCGCGGGCGGAATTGCACCGCCTGGCGGGCGAGGTTCTGGAGCGCAAGGGCGAGCTCAAGGCCGCGCTCAAGCGCTACCGCGAGGCCACGTCCCTGCTGGCCGGCGCTTCCTCCCCTGCCGCGCCGAATAGCTCTGCCCGGCTGCTGCTGGCGACCGCGGGCCTGCTCATGACCCAGGGCGAGATCGGCGAGGCGCGCGGCCTGGCCAGGGAGGCCCTCGGCAGGCTGAGCGGCTCCCGGACGCGCGAGCTGGCCCAGGCGCACGAGTTGCTGGGCAGCGCGCACTTCGCGCAGAGCGAGTGGGACGAGGCCCTGGGCGAGCACGCGACCGCCCTGGGGGTGCGCGAAGAGCTCCAGGACCTGTTCGGCATCGCCTCCTCGAAGAGCGCGATGGGCAATGTCTACGTCGTGCTGGGCGACTGGCACCGGGCGGCGTCGCTGCTCGAAGAGGCCATGCAGCTTTACACCCGCGCCGGCGACCTCCTGCACCTGGGCGAGGCGCAGGCGCACCTGGGAGACATCTACGCGGCGTTCGGCGAGATCAGCACGGCCGAGCGCCTGCAGCGAGCGGCGCTGGACATCTTCCGCCGCATCGGCGGCACCCTGGGCGAAGGCCGGGCGCTGATCGCCCTGGGCAACACGTCCGCGGCCGCCGAGCGTTTCGAGGAAGCGCTCGCCTACCTCAAGGACGGCTTGCAGATCTTCGAGGAGATCGCCGCGGTCGAGCAACAGGCCGACGCCTATGCGGCGATGGCGCGCGTCGCCCTGGCCGCGGGGCGCGAGGACGAGGGCCTGGGCCACATGCAGCGCGCCCTCAAGGTCGCCGAAGCCACCCAGAACCGCCTGGCGCTGGCGGTCGTCAACCGGCTCAAGGCCGAGTTGCTCGTGGCCGACGGCTTCAAGGACGGCGCGCACGCGGCGATCGAGAAGGCCGTGGGCCTGCTCGGCGCGCTCAACTCGCCGCTGGAGCTGGGACGCGCAAAGCTGACGCAGGCGAAGGTCGAGCGCCTGCGCGGCGACGAAGGTAGCGCCAACCGCCTCTTCAAGGAGGCCGTCGCCACCTTCGCCAAGCTGGGCGCCAAGCCCGACCTGCGCCTCGCCGAGGATCTGGCCGGCACTTTCGCGTTGTAGGGTCGACCTTACCTGCCGATGCCGTGCTCCCTGTCGATCTGCGCTTCGCGCAACTGCTCGCCCTGCAGCGCGCCGGAGTAGCCGACGGCCACGACCAGGATCGCCGCGATGATGAAGCCCCACGCCGAGCCCATCGCCTCCGGCGTCACGGTGTTGGGCGTGACGAAGCGGGTCAGCGGGAATAGGCCCGCCATCGCCGCCGACGCCGCGCCGCTGATGGCCGCCACGGCCGTGCCCGCCACCAGCAGGCAGCCGAGCACCAGACCGTTGAAGCCCGCGCAGATCCGGTTGTACACGCCGCTCAGGTAGCCGGTGCAGAGCGCCCCCGCGTAGGTTGCGACGAGCCCGCCGATCACCGCCAGGGTCAATCCCCACCAGGTCGGCGTCGCGGCGGGCCGGACACCCAGCGCGATGGGCAACGCGGCCAGCACGAGCCCGACCGCCACGGCCACCATGAAGCCGCCCCAGATGGAGCCCCAGTGAACCATGTCGCCCGACGCGACGGCGATCGTCGGGCGATCCTCGGTAGGTGCGACGCCCAGGTCGCGCGCCATCACCAGGTTATGGCGCAGGACCGGTTCTCGTAGTTCCGCCATGTTCTCCCCCCTTTCTCCCGATGCGAACCATACGCCTTCCGCTCCGCCCGGCAACGCGCAATTCGCTGATACCATGGCTTTTTGCAAATGGATGAGGCCAGCTCTCGAGCCGATCGCCGCGGCCTGCTCCGCTCGGGGCTCGCGGCGCTGCTCGATCTCGCCGTCAAGACGATGGGGGCCTATCTGGCCGGCTACCGGGAGGCGTTCCCGCCGCCGCCCCGGGCGGCGCGCACGCGCGTCCGCCCCCCCGGCGCCCTGCCCGAGGCCGAGTTCCGCAGGCGCTGCACGTCCTGCCGCCAGTGCGCGACCGCCTGCCCGTACGACGCCTTGCGCGAGGATGACGCGCGGTTGCCTTACCTGTGGGATCCGGCCGGGCACCCTTGCTACATGTGCGACGGCTATCCCTGCATCGCGGCCTGCGGGCCGGGGGCGTTGACGTTTCTGGACCGCCGGCTGCGCACGATCGGCCTGGCCGTGATCGCCGGCGAGCGCTGCCTGGCCCACCAGGGCGAGGAGTGCACCGCCTGCCGGGACGCCTGCCGGGACTTCCGGGCCATCCGCCTGGTGGACCGGTTGCCGGTTGTCGACGCCGGATCATGCACCGGCTGCGCCGTCTGCGTGGGCAAGTGCCCGGCCGCGCCCGCGGCGATCGAGGTGGTGCCGGCAAGTAGCTAGCGCCGCCGCGACCTGCGCTTGCCGGCGTTGGACTTGACGTCCTGGTAGGCCTTGAAGACCATCACGGTCGGCCTGGGCGTGGGTTTCCCGGCCGCGACGCGATTCTCGCCCCACAGGAACCTCACGATGAGCTCTTTCTCGCGCCGCGAGAGGTCCAGGGCCGGCATCATGGTCCCCGGATGGAACTTGCCCGGATCGTCGAGTAGCTCACGCACCTGCGCCTTGGATAGGCGAGTCTTGACTTTGGTCAGGTCGGGCCCCGTGATGCCCACGGCCTCGCGGGTGCCGGTGAACTTGTGGCACGCGACGCAGCCCTTGCGGATGAAGGCGTTGGTCTCGGGATCCCAGGTCGGCCTGGGTTTCGGGGTCGCCGCCGGATTGCCGAACTGCGCCACCAGCAGGGGCGCGGCGATCAGCAGGGCGAAAGCGGCGCGTAAGCGCATTGGGTTAGTTTACAGAATGCCGTGCGATCGCGCTGGGAAGACGCGTTGGCGCGACTCTGCAACATTTCGTAAGCCTCAGTTGCAATTTGCAAGCCAAATATAACGATAATATATAGGGTACCAGAGGAATACTTATCTTGGAAAACGATTAGAAGGCGGCTTCACCCCCGATGCCTGGAGGGGGATCGAATGAGTCGGAGGGGTTGGTAAATGGCCATCTCGGAAGGCGCGCGGACGCGCCATCTCTTCGCCTTTCGGCAGGCGGCCGTGGCGGTTCGGCCTGCGACGGCGAGCGACGCCGCAGCCATCTGCGACCTGGCCCGGGCGTTCCACGCCGAGCACATCGAGCGCTGGGGACCCGACTCGGCGAAGCAATGGCCGCTCAAGCAGATCAGATCCGCCATTTCCAGTCGGGATGCGTGCGTCGTGGTCGCCGCGATCGGGGGAAAGCTGGTCGGTTTCGCCAACGGGGCCATCCTGGATCCGGAAGCCGGCCTGCGGATCGGGCGCATCGACACCGTGTTCGTGCTGCCCGGCCAGCGCGGGTCACGGGTCGCCGAAGACCTGATGACCGTGCTGATGGACGCTCTGGCCGAATGCGGCGCCGACTCGCTGGAGCTGATCGTCGCGACGCAGAACACCCGGGCCCAGGCGTTCTTCGCGAAGTTCGGGTTCGGCGACGGCGATCGCGTGATGAGTGTCGATGTCGATCTGGAGGTGCCCGCATGAAGTTGCTCGACAAGCTCGGCAAGGCCCTCCGGGAAGCGCTCTTTCCCGAGCCGGTGATCGAGCCGGAACGCCTGGCCGTGCGGACGGCGACGCCCCAGGATCTCGACCGGGTGCTCTTCCTCAACAGCGAGTTCGCCCAGGAGCAGCACCGACTCTGGGGCATCTCCGAGGCCGCCCTGCTCGCGACGCGCACGCAGCTCAAGACCGCCTCCGCCGATCCCCGGAGCCTCCTGTTGGTGGGTTCGGTGGACGGTTCTGTCGTGGCCTATGCCCTCGCCGAACCGCACCCGATGGACGTGCGGCGCGCGCTCTGGATCAACGGGGTGTACGTGTCCCCGCCGTTCCGTCGGAGCGTGCTGGCCGAGATGCTCTGCCGGGAACTGGTCGCGAGGATGCTGCGGACCGGTGCGCAAAGCGCCCACACCCGGAGACTGATCGATAGACATGGTTGGATCTCCCTCGGCACATCGATCAGGGGCACGGAGCAGGCGGAGCCTGGTGCCCGGCGTGGATCGGTGCGAGTTGCCGCGTAGGCCTGTCATCCGGTCCTCATC
>Ga0194120_10009766_pt1 | contig 12061 bp, 8 predicted proteins | sample TA2MahCa65mmetaG_FD_148642 | JGI IMG/M metagenome (GOLD analysis project Ga0194120, IMG submission 148642) | Freshwater microbial communities from Lake Tanganyika, Tanzania - TA2015019 Mahale Deep Cast 65m | ecosystem: Environmental > Aquatic > Freshwater > Lake | place: Tanzania: Lake... | reverse complement strand
AGTTCATAGGCGTTCCGGCTAGTGCCGTCCTCTTGGCGCAGGCGCTACTGTTCCGGCTGCCGGCCAGCCCGGCGGGGAGTACGTAGGGCGACTCAGGTGTGTAACGGGGGGTGAGGGACCATGCGCAGGTCTCGGCTGGCGGTCGCGCTCGACTGCAATCTTTCCGGAAGGGGGGCGAAATGGCGGCGAAGTCTGGCTCTGATCGAAGGCTCGAACCTGCACTCGGTGCGATCGCGTTGCTCCTGGCTGGATCCGGCCAGGCGGTGGCCGACCAGGTCGGTGAGGCCGCCAGCCAGCTTGACGAGGTGGTCGTCACAGCGCTCAAACGTGCCGAGAGCGTGCAGAGCATTCCGGTCGCTGTTACAGCGCTGCCGGCCGCAGTCCTCGAGAATGCCAACCTGGAGAACACTGCTGGCCTCACCGGTCTGGTTCCCAGTCTGCAGGTCAACGGTGTCGCCGGCGACACGATTCCGCTGTACTCGTTGCGCGGCGTGTCGATGTTCGACTACAGCTTCAACCAGTCGAGTCCGGTAGCCTCGTATTTCGACGAGGTCTACAAGGGGAACTTCGCCATCCTCGGTCTCGAGCTCTATGACCTGGAGCGTATCGAGGTGCTGCGCGGACCGCAGGGAACCCTGTACGGCAAGAACACGACCGGCGGTGCGATCAACTTCATTGCGGTGAAGCCGAGCTTCGAGCCGGGCGGCTTCCTGCGCGCCGGGATCGGCAACTACAACCGCCGCGAAATCGAGGGGGCGATCGGCGGTGCGCTGCTGCCGGATCGGCTGGCGGCCCGACTGGCCTTTACCTGGGCCGAAGCGGATGGCTGGTTCCGGAACGTGTTGCCGGGAGAACCTGACCTTGACAGCGTCGACCAGTGGGCGGTGCGGACGCAACTGCTCTATCAGGCAACGGATTCGCTGCGGCTCAACCTGCGGTTTGCCGCGAGTCGCCAGAACCCGCAGAACTACGGCATCATCGGCCGACCGGGCGATGCCGGCGTGGGCTTCGATCCGGGTTACTTCCGCACGGTCGATGGCACTGCGACCGGGACGCCGCTGCGGGATGATCAGTTGGCGACGGACGAGACCCGCAAGCGCGTGCATGACACCGAGTCGTGGGTCCTCACCGCAGTACTGGAGGCCGGCGACAGCTTCGATATCACGTCGATCACGTCCTATGACGATGGCAAGCTGTTCAGCCCGGAGGCCAGCGACGGCAGCCCGGTCAACGTGCTGCGGGCGATCTATTACGGGGAGACCGAGCAGTTCACGCAGGACCTGCGTCTGACCTCGAAACTGGCCGGACCGCTGCAGTTCATCATCGGCGGCTTCTATCAGCACGAGAAGATCTTCAACGAGACCGAGGTCCAGTTCTACAACGGCTGGGATCCGGTCGGGGATGGCGCGGTCTGCCTGGAAACCGGGTTCTTCGGTTGCTCGGTCGCCAATGAATTCGACCAGATCCGCGATAGCTGGGCCATTTACGGCGACGCCAGCTACGCGCTCAATGATCGGGTGAAGCTGCGCGGCGGCCTGCGCTACAGTCGGGACGAGGGTGACCTGCGTAACTTCGTTTCCCGGCTCACGGCTCCCAATGGCACGCCGCTGGCCAACCTGATTCCCGGCGATCCTGACGACATGGACGCGACGCTGGCCAGGAGCATCAGCGACTCGGCCATCTCGGGTCGCATCGGCATCGACTTCGCCCCCAGCGAAGATACGCTGCTGTACCTGGCCTACAGCCGCGGCTATCGCTCCGGCGCTTTCAATGCGCAGGCGTTTTTCTCGGCCGAGGAAGTCACGACGGTCGAACCGGAAAAGCTGGATCTGCTCGAGGCTGGCTTCAAGACGCAGTGGCTCGACCAGCGCCTGCAAGTGAACGGGGCGCTGTTCCGGTACGAGTACAAGGATCAGCAGATCGTCGACATCGACCCGGTGACCGTCGTCCAGCGGTTGCTGAACCTGGGCAAGGCGCGCACGACCGGAGCCGAGATCGAGGCGCTGGCCCGACCGGTACCGGCGCTGCGGTTGCGGGCGGCGGTGTCGTGGCTGCACGCCCGGTTCGTCGACGCCGTGGTGCTCGGCGCAACCATCGATGGAAACCGGCTGCCAAATGCGCCGGACTTTTCCGCCAATCTTGGTCTGGATTGGGACCTGTGGAGCGCTGAGCGGGCCATTGTCAGCCTGCACCTGGACGGCAACTATCAGACCTCCCAGTATTTTGAGGTGCTGAATATCGACCGTCTCGAACAGTCGGGTTACGGCATCGTCAATGGACGCATCGCCATCCGGTCGCCAGCCGATCACTGGGAAGTCGGCATCTGGGGGCGTAACCTGACCGACAAGATGTTCATTACCAGCGCGGTGAACTTCCTCGATGGCTTCGGCTTCGACTACCTGCATCGCAACGCGCCGCGGACCTATGGGGTCGACGTCCGGTTCAGCTTCTAGGAGGGGTCGTTGCGATGGCTGCTCAGAGGCTTCTGGGCACCGGGAATTCCTGGTGTGCAGCAGCGGCAGTACTGCTCGGTACGGCGGGCCTGGTCCGGGTCGTCGTGGCTCAACCCGAGCCAGCCGCCAAGGTTGTCACGATTGCGGGCTTGACCGATCCGGCCGCCATGTTCGCGGCCAGGTGCTCGTCGTGCCATGGGCCGATACCGTTTGCGCCGACGCTGGCACAATTGGCGCGACTGACGGCCGAGGAAATCGAGTACGCCCTCTGGCACGGAACGATGATGGAATTCGCCCGGGATCTGGATAGCGGGCAGCGAGTCATGCTGGCCCGCTGGATCGCCGAGCTCGGGACGGACAAGGGTGATCCGCGACCCGGGGTCGAGAGTTGCCGGACCAATGCTGATTCGGATCCTGCCCCGCAATCCGACTGGCCGGGCTGGTCGCGGGATTCACGATTGACAAGGTCAGTGGACGACGATTCGCTGACGGCGGAACGAGTTGCGGGCATCCGCCTGCGGATGGCGCTCCCGCTGCCGGTGTACAGTGCGTTCGAAGGTGCTGCCAACCCGGTTGCAGTGGTCGGCGGGCGGCTGTTCGCGGCCAACAACAACCGCTGGATCTACTCCCTGGATCCGGAATCGGGATGCGCGTACTGGGTATTCAGGTCCCCCGGACGGGTCCGTTCCAATGTCGCTGTTGCGCCGGCATGCGTCATCTTTGGAGATGTTCACGCGAACGGCTATGCGCTCGAGGCCAGTACCGGGCGTCTGCTCTGGCAGGCGAGGCTCGATAGCTCGCCCGGAGCCCGGGTCACAGGCAATGTCACTCTGCATCAAGGTGTCGCCTACTTCCCGGTTTCGACTCATCAGGAGCTGGCTGGAATCCAGCGCGATCAGACGTGCTGCAGCTTTCAGGGCTCGGTGGTCGCCATCGATGCGCGGAATGGTCTGCGCAGGTGGAAGGCTGCCACGATCGACCAGCCGCTCCGTCTCGTAGGCAGGACACCGTCGGGGCTGAATCGGTACGGGCCATCCGGAGTGCCGGTGTGGTCCGGCATTGCGGTCGATGACCGGCGTGGGTTGTTGTACGTCACCACCGGCAATCAGTTTACCGAACCGCAGGTGCCGGAGTCGGATTCCGTGATCGCGTTCGACCTGCGTTCAGGGGCCAAACGCTGGGTCGCGTCGCTGGCGCCGGAACAGATGGGGGGGAAGGATATCTACCACCTGGGCTGCGAGACCTGGGTGGATCCCGCGCGCAGCAACTGCTCACCGGAAAATCCGCGTGGTGTCGGCGACCGCGACTTCGGTGCGCCGGCCATGCTGGTGATCCGCGCCGACGGCAGCGAGGTCGTGCTCGCGGCATCCAAGGATGCCATGCTCTACGCCCTGGATCCGGACACTGGCCGACTGCAGTGGCAGGTGCGGGTGGGGCGGGGTGGCGAACTCGGTGGCGTCCAGTACGGATTCAGCGCCGACCGGTACTACGCTTATCTGCCGATCTCCGATGTGGACGCCACCGACTTCAAGGCTCGTGGCGCCATTGTGGCAGTAGATCTCAGGGATGGGCGCATAGCCTGGCGCACGGAGTCTGGGCCGGGCGCCTGCGAGAACAAGGCGACGCCGCCGTGCAGTAATGCATTCCTGAGCCCAAGTACGGCTGCAGGTGAAGTCGTACTCGCCGGCAGTTCCGATGGTGTCCTGCACGCTTTTCGCAAGAGTGACGGCCGCGAGATCTGGTCGTTCGACAGTGTGCGTGAATACCGGGGACCCAATGGGCTCACGGGTACGGGTGGTTCCTTCGGCTTTGGCGGGCCGGTGGTCGTTGGCCGGCGCATCTACGTCATGAGTGGGCACTCGTACATCGGCATCGGCCTGCCGGGGAATGTACTGTTGTCGTTCGAGGTGCCGTGATGTTCGCCGTGACGCGCGCTTCTGTCGGCGCCGGCGTTCTCGTGGGGGCTGCAGTTCTGGTGACAGGAGTTGCTGATGGCCAAACCTGAGTTCTTTGTCACGCCTGGCTACGGTGAGCTGATGCGCGACAGCTTCCACTTTTCCCAGGCGGTCCGCATCGGCGATCGTATCGAGCTGGCCGGACAGACCGGATGCAACGATCAGCTCGAGATCCCGCCCTCCGTCGAGGACGAGATCCGGCAGGCCTTTGCCAACGTGGAGCGGACCCTGCAACAGGCGGGTGCAACCTGGGCCAATGTGTACCGACTGGTGACATACCACGTAGTGGATTCGGGCGATCCGGCAATTGCGGAGCCGGTGCTCGAATACTGCGTAAGTCTCCTGCGGGAGCATGTCCCGGGCCACGCGCCGATCTGGACCGCGGTCGGCGTGCCGCGACTGGCCCTGCCGGGCATGCGCATCGAGATCGTTGTAAGTGCCACCGTTGACCACGGTAGTTAGCTCGGGACAGCAAGCAATGAAGACCAATGGAAAAGTCACGCTCGACAGCGCCGCGTCGAACTTTGCCAGTCGCTTTTCGCGCTCCGGCGAGCTGGCTGCGGAAGGTGGCCGGTACATTCCCGGCGGCTACAGCCGGCACAGCCTGACCTTCGGGCCACATGCGATCTACGTCGAGCGCGGTGCTGGTGCGTATCTGCAGACGGTCGAGGGGCACCGGCTGCTCGACTTCCACAATAACTTCAGTTGCAACATTCTCGGGCACGGCCACCCGCGGGTTCGGGCGGCACTGGCGGAGCTGGTGGAGCGCGGCTATTCCTTCGGCAACCCGATGCAGCATGAGCACCGGCTGGCTGCCATGCTGTGCGAGCGCGTGCCGTCGGTCGAGCGGATCGTGTTCTCCTGCTCGGCCAGCGAGTCCTGTCTGAGTGCGATGCGGATTGCGCGGGCGAACACCGGCAAGGACCTGATTGCCAAGTTTGAGGGCGGCTACCACGGGATGGGCGATGACTTCATGCTCTCGCTGCATCCCTTCAGGGAATTGTTCCCGGGCCCGGCGCACAACCCGATCGCGGTGCCCAATACGGCTGGTATCCCGCGACACGTGCGCGAGAACGTCGTCGTCCTGCCGCAGAACGATTTGGAATCCTGTGCGCGCATCCTGCGCGCCCGGGCCGACGAGACGGCCTGCGTGATCATGGAGCTGCAGACCGGCGCCGGGGGCGTCATCACGCTCGAGCGCGATTTCGTGCAGGGCGTGCGCGAGTTGACCCGGGAACTCGACATCCTGATGGTCATCGACGAGACGATCACGTTGCGGGCCGGTTACGGCGGCATGCAGGGCATCTATGGTGTGCAGCCAGACCTGACCATCTTCGGCAAGATGATCGGCGGCGGTGTTCCGATCGGCGCCGTCGGAGGGCGGGCGGACCTGTTCCGGATGGCCGAGGAAGGGATGATCTATCACTCCGGCACTCATCATGGGCATCCCCTCGCTACCGCCGCGGGAATCGCCACGCTGGAGGTCATGGACCAGGCCGCCTACGGTCGGATCAATGCACAGGCGGCGAGGATCCGGGACACTCTGGGCACCTGGGCGGCCGGGAAGGAGTTTCCGTTCATCATGTACGGGGTCGGCAGTCATCTGGGTTACGAAATCACGGATGGCAGCGCCCGGACCTATCGCTCGTGCCGGGACATGATCCGCCGTTCGGTCGAGCCGCACATGCAGACCTTTGCCTTCGAGATGGCCAACCGTGGGATCTTCCCGATGTACCGCGGGCAGATCGCATTGTCCGAGCCGATGACGGACGCCGATATCGAAACGTTCATCGGCACGGCCCAGTCGGTCCTGACGGACATGTTTACGGGCTGAAGCACGCTCACCGTGACCCGATAAACCTGCGGAATCGTTCGGGGCTGCTAGGGTCCGCTCCGCCCAGCAGCCCATACAGCCCGGCGAGGTCGAGCCACGCCGGCGCCGGCCGCAGGCCGAGCGAGTCGCGCGCGCTGGAAAACGGCCAGTCCGCGACCTCCCGGCACAGACCGGAGCGTACCGGCAGCAGCAGGATGTGCCGGACGACCTCCAGCAGCCAGGCGTCGCGCTGCACGCCGGTGTTGAGCCAGTGGCCCTGCCGCAGGCGTGTGCCGACGAACTCGTGGAGCGCGAGTGCGATCGCGCCCGGGCTGCCGCGCAGCACGAGCTGCACGCGCGTCGCCGTGATGCACCAGGCGAGACAGTGCAGTCGATGCCGGATGCAGCAGCCGCCGAGACTGCGCCCGGCAGCCGACCGGCTGGCCAGGTCCGGGTACAGCGGCCGGCGCTGGTGCGCCTGCACGGCAATGTGACGCAGCGCCTCGGCGCTGTCCGTTTCCAGCGACAGTGCCATCCCCCAGCCTCCATGCCGGAACCGGACCGCAGCATGGCAGGCGCGGCGCCGCGGCGTCCGGTGTGTTTCTGCCGTGTTCGCGTTGATTTCGACGGTCGGCCTATAATTGGCCGTGGACCATGAGCAGGAAATGGCGATCGTGTTCGCCGACGTGGTCGGCAGTACGCGGCTGTTCGACCAGCTCGGCGACATCGCCGCGCGCGACAAGATCGCGCTGTGCATCGAGCTGATGCGCGCGGCCACCGAGCAGCACGGCGGCACGGTGGTCAAGACGATGGGCGACGAGGTGCTGGCGACGTTTCCGGGCTGCAACCCGGCGATGGAGGCGGCGCTGCAGATGCAGTCGGCCATCGGCAGCCACGACGACCTGTGCGTGGACGGGCAGCAGATCGCGATCCGGATCGGCTGCCATTACGGCCCGGTCGTGCACGAGCCGCGCGACGTGTTCGGCGCCGCCGTGCACACGGCCAACCGCATGACCAGCCAGGCCAAGGCCGGCCAGATTCTGGTCACCGACGCGGTCTACGCCCGGCTGTCCGGCGAATGGAAGGCGATCGCGCGCAAGGTCGAAGTTGCGGTGCCGCGCGGCCAGCAGAGCGAGGTCAGCGTCTTCGAGATGCTGTGGCAGCACGGCGAGACCACCAGCATGCTGCCGGCCATCGCCACGATCAGCGGGGAACGCCAGCCGTTCCGGATCCGGCTGCGCTATCTCGGCACGGAAGTGCTGCTCGACGACCACGAGCGCCCGGCCATCACGATCGGCCGCGGCCAGGAGAACGACCTCATCGTCAAGGGCAACCTGGTATCGCGGCTGCACGCGCGGATTGAAGCCGGCAAGAACCGCTTCCAGCTTGTCGACCAGAGCACCAACGGTTCGTTCGTGCTGGGCCGGGATGGCGAGGAAGCGTTCGTGCGCCGTGATGCGATCGCGCTGAAGGGCGCCGGCATGATCGGCTTCGGGCGCGTGCCCGAAGCCGGTTCATGGCATACGATCGACTACGCCTGCGAGGAAGGCGAGGCCTGAGCTGGATTCAGGCCCCGGCCAGCCGCGCGACCGCGGCGGCGTGCTGGCGGCGCAATTCCTCCGGCAGCCGCGCGCCGTAGCCGGCGAGGTAGCTGCCGATCTCGTCCATCTCCTGGCGCCAGTCGGGCGCCCGCACGGCCAGCAGTTCGGCCATCGTCCCTGCATCCAGTCCCAGGCCGGCGCAATCGATCGCGTCCGGGGTTGGCACGTGACCGATCGGCGTGTCGACGGCCGCACCGCGACCCTCGCAGCGCTGGATGATCCAGTCCAGCACGCGCAGGTTCTCGCCGAAGCCCGGCCACAGGAAGCGGCCGGCCGCATCGCGCCGGAACCAGTTGACGTGGAAAATGCCGGGCGGCCGCGCGAGGCGCTGGCCCATCGCCAGCCAGTGCGCCCAGTAGTCGGCGAAGTTGTAGCCAGTGAACGGCTGCATCGCCATCGGATCGCGGCGCACGACGCCGATGGCGCCGGTCGCCGCCGCGGTGGTTTCGGAAGCCATGCCGGCACCGACCAGCACGCCGTGGTTCCAGTCGCGCGACTGGTACACCAGTGGCGCGAGCGCGCGGCGCCGGCCGCCGAACACCAGCGCCGAAACCGGCACACCGCCGGCTGCGTCCGCCATCGGTGAATAGCTCGCGTTCTGGCGGGCCGCGACCGTGAAGCGGGAATTGGGATGCGCGGCGGGACCGTTCTTCGGATCGTACGGGCGGCCCTGCCAGTCGAAGGCCGGCACCCCCGTCTCGAGCCCTTCCCACCACGGTTCGCCGGTCGCGGTCACGGCGACGTTGGTGAAGATCGTATCGTGCCGGATCATTTCGAACGCGTGGCGATTGGTCTGCGCGTTGGTGCCGGGGACGACGCCGAAATAGCCCGCCTCCGGGTTGATCGCCCAGAGCCGGCCATCCGGGCCCGGATGCAGCCAGGCGATGTCATCGCCGAGCGTCCAGATCTTCCAGCCCGGCATCGTCGCCGGCGGCAGCAGCATCGCGAGGTTGGTCTTGCCGCAGGCCGACGGGAACGCGCAGGCGAGGTAGTGGGTCTGTCCGGCCGGGTTTTCGACGCCGACCAGCAGCATATGCTCGGCCATCCAGCCCTCGCTGCGCGCCTGCCAGCTCGCGATCCGCAGCGCGTGACATTTCTTGCCGAGCAGCGCGTTGCCGCCGTAGCCGGAGCCGTAGCTCTGGATCTCGAGGGTCTCCGGGAAATGCATGATGAAGCGGCGCTCCGGATCCAGTTCGCCGGTCGAGTGCAGGGCGCGGACGAAGCTGCCGTCGCGCCCGATCCGTTCGAGCGCCGCGGCGCCCATGCGCGTCATCAGGCGCATGCTCGCCACGACGTACGGACTGTCGGTGATCTCGATGCCGCAGCGCGCATACGGCGAATCCAGCGGGCCCATGCAGTACGGCACGACGTACATCGTCCGGCCGCGCATGCACTCGGCGAACAGTCCGGCCATCCGGGCGCGGGCCTCGTCCGGGGCGATCCAGTGGTTGTTCGGGCCGGCGTCGTCCCGCTGCTCCGTGCAGACGAAAGTCAGGTGCTCGACGCGCGCGACGTCGGACGGATTCGAGCGGTGCAGGTAACAGCCGGGATGGGTCTGCTGGTTCAGTTCGATCAGCAGGCCGGAACCCTGCATGCCCTGGATCATCGTGCGGTATTCGCTGTCGCTGCCGTCGCACCAGTGGATGTGTGCCGGGCGGGTGTGCGCCGCGACATCCGCAACCCATTGCAGGACTTTGCGAGGTGCACCGGGCGGTGCGTCCAGGAATTCGGGCGCCTTATCCATGCCGACCTCTCTGTGTGGATTGCGGCATTATAGTCGGCCGCCGGTTCTGGCGGTGCCGGCGGTGGGATCCGGAACATCATGTCAGGCGAGCGCTGTGCGGAGGTGCTGGGCGTACGCGGGCCGCTGGCGCGCGTAGTGGCCGGTTTCGAGCCGCGCCGCGAACAGCAGCGGATGGCCGCAAGGGTTGCCGAGGCGCTCGGCGCCCGGAGTCTGCTCGCGGTCGAGGCCGGCACCGGCATCGGCAAGACCTTCGCCTACCTGGTGCCGGCGCTGCTGTCGGGTCGTCAGGTCGTGCTGTCGACCGGCACGCGTACTCTGCAGGATCAGCTTTTCCATCGCGACCTGCCGGTGGTGGCGGGCGCACTCGGGCGGCCGGTGCGGATTGCGCTGCTGAAGGGCCGGGCCAATTACCTGTGCCGCCACCGCCTGGATCTGACCGGCCGACAGGGCGAGCTGCCGGGTTTCACCCGCGGCGGCGGGCGAGCGCTGGCCCGTATCCGCCGCTGGGCGGGTTCGACGCGGAGCGGCGATCTCGCCGAAGTCGCCGGCCTGCGCGACGACGATCCGGTGCGCGAGGCCGTGACCTCGACCCGCGACAACTGTCTCGGCGGCGATTGCCCGGAGTTCGGCCGCTGCCATCTCGTGCTGGCCCGACGCGAGGCGCAGGCCGCGGACATCGTCGTCGTCAATCACCACCTGCTGCTCGCCGATCTGGCCATGAAGGAGGAGGGCTTCGGCGAGCTGCTGCCCGGGGCCGAGGCGGTGGTGCTCGATGAAGCCCACCAGGTCCCGGAGATCGCCGCGCAGTTCTTCGGCAGCTCGTTCGCAGGCCGCCAGGTGGCAGTGCTGGTGCGCGATGCAGTGGCCGAGCTGCAGCGTGCCGGCCTGTTCACCGAACCGCTGCGGGCGCAGCTTGCGGCAGCGGAGGCGGCAGTGGGCGCGGCGCTTGGCATGGTCAGCGGCCGCGACGAGCGCATCGAGTGGTCGGATCTGCCGGCCGCGTTTCAGCGCTCGCTGACCAGCATCGGTGCAGCGCTGGCCGCTGCGGCGGCGGCGCTGGAGGCCGCCGATCCCGAGCACGCGGGCCTGCGCCAGTGCCGGCGCCGCGCACTGGCGCTGGGCGAGAAGCTGCAGAATCTGCTCGACGCGGATCCCGACAGCGGCATCCGCTGGGTCGAGGTGACCCGGCAGTCGTTCCTGCTGTCGTACACGCCGTTCGAGGTCGCGGACCGGCTCGGCGAACTGATGCGCGGCCGCGGCTGCGCCTGGATCTTCACCTCGGCGACGCTGGCCATCAACGGCGATTTCAGCCATTTTCTCGCACGGCTTGGCGTGCCGGAGGCCGACACGCTGGCGATCGGCAGTCCGTTCGACTTCGGGCGGCAGGCGCTGCTGTACCTGCCGCAGGATCTGCCGGATCCGGCCAGCCCGCGTTACACGGAGGCGGTGCTGGCGACCGTGCTGCCGCTGGTCGAGGCGGCCGGCGGTCGCGCCTTCCTGCTCTTCACCAGTCACCGCGCGCTGCGCGAGGCGGCCGCGGCGCTCGAGTCCCGGCCCGGATTCGTCGCCCGTTATCCGCTGCTGGTGCAGGGCCGCGAGCCGCGCGAGGCCCTGCTCGCGCGTTTCCGTGAGTCCGGTAACGCCGTGCTGCTCGGCAGCGCGAGCTTCTGGGAGGGCGTCGATGTGCGCGGCGATGCGCTCGCGCTGGTCGTGATCGACCGCCTGCCGTTCGCGGCCCCCGACGATCCGCTGCTCAAGGCGCGCCTGGAAGGCATCCGCCGCCGCGGTGGCAATCCGTTCGCGGAGTTCCAGTTGCCGCAGGCGGTGCTGGCACTGAAACAGGGCTTCGGGCGCCTGATCCGCGACCCGGATGATCGCGGCGTCGTCGTGATCTGCGATCCGCGCCTGCAGACCCGTGGCTATGGCCGCAGCTTTCTGGCCGCGCTGCCGCCGGCGCGCCGCACGACCAGCGCGGCCGAGGCGGCGGCATTCCTGCGTCGCACCGCGCCGGCGGCTGCGCTGCCGGCGGCTGGCGCGCCATGAAGCTGCTGGCACTCGACGCGGCGACCGAGGCCTGCTCGGCGGCGCTGCTGCTGGACGATCGGGTGATCGAGCGGTTTCAGGTCATCGGTCGCGGGCATGCGGAACATCTGCTGCCGATGGTCGACGAGGTGCTGGCCGCAGGCGGCATGGCGCTGCGCTCGCTCGATGCGGTCGCGTTCGGCTGCGGGCCCGGTGGTTTCACCGGCCTGCGCATTGCCGCCGGCCTGACCCAGGGCCTGGCCGCGGGAGCCGGGCTGCCGGTGCTGCCGGTCAGCAATCTCGCGGCGCTCGCGGCTGCGGCCGCAGCCGCAGCGGCCACGGCGCAGGTGCTCGCCTGCCTGGATGCGCGCATGGGCGAGGTGTACTGGGCGGTGTTCGACTGCACGGGCGCGTACCCGATGCCGCTGACGGCCGAGGCGGTCAGCCGGCCCGCCGCCGTCGACTGGCCCGGC
>Ga0194120_10009764_pt1 | contig 12062 bp, 10 predicted proteins | sample TA2MahCa65mmetaG_FD_148642 | JGI IMG/M metagenome (GOLD analysis project Ga0194120, IMG submission 148642) | Freshwater microbial communities from Lake Tanganyika, Tanzania - TA2015019 Mahale Deep Cast 65m | ecosystem: Environmental > Aquatic > Freshwater > Lake | place: Tanzania: Lake... | reverse complement strand
GCGGCTGGGTCGCCCAACTCGACATCGCCCTCGAGGCGATCCGCGCGACGCTGCCCCTGATGCATCGACTCGCGATCGGCGGCACGGCCGTCGGCACCGGCCTGAACGCGCCCAAGGGCTTCAGCGAGAAGGTCAGCGCGGAACTGGCGACGGCGACCGGCGTCCCGTTCGTGAGTGCTCCCAACAAGTTCCAGGCGCTTGCCGGCCACGAGAACGTGGCAGTCGCGCACGGTTGCCTCGCTGCACTTGCAGCCGGACTGATGAAGATCGCCAACGATGTGCGCTGGCTCTCCAGCGGCCCGCGCTGCGGCATCGGCGAGTTGGTGATCCCCGAGAACGAGCCGGGCAGCAGCATCATGCCGGGCAAGGTGAATCCCACGCAGGCCGAGAGCATGACCATGGTCTGCGTGCAGGTCATGGCCAACAACCAGGCGATCCTCACCGCCGCGAGTCAGGGCAACTTCGAACTGAATGTGTTCAAGCCCGTGATCGCCTTCAACTTCCTGCACAGCTGCGAGCTCATCACCGGGACCTGCGACGCGTTCCGTGAGTTTTGCGCCGAAGGGATCACCGTCGACGAGAAGCGCGTGGCCGACCTCGTCGACCGGTCGCTCATGCTCGTGACGGCCCTCGCGCCGCACATCGGCTACGACAAGGCGAGCGCCATCGCCAAGAAGGCGCATCACGACGGATTGACGCTCAAGGAAGCGGCGCTGGCCCTCGGCCATGTCGATGCCGCGACCTACGACCGCGTCGTGCAGCCCAAGGACATGGTGCGCCCGGCCTGATGGCCGTGGACCTGCCGATCACAGCGCAGGCAGGTGCCGAGCGCGACGCGTCTGTGAACTCGTGGCCATGTCGCGCGTCACTGCGCGCACGGACCCCAGCTGACGAGGAGGAGACTGAGGTCTGCGGCACCGACGATGCCGTCGCCATCGATGTCAGCGATGCAGGTGCCTGAGCACGGCCCCCAGCGCTCAAGCAGGATGCTGAGGTCAGCCCCGCTCACCACGCCATCGGCGAAGAGATCCGCCGCGCACGGCGGCGTACCGGGCACCACGATCACATCCGCCGGATTCGAGACGGTGCCTGCGATCGTCGCGGTGCGCGTGCAGATCCGGTAGCCGTTGGTGACCAGCGTTGCGCCCGCTGGCACGACGAGGTCGTTCGTGTAGATCACTTCTTGCCCCTGACCCGGCGCGTTGAAGTGGTTGTCGACGAGCTCAACCGTCGCACCAGTGCGGATGCGCAGTGCACCGAGCAGATAGTTCGAGGTCGTGAAGCCATCGTTCACCGCGCCCAGGTCGCGGGCGAAGACCTCGAGCGTCTGCGACGGCGCGTCGCCAAGGCCAGTCAACTCGATCGTCGCCTGGTCCATCACAAACCGGCTTGGGTTGTCAATCGCGATGTCGAGATCGCCGCCAACCCGCAGCCACCAGACCGGGTCGGGCAGGATCAGCGACGAACTCGCAGACACCGAATAGTCCCCGCCGATCGAGTAGCCATCACCAGGCGTCGGCGGCAACAAACTCGTGTCGACCTCGCCGGTGATTGTTCCAGTGTTCACGAGCGAACCGTAGATGTAGAGGATGCCGCGTTGGACGACGGTCGTGCCGGCGTTCAGGTAGTTCGCAAAGACATCGGTGTCGCCAGCGCAGCGGTTCTGCGCGCCCGCCGCCGTCGTCACGGCCTCGGCGAGAATCGCGCCCTGCAGGTAGCAGATGCCGCCGGCGGTGGTCGCAAGGTTCTGGTTCACGAGCACCGTGGAACTGCGCTGCAGGAACTGCCCCCCGCTCGCGACGGAGAGTTGCTCGAAGGTCAGCGTGCCCGATTGGGGCGCCGCAAGGTCGCCTGCGATCGTCAGTCCGCCCGCCGCGACATCCGGCAACTTCTCGAAGACCGTGTTCGTCGCGACCGTCATCATCGTGCTCGCGTTGATCGCGATCGGTTCAACGGCAACAAAGTTGAATCGCTTCTGTGAGGCGTCGACGATGCCGGTTGCCTGGTCGAAGGCGGGCGCGCCAACGATGAGGCGCGCACCTGCCGAGGAACCTTGGATCGCCGAGGCGAGGCTCGAGTAGGCGGTCTTGGTCGTGTCGTTGAAGACACGGTAGTTGCCGAAGATCCGCACACTGCCTTGGTTCGAATTCGCACCCACGTCGTCCCACGCCACCCCCACCGCGAGCGTGTCGCCATCAAGCGAGACCGAATCACCGAAGTAGTCAGACGCCGCGCCGTCTGCTGCCGTCAGCGTGGCCTGCGGACTCCACGCCGCGCCGCTAAGCACGAACACGCGGACGCTGCCTTGGTCGATGTTCGTGCCAACGAGGTCCGATGACATCGACACCGCGAGCGTGTCGCCGGACAGCGAGACCGACTCGCCGAAGAAGTCCCACGCCGCGCCGTCTGCTGCAGTCAGCGTGGCCTGCGGACTCCACGCCGCGCCGCTTCGCACGAACACGCGGACGCTGCCTTGGTTCGAATTCGCGCCCACATCGTCCTGCGCCACCCCCACCGCAAGCGTGTCGCCATCGAGCGAGACTGATCGACCGAAGCCGTCATACGCCGCGCCGTCCGCTGCAGTCAGCGTGGCCTGCGGACTCCACGCCGCGCCGCTTCGCACGAACACGCGGACGCTGCCTTGGTCGATGTTCGCGCCCACATCGTCCCCACTCACCCCCACCGCGAGCGTGTCGCCATCAAGCGAGACTGACGCACCGAAGTAGTCATTCGCCGCGCCGTCTGCTGCAGTCAGCGTGGCCTGCGGACTCCACGCCGCGCCGCTGCGCACGAACACGCGGACGCTTCCTTGGTTCGAATTCGCGCCCACATCGTCCTGCGCCACCCCCACCGCAAGCGTGTCGCCGGACAGCGAGACCGACTCGCCGAACAAGTCGTTCACCGCGCCGTCTGCTGCCGTCAGAGTTGCCTGCAGGCTCCAAACCCCGCCGCTGCGCACGAACACGCGGACGCTGCCTTGGTCGATGTTCGCGCCCACATCGTCCTGCGCCACCCCCACCGCAAGCGTGTCGCCGGACAGCGAGACCGACTCGCCGAACTCGTCGTTAAACGCGCCGTCTGCTGCCGTCAGAGTTGCCTGCAGGCTCCAAACCCCGCCGCTGCGCACGAACACGCGGACGCTTCCTTGGTTCGCATTCGCGCCCACATCGTCCCCACTCACCCCCACCGCAAGCGTGTCGCCATCGAGCGAGACTGACTCACCGAAGTAGTCAGACGCCGCGCCGTCCGCCGCCAGGACTGTCGCAAGTTCGGGATACAGTTCGTTGATCGTCTGGGCCGGCGCGGTCGTTGCGGCGGCGAGCGTGATGAGGCAGACGATCAAGTTCGTGATGAGGTTGCGCATGGGGTTGTCCTTGTCCAGAATCGCGGCCGTGCCGCCTGTGAAGGTGAGACGAGCGGTAGACGGGCTGGGAAGAAGTGAGGTTGTGGGGCGAGGTTGCCGATCCGTGCGTGCTCGGCAACACCGGCAACATTGACCGCGACGCATGATGGGAACTTCCTTTCGATCTGCGCGGGACTTCAATGCAGAGCTGGACAGCAGTGCAAGACGACGGCACCGACCTAGACGGCCTAGATCGTTTCTACTATGGAGGAAGGCCTCAGACTCAGAAGCGAATTCCGTCCAAATCGTTGAAGGAATCTCGGACGGTTTCGTTGTGATCACGGCTCCGTGCTGGGCACCTCGATGTAGACATCGACGACCTGGCCGGGCTGAACGCGATGCGTGCCCTGGCCAAGCGCGTAGAGAACCTGCACCACACGCGTGTCAATGCGCTCGGCGGCATCGCCCGACAGCGTCCGCTTGGGTTGCACCAAGGGAACCACGCGCAGGAACTGCAGCGCAAGCGAACTGCCCGGAACGCCGCGCAGGCTCGCTTGAGCGTTGCCACGCTGCGCGAAACGCGCAAACTCCACCTCGTCGATGTCCACGCGCACCTGCATCGGATCGATCGATCCGATCGCTACGCGACGCCCACCGGGCGGTGCATACTCACCCGGTCGGACATCGACCAGGAGCACCGTGCCGTCGATCGGACTGCGCACGGTCTCGCGATGCAACTGAGCTTGCGCCGCCTCGACCTGGGCGGATGCACGCTGCACTCGTGCTGCAGCGACCTTCGTCGACTGTTCGCGGGCCACGCGTTCGACCTGAGGAAGAACTTCGGACGCACCGCTCTCCATGAGCGCGGCGAGCCGGGCCTGCTCGTCTACGAGTTGTGCCGTCGCGACGATGAGATCGGCCTCGGCTAGGCCGAGCTCGGCCTTCGAACGCGTGTGGTCGAGTTCCCAAAGGATGTCACCGGCCTTGACGGCATCGCCCTCGGCGACCGCCACTCGACCGACGACGCCAGATTCTGCGGCATCCGCATAGGTCACACCGCCCATCGGCTCGACCAGGCCCGTGGCCGCGATGCGGTGCTCGAATGGACTCGGCGCGGGCGCCACCGGAACGGGAACATCGAGCGTGCGGAACTCCATCTTCTTCACGGCAGCCACCGTGGCGGCCACGCCAACTAGAGCCAACAAGGGCAGGACGATCGTGCGCAGGTTCATGCGTGCTCCTTCGCGGGGACATCGGTACGGGTGACGCGGCCATCGTCCATGTGGGCGATGCGATCCGCGAATCGGAAGATGCGTTCGTCGTGGGTGATCACCACCACGGCATGGCCATCCTCCCGGGCCACACGGGCCACGAGCTCCATGACGCTTTGACCCGTCGCACCATCGAGAGCGCTGGTGGGTTCGTCGCACACCAAGAGCCGCGGGTCAGGCGCGAGCGCTCGCGCGATCGCCACGCGCTGCTGCTGGCCACCCGACATCTGCGGAGGCAGACTCCGTTCCCGCCCGCTCAGGCCGACCCTGCGCAGCATCTCATGCGCCCGAGACATCGCTTCACGACGCGACGCGCCCTGGATGAGCAGCGGGATCGCCACATTTTCCTGCGCCGTGATCGTGGGCACGAGGTTGAACTGCTGGAACACGAACCCCACATGGCGCCCGCGCCATGCGGTCCGAACGCCGTTGGGCAGTGCCTGCGGATCCACGCCAAGCACGCTGCATGAACCGCCATCGCGCGTGAGCAGTCCCGCGAGGATCGAGATCAGCGTGGTCTTGCCGCAACCTGAGGGCCCCACGAGCATGACCAGTTCGCCGTAGGGAACTTGAAGATCAGCGCCCGCCAGCGCGACCACGCGATCGTCGTCCTTGCCGTATGCCTTCGTCAAGCCGGTGGCATCGATCGCGAGGTTGGTCGCCACGGCACTCATCCCTGGAACACGCTCTTCGGATCGAGCCGAATCACTCGGATCATGCTGATGAGGCTTGCGCCCACCACGATCACCAAGACTGCTCCGGCCGTGATCACCGGGATGTGCCAGGTCATCACGAAGGCAAGGTGATCGGGATTGTTCAAGAGCCCAATTGCGCTCGCGATCCCGAGTCCAAGGCCGAGCCCGATCGCTCCAGCGACCGCGCCCTGCAGCGCGACCATGCGAAGGAGCAGCCACGAACTCGCGCCCATCGCCTTCATCGCGCCGAAGTACTTCAGGTTTTCGAGTGTGAAGTTGTAGAACATCTGCCCTGCAATCGCGACACCGACGAAGAAACCCAGCGCGATCGCGATCCCGAAGTTGATGGGAATGCCCGTCTCTCGCATCCAGAAACCAATCGTTTTCCATTGAAAGGGCGATGCCGCCAGCGCACTCAGTCCGGTGCGTTCCTCGATCCGCCGCGCAAGGTCCGCCGGATTGATCCCCGGTTCGGCCTTGACGAGCACCATGCTCATCACGCGGCGCACTGCGGGCTGAAACTGCAGCGCGCGTGAGTAGGTGGTGTACACCTGCGGCACATACTGGAAACTCTCCTCATTGACGCAGATGCCCACAACCCGGGCGCGTCGCTCGTTCAGTTCCATCTCATCGCCCACCCGCATCGGACGGTCGATGGACTTGCCATCGGGGCCGCGCTCACCGGTGGCCATGCGCAACTCGCGCGCGAGTCGGCGGTGGCTGACAATGACGGCGTCGGCCTGACGAAGGTCTTCGAGCTTGCCCTCGAGCATCGTGTGTGGTCCGCCGATGAGCGTGGCATCGTCGATGCCGATCACCTCGCACACTGTGCGGCGGCCATCATCGAGCCTGACCCCGAGCAACCCCTTGAAGAGCGGCACAGCCCACGCGACGCCAGGGACCCCGCGCACACGCTGCAGGTCCGCGTCACGAAGCGCCTTGGCATCATCGACCGACAGCAGGTCGGGATCGGTGACCCAGATGTCGGCCTGGGGGGTATCCCGAATGAAGGCGCTCGTCCGGCTCATCAGGCCCACGAAGATGCTGGATTGCTGGGCGATCAGCAGGCTGGCGAAGGCGAGCCCCAGCAGGATTCCATAGAACCTGGCTCCGTCGCCGAACAGCATCTTGATGGAAATCCGAAACATGGGAACGAGCAGAACTCTATCCGGCTGCCTGTCCCATGCGGCTGCGGATGCGACAATGGCCTTCGATGGAGTCCCGCGAGAGCCGAGCCTTCGAGATCCTCGTTCGCGAACACGCCGACATGCTCATCGCCTATCTGCGGGCCATGGCATGGAACGATGCGTTGGTCGATGACGCGTTCCAAGAGGCCATCATCGTGGCTTGGCGGCGCCTGCCCGACTTCGACCGCAGCAAGCCCTTTGCACCGTGGCTGCGCGGCATCGCGCGCAACACGCTGCTCGGGCTCGCACGCAAGCAGCAACGCCGCCACGAGATCGCCGGCGACGCCGCAGCGCTGCACCTTGAGCATCAGCTCGCGCGCATCGAGAGCACACCCGCGGATCGCTTCTCCGACCGCTTGGAGCCACTCATGGACTGCATGAAACGCCTTGCTCCAGAGCAGCGCGAGGCGGTCGAACTGGTGTACGGCCAGTCTCTTGACAACAGCGTCGCGGCATCGACCGCGGGAACGAATGACGAGACCTTCCGCAAGCGCCTCTACCGTGCGAGGATGCAACTTGCCGAGTGCTTGCGGCGCAAGGGAATCCTAGAGGGAGAACCAGCATGACCCAGCACGATGACCATGTCGATCGTCCAGGAGCGAACGAGCGGCTCGTCCACGGCCTGCTCTCCACGCTCGCCGCGGGACATGCTGCCGGCCAAGATCGTCGAGTGCGTGCGGCGATGGCGCGGCTCGACCGTCGCGATGGCGTGCTCGCGCGCGTTGGTCGCTTCGGCGTCGCGCGGTTCGCAGCCGCAGGAGCACTCGCGGCCACGCTCACGATCGCTGTGGTCCTGTCCATCGGGCCCGCCACGAGCTCCGCCCACGCGACGCTCCAATCGATCTCCAATCGACTGGCGACCGGCAATCGTTCGTATCGCCACTCGATCATGCTGACCAATCCGGACGGGACCGAGGCTCTTCGCGAGGCGACGGTCGATGTGGGCACGGGGCGCCGCTTCGTCTTCGCGATCGACCTCGATGCGTTGCCCACACGGCCACTTGGGCCGCGTGACCATGGCAATCGTCCGGGACAGGGGCCCGATCACCTTGGCCCGCCCGACCATCTTGGTCCGCCCGGTCAACATTGCGCGCCGGACCAACAGTGCCCGCCTGGCATGGCGGGCATGGCTGGCGAATGCGGACCACAGCCGGCGTCCGGGGATTCGCTTCAGCGCGGACCAGATGCTCGGAGACCTGGTTGCTCACCGCCGATCGCTTGGGGCTTCGATGGCTCTGAGTATTGGCAGATCGACCTTGATGGCGTGGTCACGCGCAGCATGGAACCGCTGCGCATGCGCGATCCGATGCCGCTCATGGGCGGGTCAGAGCCCGACCAAGACAGCGACAGCGACGAAGAAGAATTGCTGACCCTCCAACCGCTGCTCGATCGACTTGAGTCTGGCTTCGACCTCAAGGTGGTGACCGGAGCACAGTCGCGTACGGCCGAAGGCGATCCTTTGGTCGTCATCGAAGCCACCCCGAAGTCCGACCTCGGTGCATCGGCCCAGCGCACGATGCCGCCGAACGGGCACGCGGGTCGCGACGGGCCCTCCGTGCGCAGGGAACGCCACCGCATGCAAGGTCCGCGTATGCCCAGTCGTGTGCGGCTCGTGGCCGACGCCCGGACCAACGAACTCCTGTCAGCCGTGGCGGAGTGGCCCGAAGGCTGTCGGCTCGCGCGGATGGTGGTCGAACGCGTGGCACCGCGCGCCGTGGACGACGCGTGGTTCAGCCCGGAACAGCACATTCCCCCCGTGGCCGGCGCACGCCAGGACGGCTGAATCGAACCACCCCAGCGGACATGACTCTCAAGGGTCCGCCTCGACCCGTCATGAAACCGGGCTATTGTTTCACGATCGCTCGCGCCCCATCACCCCCACGGACCCAACCCGATGAAGTACTGCCCCACGAAGGCGACCTGTGCGTTCGCACTGCTCGCCGCGTCAATGGCCGCCGCCCTGAACGCCGTCCCCACCCCGCATGGGCGATCCGAGCACGCGTGCAGCGCAGCGTGCCATCACCACACCGCAGGCAACGGAATCCAGTGTGCTGATCTGCCGGCTGGCCTTCCACTGTCCATGTGCTTCACCGAAGACGCTGATCCCGCGTTCGTCGCCGAGGTCACGCAGCGCCTGATGAACCTTTGGCTGAACGGTGGCATGGACGGCGGACTGGCCTATCAGCTCGCCGCACGCTGAATTCGACCAGCATCTTGGCGTACAACTTGTTCCCCAACAGCGGCGACATGGTCCTGAACTCAAGCGCGTCATGGGGACCGACCACCAACAACTACCGCTACTTCCGCAACATCGTGGCCCATGAGCACGGCCACGGCATTGGGCTTGAGCATGTCTGCCCGGTGGCAACCACCAAGTTGATGGAGCCCTATGTCCTCACCAATGTGGACGGCCCGCAGACCGACGACATCCGTGGCGCGCAACGCCAGTACGGCGACCACATGGAAGCCGTCTCGGATGCGCTGACCTATGCGGCCATCCCCGCGAATGCCCAAGGACTGACGAGTTACACGAATCTCTCGATCGACGACAACAGCGATGTCGACCTCTGGAAGATCGTGGCCACCGCGGGGACCAGGGTCTCGCTCACGGTGATCCCGCAGGGCGGCACCTACACCGCGGGACCGCAGACCTCTGCGTGCGATACGGGAACGAGCATCTCTGCGTCCTCGATCCAGAACCTGAAGATCGATGTGCTGAGTTCCGCTGGCACAGTGGTGTTCACGCAGGATGCCAACTCGCTTGGTCAGGCGGAAGCACTGACGAACTACGAGTTCACCACAGCCGGCACCTACTACCTGCGCGTCGCCCCGGTGACCACGACCAACGACCTGCAGCTCTACAGCGCAAGCCTCACCATCACGCCCGCGGCAGCCATCCCCGCGGATGTCAACGGAGACGGAGCGGTGAATGCCGCCGACCTTGGGGTCCTTTTGGCCGCGTGGGGCTCCTCGCTTGCCACCGCGGACATCAACCACGATGGCATGATCGATGGCACCGATCTAGGTCTGATGCTCTCGGCCTGGACGCTCTGATCAGCGCTCAGGCCGGAAGCGGTCGAAGCATCTCCTGCCCGATCGAATCGGGAAGGTCATCCATGCGAATGGCTTGCCCGATGTCGTAGATGCCGACCTGCGTGCGTCGGATGGAGCGGCAGTGACCACCCGTGCCCAGCGCGACCCCGAGGTCACGCGCCAGACTGCGGATGTAGGTGCCCTTGCCGCAATGCACGCGGAGTGAAAGCGTGGGGAACTCGTAGGCATCGATCTCGATGCCGTGAATCATGACGGGCCGCGGCGCGAGCTCGCGCGCTTCGCCCGATCGTGCAAGATCGTAGGAGCGCCTGCCCTGCACCTTGATCGCACTGAACGCCGGCGGTCGCTGCATGACTTCTCCGACCCAGCGACTGCACGCCTCGCGAATGGCGTCGATCGTGGGCGCGGTTGCCGCGATCTCGGTCCGTTCGCCTTCGCTGTCATCGGTCGTCGTGAAGGCCGAGAGATCGATCGTGGTCTCGTAGCGCTTTTCACCGGCCATCAATCGATCGATCGACTTGGTGGCCCGTCCGATCGCCACGACGAGGACACCGGTTGCGAGTGGATCAAGCGTGCCAGCGTGACCGGTGCGCGCCTTGCCCGCGCGATACCGAACGCGCTCCACCACGCGCATGCTGGTCATGCCGAGCGGCTTATCGATCACCAAGATGCCGTGAAGATCAGGCGGCGCAGCCGGCGCGCTCATGCCGCTACTCTAGTGGTCCACCCTGGACAGGTGTCCGAGCGGTTGAAGGAGCAGCATTGGAAATGCTGTATACGGGTCACCGTATCGGGAGTTCGAATCTCCCCCTGTCCGTTGGCGACCGCTGCGTAGCTCGGAACTCCGGGTCACGCAGCGGTTGTCGTTTTTGAACGGGCGCTCGATCGGAATGCGGCGTGACTATTCTGCGCTCTGTCGCGGTTGTGGTCGTTCGCAATCGTTCACTGACCTCAGAGGCGCACCATGTTCCAATCGTTGCCGCTCGCCCAATTCATCATCGCCGTGTCGGCGTTTCTTGCACTCGCGCCCTTGCCGATGGGCGCGATCCAACAATCGCCGCCGGACGGCCAGACGCCTGCCCAAGAGCGTCGCGAATTCTCGCAGGATGAGATGGAGGATGCGCCCGGCGACGGCGGCGAGAGCGAGTTGATCGACGAAGCTGGCGACGCCAAGGTCGCCCTTGATGGATACCGCAGTCCCTACCGACTCAAGTTCAAGCACCCGATCGAGGAGTTGCTCCCCGACCGAGACACCGAACGAGGAAGCCCGGCCGTACAGAGCTTCATTCCCGAGCGAGAGTGGTACAGCGAAGCGATCCGCGAGCGATATCGCGGTTGGGGTCCGAAGCAGCGCCTGTTCGCTTGCCCGGAAGAGATGCGCGACAAGTCAGTTGAGTGGAAGCGCGAGCGCATCATCGCGGGCGCGAGCAGGTTCCTTGGATACGACTACCAGCACCACCACATTCCGGACTGGAATCCGCCCGCGGATTGGCCATGGAACAAGTGCTGCACCGGTCGTCAAAGCAAGGGCGTGGACTGCAGCACCTTCAGCAGTTGGAACTACAACTGGGGACTTGGCATCCACATGTACACGAACATCGTGACGCAGTCTCGCCAGACCACGCTCCGTGGTGAGTTCGGCGAGCGTCACGCGCGAGTCATCCGACGCCCCGAGGGGGAAGACTCCTACGAGGAACTCTGCAGAAGTCTGCGCGCTGGCGACTTGCTCTACATCATGGACGGCAAGTGCACCCATGTGGTGCACGTGATCATGTGGCTGGGCGAGTGCGGCGAGAGCCCCGACGGAACGCCTCTCGTCATGGACTCGGGCGGCGGCGCATCGAGGGACTGTGACGGCGTCAGGATTCCCAGCGGCATCCACATGCGACCGTTCACGAAGGGCAGCTGGTTCCACAAGAGCTTTTCGCACGCGCACCGATGGCTCGAGTGAGCTCGAGCGCATTGCCCCAGGACAGGACCGCGGCCGCCTGAAACGGCATGTTCGTGGGGTTGCAGCCTCGACAGACACCCAACGGCGAGAGCCGCCACTTTGGCCGATCTCTCGGGCTGTAGCGCAGTTTGGCGAGCGCGTTTGACTGGGGGTCACAAGGTCGCGGGATCAAATCACGAAACTTTTATCTATGTTTCTTGGCATGAGAGATTTGCTGTCCTAGAGTGTGGTGGTCGGTCGATCCCCCTCTGGAGGCTCTATGTCACACCCGCTTCCCGCTCTCCAGCGACGCTCGACGGCGCGTTGGCTCTTGGTCACGGCTGGCACGTTCGCCATCGCCGGCGGCCTCTTCGCCACGATCTTCCCGATGACGCCCGCCGACTTCCACGTGCCTGGCTCGCAGGTCGGGGACCTCTCCCCGGACTCGTTCCTCTCGTCGAACGCCTGCTCGTTCTGCCACGCCGCGGTCGAACCGGGCGTCGAGCCGACCATGCCCCACGATGCATGGAAGGGCAGCCTGATGGCCCAAGGTGGCCGCGATCCGCTCTTCTTTGCCCAGAT
>Ga0194120_10009763_pt1 | contig 12062 bp, 12 predicted proteins | sample TA2MahCa65mmetaG_FD_148642 | JGI IMG/M metagenome (GOLD analysis project Ga0194120, IMG submission 148642) | Freshwater microbial communities from Lake Tanganyika, Tanzania - TA2015019 Mahale Deep Cast 65m | ecosystem: Environmental > Aquatic > Freshwater > Lake | place: Tanzania: Lake... | reverse complement strand
CACCAGCGCAAGAGCGAACCTTGGCGCGTAACGCTGGTGGACACCGGCGATGAGACACTGACCGGCGGACGACTGAAGCGGGTCGCCGAGCATGTCCGGGACGAGGAGGCCTTCTTCTTCACCTACGGCGACGGTCTGTGCGACGCCGACCTCGCCGCCGAACTGGCGTTCCATCGTCGCCATGGCAAACTGGCCACGGTGCTCGCCGTGCGTCCTCCCGGGCGCTACGGCGCCCTCGACGTCCACGGTAGCCGGGTGCACGGCTTCACCGAGAAGCCCCGTGGCGACGGCGGCCGCATCAATGGCGGATTCTTCGTCCTTTCGCCGAAGTGCATCGACCTGATCGAGGGCGACCAGTCGAGCTGGGAGGGTGAACCGTTGATGCGGCTCGCGAAATCCGGACAGCTGGAGGCGTTCGAGCACGATGGCTTCTGGCAGGCGATGGACACGCTGCGCGATAAGAACCACCTCGAGGAGCTCTGGCAGTCGCGGAACGCCCCCTGGAATCGATGGGCGTGAATCCGTCCTTCTGGCGTGGCAAGCGTGTCTTCCTGACCGGTCACACCGGCTTCAAGGGCGGGTGGATGGCGATGTGGCTGGCGAGCATGGGCGCCGAGGTGCACGGATATGCGCTGCGACCTCTGACCACGCCCAGCCTCTTCGAGGTGGCCGACGTGCGCCGATGCCTGAACTCGAACACCATCGCCGACGTGCGTGACGCCATGGCACTGACCCACGCCCTTCGTACCTCGCGTGCGGAGATCGTGCTTCATCTAGCGGCACAGTCGCTGGTGCGCGAGAGCTATCGCGAGCCGGTCGAGACCTACGCGACCAACGTCATGGGTTCAGTGCACCTGCTTGAAGCGGTACGCATGATTGACGGCGTGCGAGCTGTGGTCAACGTAACCACCGACAAGTGCTACGAGAATGACGGTCGCCCGCAGCCGTATCGCGAGCATGACGCGATGGGCGGCTACGACCCCTACTCCAGCAGCAAGGGTTGCGCGGAACTGGTGACCGCGGCATATCGCCGATCGTTCCTAGCCGCCCGCGGCGTACGTGTGGCCACCGCCCGCGCCGGCAATGTGATCGGTGGAGGCGACTGGGCTGCCGATCGACTGGTGCCGGATTTCCTGCGCGCCATCGACGCGGGTCAGGAACTGGTTATCCGATCGCCCGGGGCCACACGCCCGTGGCAGCATGTGCTGGAACCGATCTCCGGCTACCTCACGCTGGCCCAGCGTCTTTGTGAGGATGGCGAAGCGTTCGACGGCGCGTGGAACTTCGGACCGCACCTATCGGACGCCAAGCCAGTGAGCTGGATCGTGCAGCGGCTGTGCGACGGCGTACCGGGGTCTCGCTGGAGCGTGTCCAGCACACCGCAGCCGCATGAGGCGCACATGCTCTCGCTGGACAACGCTCAGGCGCGCGAGCGCCTGGGCTGGAGACCGCGATGGTCGATCGAGCAGGCGCTGGCACGCACGCTGGAGTGGCACCTGGCGTGGCGGAAGGGTTCCCGCATGCAGGCCACGTGTCTGGCGCAGCTTCAGGCCTATGAGGCCACGGCATGAGCGCGCGATTCGACGTGGTGCCCACGCGCATCGCGGGCCTGATGGCACTCCAGCGGAAGCCCATCGGCGATGCGCGCGGATTTTTGGAGCGTCTCTACTGCGAGCAGGAACTTCGGCCGCTGCTGGGTGAGGTACGCATTCAGGCCGTGAACCGCACCCGCACCGCCAGACGCGGCACGGTGCGTGGCTTGCACTTCCAGCGGCCGCCCCATGTCGAGGACAAGCTGGTGCAGTGCCTGCGAGGCGAGGTTCTCGACGTGGCGGTGGACCTGCGTCGCGGCTCCCCCACCTTCCTGCGATGGCATGCCGAGGTGCTTTCCGCAGAGAACCACCGAACCCTGCTGGTGCCGCGCGGTTTCGCCCACGGGTTCCAGACGCTGTGCGATGATTGCGAGATGCTGTACCTGCACACCGCGGCGCACCATCCCGCGAGCGAAGGAGGATTGGACGCGCTGGATCCGCGGCTGGCCATCCAGTGGCCGCTGCAGGTGAGCGAGCGATCCGCCCGCGACCAGGGCCATCCGCCGCTCGAAGCCTCGTTCACGGGCATCGACCCATGAAGTGCCGGCATTGCGGGGCCGAACTCTCGCTGCCGCTCGTCGATCTGGGCATGGCCCCGCCATCGAACGCCTATCTGACCGTCGAGGCATTGCAGCGGCCCGAGCGCCGATTTCCGCTGCGGGTGCTGGTGTGCGAGCGCTGTTGGCTCGTGCAGACCGAGGACTTCACCGACGCCGACGAACTGTTCGACGCCGACTACGCCTACTTCAGCGGCGTCTCCACCTCGTGGCTTGCGCACGCGGAGCGATACGTGGCCGACATGATCGCCCGCTTCGGTCTGCATGCCCGCAGCCGGGTGGTCGAAGTAGCCGCCAACGACGGCTACCTCCTGCAATACGTGAAGGCCCGAGGCATTCCCTGCACCGGCGTGGAGCCCACCGCCAGCACCGCTGCCGCCGCTCGCGCGAAGGGCATCGAGATCGTGCAGGACTTCTTCGGCCGCCGGCTTGCGGAGGCGATGGCGGGCCGCGGGCTGCAGGCCGATCTGATGTCGGCCAACAACGTGCTGGCCCACGTTCCCGACATCAACGACTTCGTGGCCGGATTCGCCACACTCCTGAAACCGGGTGGCGTGGCCACCTTCGAGTTCCCGCATCTGCTGCGGCTGATGGCCGAGGCGCAGTTCGACACCATCTACCACGAGCATTTCTCGTATCTGTCGCTCACGGCCGTGCGCTCCGTGTTCGAGCGCGTCGGGCTTCAGGTGTTCGATGTGCAGGAATGGCCCACCCATGGCGGAAGCCTGCGCGTCTTCGCCCAGCGGACCGACGCCGCCGCACACGCGGTGACGCCGGCCGTGGGCCAGATGCTGGGCCGCGAGACCGAGGCCGGCGTACGCACCGCCGCCTACTACCGCGGACTGCAGCCGCGCGCGGAGCGCATCCGCGACGACCTGCTGAAGTTCCTGCGTCAGGCGAAGGCGGAGGGGCGCACCGTGATCGCTTACGGCGCCGCAGCGAAGGGTAACACGCTGCTCAATTTCGCTGGTGTGGGGCCGGAACTGTTGCGTTGTGTGGTGGATCTGAACCCAGCCAAACAGGGCAGATTCATGCCCGGCAGCCGCATTCCCATTGTGGGGCGGGATGAACTCATTGCCCGGCGACCTGACGATCTGCTCATTCTGCCATGGAATCTGATCGCCGAGATTCGCGAGCAACACGAAGGCCTGGCGCGTCTTGGCACGCGTTTCGTAGTGGCGGTTCCCCGTTTGGTGACGGCATGAGTGGAGTCGCACCGACGCAGTGGATTGCCGTGACCGGTGCATCCGGGTTCATCGGCCACCATGTCTTGGCCGCACTTCGTGCTCGCGGAGTTGGCATCGTCGCACTTGGACGACATCCACTTCAGGAGGTGAGCGACCTGCGATGGGTTTCGTTCGACCTCGCCGCGCCTGGCGATCGTGAACTCGAGGCACTCGGATCCGTTGATGCGCTGGTGCACCTCGCCTGGGAGGGTCTGCCGAACTATCGGTCCAGACGGCACCTTGACGACGAGTTGCCGCGTCAGAGCGCGTTCCTCGATGCCGTGCTCAGTGCCGGCGTACGGCGAATCGTCGTGGCAGGCACCTGCTTCGAGTACGGAATGTACGAGGGCGAACTTCACGAGCAGCTCGAGCCGGCGCCAGCCAACCCCTATGGCCAAGCGAAGGACGCGCTGCGGCGCCATGCGGAGGCGGCATGTGCCCACCACGGATGCGACCTCGCATGGACCCGGCTCTTCTATCTGTACGGCGACGGACAGGCACCGACCTCGGTGTGGAGGCAGCTCAGCGACTATGTCCGCCGCGGCGAGAAAGTGTTTCCCATGTCGGGCGGGCAGCAGGTGCGTGACTTTCTGCCGATTGAGTCGGCGGCCGAGATGCTGGTCCGGATTGCTCAGACCCGACACGCCCATGGAGTCATGAACATCTGCTCGGGTCAAGGAAGGACCCTCGAGCAAACAGTTCGTCGATGGATCGCCGAGCGCGGCTGGGATATTCAGCTTGAGCTTGGTCGATTCCCGTATCCTGATCATGAGCCGTTCGCCTTCTGGGGATCCCGGAGTCGGCTCGACAAGGTGCTCGCGAGTCCATGACGAGAGACAACCCCATCTACTCGACCGCCGAACTCCCGGTCCTCCAGAACACCACGTACTCCTCGGCGGAGGAAGCACGCAGCTGCCCCACCGGGCAGGTCGAGCTGCGCCGAGACCCGCACACTGGCATCGTGACGAACACCGCGTTCGATCCATCGAAGATCGTTTATGACTCGCGCTACCAGAACGAGCAGGCCCATAGCAGCGCGTTTCGACGACACCTCGAATCGGTGGCCGACGAGTTAACGGCATCGATGGACTGCGCCGCGGTCGTCGAGGTGGGCTGCGGAAAGGGTCGTTTCCTCGAGGTCCTTTGGGCACGTGGAATCGATGCGATCGGCTTCGATCCGGCCTACGAGGGCAGCGACATGCGGATCCGCACGCAACTCTTCGGCGTGGATGTCCGCATTCGCGCTACCGCAATCGTTCTCCGGCACGTGCTGGAGCACATCCCGGACCCGGTCGCCTTCCTGGCCGCAATCCGCGATGCCAACGGAGGCAGCGGGACGATCTACGTCGAGGTTCCTTGCTTCGACTGGATCCGTAGTCACCGTACATGGTTTGACGTGTTCTACGAGCACGTCAACTACTTTCGCGTCCAGGACTTTCGACGGATGTTCGGCTCAATCCGCACTCTTGGGCACTGCTTCGGTGGGCAGTACATTCGCTTAGTCGCCGATCTAGCGTCCCTCCGTTCGCCGGGACCGGACAGCGGAGCCGAGCCTTCGGTCCCCGCTGACTTTCTGGGATCGCTCCACCGGAGCATCGCCGTAGACGGTCCGCGCCGCCCAGTCGCGGTCTGGGGCGGCTCCTCCAAAGGCGTGATCTTCTCGATAGTCCGCGAGCGACTCGGGCATGGGGTGAACCATGTCATCGACGTGAACCCGGCAAAGCAGGGACGGCACATCCCGGTCACCGGGCTACGGGTGATCTCGCCGACCGAGGCACTGCGCAGTATCCCTGAGGGAACCCACACTTGGGTCGTGAACTCGAACTACCTTCCAGAAATAGCCGAGGTCGCCGGAAGCCATCTCCGGCTGCTTACCATCGACGATCCCCACGCCATGCGCGCAATTGGATCGACAGACTCCAAAGGCTCAGCATGAATCAATCATTCCTGTCCGAAGTTCAGCAGATCACGGCAGCGAACGGCGCGAGTGAAACGCTCGCTGCGGCAACCCGTCAGTGGATGGAAGAGTCGATCCGAGCCCGCTACTCGTACTGCTTCCGCTGGCTGGGGCGGCCAGTGATTCAGTATCCGCAGGACATGGCGGCGATGCAGGAGCTGATCTGGGCGGTTCGGCCGGACCTCATCATCGAGACAGGCATCGCCCACGGCGGATCGCTGATCCTGAGCGCGTCGATGCTCGCGATGCTTGACATGTGCGATGCAATCGAGGCGGGTGCGGTTCTCGATCCCCGCAGGTCTGCGCGTGGCGTGATCGGCGTCGACATCGACATCCGCGCTCACAACCGTGCCGCGATCGAAGCGCATCCCATGGCGTCGCGGATCCGCATGGTTCAGGGTTCGAGCATCGATCCCGCGATCGTGGCGCAGGTGCGCTCCATGGCCGCCGGCCACCAGCGCGTCCTCGTCTGCCTCGACAGCAACCACACCCACGATCACGTGCTCGCCGAACTTGACGCCTACGCGCCGCTGGTGACGCCCGGCAGCTATTGCGTCGTCTTCGACACGGTCATCGAGGACATGCCGAAATCCATGTTCCCGGATCGTCCATGGGGTCCCGGCGATAATCCCAAGACCGCTGTTTGGCAATGGCTGAAATCGCATCCTGATTTCGAGATCGATCGCACCATTCAGGACAAGCTGCAGTTGACCGTCGCACCCGACGGTTATCTTCGCCGCATCGGCTCAAAAGACTGAACCCCTTGTCTGCCATGTGATCGCTCGGCGCGTCCTGTCGGTTCATCAGGCCGTCTTTCGAAGCCGAAGAACGATCGCCTCACAGACGCTGCGAATCCTCTCGCGATGCGCGCCATGCCAGATGCATGCATTCGCATCGGCTGTCGTAACCGGTCCATGGTCCGAAGCCAAATCGATCTTCAAGCCTTCCTGCGACCGGTCCGCGAACGCTCGGCCCAAACTCTCCAGACGCCTCGCCCAGGATCTCTTGAGCTTCCAGAAGCTGCGAAAGCATGCCAACATGGCCAGGAGTCGCGAGTCACACCGATTTGCCGCGAAAACTTCGGCGTACTCGGGGCCCACCTCCCGCGTCCAGAACTTTCGTCTGGCACTCCGATGGAGCTCGGCGAAGAGACGATGCCGCGTCAGGCTCCGATCGAACCATGCCCGCGTCGGCGAGGCGGAGGCGCGAGCCGTCGCGAAAAGCGATTCGAGGAAAATGAGATGTGCGGACTGGATCGTGTAGATCGAGCGAAATCTGGGATTGACCTGAAGCGACGAACTGGAGTTCAGTCGCTGGAAGTCTACAAATGTCGAGATATCCGACCCAGCCGCGTTCCCTCCACGAAAGGCTTGGGCACCATTGCTCTTCGGCGAGCTTCCCACCCACGCGAGAGGCACGCCGACCCGAAGCACGCCGCATCCGTCCAGCAGGATCGATGCCGTGCTGGCCGCGTCAGGAGTGACCGAGTGGATCACGCGGCCCGAGGGGCTCCATGAACGAAGCCGGTCCAGCACTTCGCGTCTGAAAGCCGTGCCGGTGTAGAACTGCGGGAAGTCGAAATAGGTCTCGTAGCCACAGGCAAGCGACCACAACGAGGGTCTGGGTCGCAACCTTCGCAGCGTCTCCGCGGCGGCGAAGTGCAGCCGTGAGTCTCCATAGAGATCCGCGACCCCAGGCCAGTTGAAGTAAGCGCGCGGCCCAAAGATGACGTCAAACCGTCCTGCGTTGACCGCGTCAATTTGCCGCATAAAATCGAAGAAGTACGGCTGCAAACCGTCATCGTCTCCGAGCATGGTGATCCAGGACCCCTCGGCCTTCTGAAGCAGCCACTCGAAGTGCTCGGACATGGCCAGAGCCGATTCTGGCTGAACGACCTTGAGTCGATCGTTCTGGATGTTCCGCAGTTTCATCAGCGTGTCATCGGTCGAGTGATTGTCGGAAACGATCAGCTCGAAGTCGTCGCCCGACTGATCCAGCACCGTCTGGATCGCGAAGGTCACGTACTCGGATCGGTTGCGGGTCGGGATGAGGACAGAGAACTTCGGGCGGTCAGCCATGCCTGCTCCGTCGTGTGCGTGACGCGTCAGGGAGCTCGCCGCCGAGCACATGCACAACGTTCGCGACATGTTCCGTGCACGATCTCATGGATGAATTTCCTCTATCCATGGTCACATCATAGCCGTGACCCCTTGATGTACTCGCCGAGATCGATACGTCGTTGCTCGTACACTTTTCTGATGGTCTCACGTGGTGATCCCGTTCTTCACATCATCTACCCCCATCGGGACCGGATCTCATGTCCAGACGCGATCGGTCACAACCTGGTCGAGTTCTTCTCGAAACGGGTCAAGGTACGTGCCTATGAACTCAACGAGCCCCGACGCATCGAGCCTGCGAGGGGGGATGTGCTGCTAGGCCACCCCTCCCCCGCCTGGTGGTCGCCCTTCAGGAGGTGTCTCGGCGACGCCCGATGGTCGCGAAGGATCGCCGTCTTTCCGTTCGTGCACACCGACTATCGGCAGTGCTCCTTCTTCGATTCCATGGCCCCGCGCTGCGACGAGGTGCTGACGATCACGGGACACTACTGGTTCTCGACCGCGGCACGTTCCCGATACGCGCACTGGGTTCCCCGGATGAAGCATCTGGATCTGGCGATCGATCGCCGCCACTTCCCGTTCGTGAAGACGGGCTTCCGCAAGCCTGGCGAGCGCAGGTTTCTGTACATCGGACATGGGGCCTGGATGAAGAATGTGCCGTACTTGAACCGAATCGCCGAACGGCGACCAAACTGGACCTTCGCGTGGATCGGTGAGACGAAGTCTCGACACCGCCATCTGCAGTGCCTCGGATCGCACGATTTCAGCAAGGAGGCGGCGCGTGCACTGGTGGCGGAGCACGACTTCCTGATCTGCACCAGCACCGCGGACGCGAATCCCACAACCATTCTCGAGGCGATGTCGTGGGGTCTCATCCCGGTGTGCACACCGACGTGCGGGTACGACCACGAAGCTGGAATCCCCAACATTCCGCTCGACGATGTCGACGGTGCCATCGAGATTCTGGAGCGGCTGCAGCATCTGGACGAAGCTGACCTGCGCCAGATGCAGCGACACAACCTCCAACGGCTTCAGGATCACTACAACTGGGAACGGTTCTGCGGGCAGGTTTCGGACAGCGTCTTCGGCACCGAAACCGCACCCATGCCCAGACAATCATTCACGAACGCGCTCGTGCTCCGGGCCGCGTCCATGGCGAGTCCTTACGCACCTTTCCGATATCGATCGCTGCAACGCAGCCTTCGAAGACGCTTTCTGGGTACTCGCCGATAGATCGGTGTGGAATCCCTGTTGCCCTACAGGCTCGAGGACGGTTGCCCCGACCGACCCTGTACGGATCACCGCATGCCGCGATACGCCCGCAGCGTCTCCTGGGCGGTGCGGGACCAGGTGAAGTGGCGTGCGCGGTCGAGTCCCGCCGAGACTCTTCGCGAAGAGGCTGCTCGCCCCTCCGCCAGTTCGGAGAGCGCTTCGGCGATCGAACCCACGTCATTCGGATCGAAGTAGCGTGCACACTCGCCTGCCACCTCTGGCAGCGCTCCGGCGCGTGAGCAGGCGACGGGGCATCCATGTGCCATCGCCTCCAGTATCGGCAGTCCGAAGCCCTCGTAGCGAGATGCGCACACGAAACCAAGCGCCTGCCGATAGCAGGCCGCAAGATCCTCGTCGGAGCCGGTGCGATGCACAACCCGATCGCGGAGGCTCCATCGTTGCATGCTCGCGATCTCCTCGGTGGTGAAGGAACCTCCCCCGAAGCACACCAACTTCACTCCCGGACGCATGTTCGCTGCGGCCCATGCCTCCAGGAGCGACAGCCCGTTCTTGTAACCCTGACGCGGACCGACCTGCAGCACGAAGTGCCCGACCTCGTCCCGCCATGCCCGACCGGAGGCCGGCACCGTCCGGACGCCGAGCGGTGTCACCCAGATTCGCTCGCCCGGAATGCGCCAGAGCCGCTCCAGATCGCGACCGGTTGTCTCCGAGTTCACGCAGATCGCGTCAGCCTGCTCGCACGAGCTTCGCTTCCGCCTCGACGCCTCCCCGAGCTCTCCGGCCCGCTCCGGAAACATCTCGGGAATCAGGTCATGGATCGTGGTGATCAGCCGATCGCACCTCGGGCGTCGGTGGGCTCCATAGAAGGATCGATGCACGATCAGGCCATCGCTTCGACGGGCACACCATGCCCGGAAGGCCCACTCATTGACCTGCCTCCGCAGTCGACGCAGACGCGGTGCCCGCGAGCGGCCGCCATAGACGGAGATGTGCGGCTGCAGGTAATCGTTGATATAGCGTCCTGCGTAGATATGTGCATCGGTGCCCGCCTCGCGCAACGCCTTGTGCAGCTCGACGAAATAACGCGAGATACCCCCGAACCTCTGCAGGCCGAAGATCTCGGGACTGATCACGATCATCCCGACTCGGCACTCCTGAGTGACTCGACATCTCTGGCCGTGAGGGATTCTCGTCTAGGCATCCACCGTCGAATTCGCCGTCCCCAGCGTCCGAGCGCCAGCCGATACCGCCATACAGGGGCACGCGAGGTCGTCAGCACATGCAGGTTCATCCCGTTAGTGAACAACCGAGCACCGACGCGATCTGCCAGTCTTCGGAGCGACTCGCGGGAGTAGAGCGACACGTGCTGACCGTGCTCAAGACCGTAGTAGTGCCAAGCCTCAGGTCGAGGAGCCGGTTCTGGCAGAAGCACGGTGGAGCAGATCAGCGTGTCCGCGAGGGAAAGAAGGCGGCCGACCTCCTCGCACGGGTGCACCACATGCTCAAGCACCTCGAATGCGGTCACAGCCTCCCACGTGCCTCCTTCTGGTCTCACCGTCTGCGCTGGGCCCGCGAAGAGGTTGTCGCAGTGCGGATCGCACAGCCAAAAATCGAGTCCGCGATTTCGAAGAAGCCGGACCAGCAGACCATAGCCACCGCCGTAGTCCAGAAAGCGGCCATCGGCGTCGGTGCAGATCCGGATGATCGCCTCGGCGCGGTCGGAAAGCTCCATGTTCCGCGACAACATCCCCAGATCCTGCCGAGTGATCGGGGATGCGTAGGCACGCTCAAGCCAGTGCGGTTCCTCGGTCTGAACGAAGCCACACGAGATGCAACGGAAGTATCGAGCCGCCACGTCTCCGAGAATCCGAGCTTCACCCCACGGCTCAACCCGCGCTTCACAGACCGAACACGCGACGGTTCGGCTCGATCGAACATGCTCGGAAGTCCGCTGGTTCACGTTGGCAGAGTAACGGCTAACCCAACGTCATCGATAAAGGGCATGCACGTCGCTCCCTCGCGCAAATGGTGGCGTGAGGATGGTCAACTTGTGCCAGAAGAGGCGTAGGGCCTTCGACCCGATGGATTCGGGCTCGACGATGAAGTTCAAGCCTTGCCGCCTCATGATTCGCTGCGATTCGTCCGCGCCGACCTGACCGAGCAGATTTGTCTTGGTCTCGTGATGGGCGCGGTATGCGGCCAAAAAGCGTGGAACAAGCCGTGGAACCACACCATGCTCGGCCATTCTGGTGAAGTAGTCCTGATCCATGCAGAGTCGAAAGGACTCATCGAGCAAGCCGATTTGATCCAGCAGACTCCGCCGCCAAAAGACCGACGGCTGGAAGAGCAGGCTTCGGCTTCGAAGCCCGGCCGCCGTGGGCTGCCCGAACACCCACCTGCGACGGACGCGGCCATGGTCAGACATCATCACGCCCCAACCGCAGATGGCATTGACCGATGGGTCCTCGAAGGCCTTCGCGACCTTCCTCAGACATCCAGGAAGCAGCATGTCATCGCTGTTCAACCAACCAACGATTTCGCCGGAGGCCCGACGAAAGCCCTTATTGATCGCCGAGGTCTGACCCCCATCGCGCTCGCTGCACCACCAGCTGACGCTTCCTGCGTGCGCACGAATCACGTCAACGCTGCCATCCGTGCTTCCGCCGTCGCAGACGAAATACTCCAGATTCCTATAGCCCTGATCGGTCACGCTGCGGATCGTCCAAGGCAGGAATCTGACCTGCTGGAAACTCGGTGTGACGATGGTGATTCGTGGTTCCAGCGTAGACAGCATGGGCTCGGAGATGGCCACTGTATCACCGAGCGACAACGAAGCGCCCAACGATGCCGCGCCTCGCGTGGCACCGAAAGCCGCGCCTCGGCGAGGATCTTGATGTGGTCATTGCCCTCGATTGCCACGGCGATCGCTGCGCCTCCGCAGCTGCGGACCTCCTCGACGTTGCTGACCATCTTCTCAAACTGGCATTTGCGCGTGACCAGGAAGACCATCGGCGTGCCCCTTTTAATCAGCGCGATCAGGCCATGCTTGATCTCCGCCGTGGACATGCACTCGGCGTTTATGGAGCTGATCGCCTTCAGCTTCAGCGCACACTCAAGCACTACCACCAACTGGAATATCCACGATATCGAAGCGAACCGACGCCAACCTTAGGAAGGATTCGCTGGCGTCGGCACAAGCTGCAGCCACAACTCGTTGCCAAGGATCTCCTTCAATTGATCGCGGGCTCGTTCCGACGCCTCCTTCGCCGCCTTCGATTGATCCCGCCGCTGCGTCATCTCTTTCGCCACTTGCTGAAGGAGCGGCGACGGCGGGTTCATCTGCCACGTCGATGGATCGTCCGCCTTCAGGCGCTCCGCGA
>Ga0194120_10009756_pt1 | contig 12067 bp, 10 predicted proteins | sample TA2MahCa65mmetaG_FD_148642 | JGI IMG/M metagenome (GOLD analysis project Ga0194120, IMG submission 148642) | Freshwater microbial communities from Lake Tanganyika, Tanzania - TA2015019 Mahale Deep Cast 65m | ecosystem: Environmental > Aquatic > Freshwater > Lake | place: Tanzania: Lake... | reverse complement strand
CGCACCACTTCAGCTTCGGAAAGCTGGACCGGCGCGGCCTCTTCAATCTCGACTCGTTGCTTCGCGCGCGCCACGCGGCGCTGCGCCGACGGCGGCAAGGCGCCGACCACGCGCTCGGCCTGAGTGGCCCGCTGCGCGTTCTCGAGCCGGGCCACCACGCGCTCTGCTGGGCGCACCTCGCCGACACCCCCCGCCACCCGAGCCGGGGTGTACGGCGTATCGAGCCAGGGATTCGCCACCCGGGTGGCCGGCCGCCAGGTTGACGGGCGCTCGCCGCGACCATCCGCCGCGGCAAGCGGCCCCGCAGGCTCCGCAGGCGCCGGGACCGGGGCTGCGGCGGGCAAGGACATGTCGGCGATGGACAGGACCGAGACACGGCGCGAGGGCAAGAAGGAGGCCCCCGGCAGGCCAACGGACGGGGTGGCGATCGAACCGGCGCGGAGCGTGATTCCCGCACGCTTCTCGAGGAATCGCTGCATCCGTCGCTCACGACGCTTCCGCGCCGCGGCGAGCTTGCGCATCATCGCGTAGTAGGGCGCCGCCGACAGGAACACCATGTCATCGCCGCGAGGGGACGAGCTCTCGTCGGCACCCTCGACGGCCCACGGGTCGTCGAGCCCGAGCCGGGCGTAGAAGGCCGGGGACATGCCAAGGCGCGGCCGACGGGAAGTCCGCCGCTGCATCCGTTCCGCCAGCTGCTCGCCGGGAACTCGCCGTTCTGCGTCGCTCATCGCCGCCTCCGGATCCGCAGCCTTGCTTCCATCTAGGTGACCTGCACGCCGGCGTGCGCGATCTCGATCATCTCCACCGCGAGCTCAGCGGCGTCGGCGTTGAAGGAAGGACCCTCCCACGCCACCGGCCAGCCCTGGATGAAGTTGTAGCGGCGAACCTCCTCGCCGCGGGTGGTCTTCATGACGATCGCGCCGTTCCGCCGCTTGCCGAACTCGTCGCTCAGGACCTCGTTGCGCCACGACAGGAGCGTCGTGTCCTTGCTGACGCCATAGCGGAGCACGATGTTGTCCCACCGGGACTGGCCCGGCAGCTTGTGGACCCGGTGGTTCTGCCCGCCCTCCTCGAGCTCGAACACCTGGGTGCTGGTCTTGAGGCCGCTGGCCTCCTTGAACTGCGCCACCTCGATCTTCTCGATCTCGAGCGCGAAGATGAAGTTGCCCTCGGGGTCGGCAACCCGGGGGCTCGTCTCCGGCCCGGTGGAAGTGCCGATGCTCGTCTCGCCGCGAGCGCTTGACGTGGAGGCCGAGGACTTCAGCGAGTAGTTCAGCGACACGCCGCCGTAGTCGACCTTCGCCCCGAGCGAGGGCTGCTTGCTGTCGCGACCCTGGCCCCGGCCCACGCCGCCGGTGATGGTGGGGAGCACGTTGGGCGAGGCGTTGCCGCCGCCCCGGCCGGCGCCGCCGGTGATGGTGGGGAGCACGTTGGGCGAGGCGTTGCCGCCACCCTTGCCCTTGCCGCCGCTGATGCTCGGGACGACGTTGGGCGAGGCGTTGCCGCCTCCCTTGCCCCGGCCGCCGCTGATGCTGAGACTCGGCTGGCTTCCCGGCCGGCCGCCACCCATGCCGGCCCCGCCCCGAATCGTCGGGGTAGACTGCCCGTCCATCCTGCCTTTCCCTCGTCCCTTCCAGTCCGCCATGTGGCCTCCCAGCTCCGAGCACGGGAAAAACCCGAGGAGCCTCCTCGAGTCTACGGGCCGGTGGTCCCGAGCCGCAGGTCGATGAGGATCCGCTCCGTCGTCCCCACCGGCTTGAGCTGCACGCTCACGTGCAGTTCGCCCCGGTCGCGGATGGCGGGCGGGTTGGTCGCGCGATTGCATTCTACCGAATATTCCTCGCGAGCGCGAGTCCCAGAGAGCAATCCAGCCGACCAAAATTGTTCGAGGCGCACGAGAACGTCGCGCTCGATTACCTTCCACAGCGAGGAATCGTTAGGTTCGAACACGGCCCACTCGTTGTCGCGGCGCAGCTGCTCCGTCACCATGCTCACGACGCGGCGGCTGTTGATGTGAACCCACGCCGGGTCGAGCGACATGGTGCGCGCTCCCCAGATGACCACCCCCCGGCCGGGTTGCACCACCAGCGGGTTGATCCCCGCGTCGCCGACATTGCCTGCCTCGGCCCAGTCGATCTCGATGTCGGTGTGCGTTGCCCCGCGCACCGCCACGTTGGCGGGCGGCCAGCCCACGCCCATCGGGGCGTGCTCGAGCTCCACCCGCGCGAAGGTGCCCATCACCGCGCCCGAGGGCGCGTACATCTCGTCGCCCTGCATGAGCCAGGGGTAGTACACCGCGCCGTAGGCCCGGGTGAGCGGGTCGCGCCGGCGGAAGGCCTCGAACCAGCGCGACAACAGGTCGCCGTGCAGGCCCCGCGGCGCGTCGAGCACCAGGAACCGGTTGTTCATCTGGCGGCAGTGGGCGAGCAACTCGTCGGCGAGTGCGTCGCCGTGCCAGCGAACGTCGCCCTTGCGAGACACCTCGCACTTCATGTACGCGAGCGGGGGGACGCACACGAGCGCGATCTCCTCCTCGCTCCGCAGCCGCTCGAACAGCGGCAAGAGCGGCCCTTCCGCGAGGCCGCCGCCAACCAGCACCGCTGGGTCGTCGATGCACACCGCGTACACGTAGAGCGTGTCGCCGCCATTCTCGAAGAAGGACCGCGCCGCCCGGCGCACGCTGGCCTCGACGAACCCGCGCTGCGGGTGCTCGGCCAGGTCCTCGTAGCGCCGGATCTTGATCTCGAGGAAGTCGCCGCCGGTGGCTTCGTCGGGCCACCCGGCGCGCGGCACGAAGCCGATGCACGCGCCGATGTCGCACCGCACGAGCCCGGAGGCTCGCTCGGGGAGGGTGCCGTGCTGGATGATGAGGCCCGCGCGCATTCGTCTTCCTACCTAGGTGCGTTGATCTTCTCGTTGATGGCAGAGATCTCTTTCACCCAGGCGTGGCGCTCCTTGTGGGACATCTCGAAAACGGCGTCGCGCGTCCAGTGAAAGTGGTACGCGATGAAGGCTACCTCCTTGAAGACGCTCTCCAAGGGGTAGCTTACGATTCCCCCAGGCGGCCGAACTCCTTCTCGAACTTGGCCCCGCACTCGGGACAGGTGACGGTGATCGTCGCCTCGTCTTCGTTGATGCGGTTGTACATCTCCTCGAGGAAGCGGAGATCCCCAGCGAAGAGGTTCTCGACCACGCCGGTGTTGATGTCGTTCAACGAGCCCAGTCGCGTGACGACGCGGCTCAGCAGCACGATGATGAGGTAGGCGCGGTTCTTCTGGACGCGCATGTCGGTGAGGGGGACGATCTCGTCCTTGGCGTTGGCCAGGCGCATCGTGCCCTCGCGGTGCAGCACGCCGTCCTTGTCGACGTAGCCGCGGGGAAGAACGAACTCGTACTCGGTCTTGAAATCGGAAGCCACGGGCTACTCCGGGGGGGTTGGGGGCGATCCCGCCTGGCGACGGGACCGCCCCGATGAACACGACGGGGGGCTACTCCTCGATGAGGGCGCCGCCGTCCCACTGGCCGATGCTGAAGATGACGAACTCGGCCGGCTTCACCGGGCAGATGCCGATCTGCACGTTCACCTGGCCCGCGTCGATGAGGTAGCGCGGGTTGGTCTCGTCGTCGCACTTCACGTAGAAGGCCTCTTCCGGCGTTTGACCGAAAAGCGCACCGGAGCGCCACACGCGCATGAGGTAGGCGCGGAGATCGCGGGTGAGCTTCTTCCAGAGGGTGTGGTCGTTCGGCTCGAACACCGCCCACTGGCTGCCCAGCATGATCGACTGCTCGACCATGATGAAGAGGCGACGCACGTTGATGTACTTCCACGACGGGTCGGAGGCGGTGCCGAGGGTACGGGCGCCCCACACGCGGATTCCGCGATCCTTGAAGATGCGGATCACGTTGATGCCACGGTCGTTGTACTGGCCCTGCTCCAGGCGGTTGATGTTCTGCGAGAGGCCGGTGATGCCCATGCAGATCTCGTTGGCCGGGGCCTTGTGCACGCCACGCTCGCCATCGACGCGCGCGTAGATGCCGGCCATGTGGCCGCTCGGCGGCACGAAGAGCTCGTTGCGCTCGGTCTTGATCAGCTTGCGACGGTTCGGCCCCGCGATCTTGATGTGCTCCTGGTTGCCGGTGAACCAGCTCGGCTTGGTGATCTTGAGCCAGGGCACGTAGATCGCGCCGTAGCCCTTGTTCGAGGCCGGGATGTCCATGTTGCCGTCGGAGATGATCGGTCCGTCGAGGATGGCGAAGCGGTCCTTGCGGACCTCGCACATCTCGAGCATCTCGCGCTGCTGGTTCGGCGTGAGGCCGGGGGCAGCCATGATCGCCATGTCGTCGACGTCGTCGAAGGAGTAGAGACCCAGCTTGTCGGCCTGGTTCTCGCGGATGGAGCACTCGGTGTCCTGCGTGCCCATGAGGTACACGTAGGCCTTGCCGCCGCCGTTGTCGAAGAAGCCGTTGACGCCGGCGACGAAGTTGAAGAGCGAGGGCTGGCTGAGCCAGTCACGGAACTCGGCCTTGAGCGCGTCGTCGCTGTTGAGGGCCTCGTAGACCGCGTCGGCCGCGTCGTCCATGTTGGCGAAGGTCTTCCCCACCAGATCTTCGACGGGGCGGGTCTCGATGAGGTACTGCGCGAAGTAGCTCTGGAGCCAGCGGAAGAACTCCGCCTTGTTGGTGATCGCCACCGGCGGCACGGAGTACTCCGAGCGCATGGCGGTGCCCTCGGTGCCCTTCACGTCGTAGCCGTAGGCGCCGAGGATGTCGGCCGCGGTCTTTGGCTGCGCCTTCTCCAGCGGGAAGGTCTCGTGGAGCTGGTTGAGCAGCTTCTCGACCGTCTCGTCGGTCTCGGTGACGACCTTGCCTTCGACGTTCATGGTGACTTCCGCCACCTCGACGGTCTTCTCGGCCCAGGTGATCTTCACCTTGCCCTTGGTGCCCGCCTCGAACTTCGGGGCGCCGGCGCCCGACTTGGGCGCGCCGTGCAGCTCGAAGTACTTCTTCACGTCGCGGACGGCCTTGCGGTCGAGCTTGAAGGCCTGGGCGAGCGCGGTGCTGGCCTCGTTGCCGTCGCCCTTCACGTTGCCCTTCTCGTCGACGAGCTGCGGGGGCACCTTGCCGCGGATCTGCCGCTTGCCGTTGCTGCCGGTCACGGCCGTGGCGTCGATCGGGGGCGTGAACTTGAACAACCCGAGGAAGCCCGGGATGCTGGTGGAAACCGATTGAATCGGCTTCGGACCGCTGTCGACCTCGCGGATGTATACGCCTGGGGTATGGTAATCCATGTCCTGTCAGTCCTCCGAATCTGAGTCAGACTCCGCGTTCTTGCGGAAGAAGTGAGGGGTTGGACCCGGCGTGGACCGGGGCTTGGGGAGCGGCGAACCCGGGCGGATTCGGCCGTTGCGGGACGACGCGGGCCCCTCGGGAGCGGGAGCTTCCGTGGAGTCGAGTCGGCCCATGCGAATGGTCGAGCCACCCGCACTCTTGTAGAGCGGTCCATCTAACGCCACTCGGGCGCGGTACGTCAAGAAGGGACGGTACGGCGCCTCGTGAAGCGTGAACAAGTTGATCGCGTCGCCGACCGTGAGATCGTCGACCAGGGCGAGCGAGACTTTCTCGACGTGCAGCCCGTCGTCCTCGTCCTCGCCCTCGGGCGGGGGCGCGCTGAGGTTGCTGGGGTCGTACTCTCGGCCGAGGCTGTCGACGGCGCGCCCATCGGGCAAGAGGAAGCGGCGCGGCCGGTAGATGAGGTGGGTGGCCTCGTTGAGCCGGAGCAGCAGCCAGCCCATCAGGCGCTCGGCGTCGCTGCGGAATTTCGAGTGGACGGCGACCAGGTAGTAGAGGTCGAGCAAGAGGGGGGGGCGGTGGAAGTACACCTCCCCGCCCTCCTCCGGGTTGGACTTCACGAACACCGGCGCCTGCCGGATGCGCTTGTTGTTGAGCAGCGCCTGGTTCTGCGCCAGCCGGTACATGTAGATGTAGACCACCTCCTCGCGGTCCTTGGGGACGAACTTGAGTTCCTCCTCCAGGCGCGGGGGCTGGTTGCCGAGGTTGTACCCGTCGAGTAGCCACTTGTGCAGCGACTCCGTGCACTCGCCGATGACGCCCCGGCCCGAGGGCGGGCCGGCGTAGGGCGCGAGCGCTTCGACGGGGTTGGGAGTCAAGAATCGTCCTCGAGGAGGGGAGGAACCACGACGAGGGCAGAGGTCCGGGGCGCGAAGGCCCGGGGACGGCCGAGCTCGGCGCGGGATGAAGCGGCGCGAGTAGACCGCACTTCCTCGCGTTCCGCAACCGCCTCCCGCATGGGGTGACCCAGCGGTGCCCGGGCCTCTGCCCTGGCCTCCGCACTGCGGCGCGCCTCGAGGACGACTTGACGCCTCGGACGCACCGTCGCGAGCGCGAAGGGGTAGCGGACCAGCCGGATGAGCTGGGGCGCGTTCGGCCCTGCCTCGACCCTCTTGCGCGAGGGCCGCGTGTCGATCTTCGAGAGCTCCTTCTCGTCGCGCGCCGGCACGGGACAGGGCGGCGAGGGGCGGTTTTCCGACACGTGGATCCGCAGCGTGCGCTCTTCGGTGATGCGCGCCCCGGGGAGGGGGCGATCGAGGCGGCGTCGGGGGTCGAAGCGCATCGGCCCGGGAAAGTATCGCGCCCCGCTCGGCTGGCGATAACTTCTCTCCATGCCGCGCCAGCGCCGGGCCGCCAGCACCACGGATCGCGCCGCCCGGGTGGTGAACGCGAGCGCCCGCGAGGCCCTGCGCGAGGCCGACGCCCAGCAGCTGCGGCGGCTGGGGAAGGCGCTGGGCAACGACGCCCTCCAGGGCAAGATCGCCGGCAACGACAAGCTCCGCGACGCGCTCCTGGCGCTGGTCCAGGAGCGCCTGCAGGCGATCCAGCTCGCCCAGCAGGCCGAGATGCGCGCCATGCGCAACCGGGCCGACTGGTACCGGCGGCTGCTCCGCGGCGAGAAGGGCGTGATGCTGCCCGAGCCGGGGCGCTGGGCGGCACCGGCGCAACTCTACAAGAAGGCGGCGGAGGCCATCTGTGCCGGGGAGCTCGGGCGGGGCGCCGACTTGTTGAAGCAGGCCACCGAGGCCGATCGTGCCACCTTCAAGTCCGTCCCCGAGCAGGTGGAGATCTCGTCGCAGGCCCGGGCCGGCCCCGAGGCCGGTGCCGCCGTCCTCGCGGTGCGCGAGGGGGAGGGCTGCAATCCCACCACGGCGCCGCGCCTGCTCGCGCTGGCCGATACCATCGTCAACGCCGCCCAGCGCCCCGATCTCGTGGGCGCCCTCCGCCCCCTGCGGCCCCACCAGTGGTGGGAGGTCGAGGTGGACGAGGACGAGGAGAAGAAGCAGAAGGACGACCCGAAGAAGTCGGCGCGCCTCCGCCAACCTGCCGCCCAGGGCGACACCGGGGCGCGCGACCGCGACGCGTTCCTTCGCAAGAAGCCGAGGAAGTAGATGCCGGTTGTGGAAACGCTATCGCGACTCGTCGAGTTCCCCAGCGTCTCCGACCGCCCGGTGACGGGGATCGGGGCCTACATCGCGGAGCGTTGCGAGGCCGAGGGCTTCCGGGTCGAGCGGCTCGACGCGCCGGGCGAGGGCAAGCTCAACCTGGTGTGCAGCCGGGGGCCGGCGGGCACCGACGGGCTCGTGATCTCCGGGCACATGGACGTGGTGCCGGTGGAGGGGCAACCGTGGAGCGTCGATCCCTTCCGGGTGACGGAGCGCGGCGGGCGGCTCCTCGGCCGCGGCACCGCCGACATGAAGGGCTTCATCGCGGCGACGATCGAGGCGTTGCCTCGCCTTCCGAGGCTGGAGCGGGAACTCGTACTCGTGTTCACCTGCGACGAGGAGGTGGGCTGCCTCGGCTCCCGCGACCTCGTGACGAAGCTCTCGGGCCGCCCCTTGCCCTCGCTCTGCCTCATCGGCGAGCCCACGTCGTTCAAGACCTTCCGCATGCATCCCGGTCACGCCGCCATGCGCCTGTGGTGTACCGGCAGGGCGGCGCACTCCTCCAAGCCCGACCTCGGCGACAACGCCATCTCCAAGGCGGCGCGCGCCATCGACGCGCTCGAGGCCCTGGCCGAGCGGTGGCGACGCGAGGTGCGCTTCGCCGACATGCTGGAGCGGCCCTTCGTGGTGATGAACGTGGCGAGGATCGAGGGTGGGAGCGCGATCAACATCGTCCCCGACCGCTGCGCGATCGACCTCGGATTCCGCGCGCTGCCGGGGATGGACGAGGTGAGTCTCGCGGCCGAGGTGGGCGCGGCCGTCGCCCCCTGGGCCACCGCGGAGCTGGTCCGGGTGACGCCTGCGCTCTTGACCGAGCCCGGCACGCCGCTGGAGCAGATCCTCGCCCCCTACAGCCGAGGCGGGGGCGCCGCCGCCTTCGCCACCGACGGGGGCAACCTGGCAAAGCTCGGCATGCGCTCGCTGGTCTTCGGCCCCGGCAGCATCGACGTGGCGCACAAGGCCGACGAGTTCGTGCCGGTGGACGAGCTGCACCGGGCGGTCGACATCGTCACCGAGGTGGTGGCCCGCCGCTGCGGGTAGCCTGGCTGGCTAGCGCGCCCAGGGCCACGCGACCCGGGCGTCGCTGCAGCAGCGCGCGGCGATGGTCCCAGCGAAGCCGGGGTCGTGCATGATGAAGGGGGCGCCCGTGCAGGGACTGGGACCGGCGACGTACCAGGCGCCGCCCCGCTTGGCGGAGGCGCTCGGTGTGCCCGGGTCGGGGGCGGTCCACTCCCAGGCGTTGCCGTAGAGGTCCTGCACGCCCTCCACGCTGCCGCACCGGGGGAAGGAGCCGGTGAGCGCGAGGTCGTCGAGTGGCTTGTCGCCGTTGGCGTTGGGGACTGGGCACTGGCCATCCACGGGCGCCTCGCTCCCCCAGGGCCACTCCCGGCCCCCACAGGCGGCCACCCACTCGTGGTCGTAGCAGAGGCGCTTGCTCGCGCTCCGGCAGGCTGCGGCGGCCTGGGCGTGGGTGAGGCCGACCGTCGGCTTCAGGCCCGGGAGCGAGCGGGCTCGGCCGTCGGCGGCGACCGAGGCCTCGTAGCGATCGATGCACAGCTCCCCGAGCTGCACCATCTCCTCCGGGCAGCGCTTGTCGCAGGCCGGGAGCCAGGCCAGCAATGCGATCATGGCCAGGGCCTGGTGGGGATGGCGCCCGCCCAGCCCGCCTCGGCCCGGCCAGCGAGCGCCGTGGCGCAGACGCGGTCGTAGGCTTCCCGGCCCATCACCCGCGGTCCGTCGTACTGGAGGTACTCGGACTGGGCGGTGAAGGGCGCACGCCAGCGCGCGACCGGCGAGAGCGGCGAGGGCACCACCCCGCCGACGAGCAGCGCGAAGAGCACGACACCGGCGACCTCCACAAACGCCGGCGCCCGGGGAAACTGCGGTAGTCGTCGCGATATGATTGCGCTCGGTGCGGCAAGGACCGCCTCCACGCCGACCCCGAGGGCGACGGGGACCGCCAGCAAGGCCTGCCCGAGACGCCGCAGGTCGGGCTCGTTCTCGGCGCTCGCCAGCATCGCGACGCTGGGGACGGCGGCGCCGAGGAGCGCCAGCGCTCGCCTCGGGCGGCGCCAGTGGCGAAGCGCGCCGAGCGCGAAGCCCGTCGCCAGCACGGGCACCCAGGGCGCGCCCTGCCTTGACCACGCCAACCGCGACTCCTCGACCCGAGGCAAGTTTGACGCCACCGCGTTGACGGCCGCCAGGCACGCGCCGACGCGGGGGAACTCGGCGGCCCCGCCGTGCCCCCACGCGAATCCTCGCCCCCGGCAGGCGGCATCCACGTCGCGCAGGAAGGGCACGCGAGCGCCGGCGCGCCGGGCCACGTCCTGCACCTGGCTGTAGGCCTGCATCTCGAGCGTGCCGCCGAGGTTGGCCGGCCACACGCGGGGACCGAGGCGCCAGGCCCCGAGGAGCACCAGGGCCACCAGCGCCACCGCGACCAGCCGCCTCGCCCAGCCACCCAGCGAGCGCCAGCCCTCGCCCTCCGGGCCGAGCACCGCACCGGCGCCCACCAGCACGGCACAGGGCACGAACCAGATCACGCCGCGGAGGTCGACCAGCGGCGCGAGTCCCACCAGCGCGGCGCCCAGGACGCAGGCCAGCAACCCGCCGCGCGCGCATGCCCACGCCGCCGCGGCCGAGGCCACCATGAATGCGGCCGCCATCTCCGGGTAGAACGACACCGTGCGCGGGAGCAACGCGATCGGGGCCACCGACAGGCAAGCCAGCATCGCCGCCACCGCTGCCACGCGCCCCGACACCGCGAGTGCCCAGGCCCCCGCGCCCGCCGCCAGGAGCGCCGTCGATGCCACCGCGCCGAGGAAGAGCGCGTCGAGCGCGTGAGCGCGGGCGGCCAGGGGCGCGAGCGCCGAGGCCACCAGAGCCGACCGATGGGGGTTCGCCGCCGCTCGCCCCTCCACCGCGGCAATGACCGCCTCGCAGTACTGCGAGAAGTCAGTGCCCGTCAGCGGCGCCCCGCGGAGGTGGAGCGGGCCGAACCAGAGCAAGGCGGACAGGGCCGTAGAAATCGCTAAAAACCCACTAAACACAAAGAATACTGCCGCCGCGTAACGGCGCGATCGAGGTTCTGGCTCGCCGGAGATCACGATGGGCGCGCGATCCTAGAGCGATCTCCCCTGCCGCGCGGGGCGACGGCTCCCCCCGCACGAAACGTTGACGAGTGCCAGCGACTACCCGGCGAGTCCCAGGCGCCGCAGCGCCGCCTCGGCCTCGTGGGCGATCCGCTCCGCCCCGGGAACGCGCCCGTCGCGCAGCACGTGACGCCCACCCACCCACGCGTCGGTGACGGCCGCCGGGCAGCCATTGAACACGACGGCGGGGAGCAGGCGCGAGGCGGCGAACTCTAGTCGCGACACGTCGATGGCGACGAAGTCGGCGAGGGCCCCCGCCGCCAGCCGACCCGCGTTCACGCCGAGGCTCCGCGCGCCGTGCTCTGTGCCCATGCGCAGCAAGGCGCTGGCTAGCCCGTCGGCCCCATCGTGCGGCAAGATGTTACGACGACCCAGCAGCGCCCGGCTGTGCCACTCCACCGCCCGCATCTCGGCAAAGGGATCGATGGCGGCGTGTGAATCGCTGCCGAGGCACACCGGCACGCCGAGTTTCCACGCCGGGAGAAAGCCGTCGCCGAGGTCGAGCTCGGTGGTGGGACAGGCACACACCTGGCCGCGCATCGCCGCGATCTCGGCATCGTCGGGATGGGTCAGGTGTACCGCGGTGAAACGCTCGCTCACCAGCCCCGCCTCGACCAGGACGTGTACCGGCCGGCGGCCATGCTCGGCGAGACACTGCTCGATCTCGCCCGGCTGCTCGTCGACGTGGGCGTGGACCACGCCGTCGAAGCTGGCGAGGGCGTGCAACCAGTCGCGCGGGACAGCACGCACCGAGTGCGGCGCCAGTCCGGCGGTCAACCCGTGCCCCTGGAGTCGCGACACAGCCGCCAGCGCGGCGTCGGGGCTGCGGTCGATGAAGCGCCGCTGCCTCGGGTTGGCATCCACCCGGTAGCCGGCGCGGGCGTAGGCCACCCTCAACAGCACCATCCGCAGTCCCACGCGCTGCGCCGCGTGCGCCACGCGGCGGGCGAGCTCGTCGGGGTCGTCGTAGGGCGTGCCGTCGGGCTGGTGGTGCAGGTAGTGGAACTCGCCCACGGTGGTGAAGCCCGCCCGCACCATCTCGGCGAAGGCCAGCGTACAGACCGCCTCGATGGCCTCGGGGTCGAGCGCGGTGGCCAGCGCGTACATGCGCTCGCGCCAACTCCAGAAGGAGTCGTGCCCCTCGGCGTGCTGCACGTGCCCCCGGAGGGCGCGCTGGAAGGCGTGCGAGTGCGCGTTGACGAACCCCGGCAAGACGAGGCGCCGGTGCAGGCGCTCCACCTCGCCGAGCCGCTCGTCGACAGCGCCCACCGACACGATGGTCTCCCCGGCGACGAGAATGCCCACGTCGCGACGCAGCTCCCCGTCGACCCAGGCCGCGTCGGGCAGGAACCACTTCACTCCCGCACCCCGAGGAACTCCCAGCCGCCCCCCGGCTTC
>Ga0194120_10009754_pt1 | contig 12068 bp, 20 predicted proteins | sample TA2MahCa65mmetaG_FD_148642 | JGI IMG/M metagenome (GOLD analysis project Ga0194120, IMG submission 148642) | Freshwater microbial communities from Lake Tanganyika, Tanzania - TA2015019 Mahale Deep Cast 65m | ecosystem: Environmental > Aquatic > Freshwater > Lake | place: Tanzania: Lake... | reverse complement strand
CGGCGTTGGCCGGGTAGAGCGAACAGCCGCCGCGCTCGTTTTTGCCGATGCGCACCTTGACTTCGCCCGCCTGGGCGCGTTCCGCGGTGCGTTGCGCTGGCAAGAGCCAGGCGATGGTATCGAGGAAGGTCATGGGGAGGGGGTGCAACGGTTCAGAGTTCACGGTTCAGGGTTCACGGAGGCGCGGCCGGCGAGCCGCTCGCAGGCGTCCAGGTTGGTGCGGGCGGTGACGAGCCAGGCGAGGGAGGCGTGGAGGGTTTCGATCCCGCCGAAGGCGCGCCAGGAGCGGAGCATCTCGCTGGCCGATCCGAGCGCCACCTCGAGCGCCCACTCGTGCTGCGCATAGAGATCGGCGGGCTTCATGGCAGCAGCCTCCGCGCGAGGTAGGTTTGAGGGATCTGGAGCGTAATGGAGCCCACGCCGGCGAGATCGAGTGCCACCTCGCCGCCGCCGAAGAACTTCTTTGCCGCCGCTTCGGCGGCAGCCCAAAAGCTGCTGGTCGAGCTGGCGAGTGTGGCGAGTTTGCCACTGCCGGCGCGAGCATGGTAGCAGTCGCCGCGAAAGCGCACGACCACCTTGACGCTGTCGTAGGAGGTGGGGCGCAGGTTCATGACGCCTCCTCTTCCTCGACGCGGCTCAGGCGGTCGAAGCTGTGCCAGGCGGCGATGACGCCGCCCCAGGTGAGCGGGCGGCGTTTTTCCCTGGCGAGGTCGCGGGCCTCCTGGAGGACGGCGCACCAGCGGCCGAGCCCATCGCGCCCGACCACCTGGCGCTGCAGCTCGGCGGGGGCGAGGGTGACCGTCTGCGTGCGGTCGCGGCCGGCGTCGTCGACGTAGGCGATGCGGGCGCTGATCTCCTCTTCGCCGGCGGGGCCGAGGTCGTAGGCGCGGGCGAAGGCGGCGAGGTCGCGGGCCGGCGGAGTCGAGGGCAGGAGCAGCGGGGGCAGACCGCGCAGGACCAGTTGGCGGAAGTTGCGCGCCTCGGCGCCGGTGGTAAGCGCCTGGCGGAGCACGTTGGTGCCGGCGAAGACGACGCCGCATTTTCGGCGATCGTGGATCTCGCGGGCGAAATTGAGCGCGGCGACGGAGCCTTCGTGCGCTTCGTCGACGAGGAGGAGCATGCGCTCGTCGAAACAGTTGAGCAGCGCGCGGCGCAGTTGCACGCCTTTCAACTGGGTGGAGACGTTGAGGACGAGCGCGAGCTCGACCAGGAAGGCGCCGAGCGAGGCGCGGGTGGGCATGCGCACGTACACGGTCTCGCCGTGGTTGTGGCGCTCCTTGTAGACGACAAACGTGGTCGTCTTGCCGATCTGCGATTCGCCGTAGAGGAGCGCGATCTTGCGGCGGCGGCGGGCCTTGTCGCAGAGTGCGAAGATCTTCCGGGCGATGGCGGTCTCGATGAACTCGGTTTCGAGCCGCACGAGGTTTTCCTCGACCTGCTTGCGCAGCGTCTCGATCGCCTCGGCCAGCGGGGCGAGCTGCTGCGCCTCGCGCCGGCCGGTGAAGGCCTGGTAAAGCGAATCGGGGTGGTACGGCTCGCCGTTGGTTTTCTTGAGCGAGGCCGCGACTTCGCGGTGCGAGAGGTTTTTCGCCGTGCAGTAGCCGGCGAGCCACTTGATCGCCTCGCGCTCGCGGTCGGGTAATTCCGCGACCGCGCGGGCGATGACATCGCCCGAGATGGTAAAACGCCGGGCGGAGTTGCCGCGGGGCGTGGTGGAGGGGGCCTCGGCACCCTCCGAGTTTGGATCTCTGACCTCTGACTTCTGACCTCTGACCTCTGTTGTCTGTTCAGTATCGGTGAACATAGGGATTTTGGGAGTGAAAGTGAGGGGTGAAGGCGAAAGTGGGTTCACCAGTCTTCGGCCGGCGGAGCCCCGACAAAGTCGGGGTGGAACGTTCCGGGCCTGCCGGCCGGCAGGGTGAAATCTTCAATGAGTGCAGCGCTCACGCGGGAGGCCTGCACAGGGGCTGCGGCCGCCTGCGCCGGGCCTACGGCGGACAAGGCGGCGGTGCGGTGCGTGGGCTGGGACACGGGCGGCGCGAGCTGGACTCCACGCGCCACGAACGTCTGCGTGCCGCGCCCGTTGTCGCGCTCGGAGAGCGCGGCGGCATTGCGCCCGTGGTCGAGTTTGAGGGCGCGGTACTCCCGCCCGACCGCGCGCTTGCTCGCCAGGCGCTCCGCGCGCGCGGCCTCTTCGCCGGGCGTGCGGGTGCCGGCGAGGTTGACAACCGGTTGCCCTGGATCGGGCACCGCCGTACCGATCACATCGCCCGGGCGCACCGTGCGTCCGTCGCACTGCAGGGGCGCCGGCCCGGGGTAGACCAGCGTCGCCGGGGCCTCCGGCAGGTAGCCATCGGCATACACAAAAACCTTGCGCCCGTGGAACGGCTGCAATTTCGCCGAGCGGTAGCACACGCCGATGGAGCCCGTCGCACCAAGCAGCCGGCCCTGTACGAAGTCGCCGACCACCGTCCATTCGCGGCGCTCGCGGGCGAGCACCCACGCCAGATCGGGCGGTACTTCGCGTTTGTTCTGCACGCGCGGGCTGGCCGCCCATTTCTCGGCTGGCACCCACGTACCATCGCGGCTTTCGACCGGCATCCGGTTCATGAGCGCGATGCCGCGCTCGACCTCGGCCACCGTGCGCTGGTAATCCCAGAGGTGGGCGCGCGGATCTTCGATCCCTTTGAGCAGCCGCTGCGTGAGCAGGTTCATTTCGCGCATTTCCCCCCGAAAGCGGCCCACGTAGCCGGGCACCTCGGTGAGGATGGTCCACAGTTTGTTCCAGCGCGCTTCCATCCAGGTCTTGTCGTTGGCGTCGTGGGCGCGGAGGAGCTCGACTCCGGCGGCGCGCAGCCCGCCGACCCGGGCGGCGGCGCGGCCGGCCCCATCGTGCACCACGGTGCCCTGCACTTTCTCGGCCTGCCAGGCGCCGCCCTCGAGCATGAGGAAATCGGGCACGCCGTGCGCGCGCATGTGGGCGAGGAGGAAGGCGGCCACATCGTCGGCCGTGTAACTATCCTTCTCGCGCATCACGAACTGGAAGCTCGGCACGCAGAGGCTGGCCACATCGGTGATGCCGAGAAGCTGGAAGCGCCCCACCCGCACCCCCCAGCGGCGGGCGCACTCGGTCTTGCCCGTATCATCAGGGATCGTGAAATAGAAGTTCACGGTGGCATCGTCGGGCACGAGCAGTTCGCCCGGGAGGAGCGGGCGGTCGGTGCCATCGGCGCCGCGCACGGTGCGGTTCTGGCGGGCGCAGATCATGGCGGTGGTTTCGGCGGGGTTGCGGTGGTAGCGGTGCACGAGCGGGCCGCTGCGGAGGGCGCGGCGCACGCATTCGGCGACCTCAGTTGGGCCGCGGCCGGGGCGCACGAGGCCGGCGCGCACCTCCTCGGGGCAGTAGGGCTCCTGCACGAACTTCCAGATCGCCATCGCAATCGAGCCCGCGTCGCGCCCGCGGCTCGAATTGACGACCAGGGCGCGGAGCACATCGCGCGCCTCGGGAAACTTGTCGAGATCGACCGCCGGCGGCCGCCCCGGGCTGCAGCCCTTGAGGAGGTGCCGGGGGTTGCGATCCGCGAGATAGCGCTGGTAGCGTGCGTGCCAGTGCCAGGCCCACTTGGTTTTCACTCCGGCCGCCGCCGCCGCTAGCGCGAACTTCTTGCCGCCGGCGCGCGCCGCCGCGATCGCTTCGCAGCGCGCGAGGTTGCGCGCGAATTGCGCCAGCTCGGCCGCGGTGAGTGCCCGCGAAATGGGCTCCCCCGCCGCTCCTCTGACTTCACCCCCGGCCTCACGGCGCGGGGCATCTGCCTCCCGCGGCAGATCTCCACGGTTCGGTTGCGGGACGGCGGGGGAAAGGTTTTCGATCATGGCATGGGCGCAAAGCTGCGCATCCGGTTGCGAAACACGCGGCGCACATGCGATGGCAGGTCGAAGCCCTCGCCGTAGTAGGCGCGGGTGTAGCCGACTCGTTCATGCGTCCATACCCGCCAGGTGGCGAAGGGCGTGCCAGTCGGGTGCGGGTCGATTGCAATGATCGCGAGTGCCGGCGGCCCAGGCACGCCGACGATGATCGCCTCGCTGTAGTCGATCTTGGGGATCATGGCGCATCCTCGCCGCCGAGCTGCGCGGCCACCGCGCGCAGATGCCCGATGAGTTCGTTGATCCTGGTGGGAAACTCTGCGCGGTCGCAGGGCTTGAACCGCCTGGCCGCGGCGCAGAAATCGACCTTGGCGGCGCGCGCGTCGCCGAGCTGGAGCGCCAGCCGCACGATGGCCGCCAGGTGCCGGCCTTCGCGCGTGTTGGCGGGCACGGTGTCGTTCATCCCGCTTAGGATCGGGGCCGTGGCGGTGCGCGTCTTGCGGATCGAGGTGCCCCCGGTGAGCACGTTCAAGCGCACGCCCAGCAGCTTCGCCTTCCTTCCCGCATCCTCTTCGGCCTCGATCGCACCCAGGAGATCGATGCCGTTTTCCACGTCGCGCGCCGCACAGTGCAGGTGCTTCGCCACCTCGTCGGGAGTGAGTGAATCGGGCTTCTTAGGGTGAAACCCCCGGTGTTTGCCCACAGGATCACGTGATCCTGCGGTGGCGAAGCGTCGCCACTCTGCCAGTTTGTCCCAGTGTAGTTCGCAATACAGCAGCACGCGCATGCCGGTCGACTTCTTGCGGCCGGCCATGGCGCATTGGCGGGCGAGGGTGGCGGGGTCGCTGGTCTCGACCAGGAGGCACGGCACCTTTTGCAGACTCAGGCGAATGGCGGTCTTCTGGCGGTTGATGCCTTCGAAGATCCAGCGTTTGCGCGTGCCACCGATGAGCTCGGGCTGGGCGGCGACGAGCAGCGGAGAGAACACCGCCCCGGTCTCCGCGACGGAGTTATCGAGCGAGGCGACATCTTCGGCGTCGATCGGCAGCGCCGCGGCCGGGTGCGGCTCGAGGTCGTGTGGGCTCAATTCGAGGTAACTGACGATGCGGTAGTGAAACGTAGCCACGGTGAAACGGGTTTGCGGGCGGGCGGGCCTTTAGCGCGCGGTAAAAAGCACCGCGCTTCCCGCGTTGCGGCCGGGCGCGGCGCCGGTCAGGCTGGGGTTGCTATGACCAACCAAATTCAGCTCGAGAAAATCGAGCCCTACGAGGACAACGCGCTCGCGAACATGCCGGTGAAGCTGCGGTTTCATGCGGAGACGGCCGATGGCTTTGGCGAGGACGCCGTGATTACCGTGTTCGTGCCAAAAGCGCCCGACCGGCCGCTTTCCGCCGTCCGCGCCGAGGCGCTGGATCGCGCACGATTATTGCTGGCTGCCGCCCTGGCAGCGTGCGGCGGCGCATAGCGTCTCCCACGACGGCCAGGACGGCGGTTTGAAACGCGGAGGTAACGGTGATCATGGTTGAAGATCAGGAGGAGTTGGTGAAGTCGCAGGCGCGGATCCTGGCTGCACTGCAGAACCGCCCTTACGAGCAGGTTTACCACGAGATGAGGGAGCGCGTTCGGAAGAGCGCAGCCGACTATCGATCGCAGATGCTAGCCGAACTGACTGCGCAGCGGAAACAGGAGCGAAAAGGCGATCGGAATTGAGCGAACCTCCCGGGGCTTGCGCCGAAAACGAACCTCCGGCAGGCTTGGCGAGATGGAGGAGCCCAGCTTCACGCCGGAGGAGATACGCGAGTTGATGGAGCTCCTCGCGCGAAAGGGATGGCTCGCCGGCGGGGAGACGAAGATCGAACCGGCAGGCGGGCACACAGCCTACCTCCTCACCGAGAAGGGCCGTTTCCTCGCGGCAGGGCTCGCTGCCGCCGCCGAGGACCTCGACACGAATCCGCGCCTGCTCTACCTCGCAGCGAAGCTCTTTGGCCGGCCGGACGAACAGCCGCCCTTCTCCGGCCGGCAGTAGCGCCGCGCGCCCAATGAAGTGCGCCTTGGCCGCGGCGCTGTTATGCACCCCGAAGAAATGCTGAAAGAAATCAGGGCACATCTGGTGAGCCTTCACCGCGCACCTCCCCGTTGGTACTTGCGCAGGCTCACCAGCAGATGCGCAATCGTCCGCTGCGCGTGGCGCCAACGCCCCGGTATCTGCTGCCGCCGGGCCCGCAGATCGCGGATGCACAAAGCGACCTCGTATCGAAGTTCTGACGTCATCGAAGAGCCGCCTTCTTGAAATCCAGCACGAGCTGCTCGTGCCGTCGCTCGATCTGCTCCAGCTCCACTGACAGCGCGATGAGGGCACGGGCTGTATTCTCATCAACGACCAAAGACGCCAGATCGCGATAGAGCTGCGCGCGCGTCATCATCGGCTCGTCAGCAGCTTTCTCGATAACGAACTCCGCGATTCGAGTCGCGGCGGTCATACGGCAATCTCCCTTTCAAGCCGGCTCAGAATCTTCCTGGAGATCGGCCCGCGCCGTTCACCGTGTACCGCAGAGAATACCGTCTTGACATTGAACCCCGATACTCTCGCCCACGTGGCGAGCGTTGTACCACGTTGGATGAGAGTGCCACGCACTCGCTGAGGAAAATCCGAAGTTGACATCGGAACTTTGCGGTGATTCCTCATCATGCAGAATAGTTCTGCGGTTTTATCGTAATGAAGCAAGCAAAAAATGCGCTTTTACCGGAAGATTTCGGAGCGCGCCTCCGCTGGTTCAGGAATGCCCGCAATTTGGACCAAGCGGAGTTAGGGAAAACCGTAGGCCGGACCGCGACTTCGATCAGCGAGTGGGAGAAGGGGAAATCTCAGCCGACGCTCGTCCAAATCGGAACAATCGCCAGAGTCCTCGGTGTATCTAGCGCGCGCTTGGCTTTTGGTGATCAGTCTTCCGGCGCCGACGAAGGCGAGGGTGGCGGCGGCGTGGACTCGCCTCAATACGGCTCTCCCTCGGTGCGCGGTGAGCTTCGAGAGATTCTTGAGCAGACGATTGCCGCGGCCGGTGACGATCGCGATCGTCTCGGCTGGATTAAGGTCCAATTGAAAACGCACGTTTCGCCGCCGGCTGACTGGAGGACGCACGACGAAATCAACGCACAGGCCCAGGAGCACAAAAAGAAAATCTGGGCGGCGGTCGACAAGGCCCGCGCGGCTCAATCAACGGACCACGCACGGCGGACCGGGACGGGGTGAGCGCAGCACCGGACAATAGGCACAATGCACCCCGCGCTCACTCAATTCAAGGTTGTCGGCGATGTAGGAGAGCATGGCTTTGAGGCGCGCGGGATCGTCGGTCTGATTGACCGCGCACCGGAGCTGGGCGGCCGCGGAAGCGGGGAAGGCGACGGAGGCATCGGGTGAATCCATGGCTGGGAATAACGCCTCTGTGACGCCGCGCTCGCCGGCATCGCGTCGCTGCGACTGAAATTGCGGCCGAGCGATCTGGTGGTCTTTTCCGGAAAAAGATGAAAAGGAAAGCTGTTCCGCTGGTCGCGATGGCCGCGGCGCTGGCGCTGGCTGGGTGTGTGGGCGGGCCGAGTGCGGCGGAGGCGAGGATTGTGCGCTTTGTGCCGGTGCCGGCAGCGCTGGTCGAGGCGGCGGCGACCAGCGAAGCGCTGGCGCGGGGTTTTTCGCGGCTGCCGGATGGGCGCTGGCAATGGGTGGTGGCTCGCAAGAAAGATCCCATTCTCGGCGTTGTGGCCGTCGAGGGGGATCCGCCGCTGGTGATCCGGTACGCGCTCAAATGCGAGGCGGTCACGGAAGAGGCGACGCGGGTGGTGCTCGAACCGGTCGCGGCGCTGAAGACGATGTTGCGGGCGGACTATCGGGAAACTCCGCTAGGAGCGGGGGCGCGGGGCGAGCTGGCGGCGATGCTCGATGTGGCGCTGGCCGAAGCACAGGCGGCCTGGGCCACACAGGCGAGCGTGAAAAAAGCGAAGTGATCTAATAGACCCGCGCACCATGTCGCGCAGGGACTTGCCACAGCTTTGATGAAAAGCGGACTCTCAGGTTTGAAGTGCAACAAACGCCGTACCAGCCACCACAGCCAACGCGCGGATCGGGCCTGCAATTCTGGACGGCGCGCTTCCGTTCGGTCAGGCCTTGTCATTCGAGAAAACGGCTTGCGCGCCCGTCTGCGCGTGGCTGAGCTTCAACGTTCGGAAAACCATTTATGTCCTCCAACTTCACTTACCAGTGGCACGGCCTGGGCGACATTTCTCGTCAGAGCTACACTTGCGGCTACTGCGGCAAAGACGTAGCCCCAAATCACGCATACTATACGGAGCACGCGCGTGGAGCACCGGCATCCATTTACATCTGTCCGCATTGTCAGTGCCCAACATTCTTCGGAGCCGACAAGAAGCAGACACCCGGGGTGCGCACCGGTCGGGAAGTCGGCGGCATTACGGATGAGGGCGTCCGGCTCCTGTATGACGAGGCACGCGACTGCGCTGCTGCTGGGTGCCACACCGCGGCCGTGCTGGTTTGTCGAAAGCTTCTCATGCACATCGCCACTGCACATGGCGCCGGAGAGGGCCTGAAGTTCATCGAGTATGTCGACTACCTGCGTGCGAAAGGCTTCATTCCACCGAACGGCGATAAGTGGGTCGACAAGATTCGGACTTCCGGAAATGAGGCGACGCATGAAATTCGAATCATGGCGCCCGCGGAATCTCAGATGATTATTGGATTTGTCGAGATGCTGCTGCGATTCGTGTTTGAGTTTCCATCGCTCGTTAAATGAGCAAAAGGCCGAACAAGGCGCCACAGTACAACGCGGGGATCGGGCCTGCGATTCTCGACGGCGCGGACTCTTACCAAACCTTTGTCATTGTCAGGGAATCGGCCGGATTCCTTCTCAATCGGCCCCCGGCGCACGGCTTTTGCGTAAGCCTTTGATTTACGGCATTGCCGCGGATTTTTCGGCATTTCGGCACTGATTCTCAAACCCCTTGGCAATCGTCAGCTCCAAGAAGGGCGTTTTTTTTGGGGGCCGAAAGCCACGGCCATCATCACCAAGTCGTTTGGGTGCTGGCCGTGTTGGCGCTGACGATTACCAAGGGGTTAGGCCATTTTCTTTTCAACAACGAATGCACGTCCTTTGGGGGTGATCATGTAGGCCTCATCATCATCGATGTCGCAGCCGTTCGACTCACGAATGAACTCAAGCTTCTGCAACTCATCGAGGTGATGATCGCAAAGGCTCTTCTTCATCGGAAAATGCTGACTGATCTCTTCGCGTAAAACCTCGTCACCGCGGTCGAAGAGGAATTTCAGGATCTTCACGGCATCAATGTCGAGACCGTGCTTTGGCAGAAGCTCCGCGAGCTTTGCCTCCAACTCCTCATTTCGCATTTGTAGTGTCGCCACTTGGGATCGCAATTCCACGAGCTGCTCTCGCAACCGAGCGTTCTCGGGCAGGCCGGCCAGAATCTTATCGAGCAGTTTCAGGCCTGGAAATGACATAGTCTTCTTTGCCTAACGTCGAAGCTCAGCCAACCGGGCCGAGTGGGGACGGAGTTTCGGATGCCGGTGAATCATCCGAAGACGGACGGCCGCCCGCGTTGCGCTGTGGCGATTTGTTGGGCTCTTCTTCTGGATGGATGGAACGGAAATCATACTCGCGCGTTTGAAGCGAGAATTTCGCTACGAGGGAGCGGTCGGTGTCCTGAACAATCTGCCGCAATAGACGTGCCGCCCCGAAGAGGTCGTCAGTCTCAAGCTCTCTTGGTGAGCCGACCTTGAATCGTGATGACGGCACGGCATCGAGATATCGCTGATCCACCACGCCTCGATTGTGTGCGATTACGTTCCGACACGCGATTAACTCAACGATGGACGCCTCGCTATCAGGTGGAATCTCGATAACGATTCCCTTTCGCGAACACCACGACCGAAGTCTGCCGAAACCCTCGTAAGAAAGATTCTGAACCTTCTGTTCAACGATCGCCTGCAAAAGCTCTTCGGTGGACTTGAACTCAAGGACGTATTCCAACGTCAAAGATTCGCTCGAGGTCTTCAGGACATTCGGCTGCTTCTTTAGCGACGCTCGGATCGCATCGACGAGATAAACTTGGAAATTGTCGACTTCGCGCGCGACGAACATTTCGAGCAGTTCTTGCCGACGCGAACGTAAGAACTTCGTACTCTTCCCGGGATCTGTTCGTGCAAGCTCACTGGGTGAGAAATCTGGATCGAGAGCTTTGCCGTCGAGCGCCGCCTTAGCAGTATGGGCGACCCAATCCGTCGTCAACACGCGGTTGATCACAAACACGAACAAGGTCAGGGACTTTTGTTGCGCATCGAAATACGCGGCGGCCTGCGCGGTAGATTCGATTTTCATGTTCTTGCCCAACGTCGAAGCTCAGCCACGCGGGGACTGCGCACAAGCCGTCTTTTCAGATGCCAAGGCCGGGCCGGGCGGAATCGGAACTACTCCGGCAGCCTGCGAAATTTCGAGATCGCGATCGAGCGGGCGCTCGAAGATCTTGCAGGAAAGCTCTCGCAAGTGCCGGCCTCATAACATGGAAATTCTGATCGGATTGATTGGATTGGTGATGATCATGCTGTGGTTCGTAAGCGTCGGGCGGATCGGGCAGATTCGCGATGAAGTCCGCCGTCACACGGAGCTGCTGCAACGCATCGCCGGCCGGCTGCCTCCGAATGCGGAGGAGAGCCGCGAACCCACTCAACTGAGTGGGACTGGCTTGGAGGCACCCAAGTCCTACGGCAGCACTGTCGTTGGGGTGTTGGCGTTAGTGTTGATCATGGTGGTGCTGCTGCTCGTGTCGCGCCAGCGCCATTAGGTTTTCGCCGCTAGGCGAAAACCTCCCCAACCGGCCCCAAAGTCGCCAGCGGGCTTGGACGGCGCGGGCGTGGTTGTGGTTCGCTGGGGGGCGTGAAACTCCCTTTCTCCCTCTCGTCGGCCACGCTGGCCGACTTCACTCCGCTTTCCGCGCAGGCGCAGATCGCGATCGTCTCCGTCCTGGGGCTCGCGCTGCTCGTGCTGGCGATCCGCAACCACGTGCGGCGCCAGCCGCCGCTCGATAGCGAGCTGGTGAAGATCACGATCGCCATCGAGGGCCTGCAGAGCGCGGTGGCGACGTTGAACGAGAGCGTGCGGGAGCAGGCCGGCCACGCCGCCGAGATCCTTGCCCTGCAGACAAAGGTGCGCGACCTCGAGACCAAGCGCGAGGAGGATCTCCGGGCGCAGCGCTCGTACACGCGCGAGACCACCCGCGAGCTCTTCGAGAAACTCGACGACGTAAAAACGTCGTTGAGCGCGAATTTCCAGTCGGTCGAGAACCGCCTGGGGCGGGTCGATGGTGCGCTCGAGCAGCTCACCGCCCAAATCAACCGCACCCGGCCGCCTTTCGACTGACCCCCGCGCGGCAAGCCTCTGATACGGCGGACAAGCCTCTGAACCCTGAACCGTGAACCCATAACCCCCGCCTCCGGCGGGCCGCCATGAGTCTCCTCACCAAAACCCAACTGGCCGATCTGCGGTTCGCGCTGCTCGCAGAGCTCTGCCATGCGCATACGGTGGCCTTCCCGGCCGAGGTGCTGCTGCGGCGCGTGGCGCGCTCGCGGCTGCTCGATTTCGAGGTGACGGTGGCCGAGGCCGAGGTCGCGCTGGGCGTGCTCCACTCGGCGGGCTATGCGCGGGTGGTGCCCAACCTGATCGACGAGCTCACCTATTGGCAGGCGACGCCGGCCGGGGTGCTCGCGCACGGGAAAGGGCGCTGATGCCGCCGGAGCTCAGCCCTTGGGTCCAGGCGCGCCTGCATCTCGTGTGCTCGGCCCGCCATCTCGCGCGCGCGGGCGGGGCGCTGTGGGGTGTGATTTGGGTTCGCGCGGTGGCGATCGCGGCCGGATGGGTCGGGCTATGGGTCGTCATCCTCGCGCTCGCCGGCTGCACCCTCTGGCCGTCGACCTGGCGGCTCGGGGGGTCGCCGCTCGATAAGCAGGTTAAAACGCAGCAGCAGCTCGCCGTCGCGCAGGGCCAGGCTGTGGCGCATGCGCAGGCCGCCGTGCACAAGGCTGGGACGGCGCTCGAGGCTGCGCCGGCCGACAATCGGCCGGTAGCGCTCGCGCGCGACCTGGTGGCCGAGGCCCAGTCGCTCCTCGACCAGGCGAAGGGGGCCCC
>Ga0194120_10009751_pt1 | contig 12069 bp, 10 predicted proteins | sample TA2MahCa65mmetaG_FD_148642 | JGI IMG/M metagenome (GOLD analysis project Ga0194120, IMG submission 148642) | Freshwater microbial communities from Lake Tanganyika, Tanzania - TA2015019 Mahale Deep Cast 65m | ecosystem: Environmental > Aquatic > Freshwater > Lake | place: Tanzania: Lake... | reverse complement strand
CGAGCTTGGCGCCGCCGAACACATGGGCATGCGCGGTGCCCAACGCGGCCTCGGCCGCTTCGCCGCCTTCGAGCACATAGCCCTCGGCCTGAAAGCCGTTCCAGACGATCTCGGGCGGGCTGTTGGCGAGAAAGCGGTTGGCGCGCGCGGCGCCCCTGATCGCGTCTTCGACCTCGGCCCGCGCCTCGGCCAGATCCTGACCGGGCAGGGTGGCGATCCGGACATCGAAGACGCACCAAGCCGGAACGGACGACGCCCAATCGCCGCCGGCGATCTTGCCGACATTGAGATTGATCGGATGATGGACATGGCAGAAGTGCTTGTCGCCCTTGGCGCGTTCGTTCCAGCGCGCCTCGACATCGTGGAGCGCCTGCATCAGCGGAAAGGCCGCCTCGATGGCATTGGCGCCGTTGCCGGCTTCGCGCACATGAACCGGATGGCCTTTGAGCTTGACCTGGAACCATAGGACGCCGACTTGGGCGCGGATGAAACGGTTCGACATCGGCTCGGGGATCAGCGCCGCGTCGCCCCGGTAGCCGCGGGCGAGACAGGCAAGCGCGCCATTGCCCGTGCACTCCTCCTCGATCACCGATTGGAAGAACACGTCGGCCGCCGGACGCAAGCCCAGCCGGACGAAGGCGTCATAGGCATAGAGCATGGCGCCGAGCCCGGCCTTCATGTCGCCGCCGCCCCTGCCATAGAGCCAGCCGCCGTCGATGCGCGGCTGAAAAGGCGGCGTCGTCCACATGTCGAGCGGGCCGGTCGGCACGACATCGATATGGCCGTTTAGAATGAGCGACTTGCCCTTGCGCGCGCCGGCGCGATGCGCGCCGACGACGTTGTAGGCATTGTCGTAGGAGATATGGACGGGCGAGAAGCCGGGAAGATGCTGGATGTCGGCGACCTCGACCTTCCAGCGATCGACGCCGAGCCCGCGCGCGCGCATGACCTCGGCCATGAAGTCCTGGGCCGTCGCCTCCTGGCCGCGAAGCGAGGGGTACTTCACCAGCTCGGCGGTAAAGTCGATCTGCTCGTCGAAGCCCTTATCGACTGCCTTCATCAGATCCTGGGCAAGCGCGGCATCGAGCATGTTCACTCTCCTCTACTCGCGCTAACCTAGCGCCAAGCGATGGGGGAGTCATGAGCGGGAACACGCGTTACGATGTGGTGCTGACGGACGGCATGGTGATCGACGGCACGGGCGCGCCGCGCAAGGCGGCCGATGTCGGCATCCGGGCCGGGCGCATTGCAGCCATCGGCGATCTCAAGCAGGCCGAGGCGACGCGCAAGATCGCGGTCGCCGACCGGATCGTCGCGCCGGGCTTCATCGACGTGCACACCCATGACGACGGCGCCCTGGTCGAGACGCCGCACATGGATTTCAAGGCGACGCAGGGCGTGACCACCGTGGTCTGCGGCAATTGCGGCGTCTCGGCCGCGCCTTTTCCGAAGGACAAGAAGGGCGGCTCGGTCGTCGGCCTGGTCGCGCGCGTGCCCGGCATCATGTCCGAGAGTTTCGGCGAATACATCGCCAAGGTCGAAGCAGCGAAGCCCGCCATCAACGGCGCTTTCATGGTCGGGCATTCGACGCTCCGCCAAGGCTTCATGGCAGACACCGAGCGCGCGGCGACCGCGAAAGAGATCGACGTCATGGCCAGGAAGCTCGACGAGAGCCTGGCCCAGGGCGCGATCGGCATGTCGAGCGGCACCTTCTATCCGCCGGCCGCGCATGCGACGGCCGACGAGATCGCCGAAATCGCCAAGCCCTTGGGCGCGCGGGGCGCCGTCTACACCGCGCATATCCGGGACGAAGGCGACCGCGTGACCGACAGCCTGAACGAGGTTTTCGATGTCGGCCGGCGCGCCGGCGCCCGCACCATCGTCTCGCATCACAAATGCACGGGCTCGCGCAACCATGGCAGGACGCGCGAGACGCTCGCGCTCTTCGACAAGGTCATGGCGCGCCAGGATATCGGGCTCGACGTCTATCCCTATATCGCCGGCTCGACCATTCTCCGGGTCGACCGCATGATGGACTCGGCCCGCGTGCTCATCACCTGGTCCGAGACCATGCCCGAACATGCCGGGCGCGATCTCGACGACATCGCCAAGGACCTCGGCACCGACCGCGTCGGCGCGGCCAAGCGCCTGCTGCCCGGCGGCGCGATCTACTTCATGATGTCGGAAGAGGACGTGCGCCGCATCCTCGCCTATCCCCACGCCATGATCGGCTCGGACGGCATTCCGGGCGATGCGCATCCGCATCCGAGGCTCTGGGGCACGTTCCCGCGCGTGCTCGGCCATTACTGCCGCGACCTCAAGGTCATGAGCCTCGAAGAGGCGATCCGGCGCATGACCGGACTGCCGGCCAAGAACTTCAACCTCAGGGACCGGGGCGAGATCCGCGTCGGCGCTCATGCCGATCTCGTCGTCTTCGACGAGGCGACGATCATGGACCGCGCGACTTTCGAGCGTCCGATCCAAGCCTCGGCCGGCATCGACCATGTCATCGTCAACGGCATCGAAATCCTTTCCAAAGGCCAAGACACCGGCGCCCGCCCGGGCATGGCGCTCCGCCGGGCGGGGTAGAGACAAGATCGCCCTCGCCCTTCGAGACGCGGCCCATGGCCGCTCCTCAGGGTGAGGCATTCTTTCGCTCATGCTGAGGAGCGAACAACGCTCGCGTCTCGAAGCATGGGCGTGGCCGAGCGCCGCTTTCGGCCCCGCGACCCAAGCGCGACGCGAGCCCGACGAAATTCCTGCGAAACGTGCCAAAAGCGTGCCGTGACTGTACCGAAAGCGTGCCATAAGCGTGCCGAAAACGTCTTTGATTTCTTTGGGTTTTTCTCACGCCCCTATAATTAACTATTGATTTTATTGGTGTTTTTAAGCGCCCTGGCTGGAAAAATTTTTCCGGGATTGCCGGGCCCAACCCGACCTCCGATCCAAATGCACGAGTCCGCAACGCTTCGCCGCCATCAGCCGAAACGGCCTCTAGCGGAGATAGACTTGGACAACATAGAGAACATATATAGAACTTTTGGGCGGATTTGTCAAGGAGCAATAGAGCCCCTGGCCTGGTCTGGTTGTAGGCTTTGGCAATATGCCACGCGCGCGGCAAAGTGATGAAAATCGGAGCGCCGAGATGAGACTTCGCCCCCTGCGCAACGAGAAGGACTACGACGCCGCGCTGTCGAAATCGAAGCGCCTTTTCGAGGAACTTGGTATTCAGAAAATGGCTGAACAAATTGCCGGCTGGATGCGCGAGGCCGGTTGTCCGAACTCCACCGAACCGCCGAAACAGTAGCCAGTAGCGACGCCCCTACGCCCTCGCCTCGCCCAGGACCCGGACGCGGCCGCGACTGCGGGAACGCGGCGCGGGGCGAATGCGAATATCGACATCGCGGCCGAGCGCCGCAAGCAGGCGCATCAGGCGGTCGCTCGAGAAATTCGCAAGACGCCCGTTGAGCAACGCCGAGACCTTGGGCTGATCGATGCCCATCAGGCGCGCCGCCGCGACTTGCGAAAGCCGGCGCGCGGCGATCGCGCCCCGGATTTCGATCGCGAGGTCGGCCTTGACCAATTCCTCGTCGGGCTCGGGCAGGCCGAGATCGGCGAAGACATTGCCGCTGCCGACCGTCACGCGGGAGCTGGCTTTCAGGCGTCTGTTTCGGTCCATCTTTTCCAATCCTCTTTGGCCCAATTGAGACGCGTTTCGATCAACGCCATTTCGCGGCGCGGCGTGGCAATGCCGCGTTTCGACTTTTTCTGGAAGGCGTGGAGCACATAGATCACGCCAGCGAAACGCAAGGCATAGACCGCGCGATAAGCGTCGCCATCGAAGTCATCGACGATTTCCAACACGCCCGCGCCGCCGAACCCTTTCAACGGCTTCGCGGAAGGCGCCTTGCCGCCGCGTTGGGCTTCCCAAAGCGCCCCGCCCATATGCCGGCGAACGTCTTCCGGAAACTCCCGCATCGCCTCGCGGCTGTCGCCCACCCAGCGAAGCGGCTTGAATGTCGGCGCAGGCATTCGCAATGGCAATCTCGGCACCTCGCCGTCACTTTATGCCATTTCCGGCATAGCCGCAAGGCGCTCATCGCCCTTCGAGACGCGGCCTTTGGCCGCTCCTCAGGGTGAGGCGAATTTGTGAGACGCGGCCCATGGCCGCTCCTCGGGGCGAGGCGAGCCTAAGCCAGCGCCTTGCCGAAATCCCAATGCCGGCCGGGCGCGGCGGCGAACAGCGACTTGGTGTAATCGTGCTTCGGGCTGCCGAAGACTTCGACCGCCGGGCCGTATTCGACGACGCGGCCTTGGGACATGACGGCGACATGATCGCAGATCTGCGCGGCGACGCGGAGATCGTGGGTGATGAAAAGGACCGCGAGATCGAGGCGGACGCGGATCTCGTCCAGGAGTTCGAGCACCTGCTTCTGGACCGAGACGTCGAGCGCCGAGACCGCCTCGTCGGCGATCAGAAGCTCGGGCTCCATGGCGAGCGCGCGGGCGATGCAGATGCGCTGGCGCTGACCGCCGGAAAACTGATGCGGATAGCGGTCGAGCGCGGCCGGATCGAGACGCACGAGTTCCATCAATCGGCGCGCGCGTCCGAGCGCGTCTTCGCGCGACAGGCCGTAATTCATCGGCCCTTCGACGATCGAATCGCCGACGGTGCGCCGCGGATTGAGCGAGCGGTAGGGGTCCTGAAAGACGATCTGGATGCGCCGGCGATGCGGCCGAAGCTCGCCCACGGAAAGCGTCCCGACCTCGACGCCGTTGAGCGCGATGCTGCCGCCGGTCGGGTCGATCAGGCGCGCGATGCAGCGCGCGACGGTCGACTTGCCCGAACCCGATTCGCCGACGATGCCGAGCGTCTGGCCCTTGCGGACCTCGATCGAGACCTCGGCCGCGGCATGGACCGGACGCGCCTTCTGGAAAAAGCCGCCGCCGGCATAGGTCTTGTCGAGCTTGTCGGTCTTGAGCACGACGGCGGCACCCGCCTTCGCGTCCCGATGGCGCGGATGGATGCTCGGCACCGAGGCGATCAGCATCTTGGTGTAGTCGTGCTTGGGCCGGGACAGGATCTCCTCGGTCGGGCCGATCTCGACCAATTCCCCCCAGCGCAGCACCGCGACGCGATGCGCGATCTCGGCGACGACGCCGAAATCATGGGTGATGAACAGCACGCCCGTGCCGTGCGAGCGCTGCAGCTCCTTGATGAGTTCGAGGATCTGCGCTTGCGTGGTGACGTCGAGCGCGGTGGTCGGCTCGTCCGCGATCAGGAGCACGGGATCGAGCACCAGCGCCATGGCGATCATGATGCGTTGGCGCTGACCGCCGGAGAGCTGGTGGGGGTAGGAGTCGTAGATGCGCTCGGGCTCGGGCAGGCGTACCTGGGTGAGGACGTCGACGATCTTGGCCTTGCGCGCCTCGGGCGAGAGGTCGGTGTGCGTGCGCAGCACTTCGTCGATCTGATCGCCGCAGGTCATGACCGGATTGAGCGCGGTCATCGGCTCCTGGAAGATCATCGACATGCGCGTGCAGCGCAGATCCCTAAGCCGCGAGGGGCTGGCGGTCAGGAGGTTCTCGCCGGCGAGCAGGATTTCGCCCGCGACCGGACGAAGCGCCTTGGGCAGGAGGCCCATGACCGTGAAGGCGATGACCGACTTACCCGAACCCGATTCGCCGACCAGGCACAGAATTTCGCCGCGCCCGACGGTGAAGGAGACTTTCTCGACCGCATGCGCCCGGTCGCCGTCCTTGGGCAGCGCGACCGCGAGACCGCGCACTTCGAGAATGGGGGCATCCTTGCCGGCGGCGCTCATCGCTAGACCCGCTTGCTCATCTTGGGATCGAGCGTGTCGCGCAAGCCATCGCCCAGGATGTTGACCGCAAGCACGGTGAAGGCGAGGAACAGGCCCGGATAGAGAATGCCGTAGGGCAGGATGCGGAAGACGCTCCGCCCTTCGGCCATGATGTTGCCCCAGGACGGCGTCTCGGGCGGAATGCCGACGCCGAGGAAGGACAGGATCGCCTCGACGCTGATGGCGAGCGCGGCGATGAAAGTGCCCTGCACGATCAGCGGCGCGATGGTGTTGGGCAGGATGTGGCGATAGAGCAGGAGCGGCGTCGGCGTGCCGACCGAAATCGCCGCTTCGACATAGGGCTCCTCGCGCACCGACAAGACGACCGAACGCACGAGCCGCGTCACCGGCGCGATCTGCGGCACGACGATGGCGAAGATCACCGTCACCACGCCCGCGCCCCAAAGCGCGACCAGCGTGAGCGCGAGCAGGATGGGCGGGATGGCCATCAAGCCGTCCATGAAGCGCATGATCACGGCATCCGCCCGGCGGAAATAGCCGGAGATCAGGCCGATGACCACGCCGATCGCGGTCGCGATCACCGCGACCGACAATCCGACCGCGAGCGAGACGCGCGCGCCGTAGACGGTGCGGCTGTAGATGTCGCGCCCGAGACTGTCGGTGCCCATGCGCGCGATCCGCTTGATCTGGCTGCCGTCGTCGAGACGGAGCGTGATCTCGGTGCCGGGCTTCCTGTTGCGGGCCGAAGGATTGATCTGAGTCGGATCGATCGTGTCCAGAAGCGGCGCCAGGAACCCGATCAGGACCATGATCAGAAGGATCGCGCCGCCGAACGCCACGGCGGGATTGCGGAGAAGCCGCGCCCAGACGCTCGCCCGCTTGTGCGTCGCCATGGCGATCGAAGCGCTGTCGACCATCGGGGCCGGACCGGGAGGCGCGCTCAATAGCGGATCCTCGGATCGAGCAGCGTATAGCCGATGTCGATCGCCAGATTGATGAAGACGTAGATCGACGAGAACAGCAGGATCACCGCTTGCAGCGTCGGATAGTCGCGCGACAAGACGGCCTCGACCGTCAGGCGGCCGAGCCCGGGCAGGCCGTAGACGCTCTCGGTCACGACCGCGCCGCCGATCAGCACCGCGACGCCGAGGCCGATCACGGTCAGGATCGGCACGGCGGCGTTCCTGAGCGCATGGCGCATCAGCACGACGACATCGCGCAGACCCTTGGCGCGAGCGGTACGGATGTAATCCTCGTTCATCACTTCGAGGATCGACGTGCGGGTAATGCGCGCGATCAGCGCGATGTAGATCACCGAAACGGTCACGCTCGGCAGGATCATATGGCGCAAGAACAAGCCGATGTCCTCGCCGAAGCGCCGATAGCCCTGGACCGGCAGAAGCTGAAGCTCGATGGCGAAGATGTAGATCAGCAGGTAGCCGATGACGAAGACCGGCACGGAAAAGCCGAAGACCGCGAAGCTCATGACCACGCGATCGATCAGGCTGCCATGCTTGTAGGCGGCGATCACGCCCATCGGCACCGCGACCGAGACGGCGATGATGATGGCGCAGGTCGAAAGCGCCAGCGTCGGTTCGATGCGCTGGACGATCAATTCGGCGACCGTCTTCTTGAAGAAGTAGCTTTCGCCGAAATCGCCCTGCAGCACCTTGCCGATCCAGAGGAAGAATTGGGTCAGGATCGGCTCATCGAGGCCGAGCTTGGCGCGAATGGCCTCGACCTGATCGCCGGTCGCGTTGTCGCCGGCGATCACGGCGGCCGGATCGCCCGGCGTCAGACGCAGCATCAGAAAGACGAAAACCGCGACGATGCCGAGTACCGGCACGACCGCGAGCAAGCGACGGATGATGAATGCGAGCATGTCCCGATAAAGAAACGGGGGCGGGTGTTCGCCCGCCCCCGGACCTCAACGCATTACTTCTTGGTGATGTTCCAGAAGGTCGGAACCGGCGCCGCCAACATGCCGTCGATGTTGGCGCGCATGGCGACCGGCGCGTACCACTGGCCGAGATGGATATGCGTCGGATATTCGGAGGCGCGCACCTGGGTCGCCTCGGCGAGCGCCTTTTGCTTGGCCGGATCGGTCTCGCGCGAGAACTGATCGCGCAGCTTTTCGATCTGCTCGTCGCAGGGCCAGCCGAACATCGCCTTGTCGCAAGCCGAGTTGAAGAAGCCGGCCATGACCGGATTCAGAATGTCGGCCGAGACCCAGGAGGTCAGGAAGGCGTGCCAGCCGCCGGCGGTGGCCGGGTCCTTCTTGGTGCGGCGCGCGACCAGGGTCTGCCAGTCCATCGACTGCATGTCGACCTTGAAGCCGGCGCGCTCGAGATGCGATTTGGCGACCGGCGCCAGATTGGTCAGGACCTGCAGGTCGGTCGACTGCATGAGCACGATCGGCGTGCCGTCGTATTTGGCCTCGGCGAGCAGCTGACGCGCCTTGTTGTAGTTGGAGGACAACCGATCCTCCCAGCCCTTGGTCGATTCGAGCGGCGAACCGCAGACGAACATCGCCTTGCATTCCTTGTACCATTTCGCGTCGCCGATCACGGCATCAAGGAAGTCCTTCTGGTTGAAGGCGTAGGTCACCGCCTGGCGGACCTTCGGATCGTCGAAAGGCTTTTGCAGCGTGTTGAAGCGGAAGGTGTATTGATTGCCGAGCGGATTGGCGCTGAACAGCTTGACGTTCCGATCCTTGGCCAGCACGGGCAGAAGATCGTGCGGCGGCACCTCGATCATGTCGATTTCGCCGGCCGAAATCGCGTTGACCGCGGTTTGCAGGTCGGCCATGGCGATCCATTCGACGCGGTCGAGCTTGACGACCTTGCCGCCGGAAAGGCCCGAGGCGGCTTCGGTACGCGGCTTGTATTTCGGGTTCTTGAGATAGACCACCTTCTCGCCCGGCTTCCACTCGTCGCGCTTGAAGATGAACGGGCCGGAGCCGATCGGCTCGGACAGCTGGGTGTTCGGATCGCCTTCGGCGACGCGCTTGGGCATCATGAAGGGCACGTTCGAGGACGGCTTGCCGAGCGACATGAGGACGAGGCCGTAGGGCTCGTTCAGGATCAGCTGGAAGGTCTTGGCGTCGACGGCCTTGATGTCCTTGGTGAAGGACATGAGCTTCTGGCCCATCGAATCCTTGGCGCCCCAGCGCCTGATCGAGGGGATGATGTCCGCGGTCGTGACCGGCGTGCCATCATGCCATTCCAAGCCGTCGCGCAGCGTGAAGGTGTAAATGAGCTTGTCGGCGCTGACGTCCCACTTGTCGACCATCTGCGGCTTGACCTCGAGCTTCTCGTCCATCGAGAACAGGGTGTCGTAGATCAGATAGCCGTGATTGCGCACGATGTAGGCCGTCGTCCAGATCGGATCGATGATCTTGAGATCCGAATGCATGACGACCTTGAGCGTCTGCGCCGAGGCGGCCGCCGAAGCGGCGACGACGACACCCATTGCGGTCGCGGCCAACAGTGCCTTGAGACCGCTCTTGTGAATGGTCATGAAACTCCCCTCCCTGGATTGATCCGAATTTGGCCCGGGCCTGGCGCCCGTTGGAAAAACCAAACCACATTCCCGACGCCTTGCGCAAGCCTCATAGGTATTCGCCGCTAGGGAACGACTTGCCTGAACGCAAGTCTTCTCCTAACAGAAAGCCATGAATTACCGTCACGCCTATCACGCCGGCAATTTCGCCGATGTGATGAAGCACATGCTCCTGGTCTGGATCGTCGGCTATCTCCAGCGCAAACCCAAATCGATCGTCGCCATCGACACCCATGCCGGGGCCGGGCTCTATCACCTCGGCGGCCTTGAAGCCGGCAAGACCCAGGAATGGCGGGACGGCATCGGCCGCCTGCTGGCTGCTCCCGACATCCCGAGCGAGGCCGCCGTCTATATGGCGCTTCTCCGCGATTTCCTGCCCGAAAGCTATCCCGGCTCGCCGGTGCTGATCGAAAAGCTGCTCCGGCCGCTCGATCGCCTGGTCGCCTGCGAGCTTCATCCGGAGGACGCGAAAAGCCTGGCCGATGCCCTGCCCAAGCGCCAACTGCGCATCCGGGTCATGGCAATGGACGGCTATGCCGCGCTTCACGCCTTGCCGCCGCCCGAGAAGCGCGGCCTGGTGCTGATCGATCCGCCCTATGAGGCGCCCGACGAATTCGACCGCGTCGTCCGCGCGCTCAAGGACGCTCATCGGCGCTTTGCGACCGCGACTTATGCGCTCTGGTATCCGATCAAGGGCGGCTTCGGCACGGAAGCGTTCTTGGCCGAGCTGACCCAGACCGGTATTGCGCGCCTCGCGACCGCCGAGCTTCGCGTCCGGCGGGAAGACGGCACGCGCCTGTCGGGCTCGGGTCTCGCGGTCGTCAATCCGCCTTTCGGTTTTGAACAAGCGGCGCGCGGTATCCTGGATTGGCTCGCGCAAAAGCTCGGCCAGGACGAAAGCGCGGTTGCCTCCGTGCGCCATCTCTTGGGTGATTAGTAGCGTGATGCGATGCGGATGAGGGCAATTGCGGCCTCGCCCTTCGAGACGCGGCCTTTGGCCGCTCCTCAGGGTGAGGCATGAATTTGTCGCTCATCCTGAGGGCGAGCGTAGCGAGCGTCTCGAAGGATGAGCGCCCCATCGACCAGTCGGCGAATAGCGGCGACGCGCGGGCGCGGCTATAGTCGCGCCATGCCCAAAAATAATCCCCGCATCGCGCTTCTCGGTTTCGCCATCGAGTGCAATCGCTTTTCGCCCGTCTCGACCGCCGCCGATTTCGCCGCCGATATCGACATGCGGGGCGAGGAGATCCTGATCGAGGCGCGCAAGCCCGCGCCCAGCCTCTTGCCCGACACGCCCGCCTTCATCGCCGAAATGGACAAAGGCGGGCCTTGGACGCCGGTGCCGCTTCGCATCGCGCTCGCCCAGCCGGGCGGTCCGGTCGAACAAGCCTTTTTTTTGGGGATCGTGGACGAGATCGTCGCCGGATTGCAGCGGCATGCGCCGCTCGACGGCGTGTTCATCGCGTCCCATGGCGCGGCGCTGGCGACGGGTTCGGACGATCCCGATGGCGACCTCTTCGAGGCGATCCGCAAGACCGTCGGGCCGGACGTGCCGGTCATCGGCGTCTTCGATCTTCATGCCAATGTCTCGCGGCGCATGACCGACAATCTCTCGGTCTTCGTCGGTTATCTCTGCAATCCTCACACCGACATTGCCGAGCGCGGCCGCGAGGCGGCGCAGCATATGCGCCGCGCGCTCGCGGGCGAGAAAACCGCGATCGCCATGGTGAAACTGCCCTTGGTGCCGCCCTCGATCGCGCTCCTGACCGCGAGCGGCCCTTACGGCGAGATCATCGCCGAAGGCCAAAAGCGCCTCGCCGGCGACATCGTCAACGTCTCGGTCATGGCGGGCTTCGCTTTCAGCGATTGTCCAAAGAACGGCGTCACCACCGTCGTGACTGCGAGGAACGCCAACCGCCAAGCCGCCTTCGCGCTTGCCCGCGACTTGTCGGCGAAAATTTGGGCCGAAAGGCCAAGGTACAAAAAAGCCATGACGCCGCTCGCCGATGCCATCGAGCTGGCCAAGGCGGCAGGCCAAGGCACGCGCGCGCCCGTCCTGCTTGCCGATGTCGCCGACAATCCGGGCGGCGGCGGGCGCGGCAATACGACCTATCTCTTGCGCGCGCTGAAGGAAGCCAAGGTCGAGGGCGCGGTCCTTGGCGTCTTCAACGACGCGGCGCTTGCGGCCGAAGCCCATCGGCGCGGCCGAGGCGCCATATTCCGCGCAAGATTCAATACGGCGGAAAGCAACGAGTTTTCCCAAGCCTTCGAATGCGACGCGACCGTTCTGACGCTGAGCGACGGCAATTTCATCGGCCGGCGCGGCCTCCTGAAAGGCGTCGCGGGCGAGCTCGGGCCCTCGGCCCTGATCGATCTTGGCGGCATTCGAGTCATCGTGATCTCGAATCGCCAGCAATGCATGGACCCGATGCAAGTCGAGCTTTTCGGCATCGACCTCGCCGCGCTGCCGGTGCTGATCGTCAAGAGCCGCGGGCATTTCCGCTCCGGCTTCGACGAATTCTTCCCGCCCGAGCGCATCGTCGAAGTGGATTGCCCGGGCTTGACCTCGCCGGCGCTTCATAATTTCAATTGGACGCGCCTGCCGCGTCCGGTCTATCCGCTCGACGAACACGCGGCCTGGACGCCGCCCACGAGTTATTGACAGGAGTACGCCATGACCACC
>Ga0194120_10009750_pt1 | contig 12069 bp, 9 predicted proteins | sample TA2MahCa65mmetaG_FD_148642 | JGI IMG/M metagenome (GOLD analysis project Ga0194120, IMG submission 148642) | Freshwater microbial communities from Lake Tanganyika, Tanzania - TA2015019 Mahale Deep Cast 65m | ecosystem: Environmental > Aquatic > Freshwater > Lake | place: Tanzania: Lake... | reverse complement strand
TGCGCGAAATTCTGTGATTCCGGTGTGCTCCAAGCTGGAAAAGCAAAAGGCCCACATTGCTGTGGGCCTTGCTGTATTTGGCTCCCCGACCTGGGCTCGAACCAGGGACACACGGATTAACAGAGCACCTAAAGATAAACGGCGTTTTACGGCGTTGGCCTAAGTTTAAGGGAGCAGCGACCAAGTTTCAAGGAGTTGCGGAATTACTTTGGATTTTGCCGGATGTTCCGGTAAATTAACTAGCCTGTCCAGAAAACGACACTATCATGGCGGCAGTATGAGCAAGCGTGGCGAAACATCATTGAGATCGGGTGGCGACCTTTTCATCGTCGACAACAGCGATGAAGACTGGAAAGTTCGCGACTATCTGCGCGAATGGACGGAAATCTCTGTTTCCTTTGACATTGCCACTGGCTTCTTCGAGATCGGTTCACTGCTCACTCTCGATGGCCACTGGCAGAAGCTCGAAAAGATCCGAATTCTAATGGGCGATGAGGTCACCGCCCGCACCAAGAAGCTGCTGTTGGCCACCCTAGTGCCGAAGATTGCCGAGAAGCTCGACGGAAGCATCGAATCCGAGAAAGACAAGAATGACTTTCTGGTTGGCGTCCCGGCCATCGAACAGGCCATCCACGACGGCAAGATCGAGTTGCGCGTTTACGCCAAGGATAAATTTCACGCCAAGGCGTACATCACCCACGCCCGCCTGGCAGTAGTCGGATCGTCGGCCTTGGTCGGTTCCAGTAATTTCACTGCACCGGGCCTAGTGCAGAACATCGAACTGAATATCCAGATCCGGCGTGAGGTCGAACTCCTCCAGGAATGGTACGAGCGCTACTGGGACGATGCCGAGGATATCTCCACCGAAATCCTCAAGACCATCGAACGTCAGACCAAGGACTACTCTCCATTCGAGGTTTACGCCAAGGCGTTGCAGGAATACTTCCGCAACCGCGAGATCTCTGTCGGCGAATGGGAGCGTCTTGACTCGAAGATGTTCAAGGTTCTCGATCAGTACCAGAAGGAAGGCTACCAAGCGCTGATCAAGATTTCGCGTCAGTTTGGTGGCGCATTCCTTTGCGACGGTGTCGGTCTCGGAAAAACCTTTGTCGGTCTCATGCTGATCGAGCGCTTGGTCATGCACGAGCGCAAGCGCGTCATGCTGCTGGTGCCGAAATCCGGTCGCAAGCCGGTCTGGGAAGCGGCACTCAAGCGCTACCTGCCGCATCTGCTCGGTGATTTCAGCAACCTGGTGATCTTCAACCACACCGACCTGAACCGCGAGGGCGAATTCCAGGAGCGCTTCGAGAAGATGCGCGAGATGGCCGATGTGGTCATCATCGACGAAGCCCACCATTTCCGGAATCCCGGTACGCGCGGCGATCCTGACAAGGTTGCCGACAGCATGATCAAGGGCGGAGAGGAATCTAAACCCTCCCGTTACTGGAAGCTCTATCAGATCACCCAAGGCAAGACGCTGTTCATGCTGACGGCTACACCGGTCAACAACACCCTGTTCGACTTCAAGCACATGATTGACCTGTTTTCCAGGCGGCAGGCCGATTACTTCAAGTCTGCCCCGCTGGGTATCCACTCGCTGCCGGGCCACATCCGCAAGATGGAAAAGGAACTGCTTGCCAGCCTTGCCGATGACTTGGCGAATGAGAGTGCTCCTGAAACCAATGAGGTTGAAGCCCAGGCCGTCCTATTTCGTGACCCGCTGTTCAGCGCACTCGTCGTCCAGCGTAGCCGTGCCTATGTGCGAGCGAGCCAGAAGCAATATGGCGTTGCCGCCGCCATGTTTCCGGTGCGCGAAGACCCGAAAGTGGCCGAGTATTCGATCAAGAAAACCTATGGCAAGCTGCTCGACATGGTCGAGAAAGCCTTCAATAAAAAGACGCCATTGTTCTCGCTGGCCATGTATTACCCCTCGGCCTACAGTAAGGGTGACGACAAGTCCGTCGACCCCTTCGTTGCCAACCGGCAGAAGCAAGTCGTTGTCCTGATCCGCACCCTGTTTCTTAAGCGCTTCGAGAGTTCTGCGAAGGCGTTCGAGACTTCATGCGAAGCGTTGCTGATTAAGTTGCTAGTTTTTATGACAAAGAATTCCACGACACCATCCGAGAAGCAGCGTCTGGCTCGGTGGCTGGCGCAGCACGGCGAACTCATCGGTGCCGTCCAGAAGCACCAGATGGAGCTATTTGGCGATCCGGAAGAGCAGGAAGACGACATCGTTACACCGGAGATGCTGGAAGATGTGATCGAGCTATCCCGTGATGAATTCAAGGTCGAGGAGATGCTCGCCGAGACCATGCTCGACATGGACCAGCTCGCCGACTTCCTTCGTGAATTGCAAAAGCTCAAGCCCAGTCAGGACGACAAGCTCAAGGCGCTGATCAAGTTGCTCAAGGAAGATAAGGTGCTCAAGAAGCACAAGGTCATGATCTTCACCGAGTTCATGACCACCGCCCGCTACCTCAAGAAGGAACTCATTGCCGCCGGTATCACCGGCATCGACGAAGTGGACAGCAGCGACCAGCGCGACCGTGGCGATGTGCTCAAGCAGTTCGCCCCTTACTACAACGATTCCTCCACGGCCAAGCTCCAGGCAGACGGCCTCGACGAGACGCGCATACTCATCGCCACTGATGTGCTTTCGGAAGGCTTGAACCTGCAGGACGCCACCCACCTCATTAACTATGACCTGCACTGGAATCCGGTGCGCCTGATGCAGCGCATCGGCCGTGTGGATCGCCGCATGAACCCCGAGATCGAAAAACAGTTGATCGCCGACCATCCGGAGGTCAAGGAATTGCGCGGCAAGGTGGCCTACTGGAATTTCCTGCCGCCGGATGAACTGGACACCCTGCTGGCCCTTTACGGGCGCGTTTCCCACAAGACCCTGCGCATTTCGAAAACCCTCGGTATTGAAGGTCGCAAGCTGCTGACACCGGACGACGACTTCGAGGCACTCAAGGACTTCACTCATGCTTACGAAGGCGAAACCTCTCCGGTCGAGCAGATGCACCTCGATTTCCAGAGGCTGGTAAAGGCCGACCCGGCTCTCCCGGCCCGTCTGAGCGCACTGCCGGGGCGCGTGTTCAGCGGCAAGACACACATTAAGCCCGGCACCAAAGCCGTGTTCCTCTGCTACGCTTTGCCCGCCCCGCGTGGCCCGGCAGAAAAGGCCGACGGCGACGACAATGGCTGGTCAATCGATTCGGGTGCCAGCCGCTGGTATCTCTACGATATTGCTTCCGAGCAGATCACCGAAGACGCCCCCGCGATCAACGCCGTCGTGCGCTGCGACGCCTCGACGCCTCGCCGCACCGAAATCGCCCAACCGACGCTGACCGAAATCCGCCAGCGGATCGAGAAATACATCAAGAACACCTACCTCAAGCAGGTGCAGGCCCCCGTCGGGGTCAAGCCTGTCCTCAAAGCCTGGATGGAGCTCAACTGATGCCGTGCACCGTTGCCGCCAACGCTGACCGCATTCGGCAGATCAAGACCTTCCCCTCGCTGGTGAAATATCTGCACGACGTGCTGAATTGGCCCATCGAGGCTGACGACTTCGAGGATCTTACCTACGACTGGGAGCCGGAAGAACTTGGTATCGACAAGGCTAATGCCGCCAAGATCGACGAGGTCAAGCAGCTACGTCCACTGGCCGACGATCAGCCCTGGGGCATCTTCTTCGTCAAGTTCGAGCCGAAGCAACTGCCCGTGGTCGCATTGCGTCGCCTGCTCAACAGCATGGTCATCCGCAAGCGGGAATCTGCCAACAAATCGGAGCAGCAGGCATGGGCTATGAACGACCTGATGTTCATTTCGTCCTACGGCGAGTCGGGCGAAGGACGCAACATTTCCTTTGCCCACTTCTCGCAGCCGAAAGGCAAGAACGACCTTCCGGTTCTAAAGGTGCTGGGCTGGGATAACTCCGACACACCGTTGCACCTCGATCTGGTTGCATCCAAACTGGCCGAATGCCTCACTTGGCCGGATGACGAGGACGACATCGAGGGTTGGCGCGAAACCTGGCAGTCGGCATTCGCACTGCGTCACCGCGAAACCGTCACCACCGCCAAGGATCTTTCGATCCGACTGGCCGAACTCGCCCGTGCCATCCGCGACCGGATCACCACGGCGCTGGCCATCGAAACCGACAAAGGTCCGCTCACCAAGCTGATGAAGGCGTTCCAGTCGGCCCTGATGCACGATCTTGACGAAGCCGGGTTCGCCGACATGTATGCGCAGACCATCGCCTACGGTCTGCTATCGGCACGCATCGCCGATCCGAAGTCGCGCACCGCCGACGACCTGACGGCGCACATGAAGACCAACCCCTTCCTCAAGGAACTGATGCAGACCTTCCTGCATGTCGGTGGGCGCAAGGGCAAGGCGGGCGGGCCAGGCATCGACTTCGACGAACTGGGTATTTCCGAAGTCGTCGAACTGCTCGACGACGCCAACATGGAAGCCGTAATCCGGGACTTCGGCGACAAGAAGCGCGACGAAGACCCCGTCATGCACTTCTACGAATCCTTCCTGCACGAGTACAACAAGCAGCTCAAGATCCAGCGCGGTGTCTTCTACACCCCGCAGCCCGTGGTCTCCTACATCGTCCGTAGCGTCCATGAACTGCTGGAAACCGAGTTCGGCCTTGCCGATGGCCTTGCCGACACCACCACCTGGGGCGAGATGCTGAAAAAACATCCCGGCCTCAAGCTACCACCGCTGACCGATGAACCGGGCGAGAAACGTACCATCTCGCCGAATGAACCCTTCGTCCAGATTCTCGACCCGGCGACGGGAACAGCGACCTTCCTTGTCGAGGTTATCGATGTCATTCACGCCACGCTCAAGGCCAAGTGGAAGCAGCAGCGGATGGCAGAAGCACAGCAGATCAAGGCATGGAATGACTACGTGCCGAAGCATCTGCTGCCTCGGCTGCACGCCTATGAACTGATGATGGCACCGTATGCCATCGCTCACATGAAGGTGGGACTCAAATTGGCGGAGACGGGCTACGACTTTGGTTCAGAGGAGCGTGCCCGGATCTACCTCACCAATGCACTTGAGCCGTGGCAAAAGCAATTACAGCTTCCCGAACTTGATGCCCTTGCACACGAAGCTGCTGCTGTAAATGAGATCAAACGCAGCAAGCGCCTTACCGTCGTCGTCGGCAACCCGCCTTATTCTTATATGTCTGCGAATTTGAACGAAACGAGCCGAGCGCTCGTTGAGCCGTTTCGGTTTGTTGATGGGAAACGTATCGTTGAACGCGGGGCGTTGGTGTTTGAGCGCGCTCTGCAAGACGACTACGTGAAATTCTTCGCTCTCACCTTCCGGCTTTTGGATGAATCAGGCGTAGGGTTTGTGAGCATGATTTCAAATTCCGCTTATCTGAACAGCCCACATCATCGTGGGATGCGTTCGCACATCAGACAGAAATTCAGCCGCTATCGCGCCCTCGATTTGCACGGCGATATCAAGAGCGGTGCCGATGATGATGAGAACGTCTTTGACATCAAGACGGGCGTAGCGATTGGACTGGCCGAGCGTCTTCCGTGTCGCGTCGATTTTGCCTGTTCCATTGCGAGCCTTAGCGGGCCACGCACTCGCAAGCAAACTGCACTGAGTGCTGCAACGTTGGTCTCCGATTGCAAGAGCTTTTTCACCCCGGAACCTGACCAATACCTGTTCAACCCCACGACGGGAAACTCTGGTGATTACGGCAAGTGGATCTCCGTCGCGGACGTTTTCCCGCTGACAAGTGTTGGGATAAAGACCAACCGCGACAATTTGGTCATTGGGTTCGATGACCGAGAAATTGATGCCAGAATCCAAGCGTTGATTGACCCAAAGCGAACGACGGAACAGGTAAAGAGAGAACTTGAGATCGAAGACAATGCTCAATGGACTGTCGCCGACGGTCGAAAAGAGTGCAGGGCTGGCTATTCTCAATTGAATTTCAAAACCTTGGATTACCGCCCGTTCGACCGAAGGCGGATTTACTACCATCCTTCGATTGTTTTCAATCCGCGGCCTGCGGTCATGGCTCCGCTTCTGAAGCCCGGGAACCTTGCCTTACTAACCAATCGCCGGATTCGGACGGATGCACACGCACATTTCTTTGTTTCGAGCCGCATTTGCATGGCCGAGCTGCTTTCGAGCGCTGACAACTGCAACGTATATCCACTCTGGAATGTTGAGGAGGGCTTGCTTCACGGTGGTGGACGTCGCCCGAACCTAGCCCCGAACTTTCTGAAGGTACTTTCTGTTTCCCTCAAACTTCCGCAGAAAGGGGGGGGCGACCTGCCCTCCGGTCTAACGCCCGAAGACATCTTCCACTACTCCTACGCTGTGTTTCACAGTCCCGGTTACCGGAGCCGCTACGCAGAGTTTCTGAAGATTGATTTCCCGCGACTGCCGTTAACCGGGAATCTTGATCTGTTCCGCGCACTGGCCAAGCTCGGTGGTGAACTCACCGCCCTGCACCTGCTGGAATCGCCCCGGCTCGACCAGCCCATCACCGAGTTCATCGGCAGCCGGAACCCCGAGGTCGAAAAAGTCTCGTGGACGCGCGACACCGTGTGGGTGGACAAGGCGCAGACAACCGGCTTCCGCGGCGTGCGCGAGCCAGTGTGGAACTTCCACATCGGCGGCTACCAGGTCTGCCAGAAGTGGCTGAAGGATCGCAAGGGCCGCAACCTCTCCGCCGAAGACATCGCCCACTACCACAAGATCGTCGTTGCCCTCTCCGAAACCATCCGGCTCATGGCCGAGATCGACCGCGTCATCGACACCCACGGCGGCTGGCCGGGGGCGTTTCAGACGGGCAAGGCGGCCTGAGATGCGAAAAGTCAGCGCTGACGGGACGATTGTCATCGCATTTTGGACACCATACGGCGCACCAGCAACGCGGCCCACACCGCCAGTCATGATCGAGGCCGCATTGGCTGTCGTGATCAAGTCGGGTGCCGCTTTAATTTGCAGGCCCAAGCGACCGTTTCTTAGCAAAGATTCGCTGTTTTTCTGAATCTCAGCCATCGCCAATTCGCCTTCAGTGCATTCAATTAGTGCAAGAAATTAATTAAGTTGAATATATAACATCTAATTGTATTTCTTAATCGCGCATGCGCGCGTGAGAAGATTGCTGGGATTGATATGGCCAATGGTGGTGTAGGCCAACAGAAACCGCTACAACGGAAATGCCTAAAGACTTATGTCGGTGTAAAACAATTCTTCGCGATAGCAACTCGCAAGGCTTTCCCGATGCTTTGCGGCGACTTGATATGCCTCACTTGCGGTGCTATAAAACCCCAAATCGACACCATTGACCCTTGCCCAAAATCGGTTTTTTCCTTTGGCTGTAATACCAACGCCAAGGTGGCCTGTTTTAGAGTCAATACAGGCTTTTCTCTGGCAAATATGATGCGCAGATCGTGGGGCATCAATCAAATTGTCCAGAGCATTATTCGATCTATCGCCATCACGGTGCCCGATTTCGTATTTGGGCCACGCTCCGTGACCAAGCGCCCATGCAACTCGATGCGCGAGCAAGGACTTATAGTCAACACATACGACAACAAACCCGTCGCGCCGTTTGGTTCCGGCCAGATCGCCAGATCTTACCCTCCAACTCCGATCAATAGCGTGATAAAGAAGCCCAGTTTGAGGGTCGTAATTCAGCAACTCGCGAAGCCGATCAAGTGTCGGAAGTGTCCGTTCAGAATAATTAGATTTTTCTTTCATTCTTTATCCCGTTTTTTCGGATTAGCGTTAACAAAAAGGCTCGGGCGCGGTATTTGGCCAGAATGGTTTTTACTTTTAACCGCCCCCACCCATCCTGGATCGTGTTGTAAGGCTATTAGGGCGTTTTAGTTGCAATTCGCGAGTGGTTGTATTAAATAGCCCAAAATAACATCTCTAAAGCGATTTGGATCGGTCGCCGACCAGCGCGAAACAAGTCTCCATACATCCCTGTCAAATCCCAAGGTTTTGGCCTGATAACTCGCAAGGCCCGCCAATGTTGGTGGCATCTCGGGATTCCAATAAAAAAACTCGTAAACAATTTCGTCGTCGGTCATTATTTTGTGAAATAAGGCAGCATCGGATCGGCGAGCAGGGCTGATCGAAGGCCATCAGCATCTTGCCCAGCAGTCGCGAGGATCAGCTCCATGTCTTCGTTGTCGTATTTCCAAAAATTGGCGGCGCTTACAATCAGATCATTTAAATCGACATTGAAGTCGTTGGGGTCAAGGCGTTCTAGATTTAGGTCATTCAAATCGACATTGAAGTCGTTGGGGTCAAGGCGCTCTAGATTTAGATCGCGCAAACTGCCAATGAAATCGCCTGCCATATTGACGGTGCCACTAGGGACGGGATCACCCTGAAGGTGCTCAGTTTCAGCGAAGGCGCTCACCTCTTTTTGTTGGGCATCTTCGGAATCTTTGAGCATCTTCGTGTTTTCAAGGATCGCTTTCTCCGCTTCCTGCCCAGGCATTCGCCATACCCATCCGGTCTTCATGCCTTCCTTCATTGCTTCAATCCCAAGCGCCTTTTGCGCCCGCCGGATCGTTGCCCAGGAATACCCCGCGCCATCCGCATCCGCCTTGATGGTCTTGGTTGGTAGCGGCCTATCCGCCAGCAAGTCGGCAAGGAACCGCTTGGCATCGGCCAGGGTGCCGCCCTCTCCATCGTCGCCGGTCGCATCCGCCGTCGCCAGCAGTTCCCGTGCCGCGCCTTCCACCGCCACGCCCCACTGCACAGACGATGCGAAGATGCCCGGATGCGTTTTCAGTTCGGCTTGGTGCAGGTCGTATTCAAAGCCGCCATCATCCGGCCCGTTGCTCGATTTTGCCCGGCAGAAAAGCCGCACGGTGCGCCCATCCTCGCCCACCTCTTGGTGCTTCGCGGCCACCAATACCACGCGGGCCAGTGCGCCGAAGGCCAGGCTTCCGGTCAGTCGCTCTACCGGGTCTTTCCCGCCAGTTCCCTTGGAAAAGTGCGTGATACCCAACACGGCGCAGCGCATCGCGCCGGCCAGATCAACTAACGGTTGCAGTCCGCGCCGCACCTCTGCATTCTTGTGGCTATCACCGGCAATGGCCGAAACGATAGGATCAACAATCAACAATTTCACGCCGCCGATTTCCGCCAGTTTGCGCCGTAGCGGTTCCATGTCGCGGGCTGGATCGAAAGATCGCTGCTCATTGCCTTCCCGAATGTCGGCAATGAAATAGACGCGGGACAGATCAGCGCCCGACAGGATCAGCCTCGGAATCAGAGTATCGGCAGGATCATCCTCGCCGCTCCAGATCACGACATTGCCGGTAATGGATCGGGTGCCATCCGGCCAGCGTCCGCCAGTTGTCACGGTCGCCGCCAATCCCATGCTAATTGTCGTTTTGCCGGTGCCCGGTGCACCGCCGAAAACATGCATCTTTCCCGCCGCCAGCCAGCCATTCCAAAGCCAGGTTATCGGCTCGGGAATTACATCGCTGGCCCGGATAAGGCTCACATCCCGCGCATATTCTTCCGCTGGGGGTTCACCGCTGCCGGCTTTCGTTGCGGCGTTGCGGTTTGCCTGTATGGTCTTGTTTGCGGTTTGATAAGCGGCTGCCTGTTCGGGTGATTCAGAATCAAATTCAAGCGGCATGGCGGATGCCCTCCTGATTGAATACTGGCCAGGCATGCGCTAGGTCATCACCGCGATCAATCGCGTCGAGATTTGCGGCATCAATGCGCCAGACGCCAGCGGCAAGCAAGGCATCCACAGCAGCGGCGGCGCGGGCGGATTCGGTTTCTGTGTGCGTAAGCAGGACATGCAGCCCGGCTAGGCACCCAAGGTCGAGCGTGGCCAGTTCAACATTTGGCGGCAACACGATTCGGTGTAGGCCGGCTGTAGCGTGGTTGTCCCAATTCAGGACAACGGCGACATACCCGAAACCGAGATGGCGTGGCACAAGACCACGGTGCCGAGCGGCGGCCAGTTCGGCAGCAAAGGCGGGGAGTCGGCGGCGGGTCATAATCAGACCATCTCTGTGCCGACAACATCTTCGACAGGTAATCGAAAAACGCGTGCGGCAGCGGCAGGGAAGCGCACGGTATCGACAAACCAATCGCGACCGACCTTGCGAATCCCGAGTAATTCCTCGAGTTCCTTGCCGTTCGATTTTATGAACCAAGAGAAACTATTTTCGGTTGGCCAAATGCTCCGCACCCAGTTGGGGCCTTCGTGGTAAAACTCAGCCTTGCGGCACAAACACTCGAATAAACTCATCACATACCTCCAAGCAAAAAAATGCACCGCTTCCGGCGGTGCACTATCGTGAAGGATGCTTTGGTAGAAAAAAATTGGCGAATTAACTTTCGCGTATTTATTGGGGGTTTCAGACCTTTTGGCGGCGAAGTTTTCGCATCTCGGTCAGGATTGCGCTCACTTTGTAATGAGATTGCCAACCCGCCACACGCCATGCGCAATCGTGCAACTCTTCGGGGGTTGGGTTGGGGCCAGCTAAGAAGAGGGCGGTTTTTGCGAGATCGGTCAGCATGCCTTGTACCGGGTTGGGTCTGCGTCCACGCTTGCGCCCGACGGGGGTTTCAAGACTAGGTGCCAAGGCATCGACCAGCCCGTCGCGGGTTGATTGACTCTTCTGCAAATGCACGGCCACGGCCTGAAGGCGTTTGGCCATGAGTTGCGCGAGCGGGGCAGGGGTTGGCATGGCCTCGCGTAGATAGGCGGCCTGAACGGCATACAGGAGGCTCCAAAGTGTTTTCGGGTCGCCTTCGAGTTGTTCGACAGCGCGAATGGCGTCCATGATTCTGGGTGATAAAACAAATTCGGGCGGTTGTTGGTCTTGATTGTCAGGCGGCAGGTTTTCGCCGCCTTCGGCCACTACCGGAAGTGTGTGATCAGAGGGTGTCAGGCATTGGTTCGGGGGGTGTTTCATGACCAAGCCCTTGTTAGGTTTTCGCGCAAGGTGGCGGTATTCAAATGACTGTAGCGCATCGCCATCATGGGGGTTTTGTGGTTCAGTGCTTGCATGATGGTGGGTACCGAAGCGCCGCTTTGCGCGAGGATAGATGCCGCGATGTGCCGTGTATGGTGGAAAGTCCAGGTTGTTGGTAGGTCGGCGCGTTTGAGGGCGGTTTCCCAAGCCTTACGAAAGATCACTTTTTTGAAAACCGGGTCGGTTGGTTGTGGATGCAGGGGGCGGATGCGCTGTAGTTCGCTCACCACCCACGGCAGAAGTGGGGTTCGATGTGGTGTGCCGTTTTTGGTGCGTTCGGCGTCGGCAAAGCCGTTTTTCAAGTCGATTTGCCCCCAGCGCAGATTCATCAGGCTACCTAGGCGCCAGCCTGTGGTGCAGGCCATAGCGGTGAGGGCGGCGAGTTGCTTGTTGCGGGAAACGCGGCAGGTGGCGACTAGGCGGCGCACATCATCGACGGTCACGCTTAGGGTACGGCCCTCGCCTTCAGGTTGCCGAGAGACGCCGCGCATTGGGGTTTGGAAGCCGCGCGGCAGGAGGCGCATACGGCGCAGCTCGCGGAACACGGTGCCAAGGCTTGCGACCATGCGATTTATGCTGCTGCCGGCCAATGGTTGGCCGGTGGGTATCAGTGTGACGATGCGGGTGCCGTCGGCCAAGCGGCGGGGCTGGGGGCGCATTTTGCCGCGCTGGGTTAAGGCGTCGATACCGTCTTCGATATCGTCTGCTGTAAGGGTAGTCACATCGCGGTGACCGAAGAAGTTGATCCAGTACTGGACGCGGTTTTGGAAGGAAGGGTCGCGGCCAGAGTACGCCGCGACAGCGGCGTTGGCCAAGTCTTGAAACGATAAAATCGTCATGGTGCTGCTCCTAGATTCGCCTCAGAAGGAACCAATGGTGTTGTCCATTGGTACTTTCCGCCGGAAGCGGCGCGTCTAGCTTGTATTTGGCTCCCCGACCTGGGCTCGAACCAGGGACACACGGATTAACAGTCCGTTGCTCTACCGACTGAGCTATCGGGGAATAGAGCTTCTTGAGGTCATCAATACCGATCCTTCAAGAGAGGCGCATT
>Ga0194120_10009745_pt1 | contig 12074 bp, 7 predicted proteins | sample TA2MahCa65mmetaG_FD_148642 | JGI IMG/M metagenome (GOLD analysis project Ga0194120, IMG submission 148642) | Freshwater microbial communities from Lake Tanganyika, Tanzania - TA2015019 Mahale Deep Cast 65m | ecosystem: Environmental > Aquatic > Freshwater > Lake | place: Tanzania: Lake... | reverse complement strand
AGCCAAGACACAAGCAAATAGAGCAACACCGCGTAGCTGAGCAACACGATGAGCCACTGCACACTCTGATGGGTATAGGGCGACCGAATGGTCGATAGGACGGCGAGGAGCAGATAGGCCAGCACGGCCGGGCCGACAGGGAACGGCATAAGGGTCAGGGCCCCAGTCCGAACCCCGTTCATCACGTAGATGCCCAAGAGGAGAAGAATGAGCAGCCGGATGACCATGACTGCCAGATGGGTCGTCCCGCCTTCAAGCAACGGCGAAAACACAAACAGCCCGGCAAGGAGAAACAGCCAGGCCGGCCAATCGTGACAAGAGTGCGCGAGGGGCCGGTCAGAAGGAGTGAGTGATTGGTCCGTCATGGAGAGACACTGGGTGTCGGAAGAAGCCATGTTTGACAGCGTCTCCGTCGATGGCCTCACCTTTCCACACCGGCCGTCCCAACTCGACGCTGAGCAAAAAGGGGAATGACAGAATCGATAGGCCTCAGGGAATAGGCCGTGGTGAAGGTGCTGCCTGGGCTCCACGAAACGGCCCTGGAAGGGGCAGACATCCGTCCGCCCCTTCCAGGGCCAGTCAACCTTAACCCGTGACGTCGTTGGTGTCGGGGGTCTGTAAATTCTGCTTGAGGTCGTTCACGTGCCACTGGTCGATGGTCGGATCGTTGTCCAGGTTCGCCGTGGCCGTGGCCGTAAAGCCCATCCCGCTGGAGGCTGCCGGCACAACCGTGTTGTCAGCCGCCACCGTCCCGATTCCCGCATTGATGGTATCTGTCGCAATCGTGCCGGCCGTCACCACGCCGCCGGCGACCGTCGTGGTCTGTGTCCGATAGGTGTAGCGATTGGTCGAGCCGGCCAGCTGAAAGCCGATCTCCTGGAAGCCGCTGAACCGCGAGTTCTCGCCGAAAAAGGCCGTCTGGGCCACGAAGATTCCGCTCAGATTACTCTTGGCCTCGGCTTGGCGTGCCTGGGCCTGATACCTGAGAAAGTTGGGGATGGCGATGGCCGCCAAGATGCCGATAATGGCCACCACAATCATCAACTCGATGAGGGTGAAGCCTCGTTGATCGCGCAATGACTTCAACATCTGTTTTCCTCCCTTTGCTAAGCTGTACTCAGTTGCCACGTTGGAACAACCACGCTTCTGCTATTCTGTCCCGTTATCGCAGCAGATTTCATGCCGGATATACAACTTAGCCTCCATGATACAATTTTCTATTAATTACAATGGCTTGATACTTTATTTCTCGACAAACACGGAGCAAAGACATTCCAGCGGTTCTCCACTTTCCGCCTGTAAGGACAAAAATTTGTCAATCTTTTGAGGACGTCAAAAGAGGATGACGCGTGAGGAGGGCACCGGACCAGGGCCAGGTAATGCCAGCCGGAAGACTATCCGGTCACATCGTTGGTGTCGGGAGTCTGCAAGTTCTGCTTGAGGTCGTTCACGTGCCACTGGTCGATGGTCGGATCGTTGTCCAGGTTCGCCGTGGCCGTGGCCGTAAAGCCCATCCCGCTGGAGGCCGCCGGCACAACCGTGTTGTCAGCCGCCACCGTCCCGATTCCCGCATTGATGGTATCTGTCGCAATCGTGCCGGCCGTCACCACGCCGCCGGCGACCGTCGTGGTCTGCGTCCGATAGGTGTAGCGATTGGTCGAGCCGGCCAGCGAGAAGCCGATCTCCTGGAAGCCGCTGAACCGCGAGTTTGCGCCGAAGAAGGCCACCTCCGACGCGAAGATCCCGCTGAGATTGACCTTGGCTTCAGCCTGGCGGGTCTGCCCCTGCCACCTTAAATACGTGGGAATGGCGATGGCCGCCAAGATGCCGATGATAGCCACCACGATCATCAGCTCGATCAGGGTGAAGCCCTGCTGTCCGCGCATCCTCGTCACGACCTCTTTCCCGCCACCGGCGATTCTCCCTGAATGTCCGGGGCGGTATGGCCGAGCGTTCAAGGCGTCGCCTCGTGAGAGGAGCCGTGCTGTGAAACACGCCGTTTGGCTTGCCGGACACGTTCTTCCGACGTCGGGTCCCCCATCCCTCGACCCTGAAACCGTTCCATCAATTTGAGATTGGTCGGATCCAGTTCCAACGAATGGAGCCAGGCTTCCCTGGCTTCCGGAATGAGGTCATGTTGCAGATAGACCTCGCCGAGGTGTTCGAAGATGACCGGATCGTCTTTGACCAGCGAGGCTGCCCGCTTCATTTCCGTGAGCGCCTCGTCGAGCCGCCCCATCTTGAAGAAGGCCCAACCCAGGCTGTCCACATAGTACCCGTTGTTGGGTTTCAAGATCACCGCCCGCTGGATCAGGGAAACGGCTTCCTCGATCTTGATCCCGCGCTCGGTGTAGCTGTAGCCCAGATAATTGAGCGCATCCGCATGTTGCGGGTCCAGACGAAGGGCGGTCTCCATGGCTTTCACCACTTCGTCGAACCGGTTCAGCTTGTCGTAAGCCGTGCCGAGGTTGAAATGGAGGTCCGGATTCCCGGGATTGTACCGAACGCCCTCTTCGAAAGCCTTGGTCGCCAGGACAAACTGCTCGGTTTGCACATGCGCAAGCCCCAGCAGCAGGTGCCCTTCCGGCTGTTTCGGATTCAGCTTCACCGCCTCGGTGAAATGGGCGATCGCATCCGGATAGTGTTTCAGCCGGTATTGCAGAAACCCAAGATGCATGTGGCCGTCGACATAGGCGGGCTGCAGCTTCAGGTTCTGCTCGTAGGCGGCGACTGCGTGGTCGTAGTCCTTCAGCTCCTCGTACAGGAAAGCCAGGTAATCCCGCACCCTGAGTTCCGCCGGCCGCACCGCCAGAATTTTGTTCAATTGCGCGATGGCCTTGGGATAGTCCTTCATCTCACCGTAGATCAGGCCGATGCGCAGTTGCGCATCCAGATCGTCGGGGTCCAGGCTCAACATGCCGTCCAGCTCCGCAAGCGCCTCACGATACAGCTTGTCGTTGAGGTACAGCCGGATGATGTGTTGCTGGACGTCCTTGTTGCGCGGGTTGACGACGTGCAGGTACCGGCGATACACGGCCACGGCCGGTTCCCGCTGCTGCTGGGATTCATAGACCCCCGCCAACGCGAGGTAGGCCGGTTCAAACGTGGGATTCGCGGAGATCGCCCGCTCGAAGCTGGCCGCCGCGCGGTCGAATTGTTTCGCCTCGACTGCAATACGCCCCAGATAGTAATGGCCGACCGGTGAATCCTTGGCCTTCTCGATCCCCTGCTGGAACACCTGTTCCGCCTCCTCGAGGCGCTTTAAGTTAACCAGCAGCACGCCTTTCGAGAAATAGGCCTCGTTGTGTTCCGGATTCTGCGCAATGGCCCGATCGTACAAAGCCAAGGCCTTGTCGGCTTCCCCCGCTCCGGCATAGATGCCTGCAATCAATGCCAGCGTCGCCGCCTCCTGCACGTCCGACTCGGCCACACGGTCGGCGAACCGGACCGCCGTCGGGAGGTCTCCCAGCGAAAAATACAGCGCGGCCAGGCGCGTTTTGAGGAAAATCGACGTGGGGTCGCCCCGGAGAGCGAGCAGGTATTCCCGAGTCGCCCGATCCGCATCCTGAGCCTGCTCGGCCTGGTAGCCGAGGAGAAAATGGTAATACGCGCGGGGATCGGTGGGATGTGCGGCGGATGAGGCAGGGGCCGGGGGGGTAGACACCCGGTCACGCGACGGACCGGGACCGGTACCCGCCTGCGGAACCGTCGCACAGGACACCACAATGAATGGGATCGCGAGCAGGCTCAGCACCGCCCGAACCCACCGCAACGGCAGTGCCTCGCGCCTACGGATGGGGTTCGTCGCCATCTGGCCCCGCAACTTGTTGATCGGTGGAAATGGGGAGGACTGGTCTTTCACGTAGAAGAAATTATACGGGGTCGCAGGAGGGGTGTCAAACGGCCTCAGGATTGTTCGCGATCGGAGAAATCCCCGAACTTGGCGTACCGGTCGAGGAAGGTCAGCTTCACATCGCCGGTCGGCCCGTTACGATGCTTCTTCACCATGATCTGGGCGATCCCCTTTTCCTCCGAATCGGAATTGTAGACCTCATCCCGGTAGATAAACATCACGACGTCGGCATCCTGCTCGATCGCCCCGCTTTCCCGCAGGTCGGCCAGCATGGGGATCGGCGGTTTGCGGGCCTCCACGGCTCGGCTCAACTGGGAGAGCGCCACGATGGGCACCTGCAACTCCTTGGCCAGGGCCTTCAGGGAGCGGGAGATATCCGAGATCTCCTGCTGGCGCGATTCGGCGTCGCTGCGGCCTTGCATGAGCTGGAGGTAATCGACGATCAGCAAATCGAGGCCGCCGCTTTCCGCCTTGAGCCGCCGGGCCTTCCCGCGCATCTGCTGCACCGTCAGCCCGCCCGTGTCGTCGATGAAAATCGGCGCCTGTTCCAGCCGTCCGGCCGCCTCCGCCAGCCGCCACCAGTCTTCCTTCTGGAGTTTCCCGATCCGCAGGGCATGGGAATCCACCGAGGCTTCCGAACTCAACATGCGCAGCACGAGTTGCTCCTTGGACATTTCCAGGCTGAAAATCCCCACCTTCTGCTGGTGCTTGATCGCCGCATTCTGGGCCATGCCGAGGGCCAGACTCGTCTTGCCCATGCTGGGACGGCCGGCGATCACCACCAGATCGGAAGCCTGCAAGCCGGCGGTCAGCTCGTCGAGGTCCTCGAACCCGGTCGGCACGCCGGTGACGCTTTTCCCCCGCTTGTGGAGCGCATCGACGAGATCCAGGCTTTCTTTGATGATGTCCTTGAGGCGGGTGAATGTCCGGCCGAGCTTGCCCTGCGCCAGGCTGAAGACGGACCGTTCCGCGAAATCGATCAGCTCGTCCACCTGCGAGGTGCCGTCGTAGCCGCGAGCAATCACCTCGGTGGAGGTGGTGATCAGGTCACGGAGGAGCGCTTTGTCGCGCACGATCTTGCAATGGTACTTGATGCTGGCCGCCGTCGGAACCACCTGGACCAGCTCCGCCAGGTAGGCGGCCCCGCCGACCGACTCCAGATCGCCCTTGGTCTTCAGGTGCTCCGTCAGCGTAATCTGATCGATCGCCTCCCCGTGCTCCGAAAGATCCAGCATGGCTTGGTAAATTCTGCGATGGGCCGTGCGGTAGAAATTCTCCTCGGTCAAGACCTCCATGGCCTTGGCCATCGACGCATTGTCGAGCAGAATGGCGCCTAAGACGGATTGCTCCGCTTCGATGTTTTGCGGGGGCAGTCTGGGGGCGGACGAATCGGAGAGGTTCATGACACCATCACACCTTGTCTCTTTGTGTCATGGAAGAGCGTGGACGCCCCGCGGCCGTCGGAACGCCGCTCGTTACGGTTTCAGCAGCCTGGCAGACAACTCCTGAATCTTGACCGTCTTGCGCCGCGACACCGCCGGGCCCGTCATGAGCAGGGCCTCACCGGCCGCCACCGTGGGCGCCCCGAAGATGACCACCGAAGACGCCGCCAGCCGACGGCCCTCATCGACCATGGCTTCGATCGCCGCCGCATCGGTCCCGCGCAGGACCCCTTGGAGGACCCGCAGACCCGCCTCACGCAAGAGACGCGCCACCTGGAACAACTGGCCGAAGCAGCGGGCCGGAGCCGCCACCAGCGCATCAACCCCGGCGCGGGACGTCCCCTCGCCGACCCGCTCCATCGCCTGAAAGAGCCGATCCACATCGAAGGCGAAGCCCGTCGAAGGAAGGTCCCGGCCGAACCGGCCGATCAAGTTGTTGTACCGGCCCCCTCCGCCCAGTTCGCAGCCCACCCCGTCGGCAAAGACATCAAACACCACGCCGTCGTAGTAGTCAAACCCGCGAAACTCCCCCAGGTCCAACAGGAGGTGGTCTTTCAGCCCGGCCTCCACCAGCAGCCGATAGACCTTGGTCAAACGGTCCAACGAAGCCTGCAGGCGGCGATCGTGGCTGGCCAGCGCACGGCCACGCCGGAGGACCTCCTCCCGTCCGTAGAGATTCGGCGCTTCCAAAATACTCCGCGCCGCCGACTTGGGCACCCGTTCCTGGGCAAGAATATCTTCGAGGTGCGGCAGGTCCTTGCGCGCCGCGGCCTGTTCGGCCCGCTTCCGTCCCTCCGGGCTCATGCCGGTCCTGGCCAGGAGGGCCTTGAAGAACCCGACGTGTCCCAGCGAGATCGTAAACGCCGTCAAACCCAGTTGCCTGAGGCACTCGATCATCAAGGCGATGATCTCGGCGTCCATCGCCACGTCGTCCACCCCGATCAGCTCGGCCCCCACCTGAAAAATCTCGCGCTCGCGGCCCGCATGCTCCGGCTCGTACCGAAACACGGTGGAGCGGTAGGACAAACGAATCGGCAAGCTGGAGCCCACCATGCCCATCGCGACGATGCGGGCGATCTGCGCGGTGACGTCCGGCCGCAACAACAGAATCCGGCCGGTGGTGCGGTCCGCAAACTTGTAGCACTGCTCGATCATGGCCGGTTCCAACCCGGCCGACAGGACATCCAAATATTCGAAGGTGGGCGGAATGATCTCCTGATAGCCCCAGCGCCCCAACAAGGCCAACAAGGTCTCTTCCAGCCGGCGGACCCGTTGGGCCGCATCGGGCAGCATCGTGGACATCCCGACCGGAATCAGCGCGCGGTCGCGCGGGGGCGTCGCCGACGCCGGCGGACGGACGGGCTGACGCGCGCGCTTCGATGGTGAGGAACCGGACATAGGATTGAATCCCGGCACGAGGCTGGAAGCGAGGGGCCGGTGGGAGGACTCCCTCTACCCACTCACCGCCTGCGGCATCCCCGGCCTCTGGTTATGAGAGATCGACCAGCTTGACGGAGAGAATGTTGTCCCCCCGCTTGATGGTATCGAGGACTCCCGCCGGCAAGGGCGCATCCAGCCCGATGATCAGCAGGGCATGGCCGCCTTGCTCTTCGCGGGAGCACTGCATCCGCGCGATGTTGACGTGGTGCGCGCCGAGGGCCGACGCGACCGCGCCGATGACGCCGGGCCGGTCCACGTTGAGGATCAGCAGCATCGGTCCCTGGGGAATCACCTCGACCTGGAAATTGTCGATCTCGATGATGCGCGGATCCTTGCGGTGATAGAGCGTGCCCGCCAGGCGGTGGGTTTTCTTCCCCGCCTCCACGCGCACGCGAATGACGCTGGTGAAATCCCCCGCGTCGCTGCTCTTCACCTCTTTGACTTCGATCCCCCGCTCCTTGGCGATCACCGGCGCGTTGACGAAGTTGACGGCGTCTTCCAGAATCGGCGTCAGCAACCCCTTGAGCACGGCGATCGTCAAGGGCGCAACCGCCAGCCCGGCCACGTCGCCGTTGTATTCCACCGTCACCCGCTCCAGCCCCCCTTCGTAGATCTGGGCTTGCAGCAAGCCGATTTTCTCCGCCAGCGTCAGGTAGGGTTGCAATCGGGGAAGCAACTCGGGCGGCACGGAAGGGATGTTGACCGCGCCCCGCGCAATGCCCTTGGTAAAATAGTCCACGATCTGCTCGGCGATCCCGACCGCCACGTTTTCCTGCGCCTCCCCGGTCGAGGCGCCGATGTGGGGGGTGCAGATAAAATTATCCAGGGTCAGCAGCGGGTGCTCCGCCTTGACCGGCTCCTCCTCGAACACGTCGAAGGCCGCGGCCGCCACTTTCTTCGACTTCAGGGCCTCGTAGAGATCCGCCTCGTTCACGATCCCGCCTCTGGCGCAGTTGGCGATCATCACGCCGGACTTCATCTGCGCGATGGCCGCCGCATTGATCAGCGACCGGGTCTCCGGCGTGAGCGGCGTGTGCACCGAGATGACGTCGGCGCGCCGATACAGTTCGGACAGCTCGACGACCTCGACCCCCATCTTGAGGGCGCGCTCCTCGGCCAGGTAGGGATCGTAGGCGATCACGTTCATCGAGACCCCCTGGGCCAACTTGGCCAGGTAGCCGCCGATCTGCCCCATCCCCACGATCCCCAAGGTCTTGTTGTAGAGTTCCACGCCCATGAATTTTTCTTTTTCCCACTTGCCCGTCTTCATCGAGGCCGTGGCTTGGGGAATGCGACGAGTCATCGACCAGATCATCGCCATCGTGTGCTCGGCCGTGGTAACGGTGTTGCCGCCGGGGGTGTTCATCACCACGATCCCGCGCCTGGTGGCGGCCTGGGTGTCCACGTTGTCCAAACCGGATCCGGCGCGTCCCACGACTTTCAGGCGGTCGGCGGCGGCGATCAGCTCGGCCGTCACCTTCGTCGCCGACCGGACGATGAGTCCGTCGTACTGCTTGATTTCCTTCAGCAGCTCCTCTTTGGACAGCTTGGTCTTCGCGTCCACGGTAAAGCCGGCCTTCTGGAGGATTTCGAGCCCTTGCTTCGACAAGCTATCGCTGACCAGGATCTTCATCGTGCCTCGTTTCCGTTATCCCTTGACCATCAGCAGTTCCTGAGCCTTGGCCACTCCGCTGCCCAGCTTGACGGAATGTCCCAGCCCCTTCAGCACCATCTCGACGGCCGCCAGCGTCAGGATCACGTCGAAGGAATCCATGTAGCCCATGTGGGACACCCGGAAAATCTTCCCCTTCAAATGATCCTGTCCTCCGGCAGCCGTGATGCCGTACTGCACCCGCAAGTTCTTGTAGATGGCCTGGCCGTCCACCCCGTCCGGAGCGCAGACCGCCGTCAGCGCGTCGCTGGGCGACTCCTTGGGGAACAACGCCAGCCCCGCGGCCTTCATCCCCTCGCGCATGGCCCGGGCCAGCTTGGCCTGCCGCGCAAAGACCGCCTCCAACCCTTCGGCCTTCAGCATCTTTAAGACTTCCTGCAGTCCCAGGATCATGGACACCGCCGGCGTATAGGCCGTCTGGTTCTTGACTTGCGATTCGCGTTCCTTCTTGAAATTGAAATAGAAGGCCGCATTCTTCGCCTTCTCGGCCATCCGCCAGGCCTTCTCGCTGACGCTGACGAAGGCCAATCCCGGCGGCAGCATCAAGGCCTTCTGCGAACCGGTCACAACGACGTCGATCCCCCAGGCGTCGGTCTTCAGGTCGAACACGCCCAGCGCGGTAATCGCATCCACGACCAGGATCGTGCCCTCGTAGGGCTTCACGACTTCGGCCAGCGCCTTGGTGTCGTGGGCCACGGCCGTGGAGGTTTCGCTTGCCTGGACATACACCGCCTTGATCGACGGATCCTTCTTCAACGCATCCGCCACCAATTGGGGATTCACCGCATGGCCCCACTCCACCTTGAGTTCCGTCACCTGCACGCCGAAGGTCTTGCAGAGCTTGCCCCAGCGCTCGCCGAACTTGCCCCCGTTGACGACCAAGGCCTTGTCGCCCGGCGAGAGAAAATTGGCCACCGAACCTTCCATCCCTCCGGTCCCGGAGGAGGCCAGAATCAGGACTTCGTTTCTCGTTTGAAACAACCACTTGAGGTCTTCCCGGACTTCGCCGAACAACTGGGCAAACTCCGGAGCCCGATGGTGAATAATGGGTCTGGCCATGGCCAGCATGACTTCGGGGGGAACCGGCGTCGGACCCGGGGCGAGCAAATACCGTTTCAACATCGTCCTGCTCTCCTCACAACAAAATTGAAAGCCGTTTGAGCGCGTGGAAGGGCGTTACGCTATCACTTGGGCCTCCTCACTGTCAAGACAACGACAGCCCCGCGTGCGACCGTCGTCCACTGATTGAGCGGCCGATTTTCCAACTGGTTACGCACCGCCGAGGCCAGGCCGCCCAGGGCCTGGCTTAGGCTCCCGCTCACGGCAACCGATAGAGCACGATGAGGGGAAACAGAAGGCGGCGAGGCTGACTCGCCAGGCACAAGTTTCTTGACAAGCACTCGATGGACCGCTACTCTAAACGCATGCGTATAAAATTTTGGCCTTGCAACATGACTCGACGACCACTATCACGCCTGCTTGGATTCGTCTTGGCAGCTCTTCTGGCAAGTCTCAGCGGATTGCCGATGGGCGAAAGCATCGGAACGGCCCAGGCCGAAGCTCTTACCCATGAAAATCATTCGGTTGCAAGCCCCCAACAGAGTCAGTCGGCGGCGCCCCAAACCGGTTCGCTCCTGCCTCCCATCGCGGGACAGGAACCGCGCGTCACCTTTGAGCCATCGGAGATGACGCCGGCCGCATCGGCCGAAAACCCGGCCCTCGCCGTCGAGCCGGCAACCTCGAACCAACCTCCCCTCGCTCCCCTCGACGCGAACCAAGAGGGAAGGGACCAAGCCGGCATCGCAAACGCCGAGGCCTCCGCGTCGATCTCCGGTGAAGCCGATCGAACGGCGCCGACCCAGGATGAACCGATCTATAACATCCCCATCGTCCGCGATCGGAAGGTGGAAGGCCATCTGCGGTTCTTTCACACGGCCATCCGGGACCGTTTTGAAATGTGGCTCGACAGGCTGGGTCGCTACAAGCCCATGGTCGACCGCATTTTCACGGAGTTCGACTTGCCCAGCGACTTGGTGTTCCTCTCGCTCGTCGAAAGCGGCTTCAACCCCCACGCCCGCTCACGCGCCCGCGCCACGGGCCCCTGGCAGTTCATGAAGGGGACCGCTCAAATGTACGGGCTCCGGGTCGATCAATACGTGGACGAACGCAAAGACCCGCATAAATCCACGGTGGCGGCCGCGCGGTACTTACGGGACCTGTACGATCTCTTCGGCGCCTGGCCGCTGGCGATGGCGGCCTACAACGCCGGCGAAGGGAAGGTCCAGCGCGCGCTGCAAAAGTCCAACACCGAGAGTTTCTCGGAGATTGCCCAGACCAAACACCTCCGACGCGAAACGAAGGAATACGTGCCGAGGATCATGGCCGCCACGATCATCGCAAGGAACCCCGATCAATTCGGATTCAGCCAGGAGACACCCGACGCACACGACTTCGAGGAAGTGTTGGTCACCCGCCCCGTGCATTTCCGGGACCTGGCGAAGACGACCGGCGTCCCCTTCGATGAATTCCGGCGACTGAACCCGGAACTCTTGAAAGACGTCACGCCTCCCGGCGACGCGGAGTATCAGTTGAAGGTTCCGGTGGGGACGAAAGCCGCCATCGAGGAGCAGTTGGCCCAGATTCCTGCCTGGAAGCCCTCCGTCCAGACAGCGAGCAAATGGAAGAGCCGCAAGGACTCGCCGGTTCAGACGGTTCAATCGACGGAGGGATACCGAGTGCGGGTGGGGGACAGCCTCGCGACGATTGCGAAACGCTTTCGCCTCTCCGTCCACGAGTTGAAGAGCAAGAACCACCTGACCGGCCATCGGATCAGGCCCGGCGATCTCCTCACCGTCAGCCGCTGACCCGCCGCACCACGCCTGCGCCTTCTTCCGTGAGGAGCCCCTACTTCGCCGGCTCGGCCGGTGCGGGCGGCATGGTCGTTGAGGCGCCGGACTCCGGCGTCTTCTTGACTTCCAAGGCCTTGATGCGAACGGCGGCTTCGCTCGTCAAGGGAGAGTTGGGATAGTTCTTGTTCAAGTCCTGATACCGGGCCAAGGCGCCTTCCGGCCGTGACTGGACTTCCTCCAGCTTCCCCAGCTCGAACAACATCTGGTCCTTGTTGAACGCCCCCGGCACATCCAAGACAGACGAAAACGCCTTGACGGCCTGTTCCCGGTCCCCGTTCAGCAAGTGCGCATAGCCCAACCGCTGATACACCATGCCCAGCAGGATCTTATTGGCGCCGTACGTCATCGCATATTTCTTATAAATGGCAATGGCGCCGGGCAGATCGTTGGCCTGGACCAGGGCATTGCCCAGATAATAGAGCGACAAGGGGGCCGTGGGGCTCCGCGGATACTGCTCCGCCGCCTGCCGATAGAGCACGATCGCTTGTTTGAGGTTCTCATCCGCCTTCGCCACGTTGTCGAGGGGACGGTCGATGTAGAGCGTGGTCGCCCGATGATGCAGTTCCAGGGCCTGCTCCGCCTGGCGATGGTCGTACCAGACCACGGCCAGCACCGCCGCGATCACGGCCAGCACCGCAACCGCCCCGATCAGCACCTGCCGCCGGTGCTCCTGGACGTGCAGGATGAACCGCTCCATCCGGCTCAGGAGATGCGCTTCATCCACCGGAATCTCTTTGGAGTCCAACTTGATTTGGTAC
>Ga0194120_10009740_pt1 | contig 12078 bp, 10 predicted proteins | sample TA2MahCa65mmetaG_FD_148642 | JGI IMG/M metagenome (GOLD analysis project Ga0194120, IMG submission 148642) | Freshwater microbial communities from Lake Tanganyika, Tanzania - TA2015019 Mahale Deep Cast 65m | ecosystem: Environmental > Aquatic > Freshwater > Lake | place: Tanzania: Lake... | reverse complement strand
GAGGGTCCGACGCCAGAGACCCCTCGGCCCCGTGACCCGGTTCGCGATCGTCTGGATTCTCGTGGTGGTGGGGTTCTTCTCGTTGTCGAAGTCCAAGCTGCCCGGGTACGTCATGAGCATTGCCGTCCCTTGGGGCTGGCTGGTGGGCCGCATCATCGACCGGGCCATTGCCGACCCGTCAGGTCCCGAACGACGCCTCGTCCGGACCGGAACCCTGGCGCTGGCCTCGATCACGCTTGTCGCGACCCTTGTCATCGGTCTCTTCGGGGAACCGATCCTGCGGACGATCCGGACCAATCCCGACATCGACCCGGGGCGGATCCAGGCCGTCTGGCTGCCCCTCCTCGGCCTGACCGGCCTCGTGGGATTCATCGCGATCATGGGTTGGTGGATCCGGAGGCCGGCCTGGTCGGCCGTCGCGTTTGCCGCGTTTCCAATGCTGGCGATCACGCTGGGATCGGACGTGCTGATGGCGGTCTACGACAGCCGGTCGGCTCGGAGGATGTCCATGACCATGCCCCGACTCCCGGACGACACGGAAATTGTCTTCTACCACTGCATGCCAGTCGGCCTTCCCTTCTACCTTCGAAGGACAGGCACCCTGGTGACCCGGGACGGCGGCGAACTCGCCAGCAACTACGTGAAGTACAGCCTGGCACAGCGGCCGGAGCGCCCGCCTGGAATCGTCGATGTGGACCGGTTTTTCGACTGGTTCAGCGAGGTGAAGACTCCCGTCTATGTGGTCGTCCAGCGCCATGACGCACCCTGGCTGAAGGAACTAGCAGCCCGCCATGGCGCCACGCTCCAGAGATTCTATCAGGGATATCACGGGGCCCTGATCCTACCGAAGGAGACCCTCTGAAATGTGCGGGATCTGTGGAATCCTGGGCCTCGAGGCCGCAGCGAAATCCGACCGCTTCCAGGAACGGGTGGACACGATGCTGGAGGCACTTCGGCACCGGGGACCCAATGCTGTCGGCTCGGCGGCGTCCGGCCCGGTCGTCCTGGGGGCCACCCGTCTAGCCGTCCGGGGCATCGACCACCCCAGCCAGCCCTCGATCGACCCCACATCCGGCGTCGTCGTGGTCTGCAACGGCGAGATCGACAACCACAGGGAGCTTCGAGCCTGGCTGGAGGCCCGGGGACGTTCCGTCCCCCCGGGAAGCGACGTCGAGGTCCTGCCCGGGATGTACCTCGAGCTGGGGGATGGGTTCCTCGAACGTCTGGTTGGGGCCTTCGCCCTAGCCGTCTGGGACCCCCGCCGCGACAGGCTGCTCCTCGCCCGGGACCGCACCGGGGAACGTCCCCTCTTCTTCCGCCAGGATGCCCATCGTCTGACTTTCGCCAGCGAGATCGCGGCACTCGCCTCGTCGGGATCCGGGCCATTGACCGTTTCCGGGACCGGCATCCGAAGCTATCTCCAGTTCGGTAACTTTGCCGCACCCAGGTCCCCGTTTACGGAGGTCGAAAAGATCGGTCCCGGCGAGAGACTGGTCGTGGAACAGGGCCGGGTTGAACGCCGACGGTACTGGCGCTGGTCGATGAGCCAGCAGCCGAAGCAGGCCGCATCGGTCGATGGCTTCGACACCGTCTTTCGGGAGGCGGTCCGTCGACAGACCGATGTCGACATCGACTTCGCCGTATTCCTGAGCGGCGGCCTGGACTCGTCGCTGGTCACCGCCGTGACCCGCTCCCTCCACCCCTCCAAACCTCTGGTCGGCTACACGGTTCGCTTCGGGGAGGCCTCGTTCGACGAGGGAGATGTCGCCCTGGAGGTGGCCCAACGTCTCGGTGTCCGGGCTGAATCCATCTGGGTCGGACCCGAGGACTTCGCCCGGGAACTCCCCCTTCTGATAAGGCGTGTCGGGGAACCGCTGGCGGATCCTGCCTGGCTTCCTGCGGCACTGCTGTCGCGGACCGCCGCCCAATTCTTCCGGATGACCCTCGTCGGCGAAGGAGCCGATGAGCTGTTCGGCGGGTATCCCACCTATCTGGGTGTCCGGGCGGCCGAGACCTTCAACCGCCTTCCGGGATCCGTCCGAACCCTGTTCAAGAGGATCGTCGAGTCCCTGCCTCCCAGCGACAAGAAGGTCACTCTCTCCTTCCTGTTGAAGCGGTTCGTCGCCGGTGCCGACCTCGACGGCATCACGCGTCACCAGATCTGGAACTCGAACATCCCTCCGGCTCTTCTGCGCCGTCTCGGCATCGACCCAGTGCCCCTCCCGGGTCCGATTCCCGAGGGACCGGCACTCCTGGACCGGGTCCAGCAGCTGGATCTTGAGACGAGCCTTGCCGAGGGCCTCCTCACGAAGGCGGACCGGGCCGGCATGAGTTCCGCACTGGAGCTGCGTGCCCCGTTCCTGGACCTCGGGGTCCTGGACTATGCCGCGACCCTCCAGGCCTCGGATCGGGTGAGAGGGCTGACCACGAAAGCCTTTCTCAAGGACTACGCCCTCCGATACCTCCCGCGCTCCATCGTGCACCGCCGCAAGCGGGGGTTGTCGGTACCGCTGGCGGCCTGGCTGCGGGGACCTCTGAAGACCTGGGCCGCAGATCGGCTTTCCGACAGCGCCCTCGACTCGGTGGGCATCTCGCGCAAGGCCGCGCAATCAGTGTTCGAGGAGCACCTTGCGAAGCGTGCCGACCACGGACGGGCCCTTTGGACCCTGATCGTGCTCTCCTTCTGGCTGGAATGGTCGCGGCCGCCAACGCCACAGTTCCCCCCCTCCTGAGGCCTCCTCCCACGGGCTCCAACCTTGGACCCGATACCCCGCCGACGGGTTTCCCGGCGCACCGAATCATCGCCGACCGAGTTCCGCATCAACGACCGAAGCGAGGTCCTGGGCCGCCTTCTCGATCCACTCCTCCAGAGTCCGGATCCGACGACGCCCGCCGCGGAGAGGGCGGCACCGGGGTCGGCGGTTCCGTTGGAGGACGGGGGGTGGATGATGGGCCAATCCAGGCCGTGGTTTTAAAGGGCAGCACATGATCGACTCCGGGTGGGAATCCAGTCGGAACGCCTCAGGCTAGACTGCACGCAGCAGACCACCAGCCACGTTGTTCACAGCTTGTTGGCTGGGCTGCCCTAGGAACCCGACTCTGAGCGGGTTCATGCCCTGGCCGACCTGGCCGGCATCCCGCCATGTCCTCACCTTGGTCCTCGCCCTTTGCCAAACGGCGGGAACTACGTACGGCTCGCTTTCGGACGAGTCCTCGGATGAACCTCAACTGCCACCCGGGATCCCCACCTCATCGCCATCTGTCCCCTCGGCAACGGTTCTTTGGCATCCTCAGACCGGAACGCCGGGACATCGAAGTCCTGCTTCTGTTCTCCCTGATGAACGGCGTGCTGCTCATCGCACAGCCGATGGCTGTGGACGCCGTGGTCAACAACATCGCCTTCGGCGGCCAGCAGAAGGTGTACCTCCAGGCCCTCATCATCATTGCCATCGCCCTGGGGATGTTCCTTGGGGTCAGCGCCCTGATGCGGGGAACCCAGGCCTACGTCATGAAGACGATCGAGCGTCGGCTCTTCGTGCGTGTGGCCGCGGACCTGTCCTACAGGATTCCCCACTGCAGGACCGGGGACTTCGAGCGGTTGCTCGGACCAGAGATGATCAGCCGATTCTTCGAGGTGATCACCCTGCAGAAGGTCACGTCCACGCTGCTGCTGGAAGGTGTTAATGTGGCACTGTCGACCGTGATCGGCCTGTTGGTTCTTTCGTTCTACCACCCCTATCTCCTGGCCTTCTCCCTGGTCCAGATCGCGTGTCTGGTGGCCATCCTGGGCCCTCTGGGGCACAACGGCGTCAAGACCAGCATCGAGAAGTCCTACGCCAAGCACGCCGTCGTGGACTGGCTGGAGCAGCTGGCCCGCTACCCGACCCTGTTCAAGGGCACCGGGGCAGCCGAGTTCGCCTGCAGGAAGGCCGACGCGCTCTCGCAGGACTATCTCCTCAAGCGTGAACGCAATTCAGCATCCTCCTCCGACAGATCATCGGTCTGCTCACCCTCCAGGCCGTCGCCAGCGGAGCGATGTTGACCCTTGGAACGTTCCTGGTCCTCCGTGGGGAACTGACCCTCGGCCAGCTGGTCGCCAGCCAGCTGATCCTGACCGCCATCCTCGACTCGATCGCCAAGCCGAGCAAACAACTGGCAGCATGGTATGACGCCCTCGCGTCCTCGGACAAGCTGGGCCAACTGGTGGACCTGCCGGTCGAGCCACCCCGTCAGACCGCACAGGTGAGGCGGGAACGCCCTGCAGCGGTGGAAGGACGCCACCTCGGGTTCGGCTACCCGGATGCCCCACCGCTGTTCCACGAACCTCTCCTTCCGGTTCCCAGCAGGGTCCAGGGTGGCGATCGTCAGCGCCGCCGGCTATGGATCCAGCACCCTTCTCGACCTGATGTTCGCGCTTCGCCCCATCGACCAGGGGGAGCTGCTGGTGGACGGGGTGGATCTCCGACACTGGCCGCTGAAGGCCCTGCGGGAGGATGTCGCGCTGGTCCGTGGCACAGAGATCATCAGCGGGACGATCCTGGAGAACGTCTCTCTGGGGCGGACGGCCATCGGACCGCCCGAGGTTCGGGACGCACTGGAAGCGGTGGGTCTTCTGCCTGCGATCCTGCAATGGCCCGCCGGCGTCGACACCCCCCCTCGTGGCGGGCGGAAGGCCGCTCACGAGCACCCAGCGGGTCCGTCTCGTCCTGGCGCGGGCCATGGTCGGTCGCCCCCGCCTGCTGGTGCTCGACGAATGCCTCGAGGGTCTCGACAACACATCGGTAGAGCAGTTGGCTCCATTCCTCTTCGCGACCAACAACCCCTGGACCCTGATCCTGGTGACCTGGGATCCCGACCTGATCCAGCGCTGTGACCAGGTCCTTCGGCTGGGGGATGTCCACGGGATCCCGGCCCCTTCCCCCAAGCTCCCCACCGCATGAGCGACCCCGCGCTTGACCCCCATCACCGCGTGGACGATCCGATGCCGTTTCTGTCGGACAGGGCGGGTTTCCATGCGCTAGATCTCCCGAGTTCCCTCCGACGCGTCCGGTTCCTGAGCAAGGCGCTCACTTTCCTGTTCATCCTCTGCATCGTCGCGGTCGCCTTTCTTCCCTGGCGGCAGTTCGTCCAGGGCGGAGGTTGCGTGATCGCCTACAATCCGTTGGAGCGAACCACAACCATCGAGGCCCCCCTTGCCGGAAGGGTTCAGAAATCCCACGTGATGGAGGGGCAGTACGTACGGCAGGGGGACCTATTGTTCGATCTGACGGACAACGATCCGAACCTGCTGGCCAACCTACAGCAGCAGCTCCAGCTGGCCCGTCAGCGCCGGGATGCCGCAAAGGAACGGCTCGAAGCCCTGAACGGGCAGGTCTCCGAGCTTGAACGGGCGATGCCGCTGGGGATCGAGGCCGCCCGTGCACGCCTCGACGTCGCCCGCGTGAGCGCTGCGACGGCCTCGCAGCAGTTCCATCGGACCGAATCGCTCGTCAAGGATCAGCGTGGACTCGCCTCCCAGCGGGACTTCGAGCTGGCCCAGTTGGACCGGGACCGCACCGCCGCGGACCTCGCCCGCTCCGAGATCGAGCTGCGCCGCACCGAGATCGACCTCCGGGCCAGCCATGAACTCCGCCATGGCCTCGCGGGACAGCGCCAAGGCGGACTTCGCCTCGGCCGACCAAGCCTCCATCTCCCTAGAGATCCAGGTCAGCCAGACCCAGAAATAAAAGGTGCTCGCCCCGCGCGACGGCTGCATCATGCGCCTCCAGGCTACCGAGTGTCCATTCCTCAGGGCCGGATCGCCGCTCTGCACCCTGATTCCCCAGACCTCCGAGCCCCGGATCGAGCTCTACGTGAGCGGCAACGACATGCCACTGATCTAGGCCCGGGTTTCGGATGAACGGGGCAATGTGATCTCCTACGGCAGCCCGGTCCGACTCCAATTCGGGGGCTGGCCCGCATTCCAGCTGATCGGCTGGCCCAGCCTCGCGGTGGGCACCTTCGGCGGAGAGGTGATGCTCGTGGATCCAACCGACAACGGTCAGGGAAAGTTCCGGATCCTGGTCGGACCCAAGCCCGACGTCGTGACCCGGGCTGGCAAGGCGATGGAGATCCGGGACTGGCCCGAGAGCCAATGGCTGCGCCAGGGGATCCGGGCCAACAGCTGGGTCCTGCTCCAGGAGGTCCCGCTCTGGTTCGAGATCTGGCGGCAGTTGAACGGCTTCCCACCCGCGCTGACCAAGGACCAGATCGGAGGCCTTAAATGATCCTCCGAATCCTCCTCGTCGCGACCCTGATCTCGACCGGGTGGTTCTCGGGTCCGGCCCGCGGCCAGACCTTTCCCAGCTCCCCCTTTCCCGTCCCGACACCGCTCCGCCTCGAGGATGTCGTCGCCTCGATCCTATCCCAGTACCCGCCGCTCCTCGCCGCCCAGATCGAACAGGATGTCGCCAACGGACGACTCCGCAGTGTCTAGGGAATCTTCGACTTCAACGCCTTTTCCAAGGTCTTCGGCCCCCGGCGGGCTACTACCAATACGGGACGGCCGATATCGGCTTCGAGCAGTTTACCGGCATCTGGGGCAGCACGATCTTCGGCGGCTACCGGTACACGGGCGGCGACACGCTGCCCACCTACTACAACAACCGAACCGAGGGAGATGGCGAGGTCCGGTTCGGCCTCGACTTTCCAATTCTGAAGGACGGGTCCATTGACAAACGCCGCGCCGCGCTTTTCAAGACGCGCCTGGACCAGAAGCTGGCCCAGCCGGTGATCGACCGTCAGCGCCTCGACTTCGCCCGGGCCGGCTCCATGGCCTACTTCAACTGGGCGGCCAACAGCCAAAAGCTGACTATCTCCTCCAACCTGCTTCGGCTCGCCCTCCACCGGAACGTCGCACTCACCAACCAGTTCGAGGCCGGGCTGCTGCCCAGGATCGTTCTCACCGACAACCAGCGGCTCGTGGTCTCCCGCGAACTGAGCCATGTCCAGGCCCGTCGACGCTTCGAGGCCGCATCATTGACTCTGTCGCTGTCCTATCGGGACGGCAATGGGGCTCCCATCGTGGCCCCGATCGACAGCGTTCCTCCCGCCTTTCCAGCGCCCACCGAGCTGGACGAGGCCACCGTCGGCATCGCTTCCCATCGGGCCATGGACCTGCGCCCCGAACTGCGGCGTCTGCAGATCAACCGGCAGAAGCTTGAGGTCGACGTCCGGCTTGCCCGGAACCAAATGCTTCCCAGCCTCAACGCCGGGGCGATGGTGATGAATGACTTTGGGAAACAGATCTATTTCGACCTCGTCGATCCCCAGGTGAAGGCCGGGCTCGAGTTTAAGATCCCCCTTCAGCGTCGCGAGGCCCGTGGACGCCTCGATGAGCTCGCCGGACAGTTGGGCCAGCTCACAAACGATCAGCGCTTCGCCCAAGATCGCATCCGCAACGAGATCTGGGACGCCTTCTCGGCCTACCGGGCCGCCTTTGACCAGACCCGTCAGACTCACCTGAACGTCACGCTCGCTCAGGAATTGCTCTCTGCGGAAGCGTCCCGGTTCGAGCTCGGCATCAGTGACCTGCTGGCGCTTCAGATCCGGGAACAGGCTGCATTCGATGCCCGAATCCTGGATGTCGACGCGTCAGTCGATGTCTTCAGGGCGCTGGCCGACTACCGTGCTGCGACCGCGTCCGACCTCTCCGGGGACAAGCTGTCCCACGACGGCAAATCACCATAGGCCGATTGGACTCACGGAAAGCCCGCAGGCTGAAATGGACCGCCTCGTGGGATCCCTGCAGGCTCCCGTCATGACCTCCCTGCACCCCGGCCAGGATCCACTGTCCCGTCGTGACTTCCTCAGCCGGGCCCTCGCCGCCGGCCCGATTTTCCTGGGTTTCTCTTGTGCACACACCCCTTGGGCGGATCGACAACCACCCCGACTCGCCTTTGTGACGCGCGGACGGACCGAACTGATCCGTGCGGACGGCACGGGGCGACGTCCGCTCACCTTCGACGTCCCAAATCAAGCTACCTGGCAGCCCTCGGCATTCTTTCCTGACGGCAGACGGATCCTGCTTCTGAGCATGGAACCGCGTCGGGACGGGCCCGGACGACCATCGAGGAATTCTACACCCAGACCCCCACCCACCTGTGGACCTTTGACCTGGATTCAGGGGATCTCGTCGAGGTTGCCCATCGGGATCGACTCGCCGTCTTCTACACCCCCCAGCTTCTGCTCCGAGATGGACGGCTTCTCGTTCAGGTCGTGCGGGGGAAGGTCGGACAGATCTACAACATGGACCTCGACGGGTCGGATGCCCGTCCTTTCACGCGGGAGGGAGAGGGATTGCCCTACGGCTTCTCGGCGAGCCCGGATGGGGGCCGCATCGCGTTCCACCTTGCCAGCCCCAGAGGCTACGAGATCTGGACCAGCGATCCTTGGGGTGGGCATCGGATCCGGGTGGCCGGCGATGCGGGGCATCTGTTCTTTGGTCCGCAGTGGTCCCCCGATGGCGAGTGGCTGGCCTACGCGGATTGCCTTCCGGAAAAGGACCCGGGACACGACTGGTGTGACGTCTGGGTGGGGCGTCCCGACGGCCGGGAAAGCCGGGCCCTCACCACCGGGCAGGCGATGTGGTTCGCCGCCACCTACGGCAATGCCCGCCATCATGGTGGCGGGTCGAACGTGGTCGCCTGGACCCGCGACAGTCGACTTCTGATCCCTCGACGCATTCCCGGATCGAAGGTGCCGTGGCCGTTCCAACCCAACCGGCCGGACACGGATCATTTCAACCGTAGTTTCCAACCCGACGCGGCCCAGGGAGGCACCTCGATCGCTCGAATCGACCCGTGGACCGGGGACTCCGAGCCTGTCACAAAACCCGCGGAGGGAGTTTGGGACTTCCGCTGCAGCGAGTCGGAGGACGGCCACTGGATCACCTTCTGTCGAGCGGCCACCGGGAGCCTGCCATCGTTGTGGATCCAAGCCTCCCAAGGCAGCGCCGCCCAAGAGATCGTCGCGGATCCAGACGGAACCGGCATCGACCATCCGCGTTGGCTTCCAGCCCTCTCCAAGGCAACCGGCTAGAGATTGTAGTCCGCCAAACGGGCCAGGACTTCCTGCAACAACTCACGGTAGCTCTCCTCAATCCCGACACCGCACGTGCGGATTGTCAGACCCCGTTCGTCCTGCCGTGGGGCGTCAAACGGGTATTCGAGAAAGCCCCTCACCTGCCCCTCCTTGGCCCTCTGGTAAAGTCCCTTCGGATCCCTTCGCAGACACTCATCGAGTGGTGCGTCCACGAAGATCCAGACGATGCGCTCTCCGAGGGTACGGCTCACCACATCTCGCTGCGCATGCTCCGGGGCCATGGTGGCCACGATTGGGACAATGCCTTGCCTCGACGCCAAGCGCGCCACCTCGGCAACCCGCCGATGGTTTTCCGTGCGGGCATCGGACCCAAACCCGAGATCTGAACTCAGCCCGCCCCGGGCCTCATCGCCATCGATGAAGAACACAGCAAGACCCCGATTCCGCAAACCCTGCCGAAGACAGTTCGCCAAGGTCGTCTTGCCGGCACCCGAACGACCAAACAACCAGAAGATAGGGTTCATGAAGCCTCCCTTAGGTCCCCATCCAGGGAAGACCACCCCGATTCACGACAGACCTCGGCCAAGACAAATCCCCGGAAACAATCCGGTGACCCCACACACTTTCTTGAGAGCCCCACGTCAGCATAAAGAGTTCTGGAGAGAATCGCCTCGATGAGACGAACTCTCTCCATTGTTCCAGAAAAGGCGGCCCGACCTTTTCCCGCTCACCTCCAGAGTCTAGCGACTCTGAACCCTTTGACGTGTAACTACTTAAATCTTTGTTAAGAAGGCATTTAAGCGCTGTCAACACAGCGCACTAAATATTTCGATACGAATTCCATCACACGTCGGGTCCAATTCATCGTCGGGCATCGTACCAGAGGAAACACGAGTCACGATTCCGGAGCGTGCTCCGCGGGCGAAAGACGGCCCGCAGGAGGAAACCGAAGGTCTCCATTGGGCCGTAGAGCCGAACTTTTCGGGCGGATGTCTCCAGGGGATTCCGATGCAGGATGACGATCCGCCGATGATCCTGTTTCCCTTGGGCCTTCAGGCGTCTGACCAAGTCGAGCTCCTCACCTGCGTAGAACTCGAGACTGAATCCGCCAACCGTTTCGAACGCCTGCCGTTCGACCATGATGAAGGAGCCGGCGAGAAGGCGGGCAAGACGGCTCACGAGATTCCATCCTTCGGCAGCAACAGCAGCGGAGAGGCCACCGCCGTCCAGTCGAATTGTGCTTCCGATCGCGATAACACCAGGACGGGACGCCGTCGCGACCGCGTCGGCGAAAAGCTCCCGTGTCGGCCTCGAGTCCGCGTCGATGAACAGGATCCATTCGCCCGTGGCCGCCCGGGCCCCGGCGTTCCGGGCACGACCAATCTGGTTCACTGGCTCGAAGACCACCCGAGCCCCGGCAGCGGCTGCAATCTCCGCAGTCCGGTCCGTCGAATTGTTGTCACAGACGATCCACTCGTGAGTCCACCCTCGGTCCCCAAATCCCCGGCTCGCCTCCCGGATGGCCCCGAGCGTTGCCGGGAGCAACCGCTCCTCGTTGAATGCCGGTATCACCACCGACACCTTCGGCCGGCGAAGGCATGGCGCAGGCTGCGGGATAGGGTCCATCAGGAATCAGAGCAGATTGCAGAACCCGGACTCTCGTCGGTTCGGAAATCCAACCCGTGAGCCATCCCGAGGAAGGAGCCGAACGGCCCAGTGCCCGGGGACGCAAGTCACCATGAACTGTCCCTCGGTTCAGGCGCCCTGGGTGGCGAACCGGTAGATCGTCGTCGTCTTGTAGGCCTCACCCGGACGCCACACCGACTTCGGGAACGACGGCTTGTTGACCGCATCCGGGAAGTTCTGGGTCTCGAGGCAGAACGCCCCGTGAGCCGGGAAGGTCACGCCACCGGTGCAGGTAATGCCCTCCTTCGGGAAATGGTTCGACGTGTAGAGTTGCACTCCGGGCTGGTCGGTCTCGACCTCAAGAACACGTCCGCTGGCGGGATCGGTCACCCGAGCCGCGAGCGCCTTGCGTCTACCCCGAGAATCGAGAACGAAATTGTGATCGTAGCCGGCTGGATCAAGCCCGGTCTTATTGATCCGTGCGCCGATCGGCTGGGGCTTGGTGAAGTCCATCGGTGTCCCCGCAACCGCCCTCAGCTCCCCGGTCGGAATGAGCCCCTCATCGGTCGCCGTGTATCGCGCACCAAAAACCTGCAGCACCTGGGCGTCGATCGTCCCCTTGCCAGCCAGGTTGAAATAGCTGTGGTTGGTCAGGTTGATCGGCGTCGCCCGGTCGGTCGCCGCGTCGTACTCGATGACGAACTCGTTCTTCTGGTTCAGCGCATAGGTAACGCGACAGTCGAGATTGCCCGGATACCCTTCCTCCCCGTCGGGACTGACCCGGCGGAAATGGACTGCTGCGCGATCTGGTGTCAGCTCATAGCCCTCCACAGTCCACAGCTTCTTGTCAAAACCCGACACCCCACCATGGAGATGGTTCGGACCATTGTTCACCGCGAGAGTGTAGGTCTTGCCCTCCAGGGTGAAGGATCCCTTGGCGATGCGGTTGGCGACACGACCTGCGATGGCTCCAAAGAACGGATGGCCTTGGAGATAGCGGGCGAGGGTGTCGAACCCCAGCACCACGTTGCCCGTCTTTCCGTTGCGGTCAGGGGCCCACAACTCGGTCACGATGAGCCCGTAGTTGGTGAATTTGAGGACGACGCCACGGCCGTTCTTCAGCGTGAAGAGATCGGCCTCGGACCCGTCGGGCAGTTTTCCGAAGGAGGCTTTGTCGAGGGTCATGGGGGCGTTGGTCGGGCCCGCCTTCGCCTGGAAGGCGCCCGCGGGCAGGGATTGCAGCGTCACCGGGGCGGCTACGAGACGCCAACCACCGGCCAGGACACCGAGGCCGAGAAGGGCCTCACGACGGGTGATATTCGATTTCATGGGATGCGGGAGAATGGTGGGGCAGGACAGGCATTGCAACCC
>Ga0194120_10009735_pt1 | contig 12084 bp, 11 predicted proteins | sample TA2MahCa65mmetaG_FD_148642 | JGI IMG/M metagenome (GOLD analysis project Ga0194120, IMG submission 148642) | Freshwater microbial communities from Lake Tanganyika, Tanzania - TA2015019 Mahale Deep Cast 65m | ecosystem: Environmental > Aquatic > Freshwater > Lake | place: Tanzania: Lake... | reverse complement strand
CTGGCTCCGGCCCAGACCGCCGCCGCGCTTTCCGCCGCGCGGGCCGATGCCTAAGCTCACGGCCCCCCGATGCTGATCGCGATCGACGGACCCGCCGGAGCCGGCAAGAGCAGCGTGGCGCGCGCCGTCGCTGCCGCGCTGGGCGTGCGCTGGCTCGACACGGGCGCGATGTACCGCGCCGTCGCCCTGCTCGTGGCGCGCGCCGGCGCCGACCCGCGCGACGAGCGCGCCTGCGCCGCGATCGCCGCCGATGCGCGACTCGACTTCGACGCGCGCGGCGAGCTCTCGATCGACGGACACCTGGCCGGTCGCGCGCTGCGTTCGCGCGAGGTCGGCTCGATCGTCTCCTTCGTCGCCGAGCACCCGGCCGTGCGAGCCTCGATGGTCGCCAAGCAGCGCGGTTTCGCGCGCGCCTGGAAGGGACTGGTCGCCGAAGGGCGCGACATGACCTCGGTCGTGTTCCCCGACGCCGATCACAAGTTCTTCCTGGCCGCCTCCAGCGCCGAGCGCGCGCGGCGGCGCGCGGCGCAGGAGAACGTGCTGGCGGATCCGGAACGGGTCGAGGAGATCCGCCGCGAAATCGAACAGCGCGATGCGATCGACACCGGGCGCGCCTGCTCGCCGCTCGTGCGCGTGCCCGACGCGGTCTACGTGGACACCGACGCGCTGTCGGAGCGCGCGGTCATCGACACGCTGCTGGCGCGCATCCAGGGGGGGCCCTAGTGGCTGAGCCGGGCAAAGCCGCGGCGCCGCGCAAGCTCGTCACGCGCTCGACCGCGACCTACGTGATCGGGCGCGGGTTGATCGGCAGCTTCCTGCGCACCGCTTGCCGGCTGCAGGTCCGCGGTCGCGAGCACATGCCCCGGCAGGGCCCCGTGCTGCTGGTCGCCAACCACCAGTCCTACCTCGACATCCCGGCGCTGGCTTCGGCGGTCGCCACGGCCGCCGGCCGGCACGTGTGCTTCGTCGCGCGCGATTCGCTGGCGCGTTCCCGTTTCCTGGCCTTCGTGATGCGCGAGAGCGGCGCCGTGCTGATCAAGCGCGGCGTGCCGGACCGGGCCGCGCTGGAGGAGACGATCGAGCACCTGGAACTGGGGGATGCGGTCGCGATCTTCCCCGAGGGCACCCGCAGCACCGACGGGGCGGTCGGCGAGTTCCGCTCGGGCGCGCTGCTGGTCGCGCGGCGCACTGGTTGTCCTATCGTTCCGACCGGCATCCGTGGTACCATCGACGTCTTGTCTCGCGACCAGAAATTCCCCCGACCAGCCCGGGTCCGCGTCAGCTTCGGCGCGCCTGTGGATCCCGGGTCGGATGGGGCTCTGGAACGGGTGCGGGACGCGGTGTGCGCGCTGGTCGGGGACGGGCGCGCTCCTCGCGACTAGGACGGTCCCTTCGTTGTTCTCATGAGTCTCGTTTCCAAGAAGATCCGCCAGTTCGACCTCTCGACCGAGGAACTCGACCGGCGGCTCGACACGGCCCTGTGCGGGATGGACCCGCAGCACGTCCTCGACAGCGTCGCCAGCGCGATCAAGGACCTGACCCCCGGCTCGATCGTCAAGGCCCGCGTCGACTCGGTCGACGAGCGCGCCGGCATCGTCGTGCTCGACATCGGCGGCAAGTCCGAAGGCCAGATCCCGCTGTCGGAGTGGGGCAGCGAGCCCCATCCGCGGGCCGGTGATGTCTTCGAAGTCTTCTACGACGGCCTCGACGACAGCGATGTCGCGCTGCTGTCCAAGCGCCGCGCCGACCGCCTCAAGGCCTGGGAGCGCGTCTCGAAGAAGTACAAGGAAGGCGACGAGATCCAGGGCATCTGCCAGCGCAAGATCAAGGGCGGCCTGCTCGTCGACGTCGAGGGCGTCAACGTGTTCCTTCCCGCCTCGCAGGTCAACCTGCGCCGCACGCACGACATCTCCGATTTCCTCAACGAACCCGTGCGCGCGACGATCATCAAGATCGACCACGAGCGCATGAACATCGTCGTGTCGCGCCGCAAGCTGCTCGAAGAGGAGCGCCAGCGCCAACGCACGGACCTCTTGACCAACCTGGGCGAGGGCCAGGTGCGCGTCGGGACGATCAAGAACATCGCCGATTTCGGCGTGTTCGTCGATCTCGGCGGCATCGACGGCCTGCTGCACATCACCGACATGTCGTGGGGCCGCCTCAAGCACCCCAGCGAGATGGTGCAGATCGGCCAGCAGCTCGAAGTCGTCGTGCTGCGCGTCGACACCGAGCGCGAGCGCATCGCGCTGGGCCTCAAGCAGAAGCAGAAGTCGCCGTGGGACGGCATCGAGACGCGCTACCCGGTCGCTTCGAAGCACGTCGGCGAGGTCGTGAACATCATGTCCTACGGCGCCTTCGTGAAGCTCGAGGACGGCGTCGAGGGGCTGGTGCACATCTCCGAGATGTCGTGGACCAAGCGCGTCAATCACCCCAGCGAGCTGGTCAAGTCCGGCGACAAGGTCGAGGTGGTGGTGCTGGAGATCGATCTCGGCAAGCAGGAGATCTCGCTCGGCATGAAGCAGGCCGAGCAGAACCCCTGGGACATGGTCGAGGAGCACTACCCGATCGGCACGATCATCGAAGGCACCGTGCGCAACCTGACCTCGTACGGCGCGTTCGTCGAGATCGAGGAAGGCATCGACGGCCTGCTGCACGTGTCGGACATCTCGTGGACCAAGAAGGTCGCGCATCCGTCCGAGGCGGTCAAGAAGGGCGATCGGCTGCGCTGCGTCGTGCTCTCCGTCGACAAGGAGAAGAAGCGCATTGCGCTCGGCATGAAGCAGTTGTCGGCCGACCCCTGGTTGTCGGAGATCCCGAACAACTACCACGTCGGCGACCTGCTATCGGGCTACGTGACCAAGATCACCAACTTCGGCGTGTTCGTGAAGCTCGAGGACGACCTCGAGGGCCTGCTGCACATCTCCGAGCTGTCGGATCAGAAGATCTCCAGCCCCGAGGAGATCGTGAAGCCCGGCATGAAGATCGAAGTGCGCGTGATCCGCGTCGATACCGACGATCGCAAGATCGGCCTGTCCTTCGTGCACGCGGACTTTGCCGAGAACGAGAAGATCGCCAAGGAGCCGGCGGCCGGCCCGAGCGGCGAGAAGACGGTCGAGACGACCTGAGCCCGGCGCGCGGACATGTTCGCCACGTGCGGCCTCGTCCGGCTCCGGCCGGGCGGGGCCGCATGCGCAACTGGGACTGCTCGCGCGGATAGCATGCTCCGCATGACGCGTTCCCTGCTGTGCGTGCTGGTCGCCGCCGCGCTCAGCGCGTGCCGCGCTGCCACGCCGCAGGCCGGTCCGGCGCGGCCTCCGGCGCACGAGGTCTACGGGTACGACCCCAACGGCGTGCCCTGGGCGCTGCGGCCGGTCCTGGACGAGCTGTCCACGGCCATGAGCGAGCGCGACGACGAGCTGGCGCTGCGCCTGCTCGACCGCCTGCGCGCGCAGCTGCCTCCGGAAGTGCTCGTCGATCGGCTCGAGTCCTGGTCGCGCCTGCTGGAGGGCCGTGCGCTGACGCGCGAGCTCGCGCCGCGGCTGGAGTGCCGGCGCATCGAGGCCGGCCCCGGCACGCCCGAGCGGCGCGCGCTGCTCCTGGTCATGGACAATCCGCATGCCGAAGCCCTCGCGCTGGAGTGCGCGCCGCCGCGCCTGGTCCGCACGAGCACCTGGATCGATGCGCGCGGCGAGCTCGCGCGCAACCAACAGATGAGCACGCTCGACGGATTCGAACGGCTGACCCTGGCGGGCGCGGCGACCTCGGAAATCGCGCTGGGGGAGTTCGAGCCCGCGGCCGGGCGAGCCCTGGCCGTGCGCGAACGCTTCGAACTCCTGTGGAGCGCGGGGCTGCTGCGGCGCGGCGAGCGCATGCTGCCGCTGGATCGAGGGTCGCGACCCGACTGTGACTACGTCGGCCTGTCCGGACTGCTGCCGACCGCGCCGGTCGAGCCGCTCGAGCTCTTGCGCTATGCGGAAGGCGAGCGCGTGCGGGTTGCGGCGCTGGTCGAGCGGGCGGTGCGCATCCCGCCCGCTCGCTATGACGAGGCCCTCGACCTGCTGGCCGCCGCGCCGCTGTCCGTGGAACGCATCGGCGAGCTGGCGCCGGCGCTGCGCTGGCTGTCGCGCGACCCGCTGTTGGGTGACGATGCGCAGGGCTGGCAGGACTGGCTGCGCGAACGGCACAATCGCGCGAGCGCGGCAACGAGTTCCGCGCTCGACCTGCCATGACCGCCCTCGCTCCGGACCTCTCCGCGCACCTGGCCGCCTTCCGGCGCGGGGCCGTCGACATCGTCGAGGCGCGCGAGCTCGAGGCCCGCCTGGCCAAGGCCCTCTCCGCCGCGCGCCCGCTGCGCATCAAGTTCGGCATGGACCCCTCGTCGCCGGACCTGCACCTCGGCCACGCGATCCCGCTCATGAAGCTGCGCGATCTGCAGCAGCTCGGCCACCAGATCGTGCTGATCGTCGGCGACGCGACCGCCATGGTCGGCGACCCGTCGGGACGCAACAAGCTGCGCCCGGTGCTCTCGCGCGAGGAGGTCGAGCACAACCTGCTCACCTACACCGAGCAGGCCGGACGCATCCTCGACATGCAGCGCACCGAAGTGCGGCGCAACTCGGAGTGGTTCGACCGGATGCGCTTCGAGGACGTGCTGCGGCTGTGCGCGCGCATGACGGTCGCGCGCATGCTCGAGCGCGACATGTTCCAGAAGCGCATCGCCGACGACGAGCCGATCGGAATTCACGAGTTCCTCTATCCGCTGATGCAGGGCTGGGACAGCGTCGAGATTCGCTCCGACGTCGAGTTCGGCGGCACCGACCAGTTGTTCAACCTGCACGCCGGGCGGCTGTTGCAGGAACAGGCGTCGCAGGCGCCGCAGGTGCTGGTCACGACGCCGCTGGTCAACGGGCTCGACGGGCGCAAGATGTCGAAGAGCTACGGCAACGCGGTCGCGCTGACCGATCCGCCGCGCGAGATGTACGGCAAGGTGATGAGCCTGACCGACGCGGCCATGCCGACCTGGTTCGAGCTGTTGACGCGCCTGTCCGCCGACGAGATCGCGGCGCTGCTCGCCGGGCACCCGCGCGCGGCGAAGGCGCGCCTGGCACGCGAGATCACGCGCTTCTTCCACGGCGAGGGCGCGGCCGCCGCCGCGGCCGAGGCCTTCGACCGGCAATTCGCGAAGGGCGAGTTGCCGGCCGACATTCCCGACCTGCGCTACGGCAAGGAGTGGCCGGCCGACGGCGTGCCGCTCGCGGCCCTGCTGCGCGATCTCGGGCTGGAGAAGAGCTCGTCGGATGCGCGGCGCTCGATCGAGGGCGGCGGGGTCAGGCTCGACGGCGCGGTCGTGACCGACACGAACCACCGCGTGCGCGCGCCGGCGCAGCCGCTGCTGGTGCAGATCGGAAAGCGGCGCTACGCGCGAGTCGTCGGTTGAACCGACAGCGACCCGGCGGTCGCGCCGCGCGGCCGCTGCAGCCAGGCTGCCAGCCCGGCGGCGCCGCGAGCGATCCAGATCCCGGCGGCGAACTGCAACGCGAAACCGATCAGCGAGCTCCAGCGCGAAGCGATGGCGAACACGGCATCGACGGGCCGATCCGGAAGCGGCCTTGGAACTACCCCGAGATCCAAGATCTCGATGAGCGCAGTGGTCAGCGTGGGCAGCGTAGTCACGCACACGTAGACGCCCAGGAGCTGCAGCCCCACCTGCAGCGCCGGGCCGCCCGTTCCAGGCGCGATGGCGGAGGGCTCGGGCGCGAACCGGCGTGCCAGGCTCGCGGCGACGCGCAGCAGGAGCAGGCCGACGACGAGGCTCATGATTCCGCTGCTCATCAAGCGGGCGGTCCAACCCTCTCCGCTGAACAACCCCGTCCCAAGGAACAACGCGGTCTGCAGCAGGTCCATCGCGCCGTGGATGCAAAGGACCAGGCCGAACAGCAGCAAGCCCACCTCGAGCCAATCGCGCCTGTGCATGATTTTTCTTCCGTGCGCGAGCATAACCGGTCCGCGCGAACGAACCGCTCTCTGGGCGCAGGTCTAGTCGAGCCGCACCAGGAACGGCAGTTCGTGCGTCGGAAACTGCAGGTCGTCGAGTTCGAGCACGGCCTTGCCGGCCAGCGGCAGCGGCCCGAAGTTCGCCGGTGCGACCAACTCGAGCTTCCAACTCGAGGCCCGGCCGCTGTCGTCCGCATCGATCGGCAGCGCGCGCAATTCGAGCTGGCCGTGCGTCGCGATGCCTCCGGGCAGCACGAGCCGCGTACCGGTCACGCGCAGCCGATGTCCTGGCAGCAGCGCTGACAGCGTGGCCTCTCCGAATCCGCCGCTCGAGACCTTGCCGGTCGCGACGAGCTGCGGCGGAAAGACGTCGAGATCTCCGATCGCCTGTCCCTGGAAGCGGATCGCGTAGCTCGGACCGGCGACCCATTCGACGTCCGGATCGTCGAGCAGGCGCGTCCCCGGCCGCGGTTTTTCCTTGGGCCTGCGCGTTCGCAGTTCGAACTCGCCGTTCAGCGGACCGATGGTCAGCGGCGCCACGGCGTCCAGCGTCAGCGTCCAGATGTCGCGACCCAGCAGGTCGCGCTGCTCCAGCCGCGCTTCGAATCCCACGGGTAGCGGACCGAGCTCGTGCGGCAGCGTGCCCGTGTCGCCCACCGGCAGCAGGTCGAGCCTCGCGGTTGCGCCGGCACTCGCGGGCACGCGCCCGAGCTCCAGCGTCTCCGGGTTCAACTGCAGCGGCGAGTCCGCGACGATGTGCGCCTCCAGCATCAGGTATGGCCGGTGTTGGGACGTGCTGATCACCTGCACGTGCACGAGCTTGTCCGCGTTCTTGACCTGGACCTGCCGCGTGTCGAGCGCAATGTGCACGGCCAGCCGGGCGCCGGGCGGCAGTTCGAACAGGTCGGGCGCGACCGAGGGTCCGGGAGCGATGGCGATCCCCGCGGCATCGACGCGCTCGCTGCGCACGGTCAGGCAGCCGCACGACGGCTGCACGCGCCGCACGCGGACCGGCTGATCGTCCGTGTTCTCGAGCGTCCAGGTGTGTTCGACCACGTTTCCCAGCGGCACCAGTCCGAAGTCGTGGAACTCGGCGCGCTGGCGGTACTCGATCGGCGGGCCGTCGATCTCGAACTCGGTCTCGGGCCGGTACGGCCGGCCCTGCGCGTCGAGCGGCAGCAAGCCGGAATTCAGCGCGGCGCGCGGCGCTCCTTGGACGGCCGGGGCGGGCTGGGGCTCCTGCTGCGGGCCGCAGGCGCACAAGAGCAGGCACCAGGCGCCGCAGATTCCGTAGGGCAGGGGGATGCGCATCGACTCCAGGATCGCAGGGGACGGACCGATAGGGGATCCTACAATGGCCGGTCTAGGCGGGCACGCGGCCGCCGGTTGCGCCTCTCCGATGAATTCGTCGCTGCGAGTGTTGCCGTTCGCATTGACCTGCCTTGCGGCCGGCGTGTGCCTCGCCTTGATCCTGCGGCTGCGTCCGCGCACGCCGGTTCCGCTGCTGGACGACGAATTCGCACCCACTTCGACGCGCGAGGAGTGGGCCGAGCTGGCCGAAGCAACGCCGCTGCCGGCGGAACTGGTCGAGCCGCAGCGCTATCTCGAGGAACGCTGGGGCCACCTGGAGGAGCCCGGGCTCGCGCTCGCCGCGGTCGAGACCGACGGGGAGCCGTACTTCATCCTGCCGGAGCCGGTGCAGGGCCGGAACGCGGCCGGCGAGCCGGTTCAGGCGATCGGATTCGCCAAGACGCGTCGCTTCGATGGGCCGGTCTTCCGGACCGCCGCCGAGAGCGAGATGCAGGGCGCCGCGCTGATGCGCGCCCCGCAAGCGGCCGGCGAGCAGCGCTGACGCGCGCGGTTGAACCGCGCCGAGCGCGGCGGGACAATGCCGCGTTATGCAATCCAAACGCTCCGATCTGGCGCTGTGGTCCGCTGTCGAGAATGAACGCGTACGCCAGGAAGGCCAGCTCGAGCTGATCGCTTCCGAGAACCACACCTCGCGCGAAGTGATCGACGCGCTCGGCACGGTGCTGACGAACAAGTACGCCGAGGGCTATCCGGGCAAGCGCTACTACGGCGGCTGCGAGCACGTCGACGTCGTCGAGGATCTCGCGATCGCGCGCGCGAAGCAACTGTTCGGCGCCGAAGCGGCCAACGTGCAGGCCCACAGCGGCACGCAGGCGAACATCGCGGCGCTGATGGCGCTCTTGCAGCCGCGCGACAAGATCCTGGCCATGTCGCTCGACCACGGCGGGCACCTGTCTCACGGGCACCCGAAGAACTTCTCGGGGCTGTTCTACGAGATTCACTCGTACGGAGTGGAGAAGGGTTCCGAGCGGCTCGACATGGACCGCGTGCGCGAGCAGGCGCTCGCCGTGCGGCCGAAGCTGATCATGGCCGGGGCCTCGGCCTACTCGCGCACGCTCGACTTCGCGGCCTTCGGCGCGATCGCGCGCGAGGTCGGCGCGCTCTTGCTGGTCGATCAGGCGCACATCGCGGGACTGGTCGCGGCCGGGTGTCACCCGAGCCCGGTGCCGCATGCGGATGTGGTGACGATGACGACGCACAAGACGCTGCGCGGGCCGCGCGGCGGGTTGATCGTGAGCAAGGAGGGGTACGCAAAGGGGCTCAATAGTGCCGTTTTCCCGGGCGGGCAGGGCGGGCCGTTCATGCACGTGATCGCGGCCAAGGCGGTGGCGTTGCAGGAGGCGCTGCAGCCTTCGTTCAAGGAGTATGGGAATCGGGTGGTGGCGAATGCCAAGGCGCTGGCGGAGACGCTGGTCGGGAACGGGCTGCGCGTGGTGTCCGGGGGGACGGATAATCACTTGATGTTGGTGGATGTGTCGACGGTCGGGTTGACGGGGTCGCAGGGGGAGAAGGCGTTGCATGCGGTGGACTTGACGTGCAACAAGAATCTGATTCCGTACGACCAACAGCCGCCGATGAAGGCGAGCGGGGTGAGGTTGGGGACGCCGGCGGTCACGACGAGAGGGTTGGGGGTTGCGGAGGTTCGGCAGATGGGGGTGTGGATTGCCGAGGTGTTGAAGAAGCCGACGGATGAGGGGTTGTTGAAGCGGGTGAAGGGGGAGGTTGGGGAGATGTGTCGGAGGTTTCCGATTTACGGGTAGGGGGGATGGCGATCTCGCGGCGCGCTGCGCGCGCCGCGACTACCGCGCCGGGCGCTGCGCGCCCGGCTTGCTGATTCCGCATTCCGTCGGGCGGCGCAGACGCCGCCCGACGGAATGCGGAATGAAGGTCGGAAGGCGTTAGGACCTTCGGCGGGCGCGCGGACTCGACACGCCGGCCGGGAAGAGGGCTACCGAAGGGAGGCTCTGTCTAGCAACGCCTTGTCTGTGTTGACCGGCGTGTCGAGTCCGCGCGCCCGCCGAAGGTTCTCACGCCGCCCGACTTAAACTCCGCACGGCGAGTGGGCGCGTCTTCGCGCCCGCTCGCCGTGCGGAGTCAGGCGAGCGTCCGCGCTCGCCTAAGTCGGCGCCGCAGGCGCCGACTCTCCCACTCACACTTCCACTAGAACCCCGGCACCTTCGCCGAGACCTTGTAAATCCAATCCGTCGCCAGATACCCGACCACCAACACGCCCGCGATCACCGCGGTCGCCTGGTGCTGTCCCAGCATGTACGGCATGTGCACGCTGATCATCAGCAACAACAGCGGCATCGACATGAACGTATTGTGCCGCGACCGCAGCCCGGCCAATCCAACCCACGCCGCATCCGGCGCCTGACCACCCTTGATCGCCGTGATGATCCGCTTCTGATTCGGCCAGATCCGCATCCAGACATTGGCCGCCATCATCGTTCCGAACAGCGCGCCGACGTGGATGTAGATCGCGCGATCCGACGCGCCCAGCCAGTACTGCATCATCGCCGCGTACCCGAGCGCGACGAGGTACCACACCCACAGTGAGGCCGGCCGACTCTTGGACAGCGCCTTCGCGATCATGTCGTAGACCGGGAAGAGCACGAGCACCAGCCCGAGTGCGATCAACGAGAACACGGTCGTGCGCCCATCGGCCGCCGCATCGCTCGCATTGGCCCAGAAGTTCCCGTTCAGCGCGCCGCCCGACGCGTGGTAGTAGAGCAAGCCCAGCAACAGGATCCCGCTGATCCACGTGTAGGCGGCCCCCCAGCGGAAGAAGAACAACGCGCGCGGCCGCAGCTCGGGCACGACGATCTTCTTCGTCGGTCCATCGAGCTTGCCTTCGAAGGGCCCGTTGACCCAGTTGAAGAAGTACAGGAGGCCGATCCACAGCACGCCGGCGACGACGTGGATCCAGCGGAACAGCAACTGCAGCGCGCCATCTTGCATCGTTCCGAGCACGCCGGGCTCGGCAGGCTGGGCGACGACGACGGTGTTCAGGGTTTCGACGATCATCTCGGGAGTATCCGTGGGGAAAGGGATCAAACGCTCGCGGCGACGATGTCACAGCTCGACGCGAGAGTCAACGCGCGCGGGCGCTCTGCTCAGGGCTCGAAAACGAGGTCGAGCACGGCCTCGCCGCGCGCGGTCAGCGTGATCTTCTTCGTTTCCTTGCCGTACTTCTCGTGCCAGGCCTCGATCGTGTAGGGCCCCGGCGGGAGCCCTTGCATCGAAAATGCGCCGTCCTTGCCGGTAATCGCCCAGAACGGGTGCTCCTCGACGCAGATCCAGGCCTTCATCCACGGATGCAGGTCGCAACCAAAGCCGACTCCCAGCTCCCGTTTCTGCGGCTTCCACTCCAGGGCCGGTGAGCCCGCCGCCTGCACCTGATTGAAGATCGCGTTCTTGCTCTCGCGCACATTCACGTTGTGCGTGACCTTGTCGGCATTGGCGATCAGCAACGTCTGCCCGGTGCGCATGCCGAGCACGTGCGGCCGATACACGCAGCCGTCCTGCTCGAGGCGCACCGGCTCGCTCGCGGCGGGCGGCAGTTCGACCTTCTCCAGCCCGCGCGTGATGGTCACGAACACGTTCGCCAGGCGGCCGTCCTCGACGATCACCGTCTCGGACAGCGGCGGTTCGGCGTGCGCATTGCAGCCGGTCACCGTGATCGCTATCGGGATGCGCTTGGGCGCCGTGCCTGAGAAGCGGACCACACCCTTGACCGTGCCGACGACTTCAGGGTCGATCTTCCCGACCCATGGCGAGAGCTTGACCGCCGGCTCCGACTCGGCGACGGGCTCGGTCTCGGACTTTGGAGTCTCGGGTTGCCCGGCGGGATTGGCCGGTTGCGCGGGTGTGTTGGGCTGGGGGGCCTGCTTGGGGGCGACGGACGAATCCCCATCCCCACAGGAGCCGCACAGGGGCAGGATCGCGAACAGGGAGAGCACGCGGTGGTCGACCATGCGCGCAGGATAGTTCCATTCGCGCGCCGATCCCATAGGCTCGCGTAACGTGAATTGGTCGAACCTGTGGAAGCCGCGCGCGCCGCCCCCGGAGCGCGAGCCGCCGTCGGCGCTGGAGGTCGTGCGCGCCTACCACCGCGCGTCCAAGCACCAACCGCAGCGCTACGCCGACGGCCCCGGCTGGCTCGATTGGGCCAACCAACCGGCGCCGTTCCGGTCCTGGACGGGCGCGCCGCGGGTGGCGCTCTCGGAGCCGCCTGTGGCGGACGAAGCCGATTACGACGCCGTGCTGCGCGGTCTGCCGCGGCCCGCGCGACCGCCCGGCCCCGCGCTGCTGTCGGAACTGCTCTACGACGCGCTGTCGATCTCGGCCTGGAAGCAGGCCCAGGACACGCGCTGGGCGCTGCGCGTGAACCCCTCCAGCGGCAACCTGCACCCGACCGAGCTGTACCTCGCGCTCGGAACGGAGTGGGGGCTCCACGAGCAACCCGCGTTGTGGCATTACGCGCCGCGCGAGCATGCGCTGGAGCGCTTGGCGACCTGTGACGCTGCTGCGTGGGCGCGCGCCTGCGCGGCCTGCGCGCCGGGCACGGCCGTGCTGCTGCCGGCTTCGATCGCGTGGCGCGAGGCGTGGAAGTACGGGCTGCGCGCGTGGCGCTACTGCCAGCACGATCTCGGCCATGCGCTGGCCGGCCTGGGCCTGTCGGCGGCAGCGCGCGGCTGGCGCATCGCAGAAGCGCAC
>Ga0194120_10009733_pt1 | contig 12086 bp, 11 predicted proteins | sample TA2MahCa65mmetaG_FD_148642 | JGI IMG/M metagenome (GOLD analysis project Ga0194120, IMG submission 148642) | Freshwater microbial communities from Lake Tanganyika, Tanzania - TA2015019 Mahale Deep Cast 65m | ecosystem: Environmental > Aquatic > Freshwater > Lake | place: Tanzania: Lake... | reverse complement strand
CCATCAGAGATCCTCCCGCGCCACCGCGAGCTGGCGGGGCTGCAGGCCGGCCGCGCGCAGGGCATCATCCAGGACGGGCAAGGCCTCGAGCAGCGCGTCCGCCGTGGCGCTTTCCTGGGCGCGCAACCATACCCTTTGCGGGCGCCGTCGTGGTCCAGGGAATTGAAGAATATCTCGCCCGCGCCCAGTTCCTCGGCCCGGCGTGCCCAGGATACCGGGTCCTGGCCCGTGCCACGCTGTCCCCGGTCCACCATGGCCTGGATGCCACCGGTTGCGTCCCGCTTCACGTCCATGGAGGCGACGATGCACTGGCGGCCGAAGCGCCGGGACAAAGCCGTCACCCGGTCCGGGGCGTCGTCCAGCAGGGTGTTCACCACCAGTTTGTCGGCGCCGTTGCCGAGCAGGGCCCGGGCGTAGTCCAGGTCGGTGATCCAGCCGCCGGCCGACAGGGGCACGAAGCACTCCACGGAGATGCGCCCCACGGCCTCCAGGAAGCCCTGGCGGCTGTCCGGCGAGGGGGAGACATTGAGCATGACGATCTCGTCCACCGCCCATTTGTTGAAGCACTCCACCGCATGCACCGGGTCGTAATGGATGACGTTGGTGTGCTTGAAGCGCACGCTCTGGACCACCTGGCCGTCGCGCAGGATGAGCACGGCGATGAGGCGCTTCTTCAGCATGGCGTCCAGGCCAGGAAGTTCTTCAGCAGACGCAGGCCCGCCTGCTGGCTTTTCTCGGGATGGAACTGGGCGCCCGCCACGTTCCCGTGGGCGAACACCGCGCAATAGGGCACGCCGTAGTCACCCGACAAAAGCACGTCCGCGGGATGGGCGCAGTCCACGTAATAGCTGTGCACGAAGTAATAGTCGCTGCCGTCGGCCACCCCATCGAGCAAGGGATGCTCTCCCGCCGACCGCCGCACGTCGTCCCAGCCCATGTGGGGCACCTTGAGGCCCGGCCGAACCGGGAAACGGCGCACCTGGGCGTCGATCCATCCCAGGCCGGCATGGGGGGCACCGGCCGGGGCATCCTCCTCGGAAGCGCGGCACATGAGCTGCATGCCCAGGCAGATGCCCAGGATGGGCTTGCCGGCCTGGCGCGCCCCGTCCACCGCCGCCCCCATGCCGCTGGCGTCCAGGTGTTGCATGGCCTGCTGGAAAGCCCCGACGCCGGGCAGGACGATGCGCTCGAACGCCGTCAAGCCCACCGGCTCGCCGACGATGACCGGCTCCGCCCCGGCAACCCGCAAGGCATTGGCCACCGAACGCAGGTTGCCCATGCCGTAGTCGACGATGGCCACCCGGGTCATGGCCGCAGATCGGTCCACTGCAACATATCGCCCGCATTCAGGTCGGCCGTAGCCGTCATGCCCACGACCCGGTCCAGTTCGGTCGGCGGGAGGCCATAGCCTGGGCGACGGAAATCCAGGTCCCCGGCCTCGATCCGCTCGCCCGCCCGCCTGGCGCGAGCGAGAAATATGCTGCGGCGATAGGCCCGGCGTCTTTCGCTCTCCTCCGGACTGGAGGAGCGGCGCGGCGCGCCCAGGGCGGTTTCCAGGTCGCGAATGGCCTGGATGAAGTTCCCGGGCTCCGCGCCCTCCAGGGAAAAAATGTGCTCCACGGAGCGGGTGCAACGGTCCAGGGTGATGGTTTTCTCAAGCAGGTCCGCGCCCAGCGCCACGGCGGCGATATCCATCTCCCAGCCGGGCGTATGGTCCGAGAAGGCGATGGGAAAGGGGAACATCTGCTTCAGGGTCTGGATCATGCGCAGCTGGATGCTGGGCAGCCGGGCGGGATAACCCGAGGGGCACTGGTGAATGATGATGCTGTGGTTGCCCTCGGCGAGGATGGCGTCCACCGCCGTCTCCACCTCCCCCAGCGTGGCATTGCCGGTATCCAGCTGCACGTTCATGCCGGTCCGGGCCGCTGCCCGGATCAGGGGCAGGTGGTTGATGTCCGAGGAGGCGATCTTCACCGAATGCGCCCCCACGGCGGTGAGAAATTCCAGGTCCTCGAAGAAGCTGACCGTGGCGAAGAAGGCGAGCCCGGCGGCGTCCGCCGCCGCCTTGACCTGGTGCCATTCCTCCAGCTTCAGCTCCCGCCGCTTGAGGATGTCATACAGAGGTTCGTGCAGGGTCTCCCGCCGACCGGTGACCCGGTCCACCAGTACGTCGTAGGAAAACGGCAGTTTCCGGTCGGCCACCAGGCGATCAGCGTCGATGATCTGGAACTTGATCGCGTCCGCTCCCGCCAGGCCGGCCTGCCTGACCAGCTCCAGGGCGGTGGCCAGGCCGTCGTGGGTGGGTCCGGCCTCGAAGGTGATGAAACAGGGCTCCCCGTCTCCGATGCGTTTGTTGCCCAGGGTGACGCTCATGTGCTTTCCTGTCTGAATGGACTATGTCAGGGCCTGCCGCAGCACCCGGACCACCCGCTCCTGGTCCAACTCGCTCAGGCCCGGGTAGAGGGGCAAAGTCAGCGCCCCGGCGTAATGCGCTTCGGCCACGGGGAAGTCTCCCGGCTGGAAACCGAGGCGGCGATACCAGGGTTGCAGGTGCGCCGGGATGTAATGGACGTTGACGCCGATGCCCGCGGCCCGCATCGCGTCGTACACCCGGCGCCTGAGGGAGCGCTCCGCCAGACCGACGACGTAGAGGTGCCAGGCGGAATCCCGGTCTTGTGCGGGCAACCGGAGGGGCAGGTCCGCCAGCATCTCCCCATAGCGGGCCGCCAACTCCCGCCGGCGCGCCACGAATGCGCCCACCCGCGCCAGTTGGGAAGCGCCCAGGGCCGCCTGGATGTCCGTCATGCGGTAGTTGTAGCCGAGTCCGATCTGCTGGTAATACCAGCCCCCTTCGCTCTCGCCTTCCATCTCCGCCGGATCCCGTGTGATGCCATGCGAACGCAGCAGGGCCACCCGGCGCATCAGGGCGGCGTCGTTGCCCAGCAGCATGCCGCCCTCCCCGGTGGTCATGATCTTGACGGGGTGGAAGCTGAACACCGCCAGATCGGCATGTTCGCAACTCCCCACCGGGCGGCCGCGATAGCAAGCGCCGACCGCATGCGAGGCATCCTCCACCACCTTGAAGCCGTAGGCGTCAGCCAGACGGCGAATGCCGGCCATGTCGCAGGGGTGTCCGGCGAAGTGCACCGGAATCACCACCTTGGGCAGGCGACCCGCGTCGCGGGCTCGTATCAGTTTGCTCTCCAGGGCCGCCACGTCCATGTTCCGGGTGACGGGGTCGATGTCGACGAAGTCCACCGACGCCCCACAGTAAAGCAGGCAGTTGGCGGAAGCGACGAAGGTATTGGGCGTGGTCCAGCCCAGGTCGCCCGGCCCCACGCCCAAGGCGAGGCATGCCAGGTGCAGGGCGGAGGTGGCGCTATTCACCGCCACGGCATGGGCCGCACCGCAGTATTGCGCCACAGCCTGCTCGAAACGCTCCACCGCCGGCCCCTGGGTCAGCCAGTCGGAGCGCAACACTTCCGACACCGCGGCGATGTCCTCGTCACCGATTACCTGGCGACCGTAGGGGATGAAGCTCATGGAACGCGGCTCATCCCGCCCGGTCCAGGGCCTGCAGCTCCTCGACGCTAAGGAAATGGGGGTTGCTGCCGGAGTTGTACTCATAACCTTGCGGAACAGGCATGCCGGCCTCGCCCAGGACGTTGGTGCCGTATTCCACCTGGACGATGAAGGCGATGGTCGGACGGATGACGTAGTGATCCGAGAATTCCAGAGTAAGGTGGGAGTCGTCCGCAGGACACATGACTTCGTGCAACTTCTCTCCCGGACGGATACCGATGATCTTGATGGGCATGCCCGGCGCCATGGCCTCCACCAGGTCGGTGATGCGTATGGAGGGGATGCGCGGCACGAATATCTCGCCGCCCTGCATGCGGGCGAAGTTCTTGGCCACGAAATCCACCGCCTGCTCCAGGGTGATCCAGAAACGCGTCATGCGCGAGTCGGTGACGGGCAACTCCCGCGCCCCCTCCGCCAGCAGCTTGCGGAACAGGGGCACCACGGACCCTCGGGAGCCCACCACATTGCCGTAGCGCATCACCGAGAAGCGGGTTCGCGCCCCACCGGCGATGTTGTTGGCGGCCACGAAAAGCTTGTCGGAGGCCAGCTTGGTGGCGCCGTACAGGTTCACCGGATTGGCAGCTTTGTCGGTAGACAGGGCAATGACCTTTTCCACGTCATTGGCCAGGGCCGCGTGGATGACGTGCTCCGCCCCATGGATGTTGGTCTTGATGCACTCCATGGGGTTGTACTCGGCCGCCGGCACCTGTTTCAGGGCCGCCGCGTGCACCACGTAGTCGATGCCGCGCATGGCCTGGACGAGGCGCTCGCGGTCGCGCACGTCGCCCAGGAAGAAACGCATGCGCGGGTCGTCGAACTCCTGCTGCATTTCGGATTGTTTGAGTTCGTCGCGGGAATATACGACCACCCGCCGCGGACGATGGCGACGCAACAGCGTACGAATAAAACTCTTGCCGAAGGATCCGGTACCCCCCGTGATGAGAATCGCCTTGTCGTCGAACACCGTGGCTCCCCGCCTCCCTTTCAATGGAGCAGCAGTCCGTCGGCCAGGCCGCGGTTGATGCGGATGAGTATCTCCAGCTTGTCGGCCTGAGGATAGGCCATCACTTCGAAGGTGCGGCGGTCGACGAAGGACGACAGGGAAAGGATGTTCTCGCGCAGCGGAAAGGGCAGAGGACTGGCATCGCTCATCAGTTCCGCCTGGAGCACGCTCCACAAAGCCTGGTTGTATTTCAGTGCCTGGTCCAGGAGAGCATGATCTATATCCTCCTGCCAGCGCCCCACCGCCTCCTCGAGCAGAGCCGCGGCCTTGTTCAGCACCGCCGCCTCGAGTTCGCGCCCGGCCAGTTCGCCCTCGGCGACATCCATGTCCTGCGCCATCATCTGCATTGCCATCATGTCGTTCTCCTTCATTGATCGGTGGGTTCCCATGCCAAACCCTCGAGGATTTGGCGATTCATGCTGATTGCCTGGTGCCAGTCGAGTCGAGCCAGCTGGCGCCTGCTGGCTTCGCCGATGTCGCCGGCGATAAACTCCGCGGTCGTGGCGCCCCGACCGCTCGCCGCCTCAGCCTGCGGAGCAGCGGGGTAACGCAGAGCTTCGATCTGCTTGCGCAGGCCCGGCAGCCGCTCCAACTCGTCCAAGGAGGCTTCCTGGCCAGGCGGATAAGGGGGATAGAGCTTGCGCAACTCGCCATGTAAGCCCTCCCGCCTGATGGTGTGGGCCAGAGCGTTGACTTCGTCCAAACGGGCGCGCAGCCGGGCGTAGGCTTCGCCGGGCATGGCCGGCTGCCGCGCCGGCTCAAAGTCCCGCCGTGGAACCGCGGCTTCCGCGCGCGGCAACCTTGCCACCTCGCCGGGAACGGTATCCGTCCAAGCGCGCGCGCCGATTCGCGACAGGCTGACTTCCATCCACGCACCGCCGGCTCAGTGGATCAGAACAGACGCAGGACCGCCGCGTTGGCCTGTGCGGACAGGCTCAGCGCGGTCGTGCCCAGTTGCTGGCGAGTCTGCAGCAGCAGCATGTTGGCGCCTTCTTCATTGGTATCTGCCACGGTCAGCTTGGTCGCTCCCTCGGCCAAGGTGTTGACCATGTCGGTGATGAACTGCTGCCGAGTGGAAAGGATCGCCAGATTTGCGGCCAAGGTGCCGCTCTGGGTGCGCATGGTGGCCAATGCCGTATTGAGTGTGCTTTCGATGTTGTCGAGGTTCGTCGCCGTACCCAGGTTGGCGGAGGTGATGGTACCCGCTCCAGTCTGGCTGCCGCCCGATATCGCCAAGCCCGAGGCGGTGCCGCTGAAACCACTCATGATGAGTTGCGAGGTGGCCTGCTCGTTGAAATTGACGGTGAGCGTCACCGTGGTGCCGGCCAGGAAATTAACCCCCTTGTAATTGGCATCGTTTTGCGTGTTGTTGAGTTGGCGGATCAGCTCGTTGTATTGGGTGGTGAGCCCCGCCAGTTCGGTCGCTGAGGTGGTCGAATTCAGGGAGGAACGCGCCTGCGTAAGCACGCCGCGTATCGCCTCGATGAGGCGGTTGATGCCGGTGACGCCATTATCCGCCGCCTTCACCGTCTGAATCGCCTCGCTGATGTTGTCCTTCAGCCCGTTAAGCAGGTCGGCGCGCTGTGTATGCGAGCGCGCGGCAAAGAAGTTGGTGGGGTTATCGATGGCCGAGTTCACCCGCTTGCCGGTGGCCAGGCGCTCCTGTGTTCTTCCCAACAACTGTTCCGTGGACTGCAGGCTCACCAGGTTGGCCCGCATCGCCGATGTCAACGTGATATCGCCAATTGCCATGTCATCTCTCCATATAAAAGCGATCCGACGGGACGGGATGCGAGGTCCGTGTTCTCGGCATCCTTCCATCCCACCCCAAGGAGCCCCAATCGGAGGTCGCCGGGATAGCGCCCGAATGAATCTCGGGGTGGACTTAGCAATTGGTGTGCCAACTACATTTATTTACCCTTTATGACGATGAATCAGGGAGTTGCATCCATCTTGCTGGACGGGGTCGCGGGCATCCCGGAAAACCTTTACCCAATCACCGATTCGATTGCGGCAAGGATTGCCTGGTGGAAAATCTTGCCGTGCCGCCCACCTGTGTGGCGGATCCCCTGTTCACGCGCTCCGGCGGCCGAGTGAGGCTCGCGCCGGGCGGGGAGCACTGAAGCATTCGACGACAGCGCCGCGGGCTTGCGGCACTATGAGTTCGCCACGAATGCGCCGCGTCGACGCGGAGCGCGTGCCGGCAACCGCTTGCGTGCCGCCGGCCGTGCTATGATGGCGGCCGCCCTGAACCTTTCCCGACTGCAATGAGCGACCGCCTGAATCTGCAAGACCAGTTTCTCAACACCCTGCGCAAGGAACACGTGCATTGTTCGGTGTTCCTGGTGAACGGCATCAAGCTGGTGGGACGCATCGAGTCGTTCGATCAGTACATGGTGCTGTTGCGCGGCAACGACCAGGCCGTACAGGCGATTTTCAAGCACGCCATTTCCACCGTGTCGCCGACCAAGCAGGTGAGCATCGGTCCGCGCGCGCCGGCGGAAAGCGAGTAAGCGCCAGCGCGCGGACAACGCCACCCTGCAAACAAAAACGACCGGCTTGCCGGTCGTTTTTGTTTGGGCCTCGGCGGACGGATGCGCCGAGCGCATCCGCGACGCGCCGGCGCCAGAGGCGCGCGGCGCCCGCCACCCGACTAGCGGGCTTTCCTGAAGGTGTTGTTGACCAGGGTTTTCACGTCGGCCTGCGGTGCGTGGCATTGCGTGCAATTCCAGCGAGCCATGTGCATTTCGCCCTTCTTCACGTTCGCATAGTGGCTGACCGGGGCCGGCACGGGCATGCCCTGGGTGATCTTTTCCTTCAGCAAGTCGGGTTGCACGTGACAGTCCTTGCACAGGTTGAAGTCCTGGCGGATGGGCACCATGTCGACGATGCTGTGGGTGATCATCGGCGGGGCGGTGTGGTAGGAACGCTGCGCGCGCTTGTTGGTACCGACGTCGCCGCCGCGATAGTTGACGACGATGGGATCCGGATCCTCGTACACGCTGCTCTTGGACAAGCCGATGGCGTCATCGGGAATCGCCGCGCCCTGGGTCGCGTAAGCGGACAGGGCGCAGGCCATCAGGGCGCTCAGCAGAAAGGTCTTCCTCATGGTAATGCTCATTTCGTCCTCCTTTGAACGGCAATGGCGTCCGCCTGCACGTTGTGGCCGCGGATCAGGGGTTTGAAATCGAACTTCAGGCTACCTTCGGGACAGATGGGCGTGCAGCGACCACAGTTGCTGCACTCGCCGGAAAACACATACCCGCGTTCTTCCAGTTTCTTCAGATTGAGGACCTGCGGTTCCGGGCAAATCTTGGCGCACTCGCCGCAGTGGGTGCAGGTGTTCTTGTCGAAACGCACCCGGATCAGCGCGGTCTTGCCGACCAGGCCATAGAACGCGCCCAGGGGGCAGAGATGGCCGCACCAGCCATGCTTGAGAATGAGCAGGTCGAACAGGAAGATGGCGAGCAGGGCAGTGAAGCCCATGCCCAGGCCGAAGACGATCTCGCGATGCATCATGCCGATCGGGCTGACCCATTCGAACGCGGCCAGGCCGCTGATCACGGTAATGACCAGGGTGGCGGCCAGAATGAAATAACGCAGGGCGCGCGGCAGATGAAAAATGGCCAGGATGCCGAGTTTGTTGCGCAGCCAGCCGGCGGCGTCGGTGACCATGTTGACCGGACAGACCCAGGAGCAGAACACCCGGCCGCCGACCAGCAGATAGAAGCCCAGGACCACGGCGACGCCGATCAGGCTCTCCTGCGCCAGCACGTGGCCGGTGAGGAAGATCTGCAGGGCGGCGAAGGGGTCGGTCAGCGGGATCAGACCGATGAAGGTGGAGGCGGACAGGTTGCCGGACAGCAGCCCCACATCCTTGGAGAACTCCCAGCCCCAGTGCAGGGTGCCGAAGAACAGCAGCAGAATGCCGACCTGGCTGATGCGCCGCAGGATGATGTAGCGCCAGACCCAGAGTCCGGTCGGCACGGGATGCTCCGCAGCGGCGGACGGAGCGCGCACGGTCGTGTCGCTCATAGTCCACCCTCATTGAGGTAATCGACGCCGGGCGCGGTCTTCGGCACGGCGGCTTCGGACCCGTCCGCTGGCGCCACCTCGGGCGACTTGAAGTCCTGCGTGACTTCGGTGTCGAAAGTCCAGCCCAGGCGGTAGTGCTCGCCGATTTTGCCCTGCACCAGCTTGTGCGGCAGGACGCGGATCGCGGCGATGGTGGTGGGGCAGGCCTTCTCGCAGATGCCGCAGCCGGTGCAGGAGTCCGAATGCACCAGCGGCACGAACATGGCGTGCTTGGAAATCTGCCGGGGGTGGGTTTCCAGAGTGATGGCCTTGCCTTTGACGGGACATTCCCGATGGCAGATCTCGCAGCGCAGGCCCTTCCAGGACAGGCAGTTCTCGATGTCGATGACCGCCAGGCCCATGCGCGCGTCCTCGATCTTCTTGAGGCTGGGGGAGAGCGCGCCGGTGGGGCAGGCCTTCATGCAGGGGATGTCCGGGCACATGATGCAGGGACCCGTGCGCGGCTCGAAGTAGGGCATGCCGATGGGCAGATTGCCGCCGGCCGGCTGCAGCTTGAGGATGAGCGGCGGGCAATCGACCACGCACTGACCGCACTTGATGCAGGCGGCGTTGAAATCGTCCTCGTCGAGGGCGCCGGGCGGACGCAGCGCATACGGAGCGGCGCGCGCCTCGTTGCGCAAGATGTAATCCCAGAGCAGGCCGCCGGTGCCCGCGAGAGCGGCACCCTGCGCCAGCTTCACCAGGAAGTCGCGGCGTCTGGAGTCAAGACCGGGTTGGCTGGAATCGGACATGTTTAACCTGTGTATTCAGGGCCCTCGGGGCCGGGGTGAGGAAGCAGCAGGCGTTCCCTCACCCCGACCCTCTCCCGGAGGAGAGGGAGGAAGGATCTACGTCAGGCCTTGTAGATCTTCACCGAGCACTTCTTGTAGTCGGTTTCCTTCGACTGCGGGCAGGTGGTGTCGAGGGTCACCCGGTTGATCAGCACGCCCTCGTCGAACCAGGGCACGTAGATCATGCCGCGCGGCATGCGGTTGCGGCCGCCGGTCTCCAGGCGCACCTTGACCTTGCCGCGACGCGACTCCACCCAGACCAGGTCGTTGCGCTTGAGGCCCTTGGCTTCCGCGTCCTTGGGATGGATCCAGCACACGGCGTTGGGCACAGCGCGGTGCAGTTCGGGCACGCGCCGGGTCATGGTGCCGGAGTGCCAGTGTTCCAGCACGCGACCGGTGCACAACCAGAGGTCGTAGTTGGCGTCGGGCTTTTCCACCGGCGAGGCATAGGGACGGAAATAAATCTTGGCCTTGCCGGAGATGTCCACCGTCTTGGCGGGATCGCCCGGCTTGTCGAGATCACCCATGACCATCTTGACGCCATCGTTGCCGTAGAAGTCGAAGCCGGAACCGGGTTTGCAGTACGGGTCGTACTTCTCGTTGTTGCGCCACTGGGTTTCCACCCACTTGCCGTCCTTCAGGTGCACCGGCCACTTCAGGCCGCGCAGCTTGTCGTCGTGATAGACGTCGAAGGGGGCGAGATCGTGCGCCTTGCCGGTGCCGAACTGGCGGTATTCCTCGAACAGGGCCTTCTCGGGGAACCAGCCGTCCTTCAAGAGCGAAGCGGTGATGTTGGGACGACCCTTGGCGACGGGGTCGGGCCACTTCACCTTCTTGTTGTCCGGGGTGGCGTAGAGCACCTCGTAGAGGGTCTGCTCGGGGTTGTAGCCCATCTTCACCGCCTCATCCAGCACGGAAGGCAGCTTGCCATCCTCGAAACCGGCGGCCTTGAGGCCGGGGATCTTCTGCTCGCCCCAGACATCCTTGAGTTTGAAACGCTTGGACAGCTCCATCATCATCCAGATGTCGGGCCGCGCCTGGCCGGGCGGCATGACCTGCTGGCGCCAGACCTGGGTGCGGCGCTCGGCGTTGCCATAGGCGCCCCACTTCTCGTTGATCATGGCGGCAGGCAGGATCAGGTCGGCCACCTTGGCGGAAACGCCGGGATAGACCTCGGACACGACGATGAAGTTGTTCATCTCGCGCGCGCCCTTGATCCAGTGATTGACGTTGGCGGTGTTCTGCCAGGGGTTGTTGACGTGGGTCCAGGAGAACAACATCTGGCCGTCTTCCAGGTCGCGCATCTGCTTGACGAAGTGGGAGCCGATGGCCGGGTTGAGCGTCTTCGCCGGCAGCTTCCAAATCTTCTCGCTGAATTCCCGGTGCTTGGGATTCATCACCACCATGTCGGCCGGCAGGCGGTGGGCGAAGGTGCCCACTTCACGCGCGGTGCCGCAGGCGGAGGGCTGGCCGGTCAGCGAAAAGGCGCCGTCGCCGGGCTTGGACTGGCGGCCCATGAGCAGGTGGTTCATGTAGCACTGCTCGTTGACCCAGGTGCCGCGCTGGTGCTGGTTGAAGCCCATGGTCCAGTAGGACACGATCTTGCGGTTCTTGTCGCAGTACAGGTCGGCCAGTTGCTTGAGCTTGGCCTTAAAGGCATCCATGGATTCGTCCGGATCGCCCTTGGCGATTTCGGCAACGAAGTCCAGGGTGTACGGCTCCAGGGCGGTCTTGAAATCCTCGAAGCTGATGGCCCAGTCGCGCATGGGCAGCAGGCCGGCGGTGTTCTTCTGCTCCACCGCCTCGCCCTCCTTCCGGCGCTGGGCGATGGCTTCCCACTTATCCAGAACGCGCACCTTCTCGTTCTTGACGATCTCCATCTCGGCGGCGCTGTGGAATTTCTCGGCATTGACGGGACGGAAGCCATAGCCGATGTCGTAGGGGCCGGTGGCGAACTGGGTGTGCTTCTTGACGAAGTCCCAGTCGATGACGTCGCGCTTGACGATCTCGCGGGCGATGTAGTTCTGAATGGCCAGGTCGCCGCTGGGCGCGAAGATGATTTCCAGGTCGGCAATGTCGGACGACATGTTGCCGTACACCGACAGGTTCACCACCTTCATCGGCTTGTGGGTCAGGCGACGGTCGGTGATGCGGGACCACAGGATGGGGTGCATCTCGGCCATGTTGGCGCCCCACAGGATGGCGGTATCGGTGTGCTCGATATCGTCATAGTTGCCCTGCGGTTCGTCGATGCCGAAGGTCTGCATGAAGGCCACCACGGCGGAAGCCATGCAGTGGCGGGCGTTGGGGTCGATGTGGTTGGAGCGGAAGCCGGCCTTCCAGAGTTTGACGGCGGCATAGCCCTCATGGATGGTGTACTGGCCGGAAGCGAAGACACCGATGCCGGTGGGGCCCTTTTCCTTCAGCGCCCAGCGGATCTTCTCTTCCATGATGTCGATGGCCTTTTCCCAGGAGATGGGCGTGAACTTGCCCTTCTTGTCGAACTTGCCGTCGGTCATGCGCAGCAGGGGCTGGGTCAGGCGGTCGGCACCGTACAGAATCTTGCCGTTGAAGTAGCCCTTGACGCAGTTCAGGCCCCGGTTCACCGGGGCATCCGGGTCGCCCTTGGTGGCGAC
>Ga0194120_10009732_pt1 | contig 12086 bp, 11 predicted proteins | sample TA2MahCa65mmetaG_FD_148642 | JGI IMG/M metagenome (GOLD analysis project Ga0194120, IMG submission 148642) | Freshwater microbial communities from Lake Tanganyika, Tanzania - TA2015019 Mahale Deep Cast 65m | ecosystem: Environmental > Aquatic > Freshwater > Lake | place: Tanzania: Lake... | reverse complement strand
CTATCAGGCCGGATGCCGCCTGGCCATGGCGCGAAAGGGCCTGCGAGGGCCCGGCGCCCCACCTGCAATCGGCCCCTAGAGCGACTTTGAGGCACATGTGATCAATCCTGAGGCCTCCGTGCCGGCCGCGATGCCGGAGCGAAGTCATCAGAGCCGCGCTATGAGGGCTACTGCAGCGGCGCGCGCTCGACGCTGCCCAGGGGACTGCCATTGGTGCCCCCGACCAGGAGCAAGGAGTCGCCCAGGGGTGCGGCCGTAAGGGCGTTGCGGGCGACCGCGAGGTTCCGCCCGGGAACCGTCGCGAATGCGCCCAGCGTCCCGTCCGCGTTGATGCGCGCCCGCTCGACCGAGTCGAAGTAGACGATGGGAGTGTCGTTGCTGCGGCCACCGAAGACGTACAGGTAGTCGCCGATCACGGCGCTCGCGTGCTGGAGCCGGGGCGTCACCAGGCTCACGCCCGCGCCGGCGAATGCGCCCAGCGTGCCGTCCGCGTTGATCGCCGCGCGCTCGACGCTGCCCTCGGCCAGGCCGCTGGAGTTCTGGCCGCCGACCGCGTAGAGGTAGTTGCCGATGACGGCCAGCGTATGGTTGTTGCGGGCCGTGCCGAGGTTTTTACCGGCGTCGCCGAACAGCGTGAGGCTGCCGTCCGATCCGATGGTGGACCGCACGACGCTGTCGAGGTAGGACCCGCCGAAACCGCCGACCACGTACAGGTAGTCCCCGATCACGGCGGCGGGGTGGTAGCCGCGGCCGGCCGGCAGCAGGTTTCCGAGGTCCACGAACGAGCCCAGCGAGCCGTCGGCGTTGATCGGCGCGTAGATCACGCTCCGCTCCGGCGCGCAGCAGTTGTAGCCGCCGATGACGTAGAGGCGGTTGCGGGCGATGGAGGTCGCGAAGTTGCGGCGGGCCGACGGCAGGCTGACGGCGGTGGTCGCGAATGCGCCGACGGAGCCGTCGGAGCCGATCACCGACCGCTCGATGCTGGTCAGCTCTCCGCCGGCGTAGCCGCCCAGGACGTACGCCGAGTCGCCGATCACTGCCGCACGGTGGTCGGTCCGCGGCACGACGAGCGCGGCCGAACCCGTGGCGAAGGCGCCAAGGTTGCCGAAGGCGTTGACGCCGATTCGCTCGACGGAACCCAGGACTCCGGGGAGGGCATCGCCGCCGAAGGCGTAAATGTAGTTGCCGATCTGCGCGGAGCCGAATGCGTGCCGAGCCTTCGAGAGGACGGTGCCAGCAACAGTCTGGAAGTCGCCCAGGCTACCGTCAGAGCCGATGGTGGCCCGCTCGACGGCATTCTGAGCCACTCCGCTGGCCGCGCCGCCGAAAGCGTAGAGCGATGCGCCCACCCTCTCGATGCGGACCCCTTGCCGCGCGGTCCGGAGTGTCACTCCAGACACGACCTGGAACTGGCCCAGGTTGCCGGCCGAATCGATGGTGGCGCGCTCGACCGAGTTCAGGTACGACCCGGGCGTGTCGCCTCCGATGACGTAGAGGTAGGAGCCAATGACCGCCGTGGCAAAATCCTCGCGAGAAATTCCGAGCACGGCCTCGGGCACCGCATTGAACGTTCCCAGATTGCCGGAAGCGTCTATTCGCGCTCGCTCGACGCTTGTCAGGTAGCCCCCCTCGTTGGCACCCCCGAAGACGTACAAGTAGCTGCCGAGCGTGGCCGAACCGTGGTATCGCCGGCCGGTTAGCAGCGTGACCCCCGGGACGATCTGGAACGAGCCGAGATTCCCGTTCGCTTCGATGGAAGCGCGCTCGACCGTGGATCTGGCCGGGGTTCCGCCCCCTATGACATACAGGTAGCCTCCGACCACCGCGCATGTGTGGCCCAACCTGATCGACGCGAGACTTGAAGCGTTTTCGAACGGGCCGAGATTCCCGGCGGCGTCGAACCGGGCGCGCTCGATGCTCGCCAACCCGGGCCCCCCGTTGTATCCCCCCAGCACGTAAAGGTATGGCCCGACGCGTACGCTCGCGAACAGGTCCCTCGCGGTCACGAGACTCGGTGTCTGCCGGCCGCCGCCGGCTTGGTCGTAAGGGCTCTGGAACAGGGAGCCCAGTCCGAGCGAGAAGGGTGGCGCCCGGAAGGACAGCGCTCCGTAAGTACTACCCCCGGTCGTGACGGTGAGATCGCCCGCGGTCGCCCCGGCGGGCACCACCGCGCGGGCGCGGCCGGGGCCCAGCACGGTGGCCGCGGCCGTCACGCCGCCCGGAAAGTTGACCGTCACGCTCCGGCCGAAGCCGCCGTCGAGCCAGATGGTGTCGCCGGCCGAGGCGATCGGCGTCTGGAGCGCCCAGAGCGCCGGGGTGGGGACCGTGAAGGGTGCCGAGGTGGTCGCCGACCCGTCGACCGAGACCGAGACGACGCCGCTCACCGCGCCGGCCGGCACGACGACCGTCAGGGCATTCGCGGAGAGGCCGGTGACGGCGGCCGAGGCGGACCCGGCGGCGGTCGAGAACCGCACCGCCGGCGTGGCCGCCCAGGAGAGCCCCAGGTTGGTCCCGTCGATCGTGACACTGTCCCCGGGGAGGCCCCAGGCGCCCTGGAAGCCGGAGATCGCCGGCAGGTACGCCGGCGCGAGCGTGAGGGCGAGCGCCGATCTTACGCCGGCCACGATGGCCAGCGCCGCCGACGCCGTGGCGACGACGGTCGTGCCGGCGCGGGCACCCGCATTCAGCCGGTACGACCCGGCATCCAGTTCGATGGCCGCGGTGGCGGTGGCGGCGCCGCCGGTGCGCGACACCGACGTCGAGGCGACGAAGGCCGCCGCCGGGGTCGTCACGTCGAAATCCACCCGGTCCGCCGAATCCGGGATCTTCTGGGCCACGCGGGCGGGCCACCTGATGGTCAGTTCGACCGCGCCCTTTCCAGCCGGCAGCGAAGCCGGCGCCTGGGTCGTGGCCGGCTCGAACCCGGCGATCAGGCCAGCCCGGTCGACCGGTGGATCCCCCCGGCCGGCCACCCGCGTGGCGACTCCGGAGAGGGCGCAGCCCGAGACGACCGCCACGATCGCGGCGGATATCCCCCCGAGCAAGCGCCTGTCCGCCAAGTTCGGGCACCTCGTCCAGAGCCGCTGCCTCGTATCCCATACCGCCGTGCCGGGGTCCCAAACATGTGACTTCCGTCACATTTGGAACATAGGTTCGGCGTATGATGGTCGAATGACGACCGCCCGGAGTCCGGTGGCCGGCCTGCCCGAGAAGCCGGGCGTCTACGCTTTCCGCGACGCAAATGGCCGCCTGCTCTACGTGGGCAAGGCGGTCAACCTCAAGCGCCGGGTCCGGTCCTACTTCGGCCCGGGCGGCGGCCACAGCGACATGACGCGCCGCCTCAAGGACGTCGCGGCCTACATCGAGCATTGGGAGGTCGGCTCCGAACTCGAAGCGCTCCTGGCCGAGGCGCGGGCCATCCAGGCCGGTTCGCCGCTCTTCAACATCATGGGCATGCGGCCGGGCGGGCCGGCGTTTGTGCGGGTCACGAACGAAGCGGTCCCGCGGGTCCTGTTCACGCGCAAGCTCACGCCGGACGGATCCAGGCACTATGGCCCCTTCCGGCCGGCGCGGGCCCTCCGGTCGGCTCTCGACGCCCTGCAGCCGGTGCTCAAATGGCGGCTCTGCAAGGATACGAGCGGCGAGCGCTGCCTGTACCACCAGACCGGCAGGTGCCTGGCCCCCTGCGTCGCCGGGGCGGGCACCGTGTCCGAGACCTACCGGGAGATGCTCGACACGCTGGACCGGCTCTTCACGGGTCGCGATGCCGAGGTCCGGCAAGAACTCGAACGCCGCATGCGCGCCGAGGCGGAGGCGCTTCGCTTCGAGCGCGCCGCCGCGTTGCGGGACAGCCTCGCAGCGATCTCGCGCCTGGTCGCCCGCGCCGAAGCCCTCACCCAGGACGGGGTCCTCGTGGAGCCGTGGCCGGGCGGCGAGGCCGGCGCCCGCCTTCTGGCGATCCGCTCCGGCCGCCTGGTGCTCGCCCGCGATGTGCGCGGGGGCGCGAGCGGCACGGCGAGCGACGTCTGGTCGTTCCTGGAGGAAGTCTGGCGTGCCCGCGGGCCCGGACCGGCCCGCACCGCGGACGAACTGCGCGAGGTCGATTCGATCTGCCGGTACCTGTTGCGCCGCGACGATCGCTGGGTGCGGGTCTCGCGGCGCCGCCTGGACGCCGCGCAGCGCGAACTGTGCCGCCGCCTCGGAGCCGAAGCGCCGCCGCGGGTGGCCGCGCCCACCCCGACGGTCGTGGCTCGGCGCGCAGCGCCCCAGGCCCGCCCCCCGGCACAGGCGGCGCCGCGCGCGTCCGGTGAGCCCGCGACCCCTCCGCCGGCACCGCTTCGGTCGCCGCCCAGCCATTCAGCCAGGCCGTTCGTGGCGATCGACTTCGAGACGGCCGACGGCGGGTCCGACAGCGCCTGCGCCGTCGCCCTTGTCCGGGTCGAGGCCGACGGCTCGCGCGCTACCGTGTCTCGGCTCATTCGCCCTCCGCGGCGGCGCATCCGGTTCACGTACATTCATGGCATCCGGTGGGAGGATGTGGCCGACTGCCCGAGCTTCGGTGCCGTGTGGTCGGAGCTGGCTCCCCTGCTGGATGGTGCGGCCTTCCTGGCCGCCCACAACGCGTCTTTCGACCGTGGTGTGCTGCTCGCCTGTTGCCAGGCGGCCCGCCTGCCGCCCCCGGACCTGCCGTTCGTCTGCACCGTATCGCTCGCTCGCCGGGCGTGGGCCATCCGGCCCACGAAGCTGAACAACGTCTGCGATCGTCTGGGCATTCCGCTGTCGCACCACGACCCGGTCTCCGACGCCGAGGCCTGTGCCGAGATCGTGGTGCGCGCCGCAGCGCAACTTGCTGGGGTCGGCCATGATGGCTGAGATGCTCGCCGACCTGCCGCCCGCAGCGGTCGAAATCGTCGCCGCACCCTCGCCGCCCGCCGGCGCCCAGCCCCGGGAGTGGCTCCCCGAACGCGTCGCCCCTCGGAAGGATCCCGCCACCGCCCTCGCCTTGAGCGCCCTCTCTCCACTCGCGCTCGTCGCGGGGACCGCTGCCCTCTCGTCGGTCCTCCGCCCCCCGCTCAGTGCCGATCCCTACACGCCCCTGGCCGCCCTGGCCGCGCCCCTCCTCTTGGGCACGGGTTACCTGTACGCGGGGGATCCCTATCGGGGGGCCCTGGTGGGAGCCGGGGCCTACGTCTCCGCCATGGGAGGCTTCGGCGCCGGATTCGTCCTGGGCACCCTGACCGGCGGCCAGTTCAACAACCTGGTCTATGGCACTCTCGGGGGCATCGTGGCCGGGGTCGTCTACGCGGGTTGGGCGCTCTACGACGTCTACGACGCCGCGAGTTCGAGGTAGCCTGCGGCCGATAGCCTCGTGCTCAGCCGGGCCGGGACCGAGGCGTCACATCCAAGGTGCTATTGACCAGACTAAGCCATTAGTTTAAAATCATGGCATGCGAGTTGTGACCGTGCACGAGGCCAAGACCAACCTGTCACGACTCCTCGCCTTCGTTCAGGCAGGGGAGACGATCGTGATCGCGAAAAACGGCCGGCCGGTTGCCCGGCTGGTAGCCTGCGAGCCTGCGGGGGAGCCCAGGCCCATCGGGCTGATGCCCGGTGCGTTCGGGATCCGGGACGATTTCAACGATCCCCTGCCCGAGGCGGAGCTACAGGCATTCGAAGGGTGAGGGCTCTCCTCGACACCTGCACCTTCATCTGGCTGGTCGAGGGCTCGCCGGCGCTGTCCCGAGCGGCGGTGGCCGCGATCCGGGATCCCGCCAACTCGGTGCTGCTGAGCCCGATCTCGAGCTGGGAGATCGCGATCAAGGCGCGTCTGGGCCGACTCTCACCCGCCGGCCCCGTGCCGCGGCTGGTCTCGGAAGGGATGAGCCGGCACGGCATAGAGGCCCTGCCGGTGACACACGCTCACGCGTTCGCGGTCGAGGATCTACCCCTCCGCCACCGCGACCCGTTCGATCGTCTGCTCGTCGCGCAGTGCGTCGTGGAGGGTCTCGCGCTGATCTCACCCGACGAGGCGTTTTCAGGCTATCCGGTCGAGACCCTCTGGTAGCCGGGCGACCGGCGGCCGCCTACCGGGTCGGGACCGGCGCCCCGGCCAGGATGGCGCCGACCTTGGCGGCGGCCTGCGGCGCCGGCACCTTGGTCTTGAGCAGGGCGGCGACCTTCACCGCGAGGCCCTCGTTGGCCTTGATCTCGCCAAGCGGCGGCAGGCCGAGGCTCACGCGGGCGTTGCGCATGGCCAGGCCGCCGGCCGTGGCCTGCTCGCCGATCAGGATGACGTGGCCCCGTTCGGCGGCATCGAGCGTCAGGATGTAGCGGCCGCGCAACTTGCCCTGCTCGTAGAGCTTGAAGTACTCTCCGAAGCCGTTGACCGGAATGACCCGGTCCCGCGAGATCCCGATCTCCTTGAGCACGGCGTCGGTGACCGTCGTGTTGCCCGAGAAGAGCTGCATGTGGGCGTGGCTGTCCACGTCCTCGAGGATCCAGGGCGGCGCGCCCGCCCCGCCGTTGGCGAAGATCGACACGGGCTTGCCGTAGGCCTCTTCCATGGACTTCTTGGTCTTGCGAATCGTGTCCACCAGTTCCTGCTTGTACCGGTCGGGCAGGCCGGACGGCGTGGAACGGTGGTGCTTGGCGAAGACCATCAAGTGGCCGCCGGTCTCGCCCTCCAGGGCGAACAACTGCCGGATGTTGGGCGCGGCGACGAAATTCTCGGACTCGAAGACGATGGTCCCCTTGGGCTTGAGGAGGTCTTGGGCGTGGCAGAACGGGCATGGCGCCCGGCTCAGCCAGTGGGCCGGGAGCGCTTCTTGAAGGCCCTTGAGATCCGGGTAGCCGCGCTTCTCGGCGTTGGCGACCAGATCCACGATGAACCCGCCGCGGTGGCCGCGGTGGTCGCGCGCGATCTGGCGCGTGACGTCGCGGCCCCAGAAGTTGTCGAGCTTGGAGAGTTGCGCGACCAGGGCGGGCGCTTCGGTGAGGCGGAAGTGCCCGGCGTAGTCGGCCATTTCGGCGGCGATGCGCTTGTCGAGGACGCTCGCCGAATTGGTGAGGGCGGTGGCGGCCACCTTGCCGGCCTCGGCCCTGGCGACGACCTTTCGGGTCTCGCCAACCAGCAGCTTCTCCAGCTTGCCGATCACCGGCCTGCTATCCTCCTCACCTTGTGGGCCCCGAAGGACCCCCTGTGCCTATCGCCGACTTTCCTCCCACTCGTTCGTGATTTAGCCCGAAGTTAACCATTGCCTCGGACCAAGCTCTGGCTCGTCGCGACCGCCCTGGCGGCCGTCTACTTCGCGTGGGGATCGACCTACCTGGGCATTCGCTATGCGATCGTGGAGATGCCGGTCTTCGCCATGTGCGCGCTGCGCTTCCTGATCGCGGGCGCCTTGCTGATCGGCCTGGGAAAGCTGCGCGGCGAACCGTGGCCCGGAGCGATCGAGTGGAAAGGGGCGGCGATCGCCGGCATCCTCATGCTGGGGCTGGCCAACGGCGCGGTCACCCTTGCCGAGCGGACGGTGCCCTCCGGCGTGGCGGCCTTGATCGCCGCGACCACGCCGCTCCTCCTCTTCATGATCGAGCGGTTCCGCGCCGACGGGGAGCGAGCGGGCAAGGGCGGAACCGCCGGCTTGCTGGTCGGTTTCGCGGGAGTCGCCGTGTTGCTGTGGCCCGCGCTGGCGGGTTCCACGCGGTTCGGCCTCGGATCGGATCTCGCCATTCTCATGGTCGCGCCCGTCTGCTGGGCGGCCGGCACGGCCTTCGGGAGGCGCCACGCCCTGCCGGCCGGCCTCCTGGTCAGCGCCGGCGGCCAGACCCTGATCGCCGGCGCGTTTCACCTGGCGATCGCTCTCGCCCTGGGCGAGGTGCCCCGGGCGTGGCACCCCTACACGGCGGCGACCTGGGGCGCGGTGGGCTACCTGATCGTGGTCGGGTCGCTGGTGGGCTACACGGCGTTTGCCTACCTCGTGCGCGAGGTGCCGCCGTCGCTGGCGGCCAGCAACGCGTACGTCAATCCGGTGGTGGCGGTGATCCTCGGCGCGGTCGTCGCCCATGAGCCCGTCACGTCGTCGATCCTCCTGGGCTCGGTCATGGTGGTCGGCGCGGTGGTGTTGCTCGCCTGGCCCAACCTGCGGGCCGCGTCGGCCGCGTCTCGCTCTGGTATCCTGGCCGATCGGCGCTGAGCGCCCGCCCAAGTGCGAGGAGGACCCATGCACGGCAATCCGTTCGACGCCTACCGCGAGGCTCAAGCCGCGACGCTGCGCGGGAGCAAGCAAGTGGTGCAACTCTACGATCGCGCCATCCGGCAGGCCGAACTCGCCCGCGAGAAACTCCTCGCTCCCTCGGCCGATCCGGCCGCCGCCCGGAAGCAGTCCGCGGAAGTCGCGCAGCACCTCGCGAGGGCGCGCAAGGTCGTGACGGGCTTGCAGCGCGCCCTGCGGGTGGACGGCACCTGGGAGGGAGCCGAGGAACTCTACCTGCTCTATCAGCTAGTGCTCTACCGCGTCGCCGATCCCGGCAAGGGCGTCGCCGAACTCGACGAGGCGCTGGGCGTCCTCACGCGCTTGCGGGAAGCCTGGCGCGAGGCGAGCAAGAACACCGGCGACTCGCCGCCCCAGGCGCAGGGAAGATCCGAATTCGCTTGATAACCGCGCGCAAAGGGCTCGAATTGTAAGAACTTGCGCGCGTGATCGAGCATGCGGCCGAAAATGGCCGCAAACTAACACGCGTCCTGCCACGCGAATCGGAAAATTCGCGCGTCAAGACGGGACCTTCGCGACAATCCGGAACAGATTGCCGCTAGGATTAGATTTTCCTGAATTAACGAGCAAAAATGCGTCCGGGGTATTGACATAAGATTGCAGATTTCTTACGATAACCGGCAGGAAAGGCATATGCCCTTGACTCCACTAACCGCCGAGCGTAGTATCGGTGGGCATGGACGAGTACTCGTTGACGCTTATCGAGCTTGAGGAGCGCTTCTCTACCGAGGAGGCCTGCCGAGAGTACCTGTTCAGGCTGCGCTGGCCCGAAGGGTTCGTCTGCCCACGCTGCGCTGGACCGAAGGCGTGGCCGTCGCAGCGCGGGCTCTGGCTCTGTGCTGACTGCTCCTACCAGGCCTCGGTTACTGCCGGCACGATCTTCCAGGACACCCGCACCCCCCTGACTCTCTGGTTCCGCGCCATCTGGTGGGTCACCTGCCAGAAGTACGGCGCCAATGCGCTGGGCATCCAGCGCATTCTCGGCCTGGGCAGCTATCGCACGGCTTGGACGTGGCTCCACAAGCTGCGCCGAGCCATGATCCGTCCAGGCAGGGACCGTCTCAACGGTGAGGTCGAGGTTGACGAGACCTTCGTCGGCGGCAGGGAGGAGGGCGTTGCCGGTCGAGAGACCGAGACAAAGACCCTCGTGGCGATAGCGGTCGAGATGCGAGAGCGTGGCCTTGGCCGCGTGCGGATGCGCAGCATTCCGGACGGGTCTGCGAACTCGCTGGCAGCCTTCATCGAGGAGACCATCGAGCCGGGCTCGACCATCCGGACGGACGGCTGGAAGGGTTACGGTGGCATGGACGGCTACACCCACGAGCCGCGCCCCATCAAGGGCAGCGGGCTCAAAGCGCACGAGATGATGCCCGGTGTCCACCGCGTTGCCGCTCTGCTCAAGAGGTGGCTGCTCGGCACCTACCAGGGAGCCGTCAGCAGCGCCCACCTTGACTACTACCTCGACGAGTTCACCTTCCGGTTCAACCGCAGGGCGTCGCGGCACCGCGGGAAGCTGTTCCATCGCCTCCTTGAGCAGGCGGTCGCGGTCGAGCCGGTGACCTACGAGGCCATGGTCAAGGGGATACGCGGGAAGCCGCGGGCGAAACGCCGCAAGCGTCGCAGTCATGCCCGCTTAGCAGCTACTTGAGTGAAGGGCATATGCCTTCGGCAGGAATCCAAGGATGGATTCACGGGTGGGCGAAACTTCAAGGAGGAAGACTGAATGGCAGCCGTTTCGATGGCTGGCGGGTACTCCGCCAATTTCGGCGTCCCATACGCGGCGGGCAGCAAGATCCCGCGACTGGACGCCTCCGCTACCGCCGACATCTCGGCGGCCCTGGCCCAGAACAACGCGAACGCCATGACCGGCGTGATGAACCAGATCATGCCCTCGCCGCCGGCGATCGCGAGCCCGCTTGCGCCGAAGCTGGCCGAGTTCGTCAACGTGACCCGCGCTCGCGCCGAGATGCGCGGGATGGGCGTCGGCTTCGACCACGAGGCCACGTCGGGCTCGGTGCGCTTCCAGTCCGCCACGTCCAGCGAGACCATCACCACCCCCGGCACGACGACCACCGTGACCGAGGAGGTGGCGGTCGGCGACGCCCTGCTGGCGCAGGGCGGCAAGCTCAGGCAGACGCTGGATCGGATGGAGTCCGGCGACAGCCTTTCCTTCGAGATGCGGAACGGCGGGCAGTCGGCGCAGATCACGCTCGACTACGACACGCTGGCGGCCTCCCAGAACAACCAGGCCGACATCTTCTCGGCGGCGCTCGACTCCATTTCGCAGCAACTCCAGGCACAGGGAATGGACGTCACGGTGAGCCAGCGCGGGGGCGGCAACGCGGTCGCCTTCGAAGCGGAGGCGGAAAGCGGCATCTCGGTCAAGGGCAGCCAGGATGCCCTGGCCAAGCTGGGCTTCGTCAACAGTCAGGGCATTTCCCAGCATGAGCAAGTCGTCACCCAGGAGCCGCCGGACCTCGTGGTGTCGGGCAACACCGAGTACGAGACCATCACGCGCGAGGTCACGACGCCGGGCGAGACCACGACGAAGTACTTCCTCGACGGCGGTTCGTTCTCGGTCAACGGCCTCTCCTTCAACCTGGAGAAGACCGAGTTGCAGGTCGCCGAGGACGCGACCGCGCAGGACATCCAGGACGCCGGCAACCAGGCGGCCCTCGCGCAGATCGCCGCCCAGTTCGAGGCCCAGGCCGCGACCAACGAAGCGGCCGGCTTCCAGGAACTCGAGGCCCCCTACCTCGACGGCGGCGAAATCGTCTTCGAGACCGCGGCGGTGGGTTCGAATGCCACCGTGAGCTTCAGCGGTTCCGGCGGCACGGCGACGGCCACCAACGGCACCGATCCCTCCATCGACGCGGGCACGATGGAGATCAACGGCGTCCAGGTCGCCATCGGGGCCGCGACGTTCGAGGTCACCAGCCCGGACCAGGACATGACCGAACTGCTGCGGCAAGCCGCCGGCCACATCCGCGACGCCATCAACGCGGCGTCCGGCCAGACCAACGTGGTCGCCGGCGTCAACGAGGACAACTCCCTGACGCTCGTGAGCAGCCTGACGGGTTCGCGCAGCATCATCAAGATCGGCGACGTCTCTAGCAACGCATTCGGCTTCACGGCCGACACCAAGGCCGCCTCGCTGTCGGCGGCGCTCCAGGATCTGCGGGACGCGGGCGTCATCCCGGGCGCGCAGGGCGGAGGAGGCCAGAGCCAGTCGCTCGACGACCTTCTCGGCTCGGTCGCCCAGAAGATCGGGAGCAACTCGCGGGCGGCGGAAAACGCCCAGTCCACGGCGCTGGATGCCAGCGCGGTCCTCAGCCTGGTCTAGTCTACCGTCACGACCCACCCGGAGAGCGAGCGGGGCTTCTTGCCTCGCTCGCTTTCGCTCTCCCTGTTTCGCTTTTGTTAATTGTCTGTTAAAGGCGGTAGCTGGCCTGGTCGAAGCGGGATATAAGGAGTAGTCGGAGAACAGGTTGTTTCCAAGTTAAGGGCACGAGGGAACCAGCATGTCGGAGCGGGTAACGGGAGCGAGGCCTGGGAAGGTCGGAGCCGCCCCGCAAGGCGCGCCGGCGCGCCCGGCCCAGGAGCCGCAGCTGCCGGACCAGGCCCTCGACACCGCGCGCATCCGCCGCCGCGCCCTCAGCCCGCAGGATCTGCTCGCCGAACTGGTCCGGCGCGCCAAGGAAGCCGAAGCGGCCGCCGGGGCCGCCGCGGGCGCCGCCGCGGGAGTCGCGGCAGGGGCCGAGCAGGCAGCCGCCGAGGCGGGCCAGAAGATCGCCGCGGATCCCAAGGCCATTTCGG
>Ga0194120_10009729_pt1 | contig 12090 bp, 10 predicted proteins | sample TA2MahCa65mmetaG_FD_148642 | JGI IMG/M metagenome (GOLD analysis project Ga0194120, IMG submission 148642) | Freshwater microbial communities from Lake Tanganyika, Tanzania - TA2015019 Mahale Deep Cast 65m | ecosystem: Environmental > Aquatic > Freshwater > Lake | place: Tanzania: Lake... | reverse complement strand
GCATCAGGTATCGACCCCAGACAATTCACCGCCATGACCCGACTCGATCACAACCGGGCAGTGTCGCAACTTGCGGCGCGCGTCGGCAAACCGGTTGCCGCGGTGAAGAAGATGACGATCTGGGGTAACCACTCGACGACGCAATACCCGGATCTTTCGCACTGTGAAGTCGATGGCAAGCCCGCGAAGTCGCTCGTGGCCGATGACAAGTGGATCGATGAAACCTTCATCCCCACGGTTGCCAAGCGCGGCGCGGCAGTTATCAAGGCGCGTGGTGCATCGTCTGCGGCATCGGCCGCGAATGCAGCAATCGACCACGTGCGCTCGTGGGTCCTCGGCACACCGAAGGGGGACTGGGTGAGCATGGCTGTGCCGAGCGATGGCTCATACGGCGTGCCCGAAGGTCTCGTCTCGTCATTCCCGTGCACCTGCAAAAAGGGCAAGTACGAAATCGTGCAAGGACTCTCGATTGACGACTACAGCCGCGCGAAGATCGATGCGTCGGTCGCGGAGTTGCAAGAAGAGCGTGATGCAGTGCGGGCGCTCGGCCTGATCTAAGTCAGCACGCCCGGTCTGATCTAAGAGAGTTCGCTCGGCCTCATTTAGTCGAATGTCGTGCGGGCCCGCACGCGCGTGAAAACACCATCAAGAGCCGCGAACAGTGGCTGAGCAGCGATCACTTTCTCGTGGTTGCCCGAGAATCGCACGTTGCCGTTGATGAAAGCCTCAGCGGCGTTCAAGCGGCCCATCACGATGTCGACGGCCGTCGCATAACTCTGGCTGAACGTGATGTCGCCGGGTACTTTGCCCTTGCCGAACGCCACGGTCCCGTCACGCGCCACGAGGTGATAGACGACTTCACCAAACGGTGTGTCGGTGACGACCTGTGTCACCGACACCGTATGCGACCTCACCGCACTCGCGAGTGCGGCGTCGGCTGCAACCTCCATCGCTACCGCAGCGATCCATTCGTCGCTGAGATAGCGCACGGCGAGGATTAGGCGGCCGACAGGCTCGTGGTTTTGCGGCTCGAGCGATAGATCGAGAACAACAAGATCGCCAGCGACACGCCGGCGATGGCGTAGCGCGCAGCGTCGTTGTCACGCAGGTTGATTACCGCGGGCAGAATCAGCAACGACACGAGGTTCATCACCTTGATCAGCGGGTTGAGTGCCGGACCAGCGGTGTCTTTGAACGGGTCGCCGACCGTGTCGCCGATGACCGCGGCCTTGTGCGCATTCGAACCTTTGCCGCCGTGGTGACCGTCTTCGATGTACTTCTTGGAGTTGTCCCACGCGCCGCCGGCGTTGCTCAGGTAGTTGGCCATGAGCTGACCGGTGAGGATGACCGCCGCCAAGAATGCACCGAGTGCGAAATAGTTGATGCCGAAACCGACGATTACCGGCGTCAGAACCGCAAGCAGTGCGGGTGTGGTGAGTTCGCGCAACGAAGCAGCCGTGCAGATGTCGATGACTGGGCCGTAGTCGGGCTTCTTCGTGCCGGCCATGATGCCGCCGTCCTTGAATTGCTTGCGCACTTCTTGTACGACGACGCCAGCCGTGCGACCGACAGCACGAATCGCGAGTGCGGAGAACATGAAGGCGATTGATCCACCGATGAGCAGACCGATGAACGTCTTCACGTCGGCGACGTTGATCTGCGTCTCGACTGCCTTGAAAATGGCATCGCCCTTCAGCAATTTACCCGTCTCGTCCGTGAGTTTGAGCTGACCGGCGATCGTCTCGATGTACGACGCAAAGAGCGCCACGGCGGCGATGACTGCCGAACCGATTGCAAAGCCCTTGGTGACGGCCTTGGTGGTGTTGCCCACCGCGTCGAGGCTCACCATGATCTTGCGTGGTTCACCTTCAAATTCGCCGGCCATTTCGGCGATGCCTGCCGCATTGTCGGCCACTGGGCCGAAGGTGTCTTCAGAGACGATCACGCCTGTGGTGGCGAGCATGCCCATGCCGCAGAGCGCCACGAGATACAGCGACAACATCACGTTTCCGCCGCCGAGCCACAGCGTTGCGCCGAGCGACACTGCGATGCAGATGATCGCGTATACCGACGACTCAAGACCCACTGCGGTGCCGGAGAGCACCACGGTTGCCGGGCCGGTTTCTGCCGACTCTGCGATTTCTTCGACGGGGCCGTACTCGGTACCGGTGAAGTACTCGGTGAGACGGCTCAGCACCTGCGCGAGGATGAGACCGATCAGCACCGCGCCGAACACGCGCCAGCCGATGCCAGAGATCGTTACCTCGGCACCTGCGTGACCGATGCTGCCTTTCGCCGGGTTCCCGACGTAGGTGACGGCGAGAGCGAGCGTGCCGATGACTGTGATAATGCTCGCAGTGAGGAAGCCGCGGTTGATCGGCTTCAGCGCGTTCATCTCGCCTTCTTTGGCGCGGACGGCAAACACGCCGGCAATCGACGCGATGACACCGATGGCACGCGCGGCGAGCGGGAACACGAGGCCGAGTGCCGGGTTGAGACCAATCGAGTTGAACGCAGCGACGCCGAGGATGATCGACGCGACGAGCGTGACCTCGTAGCTCTCGAACAAGTCGGCCGCCATGCCGGCGCAGTCACCGACGTTGTCACCAACGTTGTCGGCGATCACCGCTGGGTTGCGCGGGTCGTCTTCGGGAATTCCGGCTTCGACTTTGCCCACGAGGTCGGCACCAACGTCTGCAGCCTTGGTGAAGATGCCACCACCCACACGCAAGAAGAGTGCAATCAACGAACCACCGAAACCGAACCCGACGAGCATCGCCGACGAGGTGTTCTGGAAGAGGGCGATGATGATGGTGGCGCCGAGCAGACCGAGACCGACGGTGAACATGCCGGCGACGCCGCCGGTGCGGAAGGCGACGTCGAGGGCTTCGCGCATCGAGCCACGGCGCGCGGCGGCGGCGGTGCGGATGTTGCCGCGCGTCGCGAGCGTCATGCCGATGTAACCGGTGAGACCCGAGGCGACACAGCCGAGCAGGAACGCGATGGTGCGGAAGACGCCCGATGACACGAAGCCCAAGGCCTCTTCACCGGACGGCTTTTCAATGGCCACCGAGGTGACGAACACGATGATTGCCACTGGCACGAGAATCATGCCAATCGTGCGGAACTGGCGCTTCAGATAGGCGAGCGCCCCGACTTGAATCGCGCCGGCAATTTCCTTCATCTTGTCCGTGCCTTCATCTTGGGCAAGTACCGATTTTGCGAGGAAGAAACCAACGGCAATCGCCAGGAGCGATGCGGCCCCCGAGAGCGCGAGCACCAGCCACTCGCCACCCTTCAGGGTGAAGTCCTGCCAGCCGCCTTCAGATGCCAAGAGTGCAATCACGAGATGTAGATCCTTATCGAGAGTGGGGTCGCCCAAGGGCAAAACCCCGATTTATGGGTCCGAACGAGTGTAGAGAATCGGCGACCCCGCCCGTAAATCGTCATCAAGTGCCACGTTGTGGGCAATCGTCGGGTGAGACAGGCATCACGGCAAATGACTGGCTGAGAACTCGGTATCGGGGTGCTGCAGAACTAGCGTTCGGATTGAACTTTGCGGCATTTATGAGCACCACCACGACTCCTTCCCGTGCGCCGGTCAGCGGCACCGCCGTTGCCAGCCGACATCGCAAGCCGTTTTTGCTCGACTTGTACGGCACTGCCCTCGGCAAGAAGTACGCCATGGCGATGTCGGGTATCGCGCTCATGGGTTTCGTGCTCTTCCACATGATCGGCAACCTGAAGATGTACTTCGGCGCCGCCGATCTCAATGAGTACGCCGAGTTCTTGAAGAAGTTGTTGTACCCACTCGCCCCGAAAGAGTCGGTTTTGTGGATTCTTCGCCTCGGGTTGCTCGGCATGCTCGCCCTGCACCTGCATGCTGCCTGGTCGCTCACCGTGTTGAACCGTCAGGCGCGTCCGGTGAGATACCAGAGTGCCCGCGACTACCAGGAAGCCTCGCTCGCGAGTCGTTCAATGCGGTTGTCGGGCATTGTCGTGGTGTTGTTTCTTGCGTGGCACCTGCTCGACCTCACGTTCGGTGTGGTGAACACGATTGGCGCCGACGGCGAATTCGTGCGCGCAGAGGTGTACGCCAATGTGGTGCGCAGTTTTGAGCGCTGGCCCGTCGCGCTGTTTTATGTCGTCGCCAATTTGTTCCTCGGTCTGCACCTCTCGCACGGGGCGTGGAGCATCTTCCAATCGTTGGGCTGGAACAACCCGCGGTTCAACTCGTGGCGTCGGGCGTTCGCACGGGGCTTCGCCGCCATCGTCGTGATCGGCAACGTCTCGTTTCCCATCGCCGTAACCGTCGGAATCGTCAGCGTTTGAACGAGGTAAACACATGACCATGCTCGACAACCGCCCCGCCGCCACGAAGTTGAACTCCAAGGTGCCGAGCGGCGTGCTCGCCGACAAGTGGGACAACTTCAAGGCGAATGCGAAGCTGGTGAACCCCAACAACAAACGCAAGTTCAAGGTCATTGTGGTCGGCACCGGCCTCGCTGGCGCGTCGGCAGCGGCGACACTCGCCGAACTCGGCTATCAGGTCGATGCCTTCACCTTCCACGATTCACCGCGCCGCGCGCACTCGATTGCGGCACAAGGTGGCATCAATGCTGCGAAGAACTATCGGGGTGATGGCGACAGCGTGCACCGGTTGTTCACCGACACGATCAAGGGTGGCGACTTCCGCTCGCGTGAAGCCAACGTGTATCGCCTGGCGCAAGTGTCGGTGAACATCATCGACCAGATGGTCGCCCAGGGTGTGCCGTTCGCCCGTGAATACGGCGGACTGCTCGACAACCGCAGTTTCGGCGGCGCGCAGGTGAGTCGCACGTTCTATGCGCGCGGCCAAACGGGTCAGCAGTTGTTGCTCGGCGCCTACCAGCAACTGTCGCGCCAGATCGGTCTCGGTGGTGTGCGACTCTTCAATCGTTGCGAACTCGTCGACGTCGTCATCATCGATGGTCGCGCAGCCGGCATCGTGGTGCGCGACTTGCTGACGGGCGAGGTCACGAGCCATGCGGCGCACGCAGTAGTGCTGGCTACCGGTGGCTACGGCAACGTGTACTTCCTCTCCACCAATGCGATGAACTGCAACGTCACGGCGGCGTGGCGCGCGCACCGACGCGGTGCGTACTTCGCCAACCCGTGCTACACGCAGATCCACCCGACGTGCATTCCGCAAGCCGACGAGACGCAGTCGAAGCTCACGCTGATGAGCGAGTCGTTGCGCAATGACGGCCGTGTTTGGGTGCCGAAGAATGCCGATGAGCAGCGCCCGGCGCACCAGATTCCGGAAGAAGATCGCGACTACTACCTCGAGCGCCTGTATCCGTCGTACGGCAACCTGGCACCGCGTGACATTTCGTCGCGCGCAGCCAAGCGGCTCGTCGACAAAGGTCAGGGTGTCGGGCCGCTGAAGAACGGCGTGTTCCTCGACTTCTCCGCGGCAATCAATCGTCTCGGGCGCAACGTGGTGGAGGAGCGGTACGGCAACCTCTTTGAGATGTACGAGCGCATCGCCGGCGAGAACCCGTACGAGGTGCCGATGCGCATCTATCCGGCAACCCACTACACGATGGGTGGTTTGTGGGTCGACTACGAGTTGCAGACGACGATTCCTGGTTTGTATGCGGCGGGCGAGGCGAACTTCTCCGACCACGGCGCGAATCGCCTCGGGGCCAGTGCGTTAATGCAAGGTCTGGCTGATGGCTACTTCGTATTGCCGTACACGATCAGCAACGGTTTGGCTCCGCTCCTGAACAAGACGCTCCCCGGCACCGACCATCCGGAGTTCAAGCGAGTTGAAGCCGAGACCCGTGATCGCTATCGCGCCTACGTGAACGTGAAAGGTACTCGTTCACCGGATTGGTTCCATCGCGAACTTGGCAAGATGATCTGGGATTACTGCGGCATGGAGCGCGACCGCAACGGCTTGGAGAAGGCCATCAGTGAGATTCAGGCGTTGCACGACGAATTCAAAAAAGACCTGCGCGTGACGGGCTCGGCCGAGGGCGTCAACCAGACGCTGGAAAAGGCCGGTCGAGTCGACGACTTCTTCCAGTTGGGCATGCTCATGTGCAAGGACGCGCTCGCCCGCGAGGAGAGTTGCGGCGGCCACTTCCGCGTCGAATACCAGACGGAAGACGGCGAAGCCCAGCGCGACGATGCGAAGTTTTGCCACGTGTCGGCCTGGGAGTGGACGGGTGACGCGGCGAAGTCGCACATGCACGCAGAGGCGCTCGAGTTCGAGACCATCCAACTTGCGACGAGGAGCTACAAGTGACGCGCAAGTTGACCAATCTCACGCTGAAGGTGTGGCGCCAGAGTGGCCCGAACGATAAGGGTCGCTTCGAAACGCACGTCATCGAGTCGATCACCGACGAAGCGTCGTTCTTGGAAATGCTCGACGTGCTCAACGAGCGTCTCATCGCTAAAGGCGAAGAAGCGGTGGTCTTCGACCACGATTGTCGTGAGGGAATCTGCGGCACGTGTTCGCTGATGATCAACGGTCAGGCGCACGGCCCGCAACGCGCCACCACGACGTGCCAGTTGCACATGCGTTCGTTCAAGAGCAACGACACGATCGTCATCGAGCCGTGGCGGGCCGGTGCATTCCCGATCGTCAAGGACCTGATGGTCGATCGTTCGGCATTCGACCGCATCGTCGAATCAGGCGGCTTCATCACCGCACCGACGGGCGGTGCACCCGATGCCAACCTCATCCCCGTGCCGAAGCCGGTCGCCGATGCGGCGATGGACTCAGCAGCCTGCATCGGCTGTGGTGCGTGCGTGGCGGCCTGCCCGAACGGTGCGGCGAACCTGTTCGTCGGAGCGAAGATCGCGCACCTCAACCTGTTGCCGCAGGGCCAAGCCGAGCGTTACAAGCGGGCCGAGGCGATGGTCGACACGATGGACGAACACTTTGGCTCGTGCACGAATCATGGTGAGTGTTCGGCTGCCTGCCCGAAAGAGATCTCACTCGACGTCATCGCGCTGATGAACAAGGACTATCGCTCGGCGAAGTTCAAGAATCGCAAGGAGTTGTCGCGCAACTAACGCGATTGTCGCTCCGTCCACGACGAGTGCCGCTCAACTACGGTGAATCCTCGTGCTGAGTGACATCGCCGCGTGGGTGCAGGATGTCATCGAGCGCCTCGGTGCCGTCGGCGTGGCACTACTCGTCGTCTTGGAGAACGTGTTCCCACCGATTCCGTCGGAGATCGTGCTGCCCTTCGCCGGATTCGTCGCCCAACGCGGTGACGGCTCGGTCATCGTGATGATTATCGCCGCCACGATCGGCGCCGTCGTCGGCGCGCTGATTCTCTATGGCGTCGCAGCGATCATCGGCCCGGTGCGCTTGACGGCATTCATCACCCGCTTCGGGCGATGGTTCGGGGTGAAACCCGCCGACCTCGTGCGTGCCGAGCAATGGTTCGACCGTCATGCGGTGGCTGCGGTGTTGCTCGGTCGTTGCGTGCCGCTCATCCGCTCGGTGGTGTCGGTGCCCGCCGGCTTTCGTCGGATGAACATCGTGCCGTTCGTGCTCTACACGGCGCTGGGCAGTGCAGTCTGGAACACCGCACTCATTGGGGCTGGCGCGATTCTCGGCGACCAGTGGGAGCGTGTCGAGCCGTACGTCGCAACGCTGCAGTATGTCGTGATTGCTGCAATTGTGGTGTTTGTCGTCCGCTTCGCTGCCACGAAACTTCGCCGCCGCGCCTAGCGACGTGTCGTCAACCGTGCTGTCGCGCCTAGTGTCGGCAGCGGAGGCTGAGCAATGAGCGAACTCAGTGGAAAGGTAGCAATCGTCACCGGATCGTCGAGTGGCATTGGTGAGTCGACGGCGCACCGTCTGGCAGAACTCGGTGCTCACGTGGTGGTGAACTCTTCTTCGTCAGTGGAGGCCGGTAAGAGAGTTGCGTCATCGCTGGCGACTAAAGGTGCGTATGTGCAGGCGGACATCAGCGACAAAGCACAGGGTCAACACCTCATTGACGAAACGCTGAAGACGTTCGGCAAGCTCGACATCCTCGTCAACAATGCAGGTTGGACCACGCTCGTGCAACATGGCGATCTCGACGGTCTCACCGATGAGATCTTCGACAAGACATTCAAGGTCAACGTGTACGGCACATGGTGGTTGACGAAGGCCGCGATTCCGCATCTTCGAAAGAGCGACGACGGCAACGTCGTGAACATCACCTCCATCGCTGGTGTTCGCCCCGTTGGTAGTTCGATGGCGTACGCCATGACCAAGGCGGCACTCAACCACATGACGGTGCTGCTCGCCAAGTCGTACGGGCCGGTGCGATTCAATGCCGTCGCGCCGGGTCTCGTGCAAACACCGTGGACCAAGGATTGGGGGGTCATGCACGACTTCGTTTCGAAGGCATCGCCCCTCAAGCGTTCGGCGTATGCGAGTGATTGCTCGGAGGCGGTGCTCGGAGTCATTCGCAACCCGCACATGACCGGGCAAGTGCTCGTGATTGACGGCGGGTTTACGCTCGTCTCGTGACGACGCACCGCACCTACGCATCGAATCTGCCGGTCGGCGACGCACACCCGTATCGCAGTGGTGCTTGGCGACCACAGACCACCGAGCACACGACACGGGATTTGCTGGTCGAGGGCACGGTGCCGCGCGAACTGAACGGCGTGTACTTGCGTAACACGGAGAATCCGTTGTTTGAATCAATCGGTCGATACCACCCGTTCGATGGCGACGGGATGATCCACATGATGTCGTTCTGCGACGGAGAAGTGGAGTATCGCAACCGCTTCGTGCAGACCGACGGGTTGCGCGCCGAGATTGACGCGAACCAGGCACTGTGGGCCGGGCTTGCCGAACCACCGAGCCGCTCCCTGCGCGACGGCAAGTGCGCGCGTGGCCGCATGAAAGATGCCTCGAGTACCGACATCGTGGTGCACGGCGGCGTGGCGCTCTCGAGTTTCTATCAGTGCGGCGACTTGTATCAATTGAATCCGCGCACGTTGGAAGACCTCGGTAAAGCATCGTGGGGTGGTGCGTTCCCGAGTGCTGGCGTGTCAGCGCACACGAAGGTGGATGAACGCACGGGGGAGTTGTTGTTCTTCAACTACCAGACGACAGCGCCGTATCTGCATTACGGCGTGGTCTCGCGCAAGCACGAGTTGGTGCACTATGTGCCGATTGATCTGCCGGGCGCCCGACTGCCGCATGACATGGCGTTCACGCCCAACTACTCGATTCTCAACGACTGTCCGTTGTTCTGGGATGCCGAACTCATTACACGCGGCGTCTATGCCACCCGCTATCACCGCGACATGCCGATGCGCATCGGCATCATTCCGCGCTATGGCGCAACTCACGAGATTCGATGGTTCGAGTGCCGACCCACGTTCGTGCTGCATTGGATCAACGCGTGGGAAGAAGGCGACGAAGTCGTGGTCGACGGCTACTTCGAGGATGATCCGTCGCCGCGTGTGGCGGGTGATGCGACGATCGAGGCAAAGATGTTCCGCTTCTTGGACCTGCACTCGATGCAGTCGAAGCCCTATCGCTGGCGGTTCAACATGAAGACGGGTGCGGTCAACGAGGGATACTTGAGCGACACCATCACCGAGTTCGGAATGATCGATCAACAGCGCGCAGGTTTGCCCTATAGATACGTCTACTCGGTGGTGCCCACCAAGGGCATGTTCACGTTCGACGGGCTCATCAAGCACGAAGTGGTCACTGGCCGCGAGGAGTCAATGCTGTTCGGTGATGGGGTGTTCGGTAGTGAGACGGTCGTGGCACGCAAACCTGATGCCGTCGACGAAGATGACGCATGGCTCGTGACGTTTACGTCAGATGTGCCGAACGACGTGTCGCATTGCGCGATTTATGACGCCAAAGCGTTGGGTGACGGCCCGGTTGCGCGGGTGCAGTTGCCCGAACGCATCTCGAGTGGCACGCACGCGTGTTGGGCGGCCGCGTAGACGCCCGACTCGCGTCGGCGGCGCTACAGCTTGCTGAGCGAACGCAGCGACGCAATCGTTGCTGCGGACAGTGCGAACAAGCCGAGCACGATGCTGAACGTGCCGCGCAACCCGATCGACTCGATGCCCCAACCCACCAGCAATTGACCAACGGGCGGTGCTGCGTACACCAGCGAAATCTGCAGCCCGTACACCCTGCCTTGTGATGCCGTCGGCACACGTCGTTGCACGACGGTGTTCCACAGTGGATTGAATGGCCCCCATGCCAAGCCCGTCAAGAACGCCAACAGCACAAACACCAGCGTGCCTGGCAGGAAACCCATCGGCAACAGCGCCGCCGTCGACATCACCACGATGACGCGCAGCAGTGGCGGCGTCGAGAATCGTCTGGCGAGTCGACCGTAGGCAAATGCGCCGATCACCACACCGAGTGCCACTGCCGACATCACCGCACCAAGACCCGCCGCATTGTCGATGGACTCAAAGTGTGTCGGCCAGATCACCGTGTCGATCGGCATGTACAAACCGCCCATCACAGTGAGACCCAAAGTAAAGATGAGTAGCGGTCGATCGGTGCGCAGCAACTGCCAGCCGCCACGCAAGGATTGCGCGAAGTTCTCGTGCTCGTTATGTTCGCCGTGTTGTTCGCGCACACGCATTGAGCGCACCGCGAAAGCCGCCAGCAGGAACATTCCGCTCGTGACCGCAAAGGCGAGCGTGGGCCCGCCCGCTTCGATGCACCATGCACCGATGGCCGGCCCCAGCATCCATCCGATGGCAAAGAACCCTTCGTGGCGACCGTTGGCCTTTTCCACGTCCATGCCCGATGATGCGGCTGCATTGGGGATCAGTGCTTTGCGCGCGGTGTACCCCGCGGGGTCGAACACTGCGCCGAGCACGGCGAACAGGGCAATCCATATGTAGGTAAGTTCCGTGACCACCTCGCCGATGACGAACAGCAATACCGACAGACACGAAAGCACGTCAGAGAGCGCCGATACTGCACGGCGACCGACACGATCAATCAATCCGCCCACGATTGGCGACACGAAGATGCCGGGCAGGCTGACGAGGGCAGCCAACAACCCGGCTCGCGCGGGTGAACCGGTGCGCTCAAGGACGAGCCACGGAACGGTGATCATGACGACGCCGTTGGCAACGCCGGAGGAGAGATTTGCTACTTGCAGCCGGGCGAATGCCGAGCGCTGCAGTTTTTCATTCACCGTGAAGAGGCTACGAACTTCTCCACTGCAGAAAGGTCATACGGTGCACCGAGCATCACGATGAGGTGATCTGCGCCCGCCTCGGCGTATTCCTCAGACTTCTCAAGTTCCTCGGGACGAATCGCAACGGTGCGCTCGATGTCGTTCGGGTTGCGACCGACTTTCTTGCACCACTCATTGAGGATGTCGTTCTTCTTCTTGAAGTTGTCGGGCGGTCCGAACGTGTTGAGTTGGTCGGCGTACTGCGCGACGAGACGCAACGTGACCTTCTCGCCACTGCCACCAATCATCAGCGGGATCTTTCCCTTGACGGGACCGGGGTTGAGCTTGCTCATGCGATCCTTGATGATCGGCAGGCCTGCTTCGAGAATCTTCAAGCGTCCTGGTGCAGTGCCGAACTCGTAGCCGTATTCCTTGTAGTCGCGCTCGAACCAACCCGAACCAATGCCGAGCACGAAACGACCGTCGCTGATGTGGTCGATCGTGCGTGCCATGTCGGCGAGCAATTGCGAGTTGCGGTATGAGTAGCACGTGACAAGCGCGCCGATGGTGGCGCGCTTGGTGTCGGCAGCCATTGCGGCGAGCAGTGTGTAGCACTCGAAGTGCTCCGCGTCGGGATTTCCGTACAACGGATAGAAGTGGTCCCATGTCCAGAGACTGTCGACACCGAGTGAATCTGCAGCGCGCCACGCGTCGCGCATGGCCTTGACCGTCGTTGCTTGCGGGTGGAGTTGGACACCAATTTTCATGCCGCAAACTTATCGCTACTTATCATCGTCGCCAGCATCGAGCGTGGCGCGAACTTTTCGTCAAACTGCGGGTGCGGGTCTGGCTGCGTGTGTCAGACTTTCGCAATGCCTCGTGCGCTTTTGAGTGTGTACGACAAGTCGGGCATCGT
>Ga0194120_10009727_pt1 | contig 12091 bp, 11 predicted proteins | sample TA2MahCa65mmetaG_FD_148642 | JGI IMG/M metagenome (GOLD analysis project Ga0194120, IMG submission 148642) | Freshwater microbial communities from Lake Tanganyika, Tanzania - TA2015019 Mahale Deep Cast 65m | ecosystem: Environmental > Aquatic > Freshwater > Lake | place: Tanzania: Lake... | reverse complement strand
GGGCGGCCCGACAGCGGGCGATACCCGAGGCGGACGCTCCCGGCCTAGCGAATTTCCAGCAGAGTACCTGTGGTGCTCCATTCAGAAACAGAGTTCTTCGTGTAAACGTGAATTAATCAGACCTTCCTTAGTTTGCAGATCAATATGTCCAAACTGTGCGGTGAGTTGAGCTGGTCTCCGCCCTGGTCGATTGATCGCGGGATCGAGGAAACTGTGGCGTGGTTCATGCGTCGCTCAGGAGCCGATCCCCTTCGCGAAAGATGTGTGTGACCCTCGGGCAGCGCAGGTTGGGATCTGTGTGTTGACGGGTCAGTGCCGAATCAAGATAATGCAATGAGTTACATGCGTATGAGACACGGAAGGCCACGGTTATGAGCAGTGATGTAGGCGGCGGACTGAGCTCTATATGCCTCCGGTATGACATTGACAGCCTCTATGCCTTTGGAAGCCGATCTTCTGAGGTTTCACAGGTCGTTAAAACCGGGCGATCGTTGACTGATTCGAGTGGCTCAGATGTAGATATCGGCGTTTTGCCACGCCAGGGCGGTTCCCTTGATCCGCTCGCGAAGGTTCGGTTGATGGCTGAATTGGAAGATATTCTTGGCGTCGGTCGGGTCGATCTCGTCAGTTTGCCGGAAGCGTCCCCTTTTTTGGCCGTGGAGATCGTCCGCGGTGAGCTCTTGTATGAAACCGATGCCGACAGAACTGCGGAGTATGAACTGTATGTGCTGCGACGGGCGGGGGATTTGGCGCCTTTTGAACAGGAACGGGTGCGAGATGTACTTTCCGGGGTAGCGACGTGACACGTTCACTGGTTCGTGCGGCTATCATTGCTGATCGGGTCTCGTGGGTGCGGCGGATGATGGAGGGGCTGCGGTCCCTACCGAACGACAACTTGGACTCCTTCGATCGTCTCGCTTGGCCGATATTGAAGGTGTGCTTTTGGCGCTGCTTGATTGGCTTCAGGCTCATCCGGAACTAATGGACCGGCCATGACTGGAACCCGCTCTTGGGGAACTCTGATTGCATAGACCCATGCCGCCATTCGAATCCGCGATCATCTATCTTCCATAATGGAATCGTATTTATCCTATGTCTACATAGCCCCGGTCATTTCATTTGCCATCACGTGGATGGTTATCACCTTGTTGCTTCGCCGTTTCTCCGACCGGATTCTTGACCACCCCAACGAGCGATCGCTTCACGAGCGGCCTGTTCCGAGGACGGGTGGGATCGGAGTTGCAGCGGGGATTGCCGTAGGCGCATTCTTGGTTTCACCGCCAGAATGGTGGCCGTTGTGGTTGGGGGCCGCGCTGCTCGTGGGAGTTTCTTTCCTCGACGATCTTGTCGGGCTACCCATTTTGGGTCGGCTGGCAGCACATTTTCTCGCGGCAGGTGTCTTGGTCGCCGGTCTTTTGGCCCAAGGTTTTGAGTGGGTATGGGCCGTGGTGGTGATCGTGCCGGTCGTGTGGATGATCAATCTCTATAATTTCATGGACGGGATGGATGGCTTGGCCGGCGGGATGGCGTTCTTTGGATTCGGATTTCTGGCGGTGCTGTCCTGGGTCGGACATCATCAGCCGCTGATGTTTGTCAGTGCGTCGATTGCCGCGGCCTCCGCCGCATTCCTGCTGTTCAATTTTCATCCGGCGCGTATTTTTCTGGGCGATGCCGGATCGACGACATTGGGGTTTCTTGCGGCGGGGCTTGGGCTGACCGGTTGGCACTACGGGGTGTGGTCGCTCTGGGTTCCAATGCTGGTCTTTTCCCCGTTCATTGTCGATGCCACCGTGACGCTCCTGAGGAGAATGGTACAAGGCGAGCGATTCTGGCAGGCACATCGCACACATTATTATCAGCGACTTGTGTTGAGCGGATGGAGCCATCGAAAAACCTCGTTGGTTGAATATGGGGTGATGTGCGCCTGCGGGGTTGGCGCGCTTGTGTTTCAGCTGGCGTCGGACGGTGTGCGGTTCGTCATTGTGGGAATCTGGGCGCTGGCGTTTCTTGGATTGGCACAGTCCGTTTCGGCGATGGAACGGCGGATGTCCCGATAAAATGGAAAGGGATATGCGCTCTTCGTTGCGAACTCTCGGCATCGCGTTCGAGGTGAAGTGATTGTGGTGACGTGGGGCGCCGTTCAGACTCAATCCAGATCCGTCGCAGGTTGGGCTGCTGCTGCGCTGGGGTTCAGTCTTCCGATTTCTACCAGCCTTGACGGAATTCTGCTGGTCGTCACTGTTGTGGCGTGGACGATCAGCGGTGCCTTCCGTGAGTTACCCACGATCGTTCGTAAAAATCGGTTTGCGCTGCTGCTACCGGTCGCGTTTGTTCTCATCGCATTCGGAATGGTGCACGGGCTTGCGCCGTTCAGCGAACGGGTCCGATCTCTATGGAAGTATGATGATTTGTTGCTTCCGCTGGTCTTTATTCCTCTCTTTCTGGATTCGCACGTGCGCCAGCGGGGTCTTTGGGCGTTCAGTGTCGGCATGGGACTTACTCTTGTGATCTCACTGGGTCTGGCTGCCGGATGGATTCCGCATAACGCCTGGTTTCAGGGCGACCAGGCCAATGCGACGGTGTTTAAGGGCAAAATCACCCACGGCATTTTCATGGCGTTTGCCGCATTTCTGTTTGCAGAGATTGCAATGCGATCAAGCGTTCCATGGCAACGGTATGGCTTGAGTCTGTTGGCGCTGGGTGCGGCGGTCGACGTACTCATGTTCGTGCAGGGACGAACCGGGCATCTCGTGCTGTGTGCATTGATCTTGGTGTGGTCTGTCCGTCGGTTCGGAGTGCGTGGCTTGGCCGGCGGCCTTGCAGTTGTGGCTGCGCTTGTTTTGATGTCGTACACCCTGTCCCCGGTATTTCAGGGGCGTGTGGCCAAGGCCATCACCGAAGTGGAGCGATCCCAGGTCGAACCTGTGGCGCCGGAGAGCTCCTCCGTCGGGCTTCGACTCGAGTGGTATCAGAATACGATCAAACTCATCGCCGCTCATCCGCTAGCCGGAGTGGGCACCGGCAGCTTTCCGCGGGCGTATGCCGAGATGGTGACGGACCCTGCGGCTGTCAAACCGGCCCACCCCCATAACCAATATCTGCTGACGGGTGCAGAACTGGGCATGCTGGGCCTGTTGGCATTGCTTGCGATGTTTGGGACGTTGTGGTGGAGGTTCATGCAGGTCGGCGGCAATCTCTATGCAGAGGTGGGACAGGGCGCCGTGGTTCTGATGGTCATCGGTTGCGCCTTCAACTCATTCTTTCTCGACCATGCCGAGGGGCTCTTCTTCGCGTGGGTCGTCAGCGCCGCATTTGCCTCGGAGGGCCTTGGGGCGGGTAAGGAAATATGCTGAAACTGTCCGCCTATATCATCGCGTATAACGAGGCCGATAAGATTGCCGATGCAGTCAATAGTGTCCTATGGGCCGATGAAGTTGTTGTGGCGGATTCGGCCAGCACGGACGGAACTGATCGGATTGCGCGGGAGTTGGGGGCGAGAGTGGTGCAGATCCCGTTTGAAGGGTTCGGCCATCTGCGAAATCGGGCTGTCGAAGCCTGTACACACGAGTGGGTGCTGAGTATCGATACGGATGAGCAGTGCACACCGGAGGTGCGGGATGAAATTCTGGCGATCCTGGCCGGGAATCCCGCGCATGATGCCTATCTTGTGCCGAGGCGGAACTATTTTATGGGGCGCTGGGTTCGGCATTCAGGCTGGTACCCGAATTTCAGGCAGCCGCAATTGTTTCGAAAGAGTGCGATGAAATACATGGAGCTGCCGGTTCATGAAGGGTACGAACTGCTGACCGCCAAACCGGTCGGACGGCTGGAGCATGCGATTTGGCAGATTCCATTCAGGAATTTTGAAGAAGTCGTGAAGAAAGCCAATCGGTATTCCACGCTTGGCGCGCAGAAGCTCGATGGTAAACGGGTGTCGATGGGGACGGCGTTCTTGCATGGCATCTGGTCGTTTCTCAAACATTATGTGGCGAAGCGGGGTTTTCTGGACGGCTGGGTCGGGTTTGTCATCGCCTTCGGAAATTTCGAAGGGACGTTTTACCGCTATGCGAAGCGATTTGAGCAGCAGGAACAGTGGCCGATTCCGAAGCAGCCGCCCCTTCGTCGACCGGACTAGCTGGTTGAAAAACTATTATGACGCATGAGCAGAAGTAGAAGGGTGTGCAGGATGTTCAAAAAGACTGTTCAGCGCGGCCGTAGCGAGCGAGGAAGCGAAGCATACTTTTCCCGTATGTTGAGTTTCCGAGTGATGCGAGAACAAAGCTGGCAGACTTTTTCAACATCCTGCGAGTCGCCGGAGTGAAGACCGCAGTTATCGTGACAACATATAATCGGCCGGATGCGTTGGCGGTCGTCCTGGAAGGGTATTGCGGCCAGAGCGATCGAGACTTTTCGCTTGTGCTGGCGGACGATGGATCGACAGAGGAGACCGCGGCGGTCGTTCGGGAGTTTTCGCGGCGCGGTCTTTTTCCACTGGCGCATGTCTGGCAGGAGGATCGGGGGTTCCGTGCTGCGGCGATCCGGAACCGGGCAGTCTCATCGACGAACGCCGACTATATTATTTTCACCGACGGCGACTGTATTCCGTCCCGCAATTTCGTCAGGGCGCATAAGACTCTGGCTGAACCCGGCTATTTTCTCGGCGCCAACCGTGTGTTGTTAGGGAAATCGTTTACCACCCGTGTGTTGTGTGACCGGATACCGATTCACACCTGGCATTGGTTGGATTGGGCAGGAGCCTGGGTGCGGCGCGACGTGAATCGCCTCCTGCCGTTGATGGTGCTTCCCGATGCGGCCTTTCGCAAGCGAACGCCTGATCGCTGGGAAGGGGTCAAAACCTGCAATTTCTCCGCCTGGCGGAGCGACTTGGTTCGTGTCAATGGTCTGGATGAATCCTATGAAGGCTGGGGCTTGGAAGATTCCGATCTGGTGATCCGGCTCCTCCATGCGGGGGTCAAGCACAAGACCGCGCGATACGCTGCACCGGTCTTTCATCTGTGGCATCAAGAACAGGATCGCCGGCATCTTCCTGAGAATCAAAAGCGTCTGGATGAGTTGTTACAGTCTTCAACCATCAGGGCCGCCTCTGGACTCGATCAGTACGGGCAAGCGCCATCATAGATGTTCTCGGAACAGGAATCAGGCTTGTCGAGTTGAGTGCCGCGACGGCAGTATGGTCTGAATGGTGGACTCAATGAAGCGGACGGTTACCAGCGCACTGGTCATCTGCTCGAGGAGGATCGGCGATGTTTTGTTGGCGACACCCGTTGTGCGGTCGCTGAAGCAAGCCTATCCGGATGCCAGCGTCGACATGCTCGTGTTTGAGGGGACGGAGGGTATCGTGTCGGCGAACTCGGATATCCGGAAGGTCTGGACAATCGCCGAAGGCTCGCCTATCGGAACGCACTTGTCCTTGCTCTGTTCTCTGTGGCGCCGGTACGACCTTGCCGTATCGGTTTTGGCGGGTGATCGCCCGACTTTTCATGCCTGGGTTGCGGGGCGGTATCGCGTTGGGACGCTTCTTCCCGACAAGAAGTCATGGTGGAAACGCAGGTTGCTGGATGAATGGGTGCCGTTTGATAATTTGAATACCCATACGGTGAGCATGAATCTGCGCCTGCTTGACCGGCTAGGGGTCAAGCCTGTTGCCACGCCGGTTGTCGCGTGGACTCTTACGGATAAAGATGATGCCAACCGATTGTTCCAGGGGGCCAGCACTGGCCAGAGATATGCTGTGTTGCATGTGTCACCGAAGTTTGCCTATAAGACCTGGACCGTGTCCGGCTGGGCGGCACTTGGAAAGTGGCTGACTAAGCAAGGAATGGCCGTGGTCGTGACCGGAGGGAATGTTCAGGATGAACTAATCTATTGTGAAGAGGTGATCCGACAGTTGCCTGCGGGGTCTGTGAATCTTGCAGGGCAGGCCCGGCTTCCAGTTCTTGGCTATCTCTTGAGTCACGCCGATTTCTATGTTGGGACGGATACGGCCGTGAGCCATATGGCTGCTGCTGTTGGTGTGCCGTCAGTTGTGTTGTTTGGGCCGTCGAATCCGGTCAAGTGGGGGCCTTGGCCGAAAGACTTCCCGCCAGACGGCGGCAGTCCCTGGAAGACGAAGGGATCGCAGCGGCAGGGCAATGTCTGGCTTCTTCAGGGAGAAGGAGATTGTGTGCCCTGTCTCGCTGAAGGCTGTGGACGCCATATTAATAGTTTGAGCGACTGTTTGCAGAACTTGCCGGTTGAGCGTGTGATCCAAGCTGCTGAACAGATGCTGGCAATGCGGGAAGATCGAAAGAACATGGCGAGCGTGCAATGAAGCACATGCCGCCCTTCTCGAAGACTCAGCGCCGCATATGAAACTCATCACCGCAAAACTCTTTCACGCCGTTGCCAGGCGATACGGACAACTGCTGCTTGACTACCGGTCTTGGGTTGTCATCGGCACACAGTTGACCCTCATTGTGGCTGCCAATCTTACCGCCTTCGAGTTGCGATTCGACGCCGACGTGCCACCCCAGCATCAAGTGATGATGTGGAGGCATCTTCCATTGGTTCTGCTGGTGTTCGGATCAGGATTGTGGGTTTTTGGGATTCAGCGCGGACTCTGGCGGTATGTCGGCCTTCACGATTTGGGAAGGATTCTCTGGGCATCGCTCACCGGAGCGATGGTCTTTTATGGGGTGACGCACCTGTTGCTCGGAAACACGGGCTACCCTCGTTCGGTCATCATTCTGACAGGCCTATTGAGCGGATTGTACTTGGCGGGTATCCGTTTGGCCGTCCGCTGGTTTCGGGAGTGGCTGCAGATCATCGGGCCGACCGCTCGGCGGGTGTTAATTGTTGGTGCGGGCAATGCGGGTGAGCAACTGGTCAGAGACATGCTTTCCGATCCGGACTACAACAGCAAGCCGGTGGCCTTTGTGGACGACGATCCCGTGAAGAGGAAGATGAAAATTCATGGCATCTCCGTGTTAGGCACGACGGCCGACATCAAAACCGTGGCGGATCGCGTCGGTGCCCATGAGATCATCGTGGCGATCCCTTCTGCGCCGACTCAGCTCAAACAAAAGATTCTCGCCGGGTCCGAAGGCTGCACCGCGCCGATCAAGATTTTACCCAGCGTCAAACGGTTGCTCGGTGACCCGGTCTCGCTGCAGCAAGTCCGGCCGATGAGCCTCGAGGACTTGCTGCAGCGTGAGCCGATTCAAACAGATCGCCAAGAACTGCATCCCCTGATTGAAGGGAAAACCGTGCTGGTGACCGGAGCGGGGGGGTCGATCGGGTCCGAATTGTGCCGGCAGATTGCGCAATATAAGCCGGAATCGCTGGTTCTATTCGAGCAATACGAGAATTCCCTGCACGCGCTGTTGCTTGAATTGCGGGCGGCATTTCCCCATGTTGGCGTGCTCCCGGTCGTGGGGGACGTCACCATGTCCGATCGGGTATCGGAAGTCTTCAGACAGACAGGCCCGGACCTCGTGTTTCATGCGGCAGCGCATAAGCATGTGCCGCTCATGGAATTAAATCCCAAGGAGGCAGTGCGGAACAACATCCTGGGAACTCGTGTGGTGGCCGAAGCGGCGCTGAGGACCGGCGTGGATCGATTCGTGCTGATCTCGACGGACAAGGCGGTCAATCCATCGAGCGTGATGGGAGTGACCAAGCGGATTGCGGAGCATGTGGTGCAGGGATTCAGCCACAAGAGTATGACCAAATTCACAGTGGTCCGGTTCGGAAACGTGCTCGGGAGCAATGGCAGCGTCGTGCCCTTGTTTGCCGAGCAGATCCGGAAAGGCGGTCCCGTGACCGTCACTGACCCGGAGATCAAGCGGTTCTTTATGACGATTCCTGAAGCCGTGCAACTTGTGCTCCAGGCCAGTGTGATGGGGCAGGGCGGAGAGGTCTTTGTGCTTGATATGGGAGAACAGATCCGGATTGCGGACCTTGCCAGAAACATGATCGTGCTCTCCGGTCTTGTGCCGGGGAAAGACATCGCAATTACCTATACCGGCCTACGCCTTGGTGAGAAATTGTACGAGGAACTGTTTGAAGCGGGCGAGGAAGTGGCGGCCACTTCCCACCCCAAGATCAATCGGGCGATCGGGACCCCATTGTCAGCCGCTGATCTTGATGAATGGATGAGAGAGTTGCCGGATAAGCTATCAGGGGCCGATGAAGCCGAAATGCTCCAAGACCTCAAACGTCTTGTGCCGAATTTCGATCCGCTGCTGTCCCAGCACGTGTCATGACGGGCCGCGAACCAGCCAGAAGAGCGCCATGTGACACCAGTCCATTCCTGATCGGATAAACGAATAGGATGAGAGTCTTAATTACGGGTTCTGGCGGACAACTGGGGAGTGATCTGTGCCGAATGTTGGGGAATGAGACCGTCATTCGCCAGGATCTTCCGGAATTCGATCTGACTCAGCCTGCCATTGAAGCTCAGATCGAGAAAGCCAGGCCTGACATCATTATCCATGCCGGCGCGTATACCGATGTGGATGGATCTGAACGCAATCCGGATATGGCCATGGCGGTAAATCGTGATGGAACAGCTCGGGTGGCGCGGGCGGCTGCCCAAGTCGGAGCCCGCCTGATCTATGTGTCCACCGACTACGTGTTTGATGGAACTGCTACAGTTCCCTACACTGAGCAGGTGGTTCCTAATCCGATCAACGCCTACGGCATGTCAAAATGGCTGGGGGAACAGGCCGTCCTTGCCTCCGGCGCAGACGCGCTTGTCGTCAGGACCGCCTGGCTCTATGGGCATTACGGAAAGAATTTTGTGAAATCGATTATGCGCGCGGCCCGGCGTGAGCCTGGATTGAGCGTCGTGAGCGATCAGCGAGGCTGCCCGACGTTTGCCGAAGATTTGGCCTCCGCGCTCATTGCGCTCATGATGATGAAGGTGGGCGGGGTGATCCATGTGACGAATAGAGGGGCCTGCACCTGGCACGAATTCGCCGTGGCGATTGTGCGTGAAATGGGACTCACGCTTCCTGTGGCCTCCATTAGTACCGAGGAAGCGGGACGTCTTGCCAAACGCCCACGGTTTTCGGTCTTGAATCAGGATCGTCTGGTGTCGTTGGGAGTTCAGATGCCTGAATGGAGGCGATCTCTGGCGCAATTCGTCCGTGCAGCAGATGTTTCGTCGGATTCTGTGTGACGCGCTGTGATGTATCGAAGGCAAATTGGTGGAATTGCGTTTCCGGAAATGACAAGAGCCGCTAGGATAGCCGTGCTGTAGGTACACTTGTCGTTCACTGACATAGAGATGAACTCAAACGCTTCGCGCGCATATCGATCCCGTTTCCCGTCCAAGCGATTGCTGCAAAATCTTCGGCTGTTTGCCATGGATGTAGACGGTACCCTGACCGATGCCGGCATGTACTATTCCGAGTCGGGCGATGAATGGAAGAAATTTAATACTCGCGACGGCATGGGGATTAAGTTGCTCCAGCGCGTAGGTCTCATTACGGCGATCGTCACGCAAGAGCGTACGAGATTGGTGGCTCGCCGGGCTGAGAAACTGGCCATCCCGGAATTGCACCAGGGTGTCATGGATAAGCTGTCGGTGCTTCGCGAGATGGCCACGCGGCATGGGATCTCACTTGAGCAGGTCGCCTATATCGGTGATGACGTGAACGACATCGAAGCGCTGCAGGCCGTGGGTTTGTCCGCTTCCCCCGCCGATGGTCTTCCGCAAGTCCTGCGAGTGGTGAAATACGTGTGCCGGAAGAAGGGCGGGGAAGGGGCCGTCCGTGAATTGGCGGAGATGATTCTGAAGGCCCAAGGTCATGTTTCAAGTTTCAAGTCTCAGATTTCCGGTTCAGGAAAACGCCCGTAGATCATGTTGGGAGCCTCAAGCGATGACTTCTCGTAGACCGTGGACCTTGGGCCTTGATCTGAAGTCTTCTCTCTATCCCGTGATCATGGCAGGTGGGAGCGGGACAAGGTTCTGGCCCTTGAGCCGACATCTCTTCCCGAAGCAGCTGTTACGCATCGGTGGGAACGAGACATTGATTCAGCAGACGATGCGGCGCGTATCCGGTTGTGCCAAACCGGCTCATGTAATGATTTCGACCAATGCAGCCCAAGCGGAGTTGATCAAAGGACAGTTGGCGGACTGGAAGGACGACATCCAGGACAATTTTGTGTTGGAGCCCGAGGGCCGGAATACCGCTCCTGCGATTGCGTTAGCTGCCCTTGAAGTGCTCAGGCGAGATCCGGATGGGCTGATGCTGGTCGTGCCGGCTGATCATGTGGTGACCGGACAACGTGAGTTCGAGGCGGCAGTCGGGTTAGCCTCGCAGCTGGCCAGGGAAGGGTATTTGGTCACGTTCGGGATCAAGCCCATCAGGCCGGAAACGGGCTATGGATATATCAAGCCGAACGGTAACGCTCTGTTGGGGAAGAACGGCAAACTCCGCGGCTATCGAGTCAGGAAGTTTGTGGAGAAGCCGAATGCCACCAAGGCGTCGCAATACCTCAAGGCGGGTGACTATTTCTGGAACAGCGGGATGTTCGTCTGGCGCGCGGCAACGATCCTTGAGGAGATTCGTGTGCATCAGCCTGCCCTCGGCAAGGCCATGGATCACATCCGCGCGCTCCAAACCTCCGGGGCAACCAGGCAGGCAATCGATGAAGCCTATCGACGTGTCGCCTCGGTCTCGATCGACAACGGTGTGATGGAACAATCGTCGAAGTCGGCCGTGGTGCCGGTCTCGTTCAATTGGTCGGATGTGGGAAGCTGGGGAAGTCTCGACGAAGTAGCGGAGAAGAACAAAGCGGGCAATGTGGTGACTGGGCGGGTGATCGATGTGGACAGTACCAATTCGATTGTCTATGCCGACCGGCGGGTGGTGGCGACGATCGGTCTGAACGACATGGTGGTGGTGGATATGCCTGATGCCACGTTGGTGTGTCCGAAGTCACGCGCGCAGGATGTGAAGAAGGTCGTCGAGATTTTGAAGCAGCAACAGGCCCCGGAACATCTTGAGCACCTGACGGTGCAACGGCCCTGGGGGTCGTATACTGTGTTGGAAGAAGGGCCCGGGTTCAAGGTGAAACGGGTGACGGTGAGTCCTGGCGGGCGATTATCGCTTCAGTTGCACCACAAGCGAAGCGAGCATTGGGTGGTGATCGCCGGGACGGCGCGGGTGACCAGAGGCGAAGAGATCTTTGACTTACACGTGGGGCAGAGCACGGCCATTCCGGTTGAAACCCAGCATCGATTGGAAAACCCCGGTACGGAGACGCTGCATATCATCGAAGTCCAGAACGGTCATTATCTTGGCGAGGATGATATCGTGCGGTTCAAGGACGAGTATGGACGGGCGACGAAGAGCTGACGGCTGACAAGCGGACAGGCTCACAAGCTGACAGGTGCGCTGGCCGTAGGGTATCCACTTGTCAGCGTTCCCTCTAGTCAGCTAGTCAGCTTGGTTGAGGAGACCTCATGGGTTTATTTCGCGAATATGACCTCCGTGGAATCGTCGGGACTGAATTGACCGTAGATATGGCCGAACGACTCGGCCGGGCCTATGCGACGTACGTTGCCGGGCGTGGTATCAAGACGGTCAGTCTCGGACGCGATGGGCGGCTGAGTTCCCCGGCATTGCACAAGGCGCTGCTGAACGGGTTGCTGGCCGGCGGGCTCAATGTCATGGATATCGGCATCTGCTCCTCGCCGCTCCTGTACTTTTCCTTATTTGCCTTGCCGGTCGGCGGCGGGATCATGATCACCGGAAGCCATAATGCTGCCGAGTACAACGGGTTCAAGATCTGTATCGGCAACACGGCAATTCATGGTGAGGACATACAGCAACTCAGGCGGGTGATGGAAGCGGGAACGTTTGTCTCGGGGGCCGGGCGGGTGACTGAGCATCCGATCATTCCGGACTATTTGGCGTATCTCAAGAACAGTTTCGCCCATGTGAACGCGCAACGGTTGCATGTGGTGATTGATTGCGGGAATGGGGCGGCGTCGTTGGTGGCCAAGCAGGCGTTGGAGTTGCTGGGATGCAAGGTGACCGGGCTCTACTGCGATCTCGATGGACGATTTCCGAACCATCAT
>Ga0194120_10009726_pt1 | contig 12092 bp, 14 predicted proteins | sample TA2MahCa65mmetaG_FD_148642 | JGI IMG/M metagenome (GOLD analysis project Ga0194120, IMG submission 148642) | Freshwater microbial communities from Lake Tanganyika, Tanzania - TA2015019 Mahale Deep Cast 65m | ecosystem: Environmental > Aquatic > Freshwater > Lake | place: Tanzania: Lake... | reverse complement strand
GCCGCAACGCGCGCAGCGGCGCGCCGACATCGACGCCGAGCGCGTCTTCGATCGCCTGCACCGCGCTCATCTGATAAGCGACGGGACAAATGCCGCAAATGCGCGCGACAATGTCGGGCGCTTCGGAAAAAGCGCGTCCGCGCAGAAACGCCTCGAAAAAGCGCGGCGGCTCAAAAATCCTGAGTTCGGCCGAAGCGACGCCCCCGTCGCGGATGATGACCTTAAGCGCGCCTTCGCCTTCCACGCGGGCGAGATAGTCGACCTTGATCGTCTTGACCGCCATGGGGCCGGATTCCCTCCTGCGCGCCGCTAAGGCGCGTCTTCGTGACGTTCGCTTTCCAGACGAAACGCCGGGGCGTTGGCGTTGAAAGTGCGGTAGACGCGCTTTAGCGTCTGCGCGCTCAGGCCAAGCGCTTGCGGCCAGCCGCTCAGCGCCGGCGCGTTCGGCGTCTCCATTGGCCCATAGCAGCCATAACAGCCGCGATTGTAGGCCGGGCACACCGCGCCGCAACCGGCGTGCGTGACAGGACCGAGGCAGGGCGTCCCATGCGCCGTCATGACGCAGACATTTCCTGCGAGCTTGCACTCGACGCAGACGCTGTGCGCCGGAACGGTCGGTCGCCGTCCGGCAAGAAACGCCGACACGACTTCGAGCAGCTGACGCTTGCTGATCGGGCAGCCGCGCAGTTCGAAATCGACGGCGACATGCTCCGACAGGGCCGTCGAGGTCGCGAGCGTGCTGATATAGTCCGGCCTGGCGTAGACGATCGAAAGATATTCGCCGACATCCGCGAAATTGCGCAACGCCTGGATGCCGCCGGCGGTGGCGCAGGCGCCGATGGCGACGAGGAAACGCGAGTTTTTCCGGATTTCGCGAATGCGCTCGGCGTCATGCGCCGTCGTGATCGATCCCTCGACGAGCGAGAGATCGTAGGGGCCCTTGACGCTGGCGCGCGTCGCTTCGGCGAAATGCGCGATCTCGAGCGCGTCGGCGACGGCGAGCAATTCGTCCTCGCAATCGAGGAGGCTGAGCTGGCAGCCGTCGCAGGAGGCGAATTTCCAGACCGCGAGCTTGGGGCGGCGCTTGCGCATGTCAGAGCTCCCGTATCGCGAGAAAATCGCGGACGCGATCGTAGCAATAGACCGGTCCATCCTTGCACAGAAAATGCGGGCCGAACTGACAATGGCCGCACAGGCCAATCGCGCATTTCATGTTGCGTTCCAGAGAAACGAAGATGCGCGTCGGCGCGACGCCGATATCTTCGAGCGCCTGCGCGGTCGCGCGGATCATGACTTCCGGGCCGCAAATCATGGCGACGGTTTCCGCTAAGTCGACGCGCGCCTTGGGCAGCAGATTCGTGACATAGCCGACATCTCCCGCCCACCGCCGATCAGCGCGGTCGAGCGTCACGCGAAGCTGAAAATCCGGCGTGCGACGCCAAGCATCGAGCTCTTTGCGAAACAGCAGATCGTCCAGCGTGCGCGCGCCGCAGAGCAGCGAGACCCGGCCATAATCCGCACGCCGGCGCAACAGATGATAGATAACCGGCCGCAGCGGGACGAGACCGATGCCGCCGGCGATGACGAGCATGTCGCTCCCCGCAGCGTCCTCAAGCGGCCAGCTGCCGCCGAACGGGCCGCGCAGACCGATCGTATCGCCGGGCCTCAATTTTACGAGCGCCGAGCTGACCGCGCCGACGGCGCGAATCGTGTGCGTCACGCGATCGAGGAGCGCCGGATCGCCGCTGACGCTGACGGGAATTTCGCCAACGCCAAACGCATAGAGCATATTGAATTGCCCGGGCCGGCAGGCAAACTTTTGCGCATCGGCGTCGTCAAGCGCAATATAGAGCGTCGCTACGTCCGCGCTTTCGCGGATGCGGCGGCGCACGGTCAGGAAGCGCGGCGCCATTGGGTCGGCGCGCGGCGCCGCGACATTGATGCTGACCGGTCCCGACATTCTAAGCGTCCAATGACTGCAACCGCGCCAGGCGCAACCTCTGCACAAGCGGCGGGATGAACCGCTTCATCATCTCATAACCGACATGGTGATCCGCTTCGCATTTGCCACGAAGGCATTTGCCGTCGAAGGCGATGGCGCGGGTGAGTTCGACAGCGCGGGCGTCGAAGGAGGACCGATAGGGGGCCACGAGCCAGTCGGCGCCGAGGATTTCGCCAGCCTTGACGGTGAGAAAGGCGACGGCGCCGCAACCGGGCGCAAAGGTTTCAAGCGCGACCGCGCCATCCCGGATGAGATAGAAGTGATCCGCCGGCGCGCCTTCGCGAAAGAGGTAGTCGCCCTTCTGGAATATTGCGTTCCTCGCGCAGCCGGCGATCAGCGTGACGATGTCGTCCCCGAGTTCCCGGGCGAAGGGATGTTCACGAAGCAGCGCTGCGATGTCCTTCATGAGGGCTCTCCGGTAGCGGCGGCCGTTGCGCGGATCGCGCGCGCCTCCTCGGTGATGTCGATCCCGACCGGGCACCAGGTGATGCAACGGCCGCAGCCGACGCAGCCCGACGAGCCAAACTGGTCGATCCAGGTCGCGAGTTTGTGGGTCATCCATTGACGGTAACGCGAACGTGCGCTGGCGCGAACGCTTCCGCCATGGATGTATGAAAAATCCATCGTGAAGCAAGAGTCCCAGCGCCGCCAGCGCTCTGCGCCGGCGCCATCGAGATCGCTCGCGTCTTCGACGCTCGTGCAAAAGCAGGTCGGGCACACCATGGTGCAATTGGCGCAAGAGAGGCAGCGAGACGCCACATCATCCCAGCGCGGATGCTCCAGATTGTTCATGAGGAGGTCGTTTAGATCGTCCGAACGCATCTGACGGCCCATGCTGGCGGCGGTTTGCGCGACGACCGCGGCGGCGGCGTCGATCTCGGTTTGCGTCGCGGAGCGATGCGGAATCTCATCGAGCGTCTCGCGGCCAGCGTCGGAGCCCGCCTCGATCAGAAAGAGGTGTTCGCCGTCGCCGATCAGTTCGGTGATCGCAAGATCGAACCCTTGGCGAACTTCCGGTCCGGCGTTCATCGAGACGCAAAAGCATGTGCCACCCGCCTTGGCGCAATTGACGGCGACGATGAATACGCCGTCCCGGCGCGCTTCATAATGGGGATCACGATACGGCCCGTCGAGAAACACGCGATCCTGAACTTCGATCGCGCGCAATTCGCAGGCGCGCGCGCCGATGAAGGCGAGGCGTTCATCCGGCTGCGCATCATGCTCGATGCGCGCGTCTTGTCCCTCTCGCCGCGCGCGCCACAAGCGCAGCCGTGGCGGATGCAAATATTGCTTCCATGATTGCGGACCAACGGCGTAGCCGAACAAGGCGTCGTCATCCCGCCGCGACAAACGATAGCGGCCGCCATCCTGTTCGTCGGTCCATCCGCGCGGCAGATCGTCGATTGTCTCTATGTCGTCATAGACGATCGCCCGGTCGCGCAAGGTCGGGCCGATCATGCGGAAGCCGCGCCGGCGCAAACTCACCAGCACGGCTTGAATGCCCTCGAGAGTCACGACCGCGGCCGCGAGGCGTTGCTCGTCCGATTGCATCGCGCCTCTTCCTTTCGATAAAAATGCGCCGCCGCCGCGACGCGACGGATCACTCTTTCAGGAGCCCATTGTCGCGTTATCCCGCCAAATTAGGCGCCTCGCAAATCTTTCGGGCTACAGTCCTTTCAATTGCGCATCGCGATTTTTCCTTTGGCGCAGGAATGAAGTTTTAGCTTAGGTCGTTTTCTCCGTCAGCACTTCGAATGCGGCGGCCAGCACGACCGTAGCCGGGACGGCGAGGACGATCCCTATTGACTCCAGACAGTGTTCCGAAGGCGAACAAGAAAAACAAGAGCCTCACGCGCGGCAGGGAAAGCGACTCGCTATAAATGTAGGGCGTGATCAGGTAGCCCTCAATGAAGCTCGCGGCGCCGATGACGCCGGCCGCGAGAAACACGAACGACGCGTCTGGGGAGCGCGGCCAGTCCACCAATGAAGTTTGCGACGAATTATCCGAGTATGGAGTGACCGCCAAAGCGCCGCTGTCTTTCGCAAGCGCGACGGGCGCATAGTCGCCGCTGAGGCAAAGTCTCGCACCCACCATGCCTGTGTTTAGCACGGCGACGCTAGAGCGAGCTCCGAGAAAGTTGACAGATATTTTCGATAAGAATGCGCTCCAGGAGTTTCATTTGGCGCGATTTCTTGTCGATCGGACGATTTCGTCCGAATCGCGACCTGGGCTGACCCGGCTATCTTCCGAGAAACGCCGCGTTGCGGAATCGCAAGACGACACGCCAGTTCGACCGAAACGGGTAAGCGCGCGCGCCTGCGTAAACCGATGCGGCGCTATAGCCGACAACATATTCGACAACGCCCTCGAACTGCCTGAGCCTTTTCACGTCTTTGACAGCGAGGCGCGGCAGTGACAGGCGCTCGCGAATCGAGCAGGTCCAGTAGACGTTTTTGAACGTGATTTTCCTAAAGTTCTCGCCTGAAACGCGCACCGGGCGGCCACTGGGATCGGCGACGAAAGGCGGATGAGCCTGTGTCACCTGAAAAGGCCTGTTCGGCGAGCCGATGATGTCGAATCTGACGAATTCCGTCCAGGGACCGGCGCCGTTTCGCACCTGTCTGATGGAATGCGATTCAACGCAGTCACCCGCCGACGCGCGGGATGCCGTCAGCGAAATCGTCGCCACCACAACGCAGGCCGTTCTGATGAACCCCATTCTCGACTCCTGTGATTCGCAAGGCGCGGAACGTCCCGCCGGTCCCATTTGGGAGCTTGGAGCGCCTCTCAAAAGTGTACGGACCGCCCTGCTGACGCAAGGGTCGCGTTCATCTGATCAGTGCGCCCGATGCCTTCGGCCTCTCGCGAGCAGCTGTACGCCCGGGCATGATAAGATACGGGCGCCGGTTTCGAATTGTTGGTCGAATTCGTGGCCTGGCTTTTGTCCAATGACCTGGACTCTAGAAACCGCCCTGTCTCGAATCATTCGACGACTGACCGGTTCACATGGTCCATTCGGCGTTTCGACAAGCGAGATGAGGTCGGCGAGATTAATCAGAAATCGATGACCAGCCGATCAAAGTTCGGCGTGGAGATAACATCCCCGCGAACATCGCATAGCCTGCCGTCCGCTCGCGCGCGCATCGCTCCGGGATATCGGAAGGTGATCCATTTTGGTTCCGGACCGCTCAGTTTTAGATCGATTGTCACCCGGGAATGATCGCGTCGAGCGTGAAGATTGGCAATCCCGAATGTGGTCGGCAGGTCATGCAGCGTAATTCCCTCGCCGCCCCACCAGCCGTCGGGAACCGCGCGAAACAATTCTAAGGTATCGCCGTTTTCGCGCAGCAGCATCCGACGGATCGCTGTGGCGAATTCCGCTCCTATCCAAGTGTGCGGCATGTCGCCAATATACTCCGGGGATTGCGGCTCGCCCCAGACGACTTCGGGCCAGGATCGCCATCCGCTCGGTCGCCAGCACGCGAGCGCAACCGAAAGCAGTCGGAAAGCGTCGTCGTAACGGCCAAAAGACACGAATGCGTTGATGTTGCGTACGCCATATGGAGTGTAGGCATCCACAAATTCGGGCTTTCCGATCATTTCGATCTGGTGGGATACGACGTCATATGTCGCCGAAAGGAATTCTCTCGGAAGAACGTCTTCCACCCGGCAGGGCTCGAAGGCGATCGAGGTTGAACTCGGATCGAGGTCTTCGCGATCCGCCGACCCATGAATGAATTTCGAGCCCAATCGATCGCTGGTCATGCGAAGTGAGCGCGCAAGATTTTCGGCGAGCTCGCGCCCCTTCGTTTTTGCATGCGCGGCAACGCCCATATCGCCGATCTCGATCGCGAGGAACTCACAGTTCCGCCATGCGCTCAAAGCGAAGAAGTTGTCCCAGTAACTGTAGGAAGGTTTGCCATAGCCCTCATGGCTTATGGATGGGGCCAATAGACCATGAAGCCAACTCTCCGGGCCGTACTGTGCGATAGTCCTTGCGCTAAGCTCTTCGATGAACCCCGTTGCGCGGACCACGGTGTCACGTTGCGCGTAATTGCAATAATGCGCCGGTTCGTGCGCGTTATTGCAGCATATTTGAGAATCTTTTGGCTCAAAATTATCAAATATGCTGCAGTAATGATAATATCGCGGGATGGGGTGGATTGCCGAGCATAGTCGTGGCGAGTTCGATAAAGCGCGTTCGGTTTTGACCAATGGTTTTGCTTTGGAGCCATGCCAGCATGGCCGGTCCCTGACGTTCGACGATCGCGACTCCCGCGAGTAGTGCTGGGCGTAGCCAAAGTGGCAGGATCGGGTTTGCCGGGGACGGCAGTGAGATCTCGCGATCTACGACAGCGTCGAATTATGGAATGATCGCGCCAAGCAGGCGGATGTTGCCACTGCGCTTCAAATTTTTTGTCGTGGGTCGCGCCTCATCAGCAGGAGACGCGCCAGCTTCATTGGCGGCGCCCAGCTTTGAACGCCATGTTCCGCTTCGTCGTTAATCAGACGTTGGCCATTGAGCGCTTCGGTCCAATGTGAGGCGATAGGCGACGCGATCACATTCCTTTCATTGTCGCTGAGCGGCGAACCGCATTGCGAACACGTGATGCGCCATCCGAGAAGTTGGTTTCGGCGTACGGCCTCTGGCCTATTCGAATTTGCTTGGCGCCGGCAATTCACACAGAACTGCATTGACTTTGCAGCGATCCATCGATGCGACTCTGGGGATAAATTTGCAAAACTCATTTGCCGAACAACGGTCGCGTCCGTTCTGAACACGTGAGCTAGGCGAACGGATTGTTCGGCGGTCAGGCGGAGATCAATCGCGCGCATCGCTGACGCGTCAGCCAGACAATGTAGAAGCATGGTGACAGGCGAAACACCATAAAAGACGGCGTGCCGACAGATCCATGTCGACAACAGCTCATCGGTCAGGGGTGGAAGCACGACCGGCAGTTGGCCGCAACGAGGAAGTTTTGGCGTCATGCGAACGCCGCTTCCATATCGAGTTCTGGCTGCCAACTCTCGACCGCCTCGTCGCAGATTTGCTCTCTTCCAGTTTCAACCGCCTCTACGGCGAGATTGTTGATCAGATGGAAGATGTTTGCCGTGATGCCTTCGGTCACCTGCAGCATCCAACGCAATGATTTCGGGCTGAGCACGGAAGGATTGCGCAATGGCGTATTGCGCAGAATGGACGCGACGAGCGCTTCAAACTGTTCATCCGCCGCCCAACGGTTCAATGTGAACTGTTCAAACCGGCGGGCGAGTTGAACGTCGCCGCTGATGGCTTCGCGCGCTTCGTTGACGCCAAAGCAGACGAGCGAGATTTGAAGGCGATTGCTCAAGAATCGAAGGGTGTTCAGCACGACTCTCTGTTCGCGATAGGAGCCAGCGAGAATATTGTGGACTTCGTCGATAACCAGTACCTGGACGCCGATAGCCTCCATAATCCGCAACGCCGACTGCTCCATCTGGGCAATGTCCGCGCGCGGACGCTGCGGCGCGCCAAGAAGCGTGAGCAGTTCAGCATAGAAGCGGCGTTCTCCAGGTCGACTGGTCATCTCCATCGCAAGCACAGGCGTTCGGAGCGCTCCCGTGACCGCATTGAAGCCCGGCGGGTGTTCATCGCGGAACCGCTTCATGATCATGGTTTTGCCCATGCCGCTGTCGCCATAAATCGCAACGGATGGCATTCTCGTTCCCCGAGGATGGTCGAGCAGGAGCCCCAAACGGTCGAGGGCCTGTTTGGCCCGCGGATACAGCACCCAACGGCGCGATTTTATTGCGCGGATGCGACGTTCATCGGATTCCGAGAGAAGCGCGGCGGCGGCGGGCGTCAGATGGGAGCTTACATCGTTCATGTCAGCATCCGTTCAGTCCGAATCTTCAACAAAGGGCACCGGCTGTCTGGAATCGACGCCGCGCAGCGAGCCCCAGCCGTTGCGATCTCCCTTGGATTTTGAACCGGCGGCCTTTCCGCGTCGAGCCGCTTTCGTTTTTCTTTTCGCGGTGTCAACAAGTTTTCGCTGAGCCATCGCGGTGCGGATAATCGAGCGCATATCGACCTCGCGGCGTCCTTGCGCCAGTAGGGTGCGCCGCGCCGTCAACGTCTCGCGCAGCGTCACCGACGGCAAGGTCACGTCAGCATAACGCGCTTCGACAAAATTTCCGGAGGGGCGCCGAATGAAAATTCGTGACATGTCCCGCGGATCATATTTTACCAGGAGCCGTCGCTTGGTTCTGCCGACATCGGCGCTGAGCGCCGGGGACCAGTAACGCAAATTGAACAGATGGATGCCGTCCGGGCGCAATGTGCGTTCCTCTTCCGGCAGAAACGTCAACCAGAAGCGCATCCGATCGTGAGGTAAGCGGAGCGGAATGTCTCCCTCGCGTTCTCGCCATACAGCGATTGGCGGACGACACAAACTGCTATGAATCGATTGATGGTACGAACCGACGATTTCGAGGGCAATGTACCGCTCGACTTCACGCAGGGTCAGGGCCGCGTTTAGCTTCGGATCATACTCGCCACGCTCTGCGATATTGCTGGATGTCGAACCGGGCAGGAGGTGAACGGCGCCCATCTGCGTTCCGATCAAACGTTCGATATGGCCGCCGTAATGTGGCGTTCGACGTGGCCTCCATTGAATCTTCATGCCGGCGTCTTCGCAGCCGCGGATAAAGGCGCGGCTGCGAAATTCGGGGCCGTTATCGACATGCAGCACTGCCGGCAGCCCCGCAACCGGCCAGAGTTCGTCGATCTCCCGATCCTTCAGCCACGCTGATTTGTCGAAAACCGAATGAAGAAGACAAAGACTCACGGACAAGCGAGACGGAGCGTCCATTGTCAGATAGAAGCCCGTCACCATGCGACTGAACACGTCAATCGCGAGCGTCAGCCACGGACGGCCGATTGGCTCGCGCGTTTCTTCATCGACGACGATGATGTCCGCTCTGGTGTGATCAACCTGGACAAGTTCCAAAGGCTGAGACGCGCCCAGCTCTCCGGGCGTTGGCGTTGTCGCCTTGACGATCGACGTTTCTCCACGTCGCTTCGCTCGCCGCTGAAGGTCGATGCTTTCCAAACGATTTTTGATCGTGCGCCAATTCGGCGCCTTAAAACCGGCAGCGAGGCATTTGGTCTGTACTTCGCGCACCAGTCGCGAGAAGGGCGGTCGTGTTGGCTTGAGATAGAAGCGTGAAATTGTCGCGCGGATAATTTCATCCCGCTCCTTGTCCAGCGTGTGATGATCTTTCCGCCGTCCGCGCTTACGATCGACCAGCGCGGAGACGGTTCCTCCCTTGCGAAAGAGCCGGACTAATCGATAAGCCGTGGCCTGGCTCACGCCGAGCACGGTCGCAAGCTCTAAAATCTCGTCGAGAGTCGATCGATCTGGTCGCCGGCGCACAAATTCGCGTATCGCATCCGCGCGGCGGCGCGCTTCTTCCCAATCCTCCGGGTTCACATCATCGGGGAACGGATCAGACATTGGGCCCACCGAACCGGCGCATGTGAGGCTGCCCGATTATCAAATAAGGTGCAGCAATCGCAACCATATTATCAAATATCATACAAATTATCAAATTAAGCGCAAGGCTAAACTATTGAAATATATGAATCCAGATTCTGCCGTTTAAATACAGCGTGACACCGGTCCTCATCACCGCCGAGAACGCGATCGACTTTGGCCGAATGTTGTGGACGGAAAATCGCCGCGCGCTTGTCACCCGCTACGCGGAGCGCTGCGACGGTGACGGCATGGCCGAGCAGATCGCCGGCTACGAGCTTCGTCGCTTCATTGGCGTGAAGCCCGCAGGGCTGTATGCGGTCGCGCCCGTTCAAACGCCTGCCTTGCGCTTCGAGCGATTATCGGCGGCGTTCTCACCGCGCATAATGCCGAGGCGATTCTGAGTGAAGCCGCAGAACTATCTTATGCGCCGAGAACCGCCAGCGACATTGCGGCTTATCTTGCTTACGGGGCGCCTTTATAGGCGCTCTTCGCCATACGTTAGAAGGACATTGGCATTATCACAGCATGGCGCCATTCTTGTCAGCGCAAGAGAGCGCGCGCATGACTTCAGACCCCACAACGCAACTCGCCATTTTGGCGGACGCACTCACCAAGATCGTCGATTTGGCGAGCGAGAATCGAAAGCTGGTTGCGCCGCCGCTTGAGCTGTTGGGGCGGGCAGGGGACATCGCCGTCGAAGCCCTCGCCGTTGCGGCGACCTATGGGCCGTTGCCGCCGCGCGCGCCTGCCGGCGATGAGCAGTCGGTAGACCCCGATCAGGGTAAGTAATGGCCTCTCGATTGGTTCACCACAAAGCCGCCGCGCCGGTCGAGCGCGGCTGCGTGTCTGATAGCCTTTATCGGACGTGAGGCGCCGATAGTCGAGAACATCGCTCCCGTTCCTTGACCGGACAGAACCCAAGCAGGCATTTCAGGCTTCGGATTGGCGTCGGTTCAATGGGCAGGGCTCGTCGACGCTGACTTGCTGGAAACGTCTTTTCTGGCTATATTACTGGAAATCAGTCGGAGGCGCCGGTGGCCAGCTCCCAGAAACGCGCAATCCAGAATTACCGGTCTCGCCTCAGCGAGCGCGGGCTCGCGCGCTTCGAAGTGTTAGGCCGCACCGCGGATCGCGATCTCATCCGGTCATTGGCGCGGCGCCTCGCCGAGGATGGCCCGGAGGCGTCGCAGCTCCGCGCCGCCGTCAGTCAGTCGATCGCCGGGGAACCGCCCAAGCGCGGTGGAATTCTCGCGGCGCTTCGTCGTTCCCCCATGGTCGGCGCAGACCTCGATCTTGCGCGGCCGCGCGAGGAAGGTCGTAAGGTCGACCTTTAATGCGCTATCTGCTCGACACCAATATTCTCAGCAATGTTACCAAGCCCGCGCCGTCCGAGTCGCTGTTAGCGTGGATGAGCGGCCAGGTTGATACAGATCTCTTTATTGCCTCGTTGACCGTCGCCGAGATTCTCCGCGGCGTTCTCGAAAAGCCGGCCGGCAAAAAGCGCGAGCGGCTTGAGGCATGGTTTTCAGGGCCCGAAGGACCACAAGCCCTCTTTGCGGGTCGCATCCTCGCGTTTGATGATAAAGCGAGCCTGATATGGGCGCGGCTCATGGCGGACGGAAAAGCCAAAGGTCGACCGCGCAGCGGTCTCGACGCCATCATCGCCGCAGTCGCCGAAGCGAACGGATGCGTGGTTGTGACCGACAATGAGAAGGATTTCGAAGGCATTGAAGTCGTCAATCCATTGCGAGGCGCCATATGAAATGGCGATGCGGCACCGCGAAGCGCATTTTTCGGCACGATTTGAATTACAATTCGCGCGATTTTCCTGCCGCCCGACGCAAAGAAATGGATCACTTGCGGCAATGCCCTGCGGCGCCAAATCACTCGTCCACCAAGGAGGCGGAGGGCACCCGGTCCCCGCTGATGCGAAATGGGGCAGCGACACGCATGAAGCTTGAAGAGCTTGCACCGGGACAAAGCCTCTCCGGCATTGAACCAATCGAGGTTGTTTCGGCCGTGGCCATCGTGCCACTGGCTGAAGGATCGGTACAGCTTATCTACCGCACGCCCGACGGTGTCATGAAGGAACGCCTGCTTGGACGGGCTGACGAGGCGACGATCGCTACTGCCAGCGTCGAGCGCCCATTTTCTTTCGATGGTGACGGGGCAGCATTTCAGCTTTCATGCGAGGCCAAGCGAATCGACCTAGCCTTCCTTTTCGATCCAATGATGGCCGTCCACAGTTCGAATGTGGAGCCGCTGCCGCACCAAATCACGGCCGTCTATGAATCGCTCTTGCCGCGCCAGCCGCTCCGGTTCGTGCTCGCCGACGATCCCGGCGCGGGCAAGACTATCATGGCGGGCCTCTATATCCGCGAGCTTATCATGCGTGCGGACTCGTACCGAATTCTTGTCGTCGCGCCGGGCAGCCTTGTCGAACAGTGGCGCGACGAGCTTTTCGAAAAATTCGGATTAGAGTTTCACGTCTATTCGACGCTGCTTGAACAAACCTCACCGAGCGGTAACCCGTTCGACGACTATGCGCGGCTCATTGTCCGGCTCGATCAGC
>Ga0194120_10009722_pt1 | contig 12096 bp, 11 predicted proteins | sample TA2MahCa65mmetaG_FD_148642 | JGI IMG/M metagenome (GOLD analysis project Ga0194120, IMG submission 148642) | Freshwater microbial communities from Lake Tanganyika, Tanzania - TA2015019 Mahale Deep Cast 65m | ecosystem: Environmental > Aquatic > Freshwater > Lake | place: Tanzania: Lake... | reverse complement strand
GGGTTGCTTCGCCATCGACCGCCTCCGACGTTCCGTGCCATCTGCTTCCGCAAAGTGAGGAAGCAGGTACCCACGACTCTAGGCTCCCGCTTTCGCGGGAGCGACTGCCATAGTGCGCGAGCCACGACGCACAGATCGTCATCCCGCTCATACCTTGTCGTTCCCAGATCGTCTCACGTCATTCCCGCGAAGGCGGGAATCCAGAGTTCCTTGCCTCACGCTTTCGCGGGAGCGACGATCCGGGGCCGGGCAGGAGACGTGAGTCGTCGTATCACTGCCCCGCTGGGCGTCACTCGGGATAGATCCATCCAAACGTGCCGTTGCGCTTCTTGAACAGGACGTTCACGTCGCTGTTGTCGGCGTTGCGGAAGACGATGAAGTTGTTCTTGGAGAGGTTCAACTGCATCGCCGCTTCGTCGACGCTCATCGGCTTGGCTTCGAAGCTCTCCGGCATGGGGATGATGGACATGTCCCCGTCGAGCGCGGCGACGGATGGATCCGGGACCGCCATTTCGGTAGCCCGCGCGTCGTCGCGTCCTCGCCGTCGTCGTTCGTCGGCGCGGTCCTTATGGCGGCGGAGTTGTTTCTCCGCCTTGTCGATCACGGCGTCGATGGCGGCGGACACGGAGTCTGCCTCGATCTGCGTTTCTGCGTGGAAGGAGATGCGTCTGCCAAAGAGGTTGATTTCTGCGAGGTACTGGTTCCTCCGCTGTTCCAGAGTCACCGTCGCTTCTATGAGCTCCAACCCGACGTCGGCGAGTCTGACAAGCTGCGCGTCGATCGCTTGACGCGCGGCGTCGGGCAGATCGAACCCTCGTGCGACGATCTCTACATTCATGCGCCGTCCTCTCTGACGTGCAGTCGCCTTTGCGCGGGACATCCGCGCGCACGCTCACGTATCCCGATGCACACGTAGCGACGATTCCGTGGTCACGACCCCAGCGCCAACCGCCTCCCCATCGGCGCCGAGCGTTCCGTGGGTGGAATCTGCCGGGTCTATTCCCAGCGGTTCCGACGCTGATTCGACGCAGGAATCCCCTGATCCTCTCGGTACTTGGTGACAGTGCGCCGAGCGATCCGGTATCCCTGCTTCCCGAGCATCTTGCTGATCGCCTGATCGCTGAGCGGCTTGCCGGGGTCTTCCGCTTCGACCATCTGCTTGATGAGGGCGCGGATGCTCTTCGATGAGGCGAGCTCGCCCGAATCCTGCTCCAGCGCGCTGGAGAAGAAGAACTTGAGCTCGTAGATGCCGCGCGGCGTCTGGACGTACTTCCCATTGGTGGCGCGGCTGATCGTCGAATCGGACTTGCCGAGCCGTTCGCCGATATCGCGCAGGACGAGCGGCTTGAGGTGCGTGACGCCGTGTTCGAGGAACCCCTCCTGCACCTCGAAGATGGCGCGAGCGACGTTCTCGATGGTCTTGCCGCGCTCGTGGATACTGCCGATGAGCTCTCGGGCTCGCTGTCGGTAGTCCTCCAGCCAGCGACGTTCTTCGCGGGAGAGGTTGCTTCCGTTCGCCAGCAGTTCCAGATAGCGCCGGTTCAAGTGGATTCGCGGGATGGATTCCTCCGCCGCTCGGACGCGGTACTCGCCGTCCACGCGCTCGACGATCACATCCGGCGTGATGGGACGCGCGCCGGCTGAGTACTTGGTGCTCCCATGCATTCCGGCGAGGAACCCATGCGCCGGAGCCAACTGCAGCTTGACGAGCGATTCCTTGACGATCTGGACCGTGTCGACGGTGATTTCGCCGTACCCGTCGTCGCGGAGGCATTTGGCGATGCGCGGAAGCTGATTCCGCAGGAGGTCTTCGTAGTAGTCGCGCGTCACCGCGATGGCGATGGGATCCGGCTCTTCAGCGGCTTGGAGTTGAATGAGGAAGTACTCCTGCCGCGACCGCGATCCGACGCCCATCGGCTCCAGATGCCGCTGGAGGTAGATCAGGATTTCCTCGACCTCAGCCGGTTCGCGCCCGGTTTCCTCGGCGAGTTCTTCGATGGTCGCCGCCAAGAAGCCCTCGTCGTCCAGGTTGCCGAGGATCAGCTCGCCGACCGCTCGGTCGTCGGGCGTGAGACGGAGCAGGGCGAGCTGTTCGTGAACGTAGTCGTGGAAGGAGGCTTCCTGGGCGATGTCGAGCCGGCGGTCGCCGTCTTCGTCGTCGTCCTGCCATTCCTCCTCGAAGCGGGAGGGCATGCTGTCGTCGAGAAAGTCCTCGACGCGGATCTCCGGCTCGCCTTCCTCGGGCTGGGCGAGTTCGAGGTCGCTGCTGTCGGTCTCCTCAGCCTCTTGCTCGATGGCGGCTTCCTCGTCCAGGTCGAGCCCCTCTTCGAGGAAGGGGTTCACTTCGAGTTCCTGGCTCAGATGCTCGACGAGCTCGAGGTTCGTCATCTGCATCACCTCGATTGCCTGCTGCAATCGAGGCGTCATGACGAGCTTTTGTTGGAGCCGTGGTTGGAGGATCAGTCCGGTGCGCATCGTCCCGGCTCATTTCCGCTCGCGGCGGGCGAACAGGTCACCGAAGTAGTACTGCCGCGCCAGCTCGCTTGCCCTCAGCTCTTGGGGCGTGCCGTGCATGAGAATCTTGCCGTCGACGATCAAGTAGGCGCGGTCCGCGATCTCGAGGGTCTCCGAGGCGTTGTGGTCCGTCAGGATGATCCCGATCTGGCGTTCCCGGAGACGCCGGATGATCTGCTGGATGTCCGAGATCGCCTTGGGATCGACGCCTGCGAAGGGCTCGTCCAACAGGATGAACGACGGCGAGATCGCCAACGTTCTGGCGATTTCGGTCCGGCGCTGCTCGCCTCCGGAGAGCGTGTACGCCATGCTGTCGGCGAGGTTCGTCAGACCGAACTCCTCGAGAAGCTCCTGTCTCTTGGCTTCGCGTTGGCTTCGCGCGCCGGGTTGGAGTTCGAGGACTGCCATGAGGTTATCGCCGACCGAGAGCTTGCGGAAGATCGAGGGCTCCTGGGGCAGGTACGCGATGCCCTTCTGCGCGCGGCGGTACATCGGTTCGTGGGTGATGTCTTCGTCGCCGAGTAGTACCACTCCTTCATTGGGACGTACGAGCCCCACGGTCATGTAGAACGTCTGGGTCTTGCCGGCGCCGTTGGGCCCGAGCAGTCCGACGACCTCGCCGGTCCCTACTTGGATGCTGACCTCGTTGACGACGGTGCGTTTGCCGTACGTCTTGACGAGTTTTTCGGTTCTGAGAACGGCCATTACGGATTGCTCGGTGCGGCGGCGCCGTTCTCCGTCGAGGCGGCGGACTCAGCGGGGGCTTCCGTCCGCTTGACGCGGACGCGCAGCTTCACGCCGCCGCTCGCCGTGCGCTTGCCGGTTCTGCGGTCGTAGACGAATCGCTCCGCCTCGTAGCGGTCCTCGCCCTGGAGGACGACGGCGGGGCTCTTCTTGGTTCCCTGGAGGTCGATGATGTTGTTCCCGTCGCGGAACTCCGCCGTCTCGGATGTGGCGACCATGTCGTCGTCCTTCATCCGCACGTTTCCTGCGGCGAGGGTCCGTTGGACGCTGGAGTCCGCTCCGCCGACATCGCGGAAGAGCGTCACCTTGTCGGCGTAGAGGTATCCCGTCTCGCGCGTGATGCGGACGTTGCCGGTGAACGTCGTCGTTCCGGCGTCGACATCCTCGTCCATCCGCTCGGCTTCGATATCGACGACTTCGTCTTGAGGTTCTTCCGCTTTAGGCTTAGACGCTTCCGCCGACTTGGCTGCGGGTGCGGGCTTTGCTGCCGTCTGGGCCCACAGGAGCCGGGAACCTCCGGCGGCGATGTCCAAGAGCAGGAGCGCTGCTGCGAGCATCGAAACGCGGGAACCCGCCCTAGCGGTCGAACGACGGGAGCGTATTCGGCGCAATCTTCTCATCCTTCGGCAGAACCTTGCCTCGTACGGTGGTCATCGTCGCCTTGCGAAGGTTCGGGGTGCTGACGAGGCTCTGCCCGATCAAAACGGAGCCTCCTCGGTGAATCCGGGCTTCGCGAGGTGCAATGAGTGTACCATCGCGCTCATTCCAGCGCAATTCGTCCGTTTCCAGCGTCGCTTCGCGTGAGACGGCATGGACGCTGCCGGTGACGCGGAAGTCGCGGGTACGCTGCTGGATGTGTCCATCGGCGGCGGTGACAGTCAGCGCTGGCTCGCCCTTCTCGTAGATGAGGACCTTGGGGTTCCGCACACGCACGTCGCCGGAGGCGAGGACTTCCGCCTGTTCGCCCCACATCTTCCAGCGGAGTTCGGGTCCGCGGTACTGCGCCATGACGGGCGTCTCCATCTGCGCGGCGACGATTTCTTCGGGGGTCTTCTCCGGCGGCGCGGCATCGCGGCATCCCGCTGCCAGCAGCGCGGCGCAGAAGAGGAACCGGCGGAGTCGGAGCGTCACGAGGAGGCCTCCTCGGCGGACTTCCAGCGGGGATGCATCCAAATCCACTGATGGGGAACGCGCCGGATCTGGCTCTCGATGACGCGGGTGAAGGCGCTCGTGTTGGCGACGAGGTCGGCGTCGGGATCGCCGGTGTCCTGCCAGACGATGGGCGGATGGACGTCGAGCCGATGGCGTCCGTCGTCGAGGCGGGTCAGGAAGAGCGGGATCGCCGGGGAGCCGAATCGCTGGCTCAGGCGTACGGGTCCGACGGGCGTCTTCGCGGGCCGTCCGAAGAAGTCGACGGTAACGCTCTGGACGGACGTATCGACATCGGCGAGGACCCCCAGGGCGTGGTTCGCCCGTAGCGCGCGGACCGCTTCGCGGGCTCCGCCGTCGCGCGAGATGCTCTCGACGCCGACGCGCGATCGCTGTCGTACAAGGAGGCGTCCGAGCGTGCGGGAGCGGAGGTCGCGGGCGATGGCGCTGACGGGGATGCCGTTGAGGACGAGGGCGGCGGCGAGGAGTTCCCAGTTGCCGTAGTGACCTGTCAATCCGATGAAGCCGTTCCCGCGCTCGCGCGCGGCGTCGATGTGTTCGCGTCCGACGAGCTCGACGCGGTCGGCGATGTTGCGGGTCGTGAGCCGGTCGAACCGCAGGATCTCGACGACGCACATGCCCAAGTGCTCAAAGCAGCGGAGGACGTTTTCATCGACTTCCGAGGGGCTGCGTTCCGGGAACGCGGCGGCGAACTGACGTCGGGCGCGGGCGAAGTCGCTGGCGGCGATGCGCGCGGCGCGTCTGCCGAGCCACCTACCCAGGTCTCCCGCAGCCCGATCCGAGAGCGATCCCACCGCCAGGCGAAGGGAGTGGATGCCCAACCCGTAGCCGGCATCTTTGATCAGACGCCGTACTCGGCGCGCATCGATCGGGCTCACGGCGGTCTTCTCCGCTTGGCGACACGTTCGAGCCTATGATACCGGTCGCGCCGAGCGGCGGCAAAGCGGCGTCGCCTTTCCTCGCCGCATGGACAGCTATACGTGAATAACGTATACTCAGTGATCGAGGAGTGGATGCCGTGGTGAATCGGTCTGTCGAGTCGTTCGAGTAGGACGAGGCGAAGCGCCAGAGCAACCTCGGCAAACACGGTATCGACCTCGTGGACGCAATTCACGTCTTCCGGGATCCACTCCTGAGGGTCGAGGTCGATCGACGCGGGGACCATGGCGAAGAGCGGTGCCGTGCGACTGGCACGGCGTTCGGCCGCATACTCGTCGTGGTGTACACGGAGCACGGTGATACCGTTCGGGTTATCTCAGCACGAAAGGCGACGCGGCATGAGCGACGGAGCTACGAAGAAAACGCGGGTTGACTGGGATGAGCCGCCCAAGGGAGCGACGAACTGGGACCGCGTCGACGAGATGGGCGATGAGGAAGCGTCCAGGAACGCGCAGGAGGATCCGGATAACCCGTCGGCGGAGTCGTTCCCGGAAGGGACCTTGGAGAAGGCATTCCGCCCGCAGTGGGTCCGCCGTCGCCTAGGGATGTCGCAACGGGAGTTCGCGGCGACCTTTGGTTTCTCCGTACGAAGCCTGCAACAGTGGGAGCAGGGGCGGTCGGAACCTGGTCAAGCCCTCCGTGCCTACCTCCATGTCATCGCCGTCGATCCAGAGTCCGTTCGTCGCGCCCTGGACAAGAAGGCGATTGCGTAGCGATGGGCGACCGTGAAGGGAGTCGGCGCGTTGTCTGGCATCGCGCCACGATTTCGGCTCTCTTTACACGAGTCGCCATCGCATGAGGAGGAGAGCCGATGACTTCACGAGAGCGCGTTCTCGCCGCCATCCGCCACCAGGAACCCGACCGGGTTCCCTACGACCTGTCCGGCACGCCCGTGACGGGCATCCACCACGTCGCGTACACGCGGCTCCGCAAGGCGCTCGGATTGCCCGACCGCGAGCCGGTCATCTGGCATCAGATGCAGCAGCTCGCCTGGGTCGATGACGACGTGCACCGGGCGATGGAGACGGACGTCAGCGGACTGCGTCCCAAGTCGCCGGACACCTGGAAGCTCGAAATCACCGAAGATGAGAAGTACTTCTACTACACGGACGACTGGGGCATCACCCGGCGCCGGCAGAGAGACGGCGGCTACTACTTCGACTTGTGCAAGTCGCCTCTGGAGTACGCCGACGTGTCCGGCGACATCGCCCGCCACGAATGGCCCGACCCGGTTCACGACTCGCGGTTCGTAGGCATCCGCGAGCTCGCCGAGAAGATGCACGCCGCGAACCGCCCGTTCATCCTGGGGAATATCTGCGCCGGGATGCTCGAGATGGGCCAGTGGCTGCGGGGGTTCGAGAACTTCTACTGCGACCTGGCGGGGAACCGACCCGTCGCCGAAGCCCTCTGCGACAAGATCATCGAGCTGAAGATGCGCTACTGGGAGAAGGCTCTGCCGATGCTGGGCGACATCGTGGACATTGTCCAGGAGGGCGACGACTACGGGGGGCAGAACACGATCCTGGTGTCGCCGAAGGTGTTCCGCGAGGTGTTCAAGCCGCGCCTGAAGCAGCTATTGGGGCGCATCAAGGAGCTCGCGCCGCACGTCAAGGTGTTCTTCCATACCTGCGGCGCGGTGCGGGACATCCTGCCCGACCTCATCGAAGTCGGTGTGGACATCCTGAACCCCGTGCAGGTCGCGTGCCTGGGCATGGACAGCGCGGATCTGAAGCGGGAGTTCGGGAAGGACCTGACCTTCTGGGGCGGCGGAGTCGATACGCAGTACGTGCTGCCCACCGGCACGCCGGAGCAGGTGCGCGACGAGGCGAAGCGGCGGATCGACGACTTCGCGCCGGGCGGGGGGTTCGTTTTCGCGGCGGTGCACAACATCCAGGCGGACGTGTCGGCGGAGAACATCCTGGCGATGCGCCAGGCGCTGCGGGACTTCGGGGGCTATCCGCGGGGGTGAGCTCGCAAGGTTGATGGCGCGTCTTAGACTGCCTTGGCAGATCGATGAGGGCAGTCGTCGCCCGATGGGCGGCCTACGACGGGATCGTCGAGCGGCTGGCGGGGATGGGGTATGAGACGAACCGGCTGGTGAAGACGGTGCATTGAGTCAGGGATCTGCTCAACTCGGTGTTACTGTTCTGGCCATGTGTCACGAGCTGTCGGGCTCTTCGCCTGACCACGCCTGTGGGCAACCCGGACCGTGGTTAGGCATACTGTGCTCGCCGTGGCGCTTGCATGTCACCATGGCATACCGCAATAGGCCGCCAACCGCCGACAAGTCCAACGTGGAGTCACGCAGAGACGTGACCGGCTCGGACCTTCCGCGACACTCGTGGGGACGGAGGCAATGCCTTGTTGATTTGCTTCGCAAGGGCGTAGAAGCCAGCAAAGTACGCCTCGCCAGGCTCTGCCTGCTGCCGGAACTCCGCAAGGAGTAGCCGCTTGAGCTCTCGTTTGGCTTTCCGCCTCTCATCTTCCGTGCCATTCACGGCTTCCTGGAGCAACTCTGTATTCTCCGAATGGACTTTCCTAGTGACGCAGTCTGGGAGCAAACCCTCGATGTTTCTCTTCCCAGCGCGATCATGCCCGATCAGGAGGTAGTGTTGACCTTTCACGAGCTGAAGTGACTTCAGCGTCTTCTCAACCTTCGTTGCGCTATCGAGGTCGAGTGTTACAAAACACCGACCATACCGACGGATCACGAAGCCAAGGAGTACTGTGTTCTGCAGTGACCCAATCCCGTCGTACGACTCGATCTCCCACTCGCTCGAGAGCTGGTTCTGCCCATGCTTGGGGTCCTGTAACATTCTCAGATACTCGTGGTCGGTTTCGCCTTCGACTAGCAGCAGACTGCTCGAAGGAGACAGCACCATCCGCTTCCACGGCACAAATGCCTCCGCGTTCAGACCCAAGGCTTGACCGAACGGCTCCATCCACCTGTCTCCGCTCGTGTCAACGAGCTGGCTCTCACGAGACTTGCCACGCTCGGTACGCCGTTGCAACAGAATGTTCGATGCCGAGTCTTCGAGGTTCAGTAGGTACGGGCTGTGAGTTGTCACTATGACTTGCACCTGGAATTCCTGCGATAGATCGCGCAAGACTCGACCGAACTCGGCTTGGGCAGCTGGGTGGAGGAAGCTTTCCGGTTCCTCCACCACGATTATCGGAGTCACCTTGGAGATGGATGTTTCTGCTTCACTGATCTGCCGAGCCTGGAACAGGGCGAATAGGACCAACGTCCGGTTGATCGTTCCGCTACCCCAATCCGCTAGCGGCACCTCGAACTTGGCTTCCCCAAGCGCGATCGCGTACGGTATGTAGTCGAAGCTGAGGGCCGGGATTGAGAAGCCGACTTTGTATTTTGTCTTCAGCCTTCCTAGAAGCGTCTCGAGCTGCGCCTGTTGCGATCTAGATAGCTTGGCGAGGCCACGATTCACCTCCTTCTTCATTGTGTCGATGACAGGAGCGTGCTGTGCCGCGACTCCGCTGATATAGCCAGCAGTTGCTCTTGATCCTTGACCGATGAAGGTTGCCCCCACCTCTGTCGAGCTGTGGAAGAGAACACCACCAGACAAGCGAAGCCGGTTGATCACCTCTTGGGCATTGAGATCCGTGTACCGCCGATCCATTGCCTCGACAGAAGCAGCTGGTTCAGACGTGTCAGGCCGGTGCACAACAGATATGGAGAGGCGCAGTGAGTCCTCTGCCTTGTAGTCCTCTGCCTTGTCAAGTGAGAGCTGTGTCGTCACGAACTGGTATAGGCCAGCGTCGCGTGTCCGATCAAGCTCGATCTGAGCAGCGAACGAGATATCACGCTGCTGCGAGCTCGGGTCTTTCCATTTCGGGTAGTCGTCCTTCAGCGAAGGTTGCGCGTAATCCAGGAACATGAACGCGCTAGAGCGATCGCGTACAAGGGCACCAATCGCACGAATGACATTCGTCTTGCCAGAATCGTTCGCGCCACATATGCCGTGTACAGCTTAGGAAACTGAATGTCGATGTCGGCAAGTGTGCGATAGTTCCGGACGCTAAGGCTCAATAGGCGCATCTGCCTGCCTCTGTTTGCTTGGGTGTGTTCTTTGAGGCTCTGGTTGAGCTAGTAGCTTCGCGGCTAGCAGCAAACCGTTGAGCGCCTCATAGTATACGGTAGTCTGCATGGCATACGCCACGCGAGGGTGCCGATAGCGTGAGACCATCGACCCGCAGCAGGCGTGGTGTATGACGGCATCGTCAGCCGGCTGGCCGCGATGGGGTACGGGACGAACCGGCTCGTGAGGACGGTGCATTGGGGCCGCAAGCGGAGTACAGGCGGCACCCGTTGGTTCCAGCGGGCCAGCCTATGTCTGGGCTCAACCGTTTCCGGCGGATTCTACCGTCTGCCCACGCTCCCACGACTCCCCAGCCGCCGCAGCCTGCTTCTCCAGCTCCGACCGCCAGCCGACCACCTTCCCCGACTTGATCTGCCGGATGTCGAACGGCGCGTAGCGGTCTTCGAGCGTGTCGCCGAGCCGCTGTGTCGCCGCCCAGCGGTCCCACGCGATCCTCATGAACGCGTGCGGCAGAGCGTCGCGCACGGCAGGGTCGAGTTGCCACGCGTGGCGGGCATCGGCGACCTCCGGCTCCTTGTCCGAGGGTCCGCGCCACTTCGACCAGCCGATGGCGAGGGTGTTCCGCTCGCGTTCCGGCACGGTGTGACCCGTGTGGATGTTCGAGCCGACGCGGATGAGCGCCTCGCCCGCTCGCAGCCGGATGGCGGTCTGCCCCGGCAGAGGGCTCTTGCCGTCCCAGCTCGGCGTGTAGGGCACACCGGCGTCCTTCATGCTCTGCGGCAGGAGCACGTCGTGCTCGAAGGGGGTACGCCAGCGGTTGTGGCTCCCCGGGATCACCTCGTGGCACTCGTCGTCCACCAGCGCCAGGAACATGCCCACGCCGTTCCGCTCATACACCTGCTTGCGGTTGTTCTCGACGATCTCCGTCCAGCGTTCCCGCTCGACTTCCTCCGAGTAGGCTTCGGGCCCGTCGTTGCGGACCTCCTGAGCGCGGTACGGGTCGCCCTCGCCCCACCACGTCACGTCGCGATGCCAACTGAGGGCGTGCTCGCGCTTGCGCGGGTTGCACCACAACAAGAGCCCGCCGTAGGTCAGGTCTTCGGGTGATACGCCGCCGCACCAGTCGCTCACGAAGCCTAGGAACTCATCGGAACCGTGGAACTCGGCGAAGCTCGGCTCCTTCCACGCCGGGTGGACGAGTCCCCGGATCGCCCACGGTTCCTCGTCGCCCGTGCGGTGGACATATCCCACCGACCCGTCGAGCGCGTCGTAGACGTTCTCCGGCGCGAACGCCTCGGTGAGCCGCCGCCCGGCGTCGCGCATCCTCTCGATCCAGGGGTTCCCGACGAAGTCGTCGATGATGAGATAGCTGTGCTCGTCGAGGAAGGCGATCCGTTCTTCCGTGGCGCCGCGTCCCGAAAGCTCCGGCAGCGCGTCAGCGAAGGCAGGCGCGCGGTACGTCTCGCTCATGGGGAACCTCCTTGCCCCTCGGGGGTATGGGTCAGGGGCTCGATTGTGGCAAACGCAGTCGAGCGGCACAACCGACGGCGGGTACGGCGTCGCTGGGACCGGTCGGCGCGGCGGGTTCCCTTGCTCCGGATACGGACTTGGACAAGAATGCCCGACGGCAGCCCGTCGTCTCTCACCGAAGCAGACTCGTGGTCACCGTACCGCGGAAATGGGGAACCTCGCATGATCCAGATCGCCGAAGTGTTCGGACCCCAGCAGACCAGCCTCGCGAGACTCGTCAAGCAATGCGGCGTGAACCACGTCGTCGCGGGCGTCGGACTCGGCCGCATCCCCAACGCGAGCGACGAAGAGCAGCCGTGGAGCTACTCGTCGCTGGCGCGCGTCAAAGCGGAGTATGCGGCGACGGGGTTCGAGATGGCGGTCATTGAGAGCCGTCCGCCGATGACGAAGACGAAGCTGGGCTTGCCGGGGCGCGACGAAGAGATCGAAGCGGCCTGCCAGCTCATCCGCAACATGGGGAAGCTCGCCATTCCCGTCTGGTGCCCGGAGTTCATGGCGGGGATCGGCGTGCTGCGCACGTCCAGCACGATCCCGTCTCGCGGCGGGGCGCTCGTCACGGGCTACGACCACGACGACATGCGGGACGAACCGTTGACGGAACACGGCGTCGTCACCGAAGAGCGGATGTGGGAGAACCTCAAATACTTCCTCGAGCGCGTCGTGCCCGTCGCCGAGGAAGCCAACGTCAAGCTGGCGATGCATCCCGACGATCCGCCACTGTCGCCGATACGTGGCATCAGTCGCATCATGAGCAGCGTCGAGAACTTCCAGAAGCTGATCGATCTTGTGCCGAGCCCCGTCAACGGCATCGCGCTCTGCCAGGGGAACTTCACGCTGATGACCGACGACCTGCCGTTGGTGATCCGCCACTTCGGCGAGCAGGAGAAGATCCACTTCGTCCATTTCCGGGACGTGCGCGGCACTCCCGATCGCTTCGTCGAGACGTTCCACGGCGACGGCAAGACCGACATGTACGAGTGCATGAAGGCATATCGCGACGTCGGCTACGACGGCGTGTGCCGACCCGACCACGTCCCGACGATGGAAGGCGACAGCAACGACAACCCGATGTATTCGTCCATCGGGCGTCTCTTCGCCATCGGATACATTCAGGGGCTGCGCGAAGCGGCATACGCCTGAG
>Ga0194120_10009721_pt1 | contig 12097 bp, 9 predicted proteins | sample TA2MahCa65mmetaG_FD_148642 | JGI IMG/M metagenome (GOLD analysis project Ga0194120, IMG submission 148642) | Freshwater microbial communities from Lake Tanganyika, Tanzania - TA2015019 Mahale Deep Cast 65m | ecosystem: Environmental > Aquatic > Freshwater > Lake | place: Tanzania: Lake... | reverse complement strand
TCCATTTTATGATTCTTCAAGTACAGTTGCGAAGCAATTTAACTCAACACCGAACCATATTTATTGCGTTCTTCCATCGGATAAAGCAAAAACTATTACTGAAAATATAGAGAACTTGGTTAGGAAAAAATTTGTAGAAATTTCTAATCAGATAAATGATCAATTCTTTCAAGCGTATAAAAATGACTCGGTCTGGAGTAATTATTGGAGTGAACAGATCAATAATTTCCTTGAGATATATTGGATTATTTATAGTCCAAGCGAAGGGGAAGAATATAAGGCTATTTATAAAAATACAGAACATTATTCAGGCCAAAGGAAATTACTGCGCGATTTTGATGAATTGAAATTTATCGAAAATAACTCGTCTAAACCTGGGCAGCCATATACTAAATGTTCATTAATACCAACATTCTCTGCAGTTCATCCTACAAAGTATAATTCACATGGAAAGATAAAAACATTCTGGCAAGAACTTGCAAAAAATTCTAAAGGCGAATTTCGTAAAAATGAAAAACTTTCTTCTGTAGCAATTACTAAAAGAAAATTTCTAGACTATATAAAAGAAAATGTTGATAATAAAATTAGCGATTCTTTTCCTTCAACGCGTACAATTACAGCGGGAAGCTTTTATAGAGACATATATTTTGAAATTAAGAAACAAGAAAATTTGGATAGCGACTTACAATCATCAATTGGAGCTTTTGCTGATGAAGTTTTTGCGATGTTGAATAAAATAAATTTACCTTCTCAAACAGCTAATTATCCTTCCTTGGAAATAATCGCTCAAAACAATCAAAAACTTCAAAAATTTTTCAGAATTGATTCAGATTGGTTAGATGAAGAAATCTATGATGCTGAAAAAATTTCATTAGAATATGGTATAATAATAGAAAACGAACAAAAAGAAATAATAAATCAAACAAGAAAAGTATGTAATAGTTTTAAGGCAAAATTAAAGAAGTATAAAATAAAAACACCACAAAAATATTATGCTATGATTTTCTATGATGGTGATAAGATGGGTGAAATAATTAGTGATTGTGAATCAAAAGAAGAACATTCAAACTTAAGTAAGAACCTAAAAAGTTTCTCTACCAATACAGTTTACGGAATCCTTGAAGGTATAAAAGAAGATAATTCGGGTATACTGATGCCGAGATTAGGCAAAGTGGTTTATTCTGGCGGTGATGATTTACTCGCTTTTGTTTCCTTAGAGGATTTATTCGAAATTGTTGAAGACATTAATTCCGAGTTTCGAAAGATTTTAGGAAATAATAGTACAAAGAAATTGACTGGCAGCATGGGTGTTGTTATTGCACACCATCAAACATCTTTACAGTATGTTTTAGAAAAAGTTAGAGAATCACTAAAATTCAGTAAGGATAAACTGGATAGAGACGCCATATCATTTACACTTTTGAAGCGGTCTGGAGAAAGCAAAACTGTCGGGATTAAATGGGATAATGAAACGGTTGAAAATAATTTATTACTCTTAAAACAATTTGGCGGTTTAATTAAAAACAAACTTCTTTCAACCAGTCTTATTAATGAAATTTATGACGAATTGATAGGACTTGAATCTCTTTCAGATGAAGCAATAATAAGTGAAATTAACAGATTAATCATACGCCATAGTAATAAAAAAGAATCAAAACAAATCATTTTTAATAAGGAAATCATTAATAAATTGGTTCGTTATCTGTCAGATAATGCGTTTCGATATAAAACAAGATTAGGTGATGATTATACATATTTAAAACACACACTAGAATTATTAGAATTTGCTCAATTTGTTGGCAAGGGAGGAAATTGATGGCAATTAATAAAATATTTATTCAACCCAACGACGTTCTTTTTTTTAGAGACGGTCGTCCATTTGATGCTGGTGGTGATTTTACTGCTTCACTGGCTTTCCCTCCTTCTCCTACAACATTTTATGGAGCTATAAGAACATTATTGTTGAGCCGGAATGAAACAAATTTTTCTAATCTTATAAACAAGTCAAACTGGGAAGCGGAACTTGGAAATATTACCGATAAAAATAAATCTTACGAAGAGAGTTTTGGCAGTTTAACTATCAATGATTTTGGAATTATTCGCAAATTAGATGGATTGTTGCAAAGAATTTATCCAGTTCCTTCAGATATACTACGGATTAAAGATGACGAGGATTGTGTCATAGTTAAACCAGAGCTAAGTGAAGACATAGTTGATAAAATACATTTCAACAAAGCAATAAGTGATTTTATTTTGCCTCCTCTAGAAAAGAATGAGAACAATTTAGAAAGTATAGATAATTATTTTCTAACCGAACAAGGACTTAGCGCTTATCTCCTAAATTTAGATATAAATCTTAAACCAAGTAATGTTCAGTTTATTAACAGAAGTGAATTTTATGAATCTGAAAAGAGAGTAGGTATAAGAAGGGACAATAAATCACTTTCTTCAGAGGAGGGGTTTATATACTCTTTAGAATTTGCAAGACTTAAAAATATTAATAATTATTTAGAAAATATTGAATCCGGTTTTTATCTTGAATTAGAATCCGAATTACTTAATTCAATTGACAATTCAATATCGATTAAACTTGGCGGAGAAAACAAATCAGCATATTTAAGAAAATTAAATAAGGATATTATCAAACCTCCTACTCCTCAAATTGTTAATAAGCAATTCAAATTGATTTTATTAACACCAGCTATTTTTGATAGAGGATGGATCCCAGATTTTATTAGAGAGAATCACGAATTTGAATTTGATGGAATAAAAATTAAACTAATAACTGCATTGATGGGAAGGTATCAAGGAATTGGAGGTTGGGATTTAATTAGACAGACATCTAAACCATTAAGAAGAGCGGTGCCACCGGGAAGCGTTTTTTATTTTCAGATATTATCAGATAGTATCGATTCAGATATTTTGATTAACAAATTTCAAATGAAGTCAATTCAAGATCAAGAATACCTTGCGAAGCAAGGATTAGGTTTAACAATAATAGGAGCTTGGTAAAATGTTTACAGCATCAACTTTATTTTCGTTTTATACCGAAACCTCCCTTCATGCTGGAGGTGAAACTACTATTTCCTTTGTAGATCAACCGATTCAACGGGAAAAATACACTGACTTACCATTTATCGCCAGCAGCGGTATTAAGGGAGCTATACGCGAGTGGTTTGAATCTTCTGGGCTCGTTTTCAATTTAGTTAATACTAACAAAATGATAAAAGATGAATTAGATAAAATCATCGAAAGCAACTTAAAGCCTGATGGAATTGATAATGCAAAAATCGAATTGGTACAGAATGAGATTAATAAAATTATTACAGTTTTTGGTCCTGAAAAAGAAGGGGCTGATCATGCCGGTGCAGTTTCTTTTACCGATGCACGACTTCTGCTTTTTCCAGTTAAGTCTGTTAAAGGCGTATTTGCTTATGTTACTTGCCCTTTGCTATTAAATAGACTTATAAGGGATCTTACTGTTATTAATCAAGATGCAATTATTAAATGGAAAGTTCCGACAATTGTATCTAATAAATGTGTAACACTATCAGATTCAGATGTAAAAATTAATGAGCGGGTAATTCTTGAAGAGTATCCCTTTGATGTCCAAAGCGGAGGTGAAGAGGCTTTGAAAAACATAAAGGATATCGCAACCTTCATTCAAGAAAAGTTTTTTCCGAGTGGTACTGAATATAAATTCTGGCAAGATAAACTGCTGAAAGATTTAGTTATTCTTCGCGACGATGATTTTAGAGATTTCGCAATTCATTCCACAGAGATTCAAACACGTATAAAAATCGGTAAAGATAAATCCACGGATACTGAAAAAGGCGGAAACTTATTTACAGAAGAAAATATTTTACCGGATACACTTTTCTATACTCTTGTTTTTTCCAGTAATCCTCACTCACCAGAAGATGAAACCCCAGAAGATGTTAACAATGCCAATAAAGTAATTGAGTATATGAAAAGAGTTAATGATAAACGTTTCCAGATAGGCGGTGATGAAACCATTGGTAAGGGAATTGTGAAAGTAAAATTTTTAGGAGTATAATATGCCTGAGATTACAATTAGACAAAAAACTGAACGAGAACGAGCTCAATATGCTTGGGAAATTATTAGTCGAGTTAAACATGAACAATACAAAGAAAAATATCTTTCATATGTTAAATCAGCGTCAAGTTTAATTTTAACAAATGGGCTGTTACAAACCCTAGCTTTTTGGAAAGCTAAAAGTAATGGTGAATCAAATAGTGCATTTGCTTATAGCTGTTTACTAAGAGATATAAATAATATGGTTTTGGGAGAATCTGGTGACTTCTTTCAATTATGCAAGGATACTGCTGATTTGGATCAGTATAGAGAATACACGAGACTATCTTTAGCATCACTTACATGGCTTAAAAGATTTGCAGAAGCTGAGTTAAAATAAAGAGGAAAAAAATGATACCTAATTTTGTATCAAACATTAGAGTGAATAATATTGATAATTTGTCCCTACTATATCATAAGTATTACAAAGGTGAATATGAAAGCAAGGATAAAAAAGATTTCTTTAAAATATTTATTAGTAGAGCTGGTTCTCTAAACAATAACAATTTAAATGCATACAAAAAAAGACATGAAAAAATTCTGCAATCTCTCAAATCAAATTGTTATGTAATTGATAATTTGGAATTAAAAACAGACTGGCGTCTGGTAGTTGGGTTAGGAGGAGAAAGCGTTTTAGAAACCTCAATAGCTCTCCATCCACTATACGGATTTCCTTATATACCGAGCAGTGCAGTTAAAGGCATTACAAGAGCATTCGCAGTATTAGAAAAAGGAAAAGCTGCCGATGAACATGACAAAAAAATCAACCCAAATTCTGAAATCGATCCATTAGCAGTAAAAATTTTCGGCAAGGAGAATAGTGCCGGTCAAGTTACATTCTTTGATGCGCTACCAAATAATATAGACATTTTTGACCTTGATATAATGAATGTCCACTATGATGAATATTATAATAATGATAGTGTGCCACCAGCCGACTGGATGAAACCAATACCAATAACCTTCGTAACTATAAAATCAAATGTTCATTTTAATTTCTTTTTAGCTGCAAGAAATATCGATTTGGTAACCGAAGCAAAACATTGGCTACATAGTGGGTTGGTGGAATTAGGAGCCGGTGGCAAGATAAGTGCGGGATATGGTTATTTTATTCCTCTGAATAATGTAATAATTGAATCTCAATCGGATAAAAGTATTAGCACTATAAAGAAAGAATATCCAATAGCAGAAATTGTAGATATAACCCAAAAACCCTACACGGCGAAACTTGTTGATAAAGCTGAAATTTTTACCATTGGAAATATTGGAAACCCAAAAGGGCTTGGACTAGAAGTAGGGTCTAAAATCTATGTGAAAATAATACTAGATAAGAATAAAAAAATCCAATCATTACAATTTGTGAAAAAAGTATGAATAGATTAATTATTACGACAGTTGGAACTTCTTTGTTTACAAAAGATGGATTGAAAGAATTTAGTGAAAAAGCTAATGAGCATATTCAAAGTGAACCGATTGATATACTATTTGAAGAGAATATAAAAATAAATAATTTATATAAGCAGTCTCTACAACATTTAAGGGAAATTAAGGATAATAACAAGAAGGAATTTGAAAAATATAGTGCCGAGATAGCTTCTTTACTAAAATTGGGAATTACTGGAAATGATAAAGTTATTCTCCTTTCTTCGGATACAAAAAGCGGAGCTTTAAGTACAAGAGTTAACCTTGATTACATAATTTCAAAAGGACTTGGAATTTGTAATTCTAATAATGATGTTAAGATTGTTGTTGGATTGCAATCAAAAAACGGACAACAATTTCAAGAAAAAGGATTACCAAATTTAATTTCTACTATATCTGGGATAATTGAAAAAAATAAAAATGATTACCAAATTACTTTAAATATCACCGGTGGGTACAAAGGACTAATCCCATATATGTCTCTTATTGGTATGTGTTTTGACGAAATTGATATAGTTTATTTATATGAGGAGTCGGATAGTTTAATTCACTTCGAAAAACTGCCCGTTGATTTTGATATTCTTTATTGGAATGATCATAGAAGTGTGGTTGATATTCTTCAGAATTTTTCTCTTACTGCAGATAATAAAAAATCACTTAAAGAATCGCTTTCAAAAAAGTATCAATACATTTTTGATAAAGAAGGAAACATAACTTCGTTTGGAAAATTTATTAGTGACAGACTTGAAGAGAGAAGAGTAAGCATTGATTATTATGGCTCAGGAAGGGTATTAACAGAGCTTATAACTGATCCTGGGATTAAAAAAACTGTAGAGGAATGGATTAAGCATTCCCAACACATCTGGTACGGCGATTTAATTGCCGAAACAGTAGAACATGGGCGTGGTCATGCTCAGCGGTTGCAAGAAATGGCTTTTCAAATTTTACATCCAATTAAACAAAAAAATCCCAATTTCATTTCCGATGAAGAACTACAAATCTTAATCTACACACTGTGGCTTCACGATATTGGTCACTCCGGCAGAAAAGTTAATTTATGCGATGAAGAGGGAAAAGAATTTAATCAACCATTTCCAGTTGATATTGGTCCATTTCCCTCACTAGTGCGCGATTTACATCATTACACAGCTTATTTGATGATATTAGAGGATTTAGAGAAAGATGAGAATAACCGGGTGTTCTTTGGAAAGGAAATTAAATCAAAAGACAATGGCTGTCATTATCTTGGCGGCCGGAATGAAGACGACGCAAAAAGCAAAGGATTGCTTGCTGCACTCTGTTATTTATACCACCGGGGTAAAATGAAAATATTAGAAAATCGAAATAACAGCGGTGATATGATATTTGAGGATGCAGTCAACATTATAGAAAAGTTTTCCTTTTCACAAAAGAACTTCATCAATAATTATCATAATGGACTAAATGCAAATGGATATAATCTTAATTTAATTACTGCTATACAAAGAATCGTCGACGCATGTGATGTTCAACTCGAAAGGGCTTATTCTGAAGAACTTGAATTAAGAAAAAAATATACAAGAGAGCTTGAGATTGAAACTGAAAAAGCAAGAATGCTGGTTTTAGTGGATACTATTAAAAAGGTAATGGGCAGTTCTAAAAACGTGGACAAAACTATCTATACTCAATTTATAGATTTTATGAATGGCAATACCATCAAAGGATGGTTGGAAAAAGAAGTTGAAGAAAATTATAAAAATGATAACAAGGAGAAACTTAGCAAATTACAGAAACAACTTGAAAAAGAGGGATTTCAACTAAATTGTAAGAAGCCGAGTCTATATTCTTTATTAAGAAAATTATGGTTAAAGAGAAAAGATGAAAAGCATGATTATTTGGATGTACTTTTTGAGGAATATTTAAGCTATCTAGATAAAATTGTATGGAAACATACTCCACCGCCTCATTTCGAAAAACATAAATCTGTTGAAACGGTTTTCTTTGCACAAGATGATAATTTTGTCCAATCAGAAAATGGTAAAATCTTTTATAGATTCTGGATCTATCTAAAATCAAACCTAAATGATGGAGTAAAAATTCCCGAAAGTATTAATAATATCTGTTGGGATATTGTCGAGGAGTATAAATGCACTGATGTAAAAAAAGTATTTGAAGACAACGGTATTAAGTTGCTTGGTATAAGATGTTTTTACAATAAAAGTCCACATTCTGCCACGATGGAAAAAATCAATAAAACAAATGGCGAAATCAAAATTAAATGGGAACAAATTTCCCCCCCAAATAATGCATAAAATGATTTCAACAGTTAAAATAAACTTAGAAGAATTATTCATAGATCAGGCAAAATTAAATGATCTTGGTAATTACATTCAAAAGGTACTTGAATTAGCCGGTGAAGGTAATGATGTTATTTTAACTGGCAAAGCACCAGTTTGGCTTTATCTAAAAATTTCTCACGTCCTTCATGGGAAAGTCCGTAAACTTATATACGATTCTCCAGTGACGGGAGAAGTCGTTATTTTTAATCATAATCCTTTTTGATATACTAAAAACTATTAATTCATTATGAATGAACAAAATCTGAAAGAATTAATCGAGGCTGGAAAAATAAAAGGAAGTGAACGAATCCAAATAAATAATTTACTAGCCGCAATTTCTATGGCAATTCTTGTTTTAATAATTGGTTTAGAAAAAATACAATTTAGTCCGTGGGCAATTACTCAATTATCATTTTCAATTCCATTGCTGGTCACATCCTCGTTAGCTTATTCCAAATCTGCTTATAGAGAAAACAGCGAATATTTTATGTGGGACCGCCTAGGTTGGTTTGCTCACACTTTGGGTTATTCGATGATCTTGAATTCAATCTTTTTAATCCTGTACTTTAATTTTGATCATTTTGTGGCTTTAATGTTTCTTTCTATTACTATTGTATTACACATTTTATATTCGGTTATAGATTACTTATTGAAAAAATCACGATTACTTGAAAAATCGACAAAATTATTTTTTTACGTATTGATTTTCTTTTTAGGCTCTATTCTCCCAGTTCTATTGTAAAGAATAATAAGAAAATATTTTGAAAACATTAATATATACCAATCGGTCATCTAATTTAAAAGAATGAATATTCTCTCTTTAAGCTTTGTAATAATCTTAAAACTCTATGCCAGTAATTGATAATAAAAATATAGACAGATTTAATATTAGCCGCTTTAAAGTAACAGTGGAATTTAAAAATGAAGTCAGCTTTACTTTCTTCCACGGTGCTAAAATATATTTTTTGCTTTCTAAACTTTTTGACAAGCACCCGCTTGGAAAAGAATTTGTTATTTCTCTTCCCGAATCTGGTAGGATTAATTATAAACGAGGGTCAACTTACAATTTTGGTTTAACCGTTTTTAATATAGATCAGCAATTTGAAACCTCATTGAAAGAAAAATTATTATCCTCTGAAAAAATTGAAAACCTTAATGCCAGTCTCGGCGAGGCTGAGCCTCGACGGAATGGACTATTGGGTTCTTTCCGCTTGGTAAATCTTGAAAAGCTTCCCGATATACAATTTATTCCAAAAGTTCAAAAGCTAATTCAATCTCCAATTGTAATTCAATTCGTTTCTCCGCTTAGGATGTTGAGAAGAGAACCATCCATTGACGGTAAAAGGTACTTTGATCCCGATTTCTTCGACTTTGACCGATTCTTTGAACTACTTTACTTAAGAATTAATAAGGACTTATTAGGTTATTCCATACCTGCGGGAGGAATACCTGCCTATCCAAAATGCGAACTAATAAATAAAACTCTTCTGTGGGTGGATATGCCTTATTCCGATGGTAAAAAAACTCTCGGCGGAATAATTGGAAAGGTTGAATTTAAAGCTAAACTCGAACCGTTGTGGAAAGAGCTTCTTTGGCTTGGCGAATATGTTCACATAGGGAATAATACTTCTTTCGGATTCGGTGAATATAGAATTTTATCTCTTCGCGAAATTAATCAACACGTAAAGCCAAGTAAGACTTTTCTGGATTTCTCGCTTGAATCCGAGAATCTTTTCTCTGCGTTTCAGAATGTAAAATCAAATGCCGGAAATGAAGGTATAGACAATCAAAAAATCGAAGAGTTCGAGAAAAATTTATTCGATAACTTAAAAGAGCTAAGCGTTTCAATACAAAATAAAAAATATAAACCGGATGACTTACTTGGCGTTATCCTTCCTAAAGATTCTCGTAAAATAAGAGCGCTGGCAGTTCCAACTGTAAAAGATAGAATAGCTCAGCGGGCTGTTATTCAAGCTGTAAGCGAAACAATCGATCACTTGTTAGAAGAGAGTTCTTTCGCATACAGAAAAGGATTATCGAGGATTGGTGCAGCAAAAGCAATTAACAAAGCATACGAGGAAGGTTTTCGATATATACTTGAATCGGACATCGAAGCTTTTTTTGATAATGTAAATTGGAAATTATTATTCGATAAGTTAGCCGCATTGTTTTATGACGACCCTATACTGCCGTTAATTAAGGATTGGGTTAAACAATCCGTAATTTTTCACGGACAGAAAATAATCAGAGAAAAAGGGCTGCCGCAAGGTTCTCCAATATCACCTCTGCTTGCTAATCTATTCCTTGATGAGTTTGATGAGGCGCTTGGAGACAGCTTTAAATTAATCAGATATGCAGACGATTTTGTCGTATTGTGTAAAAGCCGTGAAGAAGCCGAAAGTGCCCTTAATGAAGCAAAAGCTTCATTAGAAAAATTGAAGCTGAAACTTAAAACATCAAAAACACAGATAACCGATTTTGAACAAGGATTTCAATACCTGGGTTTCTTATTTCTTAAATCTTTAGTAATTGAATCGGAAAAAGATGAAAAGCAAAAACCAAAGAAGAAAACTATCATAAGTAATTTAGAATCTTTTGAAATATCTCCCAGCAGTTGGATTGCTAAAGTGGATTTTGAAAAGATGCGTCGACTGAAAACGAAAGAAGATGAACTTAAAAAAGCAAGTCTAATTTATGACGAAAAAACTATTCCTGAGAAATTTCCCGTTTATATAACCGATCCGGATATTTCCTTTTTATTAGAAAAGGATGCTATTGTAATTGATGACCCCAAAATTCGTTCGGAGGAACAAATAAAAATTCCGTTAAGCCGAATTCAATCCGTTGTAACTTTCGGGAATTCAAGATTGACTTTACCAGCAATACTAAGACTTAGTAAAAATTCTATCCCGATATATTTCTGTTCACACGATGGAAGACTTATTACTTATTTGCATATACAGGAGAAAGACTACACAATCTGGCTAAAGCAAGTTGAATTGGCAAATAACGAAAGCTTCAGATTAAAATTTTCTAAATCGATCGTTGAAGTGAAAATACACAATGCACTTGTTTTAGCTAAAAGGTATGATTGGAACGAAGAGATTACCTCACAGCTTAATATGCTCAAAAATAAATGTCAAACTGCTGAAAACTTGGAAGCGCTATTGGGTTATGAAGGTACTTCTGCCGCAACCTTTTTTAAAGGGTTTGGAAACAGTCTTTCTGATGAATTTCGATTTACTGTTAGAACAAAAAATCCTCCATTAGACCCTGTCAATACACTTCTGTCTTTTGGCTATTCATTATTATATAATCATATTGCAACGGCAATTCAAATTTGTGGTCTTAATCCTGAAATAGGTTGGTATCACTCAATTAAATCCGGCCACCTCTCATTAGCCAGCGATCTTGTAGAGGAATTTAGACATATAATTGACGGACTTGTACTTTACATTATTCATCGTAATATTGTTACAAGGGAGGATTTTTTATTCAACGAAACTGAAAAATATCCCTGCTTAATGAAAAAAGATTTTAAGAAAAAATTCATTGAAATGGTAGAAGATAGACTTCAAACAAACATCAGATACAAAGAAAAAGAGGATAAAATAAATTACTTTCAGGTTTTTCATTTGAAGGCGAAATTGATTAAAACAATAGCTAATAATCCTAAAATAGAATATGAAGCTTTTAAAATAAGATGACAACCTATATTGTAAGTTACGATATATCCAACGATAAGCTTCGAAACAGAGTATCGGATGTTTTAGAAGGTTACGGATTTCGAGTTCAGGAATCTGTCTTCGAGTGTCAATTTAATTCTGATGAGCTTGACATGGTTATAAATCGTTTGGAAAACTTAATAGCAAACAATGACAATATTAGAATTTATCCTTTATGTAAAGACTGCATTAAAAAAGCTTTAGAAATTGGAAAAACAAAGCTAATTGTGGGTAAGAAAGGATATGCAATTTTTTGATTACGAAGCAAAAAATAAAGTAAAATGGAATTTCCATTAACATTTTTGAATACAATGACTTAAGCATATTTTATTGAGAAATGAGCTTTGAATTTCTATAATTAATTATGTATCAATTACTTAAGAGATTTCCTCTGGCTAAAAAATGGAAGTAATTGTAATTGTAGAGCCAAAATTAGCCGAGGTTCGAAAAATTGACTGTAAGTTCTTTGAAATAAATTACTTATATTTAGGCAGTAAAATTTCCGAATGAGAAGTGATCGATTGAAACAAAAATTA
>Ga0194120_10009718_pt1 | contig 12099 bp, 6 predicted proteins | sample TA2MahCa65mmetaG_FD_148642 | JGI IMG/M metagenome (GOLD analysis project Ga0194120, IMG submission 148642) | Freshwater microbial communities from Lake Tanganyika, Tanzania - TA2015019 Mahale Deep Cast 65m | ecosystem: Environmental > Aquatic > Freshwater > Lake | place: Tanzania: Lake... | reverse complement strand
GCAGTCGCGCACGGTGGACCTGGGCGACGACCGATTCCACCCCGAGCGACTGGAGGTCATCCTCGCCCGGCCCAGGGGCGAGGCGCGCCTCGACCTCGACGTGCGCGACCGCGAGGGGCGCCCCGTCGATGGCGCGGTGGTGTCGATCGACGGCAACCCGGTGGGCGCCACCAGCACCGGCGGCGACCTCGCCGTCACCGGGCTCGCCACCGGCGACCGGGTGGTGACCGTCGCCCACGCCGACTACCGCGGCCACGGCGCGGTGCCGGTCGCGATCACCGCGGAGGGCGGCGCCGCGTCGATCACCCTCGACCGGCCGCCGGGCAGTGTCCGCGTCGTGACCCGGGGTCCACATGGTCCCGTGCCCGACGCCCGCATCCGCTTCCTCGGCCCCGAGGAGCTTGCCCCGGCCGACATCGGCGCCGACGGCGAGCGCACCTTCACCCTGCTCCCCGGCGAGTGGGTAGCCGTCGTTACGGCTAACTCGTTTGGCGTGCAGGAACGCGAGGTGCGGGTGGAGGCCGGGAGCACCGCGCTCATCGTGATCGACGTGCGCCTGTCCGAGGCCGAGGGCGGCACCGGGCAGCTGGTCATTCGCGCCGTCGACCTCGCGGGCGAGCCCCTCGAGGGCGTGGAGGTGCTCGTCGATGGCAAGAGCGCCGGCACCACCTCCACCGGCGGCACCCTGAGCCTGGGGCAACTCGCGGCCGGCGAGCGCCGCGTGTCCGGGCGCGGCGAGCGCCTCCGCGAAGGCGCCGAGCAGGTGGTGAGCGTGGCCCAGGGCACGCGCGAGGTGCTGTTGCCGATGGCCTTCCAGGCCGGTCAGGTCCGCGTGCGCGCGCGCGGCCTCGAGAGCGCCCCCGTGGATGCGCGGGCCCGGTGGATGGGGCCGGATTCGCTGGCGCCCACCGACCTCGGCCCCGACGGCGAGGCCTGGTTCAGCCTGCCGCCCGGCGACTGGACCCTCGGCGTGGCCGCGCCAGCCTACGGCATGCAAGAACGCGAGCTCAGCGTACACGAGGCCGACAATCGGCGCGTGGACGTCGACGTCAACTTTCTCTCGGAGGACGGCGACGGCACCCTGTCGGTGCGGGTCATCGACCCGGAGGGGCGCCCGGTCGAGGGCGCCGCGGTGTGGATCGACGGCAAGCGCGCGGGCACCACCACCGGCGGGAGCGTGGAACTGGGCGGCCTGCGCCGGGGCAAGCACGCCCTGCGCGTGGAGGCGGACGGGTTCAAGATCGGCGATACGACCCAGGCGGTGAGCGGCTCCTCTCGCGCCGAGGTGAGGCTGTCCCGCGCGGCGCGCCCGGTGACGGTGTCCGTCCGCGCGGGCACCACGCCTGCCGCCGACGCGCTGGTGCGGGTGTACGGGGCCGAGGTGTTCCCGCCGGCCCCGGTCGACGCGCGCGGCGAGCGATCGCTGGGCCTCGACCCGGGCGGCTACACCGTGGTGGCGGTGTCGCCGGTGTACGGGCTCGGCCAGGTCGAGGCCGAGGTCACGCCCGGCCCGGGCACGCAGGCGGTCCCGGTGCCCCTCGCCGCGCCCGACCCGGGCAAGGGCACGCTCCTGGTCGAGGTGGTCGACCCGGCCGGGAGCCCGGTGGGCGACGCCCGGCTCCGCGTCGACGGCGCCGAGAAGCGGCTCGGCGACGCGGGCATCGCCGTGGTGGACAATCGCGACCCGGGGCCCCTGGCCCTCGCCGTCGACGCCCCCGGCTACCGGGGCGAGGTGCGCGACACCGTCGACCTCGACGAGGGCGTGCAGACGCGTCGCCTGCGATTGGAATGGCTCCCGCGCCCGGTGACGGTCCTCGTCGTCGACGCGACCGGCAACGCGGTCGACGCCGAGGTGCGCGCCCTCGGTCCCGGTCGACCGGCGCCCCAGCGCTCCCCGGGCGGCCGTGCCGGCTTCTCACTCCGGCCGGGCAACTGGCAGCTCATCGCCCAGGCCCCCGGCTACGGGCCGTTCCGGCTCGACATCGAGGTGAACCCCGGGGTGGATCCGCTGGTGGTCGAGGCCCGCCTCGCGGCCGAGCGCGTGGAGATGACCGCCACCAGCGTCGTCATCCGCGACCAGGTGCACTTCGCCTTCGACAAGGCCGAGATCGAGGCCCGGAGCCACGCGGTGCTCGACCAGGTGGCCGCCACCCTGCTGCTCCACCCGGACTTGTCGCGGGTGGAGGTGCAAGGCCACACCGACGACAAGGGCGGCGAGGCCTACAACCTCGACCTGTCGCAGCGCCGCGCCGAGGCGGTGAAGGCCTGGCTGGTGGCCCGCGGCGTCGAGGGCGCCCGCCTCGTGGCCCGGGGCTACGGCGCCAGCCAACCCCTCGCCCAGAACGAGTCGGAGGCGGGCCGCGCGCTGAACCGCCGGGTACAGTTCGAGTTTCTCGCCGAGGCCACGCCATGAGCCGCGCACCCGTCCTCGCCCTGCTCGTCCCGGCGCTCCTGGGCTGCGCCGGCCTGTTCCCCGCCGACGCCGCCGACGCCCTCGCCGGCGAGTGGTACGGCGTGATCCCCTGTGGCAGCGACGCGGCGGTCACCCTCGACTGGGACCTCACCTCCTCCGGGGGCGGCGACCTCGACGGCCGGGGCAGCCTCCGGGCGGAGCGGGCCGAGGATGGCGAGGCCTTCTACATCGTGCACGAGCTCGGCGTCGACGCCGAGGACAGCGGCGCCCAGGAGCTGGAAGTCACCGGCACGGTGGAGAGCTGCGAGGGCAACGACAACAGCGGCGACGGGCTCTCCTGCGACCCGCTCGCGGCCGGGTCGGTCCTGTTCGTGACCGGGGAATTCACCTGGGACGGGGCGGACGCGATCGACGTGGATATCGAGGGGGAAGAGATTGGGAACGTGATCTGGGAGTGTCACGGGGGGATGGAGCGGGACTGATACTCGGGACGAGCGACTCGCGACAGCGACAGCGACAGCGACAGCGACAGCGACAGCGACAGGTTCGCCTCCCTCGGGCCGCGCGGCTGCGCCGCGTGTGAGATGCAACGCGCGGTTCACCTATGCGATCCAGCAGTCGTCACGCGTTCTCAGGGGAATCCGCGCAAAGCAACGACCCGCCGCTGAAGGCGGGCATACGTCACTCGTTCGTCTCCACCGCAGGCCCGTCCGGCCCGAGAAACTCAGTGCTCAGTGGACTGGAATCACCACCCGCCGGAGCCTCCAGCACGGGAGCGAGCAAGCCGGAGATGTGATCCCATCGTTCCCGGTACATCTCGAACTCCGACTCCGGAATCCACAAGAGAACCCACTTGTGACCACGCTCAGCCGCATAGTCCACCTGCCAGCGCACTCGGCTCGCGGGCACCAAAAAGATCTCGGGCAGCGCGGAGGCCTGCGGCCACCCGTTGAGAGAAACACACGCATAAACAATATCGCTTCCTTCCGGAGGTCTGCGGCCACCGACCAGCCACTCGGCGTGATTTCGGTCCGGTTTGCGCTTGTAGACTCGCCGAGCCCACCGACTTGTCTTGACTTGTACCGGTATGGTTCGAGTTCCCGAAACATCAGTGACCAGCAGATCAGCGGCGGGACTGCCGCCCCGCGTGAGCGCGACGACGAAACCCATGCCGGCGAGGCGTGCGGCGACCAGGTGTTCGCCGCACGCAGCGGTGATGGCCGTGGCGGGCTTCTCAGCCGCCACGAATTACCGCGCGCCCCCTGTCTAGCGCATGCAAGAGACGCTGGATCGCGCCACCGACGACGGTTCGGGGCACCCGCCGCGGCATGAACGACCGGGCCGCCCGCTCAAGGTCAAGCACGTCCTCCGGTGAAAAACAGGTTCCCCAATCGACCGTCGTGTAGCCATCCGTGGGCGCGGGGTCGAGGCGTTCAGGGAACTTCACTCCTCGGCACCGAGTATCACAGGTTCTGGCGGTTGCAAATGCGGGGCCAGGCCCAAGCCGGATAACGACACGTTACATGCGACAGCGACACGCGACGGCGACGGGTTCGCCTCCTTCGGTCGGCTCGGGGTTGCGCGCGGCGGCTCTCGCCGCGCGCTGGGCTGCCATCTCCGTGGCCCTCGACATCGCCGAGGCCGCCGCCCGCGAGGGCGCCGCCAGCAAGAACCACTTCAAGATCGCCCGCGGCTCCGCCGGGGAGGTCTGCTCGGCCCTCGACTTCTGCGGCGTCCAGGGCGCGGAGGAGCAGCAGGCGAAGCTGCGGCGGATCCACGCGATGCTGCGGAGACTGGCCCGGTAGCGGGGGGGTTCGGTCCGCCGGCGCCCACAGGCCTGCCCGTTCGCCCCGGCGACTGCCCGTCGGCGCCGCCCGGGCCCCCACGCGTCCCCAGAAGCAGCTATGGTGGCGCCATGCTCAAGCGAGTGCACTTCGCCGGCATCAAGTCGCTCGCCGATGTCACCATCGATCTGGAGCGATTCACGGTGCTCGTGGGGCCCAACGGGTGCGGGAAGAGCACCGTTCTCAACCACATCGAGTTGCTGTGCCGCGGGTCGTTTCCGCAGGGGAGCGACGGCCACGCGCTCGGCGCGGCCGGTCGAGCGATCCAGGAGGCGAAGGCGACGACGGAGCTCACAGCGGATTCGACGGACGGCATGACATGGCGCGGTGAGAGCGACCGGGGTGAACTGGAAATCCGCGTGCCACCGTGGACCGGTACCAACTGGATGAAATCGGCGGAAGTGAGCTTCCGCCTAGTGAACAGTGCGCGGCGAACGCTGCCGCCCGGCCCCGGAGGCCCGCCGGACCAGTCCTCCCGCATGGACTCCGCCCTGGCCCTCGCCGGGTCGTGGAGCGCACAACGACTTCGCCTCGAGCCCGACGCCATCGCCGCCCCGTCACCGGTCGAGGTCACCACCCTCTCGCCGAACGGCCAGGGCCTGCCCACGATCCTCAAGGACTTCGCGTCCGACAACCCCGACGGCATCCAGTCGCTGAAGAAGGACCTCACGCGGGTAGTTCCTCCCTTCCGCGACCTCAAGTTTGGGAAGGGAAAGATCGAGTCGCCTGACAAGCGGTCGCAGATTGACGTTACGACGCTCTCGCTAGAGATGCTCGGCGCCGGCCGTGTCTCGGCCTCCACGGTCAGCGACGGCACGTTGGTGTCGCTCGCCCTACTGACTGTCGCCCATCACCGCGACCTGCCCAATATCGTCCTGATGGACGACATCGACCACGGACTCCACCTCGGGGCGCAGCACGAGATCATCGCCGCGATCCGCCGCGTCATGGAGGTCCGTCCCGAATTGCAGGTGATCTGCACCACCCACTCTCCCATCCTTCTCGACAGCTTCGATATCTCCGAGGTGCGGGTGATGGCGTTGGACGGGAAGGGACACACGAGGGTCAAACCTCTCTCCGAGCACCCGACCCTCGATGCTTGGCGTTCCGGCTACACCTCCGGGGAGTTGTGGGCGAATCTTGGCGAAGAGTGGGTCGCGAGTGGGTGAGGGGCCGCTACGAGTGGGCATCGCGGGAGACGACGAGGCACACCGACTTCTGATCCGGAGGCTGGCGGATGACGCGACAGCCGACGTCCCCAACCTCGACGCCGCGCGCCGCTGGACAGGCGGCGGCGAGAGCGCCTTCTTCCGTACCGGCGCTCGGCCGCGAGGGGGCACCGCGCCCAGCGGGCGTCCATGGTACCGTGGACAGCGTCACGAGCGCGAACCACTCGGCTTCGCAGCGGTGTTCGTAGAGATCGTGCTTCAACTGAATCCCACGACCGACGTGGTCATCGTGCTGGCTGACGAGGATGGCGACGCGTCTCGCCCCGCCTGCATCGCCGCAGCCCACGCGGCACTCGACGCTCGCCACGCCAAGCGTCGAGTGCTCGGGGTGTGCAACCCCACCGGGGAGGCCTGGATCGTTGGACTCCTCGCTCCGTCGCGGTCGGCTCGGGCCAAGCGCCTGGACGCGGCGTTGGGGAGGCCGGTGAGCACGCGGCCAGAGAAGCTCACGAGCAGGCCGAACTCCGCCGAGCACCACGCGAAGCGCGCGCTGCGATTCCTGCTCGACGACGGCGAGAAGCAACCCGCCGAGTACACCAGTAGCACCCTGAAGTCCCATGAAATCGAGGCGGCGCTTGCCAGCGCGATCGGCCCCCAGAACGCGAAGCGACTCGCGGGCTGCGGTGTCGCCGCCTTCTGGGGCGAATTGGAGAGTGTCTACGCGCCAATGCTGCGCTGATCCCGTCGCCGTCGATGTCGCTGTCCCTGTCGCTGTCGACGCCCCAGCCCCCGGTCCCGCCTAGATCCTCACCCGCCCCGCCACGCTCACCAGGTCGACCCTCTCCCCCCCGAGATCATCCGACAAGAACCCGTGTCCGCCCTGGATCCACAGCGAGGGTCGCAGCTTCGGCTTGGTAATCGCATTCCCCCCCGGCGGGGACAAGTCGCCGAGCGTGAGCGCCCAGTCGATCTCCGATCCCAGGTAGTAGCCCTCGGTGGCCTCGCCGTAGGCGTTGGTCGGCACGCCGCCGTTGCGGAAGGTCTGGAAGGGCTGGGCAATCGGCGCCGTCGACCAGGCCAACACCGCGCCGAGCCGGACGCCCAGCCAGGGCCGCGGCTGCACCACGATCGCGGGCTGGATGAAGGTGGCACCGCGCACTGCGCCCTCCCCCACGAGCTGGTCGGCGCCGTCGGGGGCCTGCCCGCTGTAGTCCGGGTCGGAGAGCTGGGCATAGGCCGCCGCGTCGAGACCCCCCATCACCTCGTCGAAGAGCACGATGCCGGCGTCGAAGTCACGGTCGAAGGCGAAGGCGTTCTGCTCGTCGTCGTCGGGCGCCCCATCCCCGCTGGCGTAGCCGAGGCGCAGGTGCGAAGCGAGGCGCTCCCTCGGGCCGGTCAACACCAGCCGCGTGGCCGCGCCGGTCGAGAGCACCTCGAGCGACTCGCGGCTGTTGTAGCTCAGCGTCCGGTCCGTCCCGCCGTAGATACCCGCCCCCTCCGCCGAGGCGTCGAGGGTCCACTTGCCCACCGGGCGCTGCACGCGCCCATACACGTCGAGCACCACCGCGTTGGTCGCCCGCTCGTTGCCGGGGGCGTCGAAGGCGTTCTCCACCTGGTGACGGAACACGCCGTACACGCCGAAGGTCGAGGGGCCGCGCGCCCCGTAGAGCGCGGCGAGGATGCCCTGCCCCGCGGCCTGCCCCTGCATCAGGTCGGCGCTATCGTCCACCGCCACGAGGTCGGCGATGGCCGCCATCGTCCAGCCGCCCGGCGTCTGCGCCAGGTAGCGCAGGCGGATCGAGCGATCACCGAAGTCGGTGCGGCCAAACAGGGGATCGCCCGTGCCGTCGTTGGCGAGCAGCCCCATGCCCCACTGCGAGGGCATCAAGCCCAGGTCGAGCTTGCCCACCTTGGTGTCGATGCCTGCGCTCAGGCGACGCGGCTGGAGGCCAGCCAGCGAGAAGCTGTCGTCGGCCCAGCGGCGGCGGTCGTCTTCCACCCCGGGGATGTTCCACGTGGAATGAAACACCTGTCCCGAGAGCGCGTCGAACTCGGCGCCGAAACGCCAGCCCGTGGCCTTCGCGTCCACGCCGAGGCGCAGGCGCTGGTCGAGGTCGAAGCCACCGGCGAGCGAGGCCTCGTCGGTGTTGAGCAACAACTCCGAGCCGAGACTGCCGATGGCGCGGTACTCGGCGTTGTCGGTCCACTCCGCCGCCACACTGATACATGCGAGAAGTATCACTCGACCTCCCATTCAACCGGCGGAATATCAGCACACGAGTCTGAACCGAGACACACCTCGTCCCGCAACTCGGTCCCCCCGGATGCGAAGTAGAAGCTGGTCTGGTTCACGACGAACAGCGCCACGTCGAAGGCGCGCGAGGGGTCGGGCTCGGAGAAACCGTGCTTCCCGGTGGTCTGGGGGTAGGGCAGCCGCAAGGCGGTGATACCACTGGATGTTTCACGAGTGGCCCGCAGCGGCGCCTCGCTGGGCGCGCCGGTGCCGTCGGTGCCCTCGTCGAGGTCGTCGGGGTCGAACAGGCAGGGGGCGCCGTTGACGTCGGTGTAGGGGCCGTAGTCCTCCACGGCGCGCGCCACCTCGCGGCTGATGAGCCACTGGTCGGGCGTCATGTCGTAGCGGTCGTCCACCTGTTGCCAGTCCACGAGGACCGCGGCGCGGGCGAGGGCGAGGCCCGAGCTGATGGTCACGCCCTGGTCGCCGATGGTGGGCACCAGCAAGACGTTCGACGGCTCGCCGCCCAGCGCCTCGAAGGGCTCGTCTACCCAGTGCCGCGCGTACACCACGGGGTCGGCCGGCTCCAACGCCATCGCCATCACCATCGCGAGCCGACGCAGCTCCTTCGTCCCCCGGATCTTGCCGCTGCCGTGGGCGGCCGCCACCACCGGCGAGCCAGCGGGCATCGTCACCCCCTCATACACCACCGATGTATCAAATGTATCAATCTCCTCCACCAAGTCGCCCTCGGCGTCGAACAGGCGAATCACGAGGTAGTCCCCGAGGTCCACGTTGTTGTCGCTGGAGTACACTGCACCGGCCACGGGGCCGGTTTCCGGCATGTCGACGATGGCGCGCTTCTCGAAGGCGTCGGGCGCGTCGGCCGCGAAGGGCAGCCGGAAGCTACCGTCGGCGGGGATGTAGCCCTCGTAGGTGTCGGTGCGCTCGGGACGCACCACCTCGATCTCCACGCGGCCACCGGCGGGGAAGCTCGCCAGCGAGGCCACGTGCACGCTGTGCATGTCGCCGTAGGCATTGACGAGCTGGACGATCTCGATGCCGCCGGCCCCGTCGGGCATGCCCAGCAACATGGGCGAGATCATGCGCCCCACCACCGCGGAGATGACACCGCCGAGGTCGGAGCGCACCGCCACGTCGAGCAGGCCGCCCCCGGGGACGATCGGCGAGAAGGCGTCGACCTCGGGCATCACCGCCGCCGCCACCGCCGTGTTGATGCCGCCCAGCGAGCCGCCGAGGATGGTGAAGCTCGCATCCTTCCCGCCCAGGTCGGCCTGCCCGTCGCCATTCCAGTCGCAGGTGGTGCCGGCCCCGCCGGAGGATCCGTCCACCTCGCGGATCTCCATGTCGCCCTGCCCGCAGTCCTGCAGCGCCTTCACGAACTGCACCCAGTCCACCACCCCCTGGCGCACCATGTCGCGGGTGTGGAAGGGGTCGGTGATCCACTGGTCGGCGCCGCTGTCGCCCCGGCCGTCGTTGTTGAGGTCGCGGTAGCGGCTGTCTTGCAGGTGATCGAGGAAGGGCTCCAGCCCGGCGCCCGCGAGGTAAGCGCGGATCAGTGCCTCCTCGTCGGCGGCGAGGTCGGCGCCGTGGCCCGGCCAGTCAATCGCACAGGCCGCGATGCCAAGGCGGTTGAACGACCAGCCGAACAGGAGCATGTCGAAGCGCGAGGAGCCGTGGCCGTGGCCGAAGATGGCCACGTCGTAGGGCGCCTCGCCCTCCTTCGGCAACACGCAGGTGAAGGGGATGCGCGCCGGCTTGGCATTGTAGGTGCCGGTCATGGCGTCGATCTGCCACCACTCGTCGGCGTCGCCGCCGAGCACGTCGCCGTCGTCGCGATCGGCGAGGAAGTAGGGCGTCTCGAAGCTGCCGCCCACCACGGCGCCGCTGTACTCGCGGTAGGCCGCGCTGATGAAGGCGCCGCTTGCGCCATCGAACAGGCCAACGTCCACCAGCGTGTCGAGTAGCGCGTCGGGCGGCAACACCCGAGGGTCGATCCCCTCGATGTCGTGCAGGGCCAGCGCCTCGTTCACTCGGGCGGGGTACTCGGTGGCCAGCCTGGCGAAGGGACCCTCGCCGTCGAGGCCGCGGCGAATGTCGACGAGGTCGCCGGTCACGCGCCCGGTGCTGAACACCCAGGCGTAGGCGATGTCGTCGAGGCCCACGCCGTATTCCGACAATGCATCGACCACCGGCTCCAGCGCATCCGTCTGTCGCGTGTGGTTGACATACTTCCACGGCGACTTGACCGCACCGCCATTGTCGCCCACGAGGCGGCTGGTGAGCACCACCGCGTAGCGGCTCTCCTCGCGCAGCGGCACCACGGGACGGAGGATGAGCGTGTTGGACTGCAACTCGTAGAAGGTGAGCAGGTCGGCGCGCGGGTCGCCGCCCTCGGGCCACACGTTGGGCACGTCGAGCCAGCCGTCGTTGTCGGTGTCTTCGCCCCAGTCGAGCACGCCGTCGCCGTCGAGGTCCTCGCTCATCGTCTCGAACACCAGCGAGGGCGACGCGGCGCGCGTGTCGTTGGCGTAGTATTGCCCGGTCTTCTCCGTTTCGTACACGAAGCGGCCGTGGCCGAGGTCGAGGGCCACTGGCTTGCCGAAGTCGGGGCTCTCGGGGTCGACGTTGACCACGAAGATGGCGTCGTCCTCGAAGGCGGCCGCGCCGCGCTCGAAGTCGTCGGGGTGGCGCGAGAGGATGTTGTCGAGGTCGAGTTTCTGGTCAAACGCCACGGTGATCGGGGCGTACACGCCGAAGCCGGTCATCTCGTTGAGCTTCTGGCGCGCTTCTTCCTCGGTGATGGTGGGCGCCACCTCGCTGATGTTCACCCGCAGGCCGGTGGGGCTCGTGGGATCCACGCGCGTGGCGAGGTCGTTCGGGAAGGGGATCTCGGGGAGGGGCTTGGCGTCCCAGTCCACGACGACGACGGGACCGTCGCCCTCGGGGGTGAGCCGGAGCCCCTCGGGCGCGACGGCGCAAGCGAGCAGGAAGAACATGGGCGGCCGTCTAGCGCGCTGGCAGGGGCAGGGCGATCAGGGTCGAGGGACAGCCGGGGTTACGCTCCCGCCCCGGTGCCCCGCTTCTTCAACACGGCCGGCCCCTGCGACGCCGAGCGGCACTACATGCTGCCGGCGGAGGCGCGGCTGCCCGAGGTGACGCTCCTGGTGGAGCGGCAGCAGTGCTTCGTGATCCACGCGGCGCGGCAGACGGGCAAGACGACGACGATGCGGGCCTTCGCCGCGCGCCTGCGCGCCCAGGGCGCGGCGGTGGTGTACGCCACCCTCGAGCAATCACAGGGCGATGACGACGTGGCGCGCTCCGAGGCGCGCTGGATCGAGATCATCGACGGCGATGCCCGGTTCCAGCTCAACGCCGCCCTGCACCCGCCGCCGGCGCCCTCCGGCGTGGAGGGCAACCGCCTGCGCCCCTGGCTCCGGGCGTGGGCGGCGGCGCTCCACCCCGTGCCGCTGGTCCTGTTCCTCGACGGGACCGACTCCGTCACCGGCGCACCCCTGGGCAGCCTGCTACGGCAACTCCGGGCCGGCTTCCAGGAGCGTCCGCGCGGGTTCCCCTCCTCGGTCGCCCTCATCGGCCTTCGCGACCTCCGCGACTACCTCTCGGCGGCGAAGGACGGCGCCTCGGTCAACCCCGGCTCCCCGTTCAACATCAAGGCGGCGTCGCTCACCCTGCGGGGCTTCACCCGCGACGAGGTGGCCACGCTCTACGGCCAGCACACCTCTGACACCGGCCAGCCCTTCGACGAGGCGGCCATCGACCGGGCCTTCCACTGGTCGCAGGGCCAGCCCTTCCTCGTCAACGCGCTCGCCGCGGAGTGCATGGACCGGCTGGTGACCGACCGCTCGGTGCCGATCTCCGCGGCCGACATCGACGAGGCGAAGGAGCGGCTGGTGCTCTCGCGCACCACCCACCTGCACAACCTCGCCCACCGGCTCCGCGAGCCGAGGGTGGCCAGCATCGTGTCCGCCGTGCTGTCGGGCGACGACGACGTGCCCGCCAACACCGACGACTTCGACTACTGCGTCGACCTCGGCCTCCTCGACCCCGTGGCACGCCCGGCGCGCGTGGCCAACCCGCTCTACCGCGAGGTGGTGGCGCGCCAGCTCGCGCTGCGGGGGCAGGAGAACCTCTGGCTCCCCGACGCCCCCTGGCTCGCGGCCGACGGCACGCTCGACGCGGCGGTGCTCGTCGGCACCTTCCTCCAGTGGTGGCGGGAGAACTCCGACTTCGCCACCCGCAACACGCCCGAGGGCTACCACGAGGCCACGGTCCACCTCTGCGTGATGGCCTTCGTGCAGAAGGTGGTCAACGGCGGCGACGGGGTCACCCGCGAGTACGCCGCCGGCACCGGCCGGGTAGACCTCTGCGTGGAGGTGGCGGGGAAGCGGACGCTCATCG
>Ga0194120_10009717_pt1 | contig 12100 bp, 13 predicted proteins | sample TA2MahCa65mmetaG_FD_148642 | JGI IMG/M metagenome (GOLD analysis project Ga0194120, IMG submission 148642) | Freshwater microbial communities from Lake Tanganyika, Tanzania - TA2015019 Mahale Deep Cast 65m | ecosystem: Environmental > Aquatic > Freshwater > Lake | place: Tanzania: Lake... | reverse complement strand
ATGTTGGGAAACAACGACGAGTTGAAACAGCGCGTCCGTCAAGCCGGATTGAAATCCGGCGAGCGGGTGTGGGAAATGCCGCTCTGGGAAGAATATTTCGAACAACTCCAAAGCGACGTGGCCGACATGCGCAACATCGGGGGGCGCGGCGGTGGCATGATCACCGCGGCCTTGTTCTTGAGCAAGTTCGTCGGCGACTATCCCTGGGTACACCTGGACATCGCCAGCACCGACTGGAGCGAGAGGGACCGCGCCTACATCGCCAAAGGCCCCACCGGCATCGGCACCCGCCTGCTGATCCAGTACCTGATCGATGAAACCACGCCTCACCCGCGACGGGTGATCGGTAATGGGTGACACGCGATGACCGCGCTGCGCGAGAAAATCGGCCAGTTATTCATGCTCGGCTTTGCCGGCCAATCGGTGTCGCCGGAACTTGCGGCCCTCCTCGCCGAATACCAACCCGGGGGGCTGATCCTCTTTGCCAGAAACCTGGCATCCCCGACGCAGATGCTCGATCTGACCAACGACCTCCAGAAACGGTCGCCCCATTCGCCGCTGCTGATCGCGATCGACCAGGAGGGGGGCCGCGTCTCCCGGCTGCCGGCCGGGTTCACGATCTTCCCGCCCTGCGCGATGATCGGCCGGTGCCACTCCTCCGAGCTGGCCTATGCCGCCGCCGCCGCCACGGCCTTGGAACTGCGCGCGGTCGGTGTCAACATGAACATGGCGCCGGTGCTGGACATCCACACGAATCCCGACAACCCGATCATCGGGGACCGCGCCTTCGGCTCCGACCCCGACCTGGTCTGTGAATTGGGCCTGGCCACGATCGCCGGGCTCCAGGACCACCGGGTGGTCTCCTGCGGCAAGCATTTCCCCGGCCACGGCGACACCAGCGCCGACTCCCACAAAGAACTCCCGACGGTGGCGGCCTCCCGCGATCGGCTCACCGAGGCGGAGCTGCGCCCGTTCAGCCACGTCATCGCGCAGGGCGAGTTCGGACCGGCGACGCTCATGACGGCCCACGTCCTCTATCCCGCATTGGACGGCCGGTTTCCTGCAACCTTGTCCCCGGCCATCCTCACCGAACTCTTGCGCGAGCAATTGCGCTTCGACGGCGTGGTCCTGACGGACGACATGGAAATGCACGCCATCGTCGATTACTACGGCATCGGCGAGGCGTCGATCCGGGCCTTCCAAGCCGGCGCCGACATCATCTTGATCTGCAAAGACCGAGACCGCGCCGTCGCCGCGATGGAGGCGCTCTACAAGGCCGTGCAGGACGGCACGATCTCCGAAGCGCGGATGGACGCCTCGCTGCGCCGGATTGCGCGGGTCAAAGCGCGGTTCCTCCATCCCTACAAACCGGCCGATCCCAGCACCGCCCACATGATCGTGGGGAACCGGACGCACCGGGCGCTGCTGGGACAACTCCTTGAGGCCGGCCAGCGATCGATCATAGCCCCTGCGTGAAACCGCTCGCCGAAGCCCGGACGCCGCCCGCCGGGCCCAGAGAGATCTGGGCCTGGTGCATGTACGACTTCGCCAACTCCTCCTTCACCACCCTCATCGTCACCGTCGCCTACAGCGTCTACTTCGTGCAGGTCGTCGCGGGAGGCTTGGGGCAGAACGGCGCCGCCGAGCGCGTCTGGTTTTGGGGCTATGCGGTCTCCATGTTGCTCGCGGCCCTCCTGGCTCCACCATTGGGCGCCATCGCGGATGCGCGGGCCGCCAAGCGGACTTTCCTGCTTGGCTCCACTCTCGTCTGCGTCGCCTGCACCGCGCTCCTCGCCTTCGTGCAAGCCGGAGACATCTGGATGGGCTTGATCCTGTTCGGGCTGGCCAATATTGCCTTCGACCTGGGCTTTTTGTTTTGCAGCGCCTTCCTGGTGGAAATCGCCCCGCCAGACAAGATGGGCCGGATTTCCGGCTACGGCTGGGGCCTGGGCTATGCCGGCGGGCTCTTGTCTCTGGCCCTCGCCTATCCCTTCATCAGCGGCGGCTTCGCCGAATCCAATCTGTTCTCCTACCGGCTCAGCTTCGCCGTCACGGCGGCCTTCTTTCTGGCGGCAACGGCGCCCACGTTTCTGTTGCTCCGCGAGCGCGCCCTCCCGCAGCCGGGCGGGGGAGGCTCGATCTGGAAGGACGCCTTCGCCAGGCTGGCCCAGACCACCCGCCACCTCGGCCGCTATCGCGACTTGACCGCCTACCTGATCGCCTACCTGATCTATACGGACGCCATCAACACCGTCATCGTCGCCTCCGCCATCTTCGCAAATAAAGTCCTGGACTTTTCTCCGGGCGATCTGATTATCTATTTCCTGGTCACGCAGGTGACGGCGGGATTGGGCGCGGTGGGATTCGGACAATTGGCCGACCGGATCGGAGCCAAACGAACGATCACCCTCACGCTGGTCCTCTGGATCGCCTTGGCCGGCGGTGCGGCGCTGGTCAGGACCCACGCGCAGTTTTACGCGATCGGCCTGATCGCCGGCGCCGTCCTGGGGGCGAATCAGACCGCCAGCCGGACCCTGCTGGGCCAATTTACGCCGCCGGGGCGGCAGGCCGAGTTTTTCAGTTTCTTTTCTGTCACGGGGAAATTTGCCGCCGTCATCGGCCCCTTGGTCTATGCGGAAGTGACGGCCTGGACCGGCAGCCAGCGCTGGGCCATCGTATCCATGGCCGTCTTTTTTGCCATCGGCTTGTGGGCCTTTCAGCGTGTGGACGAAGCGCGGGGAATCGCGGCAGCTTCGCGAGTCGAAAAGTCGTAAAGTCTTAAAGTCCCGATTCTGCGGCCTGCACCGTTACGACTTTCAGACTTGAAAGATTTTCAGACTTTATGGACTTTTTGACTTGAGAGACTTTTTGACTTTCAGGCAGGAGCTTCGATGGCGTTAAAGAAAGGCGACATCCTCGATGAACGGAAGAGACATCCCGACTCCTGCGGGCTGGTCGTGAAAGTCATGGGCGGAGGCGAGGGGTTCGAGAAGGTCCTCTGTTGCGACCACGAGTTGACGGCCGAGGACATCGTGACGCAGATAGGCTCCCCGCTGGGGCGCAAAAAAGGCGAGATGCCGGTCGCGGTGATCCTGGACGAAAAACTGCTCTACCCGACCTCGTGCGGGCTCCGCGTCATGATCATGGATGGCGGCGCCGGCTTCAAAGAGATCCGCTGTTGCGGCCATTCCCTCACGCTCAATTCGATGTGGGAACTGAAGTTCGGGCAGTTGCGGGGGGCGCCGCCCGCGTCGTCAGGACCGCAGACCGGACCGCAAGGCACGGCCTAACCACCTGCAACCCAGGAGGCTCTACGATGAGCGATCGGTTCGATGTCATGAAGCACCTGCCGTGCCGGGTCGTCCAATGGATGGAATGGCTGGACCGCTGGGGCTATGTCACCACCGGGCTAAGCCTGCTCCTGCTGGGCATGTTGATGTTCGTGTACAGTTGGTACTCCTTTGCGCTCACCATCCAGCACACCAGCCTCCTGGTGGCGGGGCTCAAGCTTCTGAACGACCTCCTCCTGGTCATCATCCTCTTGGAACTGTACCGGACGGTCATCCGGTTCCTGCAGACCGGTATCCTGGCCCTCGAACCCTACCTGGCTGTCGGCATCATTGCCTGCACCAGACGCATCCTGACGGCCAGCGCCGAACTCTCGCACCAACCCGAGATCACGGACCAGCTGTTCAATCGCTACCTCATGGACGTGGGACTCAACGTCACCGTAATCATGGTGCTGATCGTCGCGGTCTTCACCCTTCGGAGGCGGCCTCCCCTGGCGGCCGAGGCCCAGACCAAACCCTAACGGCGATCCCCTTGCTTGCCGAGAATAGATATGGCATCATGCCGCCTCCGATGAGCACTATGGCAAACTTGCTCGAATACATCGGCTGTATTCATATCTTCTTGGGACCCTATCGCGGGAACCCCATCGCGCTCTACTTGCAACGCGGCGAACACGGCTGCCAGATCGCCCCGAAAGTCTATCCCTGGAATGACGTGGTGGGCAAAGGCGAGACACCGAACAAAGCCGCCGCCGATTTCGAAGACAAGTGGAAGACGAAAGGGCTCTCGTCCGATATGTATACGGGCCCTTCCTGGGAAGGCGGGATTAAACCCGAAAGACCGGCTCCGCCGAAACCGGCTGCGGCAGACGTGAAACCGCCGGCAGCGGAAGCCGTAGCCCCCTCCACGCCTCCTGCCGGAAACGCCGGCTAACCTCGCTCGTTTGCTTCCGACGCTGCCGCCGACCGCTCCTGCACCGCCAGCCGGCTATGGTGGCGGCCGTAGAGAACGTACACCACCGTTCCGATCGCGCTCCACACACCGAATCTGATCCAGGTCACCAAGGGCAGAAAAGCCATGAGGCCTAGGCAGGCGGCCATGCCCATCAGCGGCAGCCAGGGCATGAAGGGAATGCGGAACGGCCGCGGTTGATCCGGTTTGGTGCGTCTAAGCACGATCACCGCTGCACAGACCAGGACAAAGGCGAACAGGGTCCCGATGTTGGTCATGTCGGCGGCTTCCCCGATTTGAACGAAGGCGGCCAAGACGGCCACGCCGATCCCCGTCACCCAAGTGGCATGATGGGGCGTGCCGAAGCGGGGATGCACGACCGAGAGCCAGGGGCCCAGCAACCGGTCGCGCGACATGGCGAAGAAGACGCGGATCTGGCCGATCATCATCACGAAAAGGACGCTGGTGATGCCGGCCAAGGCGCCGGTGGCCACCGCCGCCGCCCCCCAACGAAAGCCCGCCAGGCGCAACGCCTCCGCCACCGGCGCATGGATGTCGATCTGCTGATAGGGCACCATGCCGGTCAGCACCGCCGACACCGCCACGTAGAGGACGGTGCAGAGCCCCAAGGAGGCGATGATCCCGACGGGCAAGTCCTTCTGCGGATTGTTCGCTTCCTCCGCGGTCGTCGAGACGGCGTCGAAGCCGATGAAGGCGAAGAACACGATGGCCGCAGCGGCGCCGACCCCTTGAAACCCGTAAGGCATAAAGGGCGTCCAGTTGGCCGGCTCCACCGAGGAGAACCCCACCGCGATAAAGAACAGGATCACGGCCAGCTTGATGAGGACGATAAGTCCGGTCGCCCTGGCGCTTTCCTTCATGCCGCGCACGAGGACCGACGTCACGAAGAGCACGATGATGGCCGCGGGCAGATTGATCAAGCCCCCGTCGACGCCGGGGGGATGGGTTGCCCAGGCCGGCAAGTGCAGGCCGAGGGTTTTCAGCACATTGTTGAAATAGCCGGACCAGCCGATGGCGACCACCACACAGGCGACCCCGTATTCTAAAATCAAATTCCAGCCGGTGATCCACGCCAGAAACTCGCCGAGCGTCGCATAGGAATAGGTGTAGGCGCTGCCGGCCACCGGCATCATGGCCGCAAACTCGGCATAGCAGAGGGCGGCCAGCGCGCAGGTCATGCCGGAGAGGATAAAGGAGAGAATGATCCCCGGCCCTGCGCCGGGACGGTTCGCATCCCCCACCACCGCCGTGCCGATGAGCACGAAGATGCCCGTGCCGATGATCCCCCCGAGGCCGAGCGCCGTGAGGTCCCAGACCGACAAGGATTTTTTCAGCCGGTGCTCCGGATGGTTGCTGTCGGCGATGATCTGCTCGATGGATTTGGTCCGGAACAGGAAATTACCCACGGCGGGCAGCCTGGAGAAACGCTTCGAACAGACGGCGCTGCACCGCGTAGCGATCGAAGAGATATTCCGGATGCCACTGCACGCCGAGGAGAAAAGGATGGCGGCGGCGGTCGGCGGCTTCGACCGCTTCGATCACGCCGTCGGGAGCGACGGCGGTCGCCACCAGAGGCGGCGCGACGGCCTTGATCGACTGGTGGTGCGAACTGTTCACGCGGAGGCTGGCCTGGCGGGTAATCCGACGCAGCAGGCTGTCTGGTGCGACCCGCACCGAATGCGCCGGTTTGGCGGCGGAACCCGGCGCCCGGTGCTGCAACGCCTTGGGAAGTTGTTCGTCGATATCCTGAACCAGACTGCCCCCCAACGCCACGTTGATCGCCTGCATCCCCCCGCAGATGCCGAATACCGGGAGCGCGGTTTTCATGGCTCGTCCGAGCACGGCGATTTCAAAGGCGTAGCGCTGGCGGCTCATGACGCGGAAGGTGTAGCGCTGGCGCTCTCCGTAGAGTTCTGGCGGAAGGTCGGGGCCGCTCCCCGTCAACAACAATCCGTCCAGCCCGTCGAGCAACCGACGCTGCAAGGCGGGGTCGCCCGTCAGGGGCAGGATCACCGGGACTCCGCCCAGGTCTTCGATCGCGCGGGCATAGCGGGCGCGTAAAAAATAGGTCGGCTCGCGGCCGCCCATGTCTTTGCGATCGCCGGCGTTAAAGTCCGGAGTCACCCCGATGATGGGTTTCATCTACTTGGCAGGAGCCTCGTTCCCTTCTTTGCCGGGAGGCACACCCAGGAAACGGACCGCCTTGTCCCCTTTCAGATGATCCGGGGTAATCAAGTAGGTCCCGTACATACTCGTGCCCCAGACCGACAGGGCCGCATCCGTGTCCCCGCCGGAAAAGACATAGGTCAAACCGCCGGTCACCCCCCCCAACACCGCAAAGGCCAGTTTCAACGGCGTGTAGACAAGGGTGAGCACGAAACTGCCGGCCTGGAGTCCGGCGCCCGTGGCGCTCGACTCCTCGTTCGTCACCGCCTGAGACTTGGCTTCCGCCTCCTGAGCCCACACGGTTTGCATCACGGTCACCTGCGTCAATGCCAGGACCAGCACCATGGCCATCGCGCGCCTCCACCTGACTCGGCGGCCGACCGGCTTGCCGATTAAAGATGTCTTTGGAAATGTGTCCACGTCTTCCTCCTCCTTGAGATGCCGGTTGTTCGCGCCTGCGACCAGCCGATCGCCCCTCTCCCCGCAACTCGCGCGCAAGGAGAGTCGCCTGCAATCCTTATAGCAAATTCGACGACGGATGCAAACCCCATCAGCAGCCTAACGGTCTAAAAGTCTGAAAGTCGCAAGTCGAAATGCGGGGCTTAAAGACTTTCTGATTTTACGACTGTGCAACCTCCCTAGCTCATCCCGTGGGGATGTCCAGCTCGGCAAGGAGTTGTTCTTTCATCCGATCCGCTTGTTGCAGCGCAGCGTGGTCCACCTCGACCAGCCAGGCCTCAGCGGGAATCGTCTGGTTGTCCTGCGAAACACCGGCTTCGATTGCCAGGTCGAGCTTGAGCGCACAGAGGCCCTGGACGAAGAGGTCAGACGCGCGGCTTTCGTAGTCGCAGCGTTCCGCATCCGGCGCAACGGCCAGGACGGTCTTCAGCCAAGGGTCAAAGCCGATGGCCTGCCGAATCCGCACGATCTGTTCCTGTTCGATTTCCACCGCCGCCTGCACCCCACCTTTCCAACTCCGCTTCTTCACGTTGAACACGCAGACGACACGGCCCGGCGCGTCGGCAACCGATTCGGGGCCGTAGAAAAGCGTGATGCGATACCGGGGAGCATCAGGAGTTGGACGAGAGGGCATGGCTCGAACTAACGAGTGAACAAAAGGACCAAACCGACAGTCTTATGCCATAGCCTCCACGATCAGGCAAGGCCATTCTCTTGACCGCTATTCCTCCCAGATGTGTCAATTTGACACAGGATGGTGAAAAACCCTCAGGCGAAACAGATGAAAATGTTCCGGCCGGCTCAGTATTAGGAAGCAGAGGATGGGACGAGTTCGATCTCAAAATGCCCTGTTTAGCCATGCGGATTCAGAATCGGCCTTGAGTAAGACCTCAAAACGAGTTTTGGAAGAAGCGCTTCGGGGGAAGGCACGGGATTTGCGTATCTGCGTAGGCGTCTTCTGCACCGTGCTGCTTTACAGGTCTTTGCTGGTTCGCTAGACTAGTCCCCTTTGCTCGATCGAGCGCGACATCTACTCATTATATATAGCACCCCTCCCAGCATCAGCCCCCTTTTTTTCTGGAAGCCCGCCGCCAGCCCTACCATTTTAGCTGCAGTAGGATTTGACGATTTTTCCCCCCTTCCCGCGTTCGCCAAACCACCATAATCGCCGCGCCACTCTAGGCGATCTTCATCTCCATAGCCCACCAAAAAGACCGCTGCACTCGGATTGCAGTCGGATTTCGCCAAAGTGGCCTAGAATGATGCCCCACCAAGAAGCCTTTATTGCAGGATAGAAGCGGGTTTGAACGCGGTTGAAGGGTGATTCGCCATTCGCCAAAGTGCGGCCTTGAGTAACCTAGTTTTCAGGTGGCGTTCGCCAACTTTATTTTGCCAGCGCCCGCGTGAATTGCAGATATAAGTCATTGAAGTCCCGCCAATTCCCGGACAATCCCAGGAATTCCCGGATTCGCCAAGATGGGTGCGGATCTATAACTTCCCCTGCGGGTGGGAAGTGGACGAGGCCTGCCGGACGGTCATCCGCAACGCAGGCTACGGCGACCGCTTCCTGCACCGCACCGGCCATTCCATCGGCGAAGAAGTCCACGGGAACGGCGCCAACATCGACAACCTGGAGACGAAGGACGGGCGCCGCCTCCTGCCGAGGACCTGCTTCTCGATCGAGCCCGGCATTTACCTCGCCGGCGACTTCGGCATCCGCAGCGAGCTGGATGTCTATGTGTCGGACCGCGAGGTCTTCGTCTTCGGCCAACCGGTCCAGACCGAAATCGTCCCGATTCTGAAGTAAGAAGCGCTCAGCGATCAGCTTTGAGCTGCCGAAAACCGACGGCTGATTGCTTGCCTCCCTTGACACCACTCGGCCCAGCGGCTACAGTTTGCCAAGCCTCTCAGCGGACAGGAGCAGGGACATGTTCGGCACGCTTGGATTTTCCGAACTCATCATCATCGCGGTGATCGTCCTGATCATCTTCGGGGCCGGCCGTCTCCCGCAAATCGGCGAGGGCCTGGGCAAGGCGCTGAAGGGGTTCAAAAAAGAGGTGCATGAAGCGCCGCCTCCCCTGGACCCCAACGCCGCCGTGGCCGATCCCAACTCCGCCCAAGCCGCCACGGCTCAGCAACAACCGCCCCCTTCGATCGAAGAAGCCCAGGTGGTTTCACGGCCCCAGGCCGCCCAGGCCCAAGCCGCTTCGAGTCCCACGGCCCCCTATCAACCTGGACCTGAACTGACGCCCGGCACGACGGCGGCGCTCATGGCCTCAGCCGGGCCGCAAAAATACGAGCCCAAAAAATCACAAGGCGCACCCCCATCGACTCCGACGACAACAGCCGCCGCCCAAGCCAAGCCGCTGACCATGGAAGAGCGGCAGGCGCAGGTCGCGACCACTCGCGCGGCCTATCCGCCTGTGCCGGCCGCAGCCCAAGGCAAGGCGCCTCCCAAACGGCCCTCGGCCGTCGTCAACAAGGATGCCGTCGCCAGGGTCCAGGCCCAACAGGCCGCGCTCAAAGCCAAGGCCACCGCAAGCCAGCCGTCCCCGGCCCAGGACATGCAAGGCTTGGGGGAGAGCCTCGGCGACGCCCTCCGAACATTCCGGCAAGCCACGGCCGATGTGCGCAATGCGATCGATCCGGAAATGCGGACGATCCGAGCCGAAGTGGATGCCGCGCAAAAAGAACTCGAACAGTCGCTCGAAGCCGCCAAACAGATGCCGGCCGGCCAAGACGATCCGCCCAAGACCGCGTGACCCGCAACTTGCCGGCCTGTCAGCTCCTTCACTGGCCGGCGTTGACCGTACTCCTGCTGCTTGGCGGATGCTACAGGGACGAGCCTCCGGCCGCGCCGGAATCGGTCCTGCCCACCCTCGTCTCCCTCCTCGACGATCAGAACCCGGAGATACGACGAACCGCCGCCCTCTCGCTGGGAAAGCTCGCGGCACCGGAGACCGTCCCAGATTTGGTCCTGGCGCTGGACGATCCCGATTCGACCGTCCGCCGGTACGGCGTCTGGGCCCTGGGCAATATGGGAGAGGCCTCCCTGGATCAAGCGGGGGATGCCTTGGTGGAAATGTTGGAGGACCCCTCTCCGGACGTGAAGGCGGCAGCCGCCCTGGCCCTGGGGAAGCTCGGCGGCACGCAAGGCATGGTGGAGCTGGTGGCGCAGTACTTGCGCGACCCTGATGTGGCGACGAGACGGGCGGCCGCGCTGGCCCTGGGAGGCATGGAGGCGGCCTCAGCCTCTCCCGCGCTGATCGAAGCGCTCACGGACGAGGATGCCTTCGTCCGGCAAGGCGCGCTGGCCGCCTTGGGCGAACTGGCCGATGTCCGCGCGCTCCCCGCGATCGGCGATCGGCTGCGGCACGATGTGGATGGGGGGGTGAGAAGTGAAGCGGCCTTCCGATTGGGAAAACTCGGGGACGGCAACGGGATGGTCGGCTCTCTGCTGCAAACCGCCTCGGCCGGTGATCCAGATCCGGGGGTGCGCCGCTGGGCAGCCTGGGCCCTCGCCTCGCTTCACGCGCAGCCATGACCGCCGCTCGATGAAACCGACATCGGCACTCCGCAGCCTTCATCGTTCAGTTGCGGACGGTCCGCTCGGAGGCAGGCCCGGCTTCTGAAGCGACCCGATCAATTCCACCACCCGGTTGCGGACCTTGTCTGAAATTTCCGTGAACTTGACGCCCATGCCGGGGAAGAGGGTGTACTGGTCCGCTTTCGGGCAGACCCACGCCACCACGCCCTTGGCCTCCAGCCATTCCGTCTGGCGATTCGGCAACGAGAACGACAGCGCGATCTTGGTGCCCACGGGAAAGGGAGCCGTGCTTTCGATAAAGAGCCCGCCGCCGCTGACGCCGGACGCGCGGCCGTCGATTTTCCCCCCCTCGGGCGTTCTGTACTGAACCCTAATCAGGACCGACACCCGCCGGTGGGTTCGGGATTCGACCGGGTGCACCTTCCTGTTCAAGGCCTGAATCCACTCGATGACGGTGGCCCAATGCACGGTACCCAGCACGTCTCCGTCTGAATCGACCAGGGTGAACATCTCCTGCTCGCGGTCCACTTCCAACACCTTGCCCTTATGGGCCTCGGTGAGCGCGACCGGCAGGCGGAGGCGGTCTCCCGGCTCTGTTTTCTTCATATTCATTACTACCTAGTATACCGAAGAACGCCGATTTGCCAAGCCAAAGCGTAAAAACGAACAGGGCGGCCCCACCTCGTGGAGCCGCCCTGTTCCTGTATCCCTCTGATCGAGGCTCCGCCGGCCCTAGGCGCTCTTCATCTCCTTGTCCTGCTCGAAGATCCTGATCGGCTGGCACTTGCCGTGGATGACTTCCTCGGTGATCACGACTTCCTTGATCGCTTTCTGAGAGGGCACGTCGTACATGACATCCAGCATGACCTCTTCCAGGATCGCCCGCAGCCCGCGCGCCCCGGTCTTCTGCTGGTAGGCCTTGCGCGCGATCGCCCCCAACGCGCCGTCCGTGAACTTCAACTTGACCTTCTCGAAGGACATGAGCTTCTCGTACTGCTTGGTCAGCGCGTTGCGCGGCTCGGTCAGGATGCGGACGAGCGCTTTTTCGTCCAGTTCTTCCATGGTCGCGGCGACCGGGAGGCGGCCGACGAATTCCGGGATCAGGCCGTATTTCAGGAGGTCCTCCGGTTGGACCTGCGCCAGAAACTCACCCAGCCGATTTTCGTTTTTGCCCCGCACGTCCGCGCCGAACCCCATCGACTTCTTGTTCAACCGCTGTTCGACGATCGACTCCAACCCGACGAAGGCGCCGCCGCAGATGAACAGGATGTTGCTGGTGTCCACCTGGATGAATTCCTGGTGGGGATGCTTGCGGCCGCCCTGGGGCGGGACGTTGGCCACCGTGCCTTCGATCAGCTTGAGCAACGCCTGCTGCACGCCCTCCCCGGACACGTCGCGCGTGATGGAGGGGCTGTCGCTCTTGCGGCTGATCTTGTCGATCTCGTCGATGTAGACGATGCCGCGCGCGGCCCGCTCGACATCATAGTCGGAGGCTTGGAGGAGCTTGAGGATGATGTTTTCGACGTCCTCGCCGACGTAGCCGGCTTCGGTCAGCGTCGTCGCGTCCGCCAGGGTAAACGGAACGTCCAGGTAGCGGGCCAAGGTCTGCGCCAGCAGGGTCTTCCCCGTGCCGGTGGGCCCGATCATGAGGATGTTGCCCTTCTG
>Ga0194120_10009715_pt1 | contig 12103 bp, 13 predicted proteins | sample TA2MahCa65mmetaG_FD_148642 | JGI IMG/M metagenome (GOLD analysis project Ga0194120, IMG submission 148642) | Freshwater microbial communities from Lake Tanganyika, Tanzania - TA2015019 Mahale Deep Cast 65m | ecosystem: Environmental > Aquatic > Freshwater > Lake | place: Tanzania: Lake... | reverse complement strand
CACCGATCATCAGGCCGAGGCCGGCGGCGCGCGCCGCCGCCGCGAGGTCCAGCGCCTCCGCCACGCCGGACTTCATCAGCTTGATGTTCACCACATCGGCCGCGCGCGCCCGGGCAATCCGCCGCACATCCGCCGCAGTGCAGACCGCTTCGTCCGCCGCCACGAGCCAGCCGGACTGCTCGCGCAGGGCTCGCATGCCGGCGAGATCGTCCTTGGGCAGCCACTGCTCCAGCAGCGCCGGTCGGATCCCCTCCGCGGCGAGCAGGCGCACGAGTTGACCCGCCGCACGGCGGCTGAGTCCGGCATTTCCGTCGAGCACCAGCGGCGCCCGCGGTGCCACGTCGCGAATCGCCACGAGCCGCGCGAGATCGCGGCGCGGCCCGCCGGCACCCCCGATCTTCACCTTGATGACCCGAATGCGCCGTCGCCGGATGGCGCGAGCGGCGACGGCCGCCTCGTCGGCCGTCCCGGTGGTAACCGTCATATCGGTTTCGAGCGTCGTGCCCGCACCGCCGAAGAACTTCCACAACGGCACCTGCTCGCGGCGGGTGAGCGCATCGAGCAGCGCCGTCTCGAGGGCGCAGCGCGCGGAACCGGAGCGGATGCGGGATCGCCGCGCAAACTCGCGGCCGATCGCCCGCCAGTCGGCCGCCGCGCAGTTCGCCAGCCACGGCTGTGCCGCCTGCAACGCCGCGCGCGCGTCCGCCTGCGTTTCGCCATTGTAGGGCGGCAGCGGGGCGGCTTCGCCGTGGCCGCGCGTGCCATCGGAAAGCTCGACCGCGACGAGCACGTTGTTGGCCGCCGCCTGCGCGCCCCCGGAGATCCCAAACGGCGCGTGCAGCGGAATGTCGAGGGCGGTGGCGCGGATCGAGCGGATGCGCAGGGTCGGTTGCACTCCGCCACCACACCGGGCGTCACGGGCAAGGCAACTCCGGATCGGCCGCGCCCGCCCACACGCCGGGCAGCGGCGCGCGGCAGTGGCCGCAACGCCCCTCGGCATCGATCCGATTCCGGCGGATCGTCCAGCCGGCCCGCTCGACCACCAGTTGGTGACAGTGCGGGCACCACGTGTGCTCCCAGCGGCCGACGCGACCGGGGCGGTTGCCGGCATAAACGAAGCGCAGGCCTTCCCCGGCGCCAATTTCGGCGGCGCGCAGCAGTTGCGCCGTGCCGGTCGGCGCCGTCTCCCTCATCTGGTAGTCGGGATGAAACGCCGTCACATGCCACGGGATGTCGGGGCTGACCGAGGCGATGAACCGCGCGAGCGCGCGGAGTTCGGCTTCGTCGTCATTGAAGCCCGGCACGACGAGGGTGACGATCTCGAGCCAGAGCCGGCGGGCATGCACGGCGCGGATGGTCTCGAGCACGCGCCCGAGATTGCCGCCGAGCGACCGGTAACGGCGCGCGTCGAAGCCCTTGAGGTCGATCTTGATCGCGGTGAGCAGCGGGCCGAGGTACTCGAGCACTTCCGGCGTGGCGTGGCCGTTCGAGACCAGGGCGCAACCCAGCCCGGCCGGCCGCGCCAGGCGGAAGATCGCCGCCGCCCACTCCGCGGTGATCAGGGGTTCGTTGTAACTCGAGACCACCAGCCGGGCGCCGGCGCGCCGCGCACACTCGACGACCGCCTCCGGCGTAATCCGGCGCATGGCGCCGGCCGCCGCCGAATCGCGCAGCGCCTGGCTCGTCACCCAGTTCTGGCAGTAGGCGCAGTGCAGGTCGCAGCCGAGCATCCCGAAGGTCAGCGCGAACGCCCCGGGCTGCACGTGGTAAAACGGTTTCTTTTCGATCGGGTCGTTCTGCAGGCCGTTGACGTATCCAAACGGAACCTGCAGGCGCCCGCCGCGGTTGAAGCGCACACGGCAGATCCCGCGCCGATTCTCGCCGATCAGGCAGCGATGCCCGCAGGCGACGCAGCGCACTCCGCGGCCCTCGAGCCGCCACAATGCGCCCTCCGCGGTGCCTGCGTCGAGCCGCTCCGCCAGCGTGGGATTGGCCACGGCCGGAGCCACCTCGCCTCCCGGAGGCGGAGGCTCGTCGCCAACCGGCGGCAGTTCGCGGTCGATGCTCATCGGGTCCACTCCTCGCCCCCACTCTGCTCCGGATGGAGGGCGGTGTCAAAGCCGGTGGTTCTTGCTTTCGCAAAAACCAAGGCTCGCCGCACCGCAGCGCGCGTTTCGGAACCAGGACGGCGAGTCTACGCACAACTTCATTAATCCTCGCACCCTGTGGTGTGCTCTGCTGAACAGCAGAGCCACACACTGGTTGGGGCGCCTGCGCGAAAACCATTGCGCCGGGGCACCTCGGCCGGGGATGTTTGGGGCGGGTGTGGCATGCGTCGCTCGCCGGCGCACGCGGCCCGGATCAATCACCATGAATATCCTCCGTCTTCCTGAACTGCGCCGCGTCAGCGGCGTCTCCGTCGAAGCAGCGCTGCTCGCCCGGCGCTCGGTACGGGAGTACCGGCCGGAGGCGCTGACGCTCGCGGAGGCGGGGCAGTTGCTGTGGGCGGCGCAAGGGCTCACCGGCAGCGAGGGCAAGCGCACCGCGCCCTCGGCCGGGGCGACGTTTCCGCTCGAGACCTACCTGGTGGCGGGCCATGCGGCGGGCTTCGAGGCGGGAGTCTATCACTACCGGCCGGCCCAGCACGAAATCGCCGGAATTGTCCCGGGCGATCTCCGGGTGGCCCTGGCGGCGGTGTCCCTCAATCAGGACTGCGTGCGAAACTGCGCGGGCGCGATCGTGTTTGCGACGGTGGTGGCACGCACCGCGGCCAAGTACGGCGCCAACGCCGCGGCTTATGTCGATATGGAGGCGGGGCACGCCGCGCAAAACGTGGCGCTGCAGGCCGTGGCGCTCGGGCTCGGCACGGTGATGATCGGCGCCTTCGACGAAGAACCCCTGGTCAAGCTGCTGCACCTGCCGCCAGAACACCGCCCGCGCTACTACGTGGCGGTGGGCCGCCCAAAGTAGGCGATCGGCCGGCCGACGCCAGCCCGGCAACTTCCCCACGCGGTACGCCGGCGGCAACGTTTCTTCGGTGGACGTGCCCTTGGGAGGCGCGCGCGGGAAGTAGCGCGGAGCTTCAGCCCGCGCTGAGAAGAAACCGGAGGTGGAACTTGGCACACGGGTCTCAGTGGAACGTGCCGATGGGATTCCTCGGGTGGCGAAGCAAGGGCAAGCTCGCCCTGCACCTCGATGCGGGATTCTGAACGCGCGTTCAGAATCACAAGCTCAACCCGACCCGCGGAATACCCGAGACAATCGGAAGGAAGATCCGCGAACCGGGTCGCCACGAACTACGGCCAGGAACCACACGAAGCGCCAATCAAGGGGTCGAGCCAGCCTGCCGTCGTTCCGACGACGAACCGGCAAAATCGACGAGCCTCGCGCTGGCGCAGGACCGCGCCGCGCTGTTTGTCGGTTCGGCCAAGGGGCTGGGCAGCTACGCCAACGAGCGGGGGCCGACGAGCCCGCTGGCGGGCGACGGCAGCCCGGCGCAGTGGGGGCGCGGCGACCACCTCGCCCGCCTCCAACGCGGCAGCGTCAGTCGCGTCGAGTTGTCGCGCTTGCCGTCGGAGATCAAGGCGTTCACGCGCCAGGCGCTGGCCAATTCGCCGTACAACGACGAGCTGCTGGCCCGAGCGCGCCCGCCGCAGGCGGGGCCGTCGATCGTGCCGCGCGAAGTCGGCGCCGGCTCGCCGATCAAGCACGTCATCTACATCATCAAGGAAAACCGCACCTACGATCAGGTGCTGGGCGACCTGCCGCAGGGCAACGGCGACCCGCGCCTGTGCATCTTCGGCCGGCCGGTGACGCCCAACCACCACAAGATCGTCGAGGAGTTCGACGAGTTCGAAAAGAACTTCGCCTCGCCCGACCCCGCGAAACGACTGCCCAACTTTATCGTGATGAGCCTGGGCGAGAATCACACGCGCGGCACGACGCCCGGCGCACCCACGCCGGTCGCCGCCGTCGCCAACAACGACTGGGCGCTGGGTCAGCTGATCGAGCGCGTGAGCCACTCGCGCTACTGGCCGCAGCTCGCCATCTTCGTGATCGAGGACGACGCGCAGAACGGACCGGATCACGTCGACGCCCGGCGAACCGTGGGGCTCGTCGTCAGCCCCTACGCCCGCCGCAAGATCGTCGACTCGACGATGTACACGACTTCCTCGATGGTGCGGACCATCGAGCTGCTCCTCGGCCTGCCGCCGATGACCCAATACGATGCCGCCGCGATGCCGATGTACGCCTCGTTCGGCGTGCAGCCCGACCTCACTCCCTACCGGCATCTGCCGCCCGAGGTCGACGTCAACGCGAAGAACAGCCCGCGGGCGCCCGGCGCCAAGGTGTCGCTGACGATGGATTTCTCCGAATACGATCGGACGCCGATGTTCGAGTTGAACGAAATCATCTGGAAGAGCGTGCGCGGCGAGCACAGCGAGATGCCGCTGCCGATCTCGCGCTTCCATTTCCGTTACTGAGCCGCCGGCAATGCCGGCCCATGCACCTGAGAATCCAGTTTCCTCCCGATACCAATCGCTGCGTTTCTCCGATTACTTCTGTGGGCGCGGTGCCCACACCGCGCGAGTGTTGTCGCCCGGTGTGCCCATGAGGCACGACGAGGGCGTCGGCATGTGTTTGGCGACGAGCCACGATGTCGGCTGCGACCTTGCGTCGCAACTCGAACGGCCTGACCCCAGCTGGCTCACTGCGTGCGCAACGCCTCGCAGACGCGCGTTGCTGCGTCGGTGTCTTGCGAGGCATAGGAGAGGAATACGGCTTTGCCGGATTCTGCCATTGGGGGGCGAAATGGGTGGGCTCGGACGAGCCGCCACATTGGAAAGCCAGCCGCCAGAGCGTGTCGCGGCTGACGAGAAGGCGCGCGGCCATGTCGGCCGTCGAGATTCCGCGCCTGCGCCGGGCGAGCGCAAAGTCGCGGCCCAACTGGCGCCGGGCCTGGGCGGCGGGGAGCGGAAGAGCCGTAGCGGTGGGCATGGCGTTAATACCCGACATAGCTGACGCAATGTCATCTTTTGACTGCCATATCTGACAAGGCCGGGCCCGACAGCGATGTGGACCTGCTCGTCGTGCTGGACCGGGTGGAAAACCGGCGGCAGGTGGCGGTGGGGTTGCGGCGATTGCTCGCCGATCTGCCTTTGGCGAAGCGCTGAAGTGCCTGCTATGGACCTTTCGTGCAGAATTACGCAACCCGAACATCTCATTCCCCGACCAAGCGCAGCGCTTCGCGCCTCACGGCGGGCGAAAGGTAGAGCCCGGCTTTGGCTGCGGCATCGAGGACCGACGCGAGATTCGGGGTTAGTTTTCCGCGCTTTGCGCGCATGAGCACTCCCACTGTGCCGCACACGGCCACGTCAAACACATCAGCGCAACGACGGGCGGCGCGATCGTCCAGGATCGCGGTAAAATCCGGATGGTGGCGGGCCCAGGTCAGCACCGCGCTTTCACCAGCCCCGAGATCCCACGCCGCAATTTCGGAGTCGATTCGGTCGATCGCGCGCACGTGCGGGGTGCCGGCGGCCTGCAGCCAGCCGCGCGCGGCGTCTTCTGGCGGACCGGTTCCGATTTCCCGCGCGACGGCGGAGGGAATGACGATCTCCGCCGCGAGTCGTTCAAGCCAGTCGAGGTGTCCGAGTTTGCCGAGACAGATCAGCGGCGACGCGTTGACGACCCATTTGTCGGGACCGGCCATCGATGGCACTCAGGACGGGCCGAGTTCGCGCGCAAGTTCACCCGGCTCGACCTGGAAGGGCGAGACACGGAAGCGTTCAAGCGCGGAAATGAAATCGGCGCGGCTCAGGCCGGCCAGCTCGGCGGCCTTCTCCTGCGAGAATTTGCCCAGCTCATACCATTTGACCGCGGCGGTCAGGCGCAGCTCGGCCGCAAATTCCGCCTTGCTCTGGCGCAGGGCGGAGAACGCGCCTGCCGGCATGTCGATGGTGATTTGCGTGCTCATTTCGGGGGAACGTAGGACAGATGGTGGGCGATGCAACGGCTAATCGAAACCGATTGCAGATGCACTTCGAGGGCCATGATCAACGCACGGTGTTCACGCCGTTGATGTTTCCTCACGAGGGGGGTCGCCTTGCGCCGTGTGGCGCTGTTCTTTCTGCGCCTCGAGCCAGGCGATCACCCGGGCGTCGCCGTGGCGTTTGGCCGGCTGGCTCAACACGTCGGCATCGAGCAACCACTTCACAGCTTGAGCTTCTTCGGCAGTTGGCGGCTGCGCGGCGGCAGGTCATCCATCGGCACCGGACAGGATTTCAACACCGCCAGCCAGTTCCGCGGTTTGCGTTTCACGCGACGCAGCACGATCTCGTCCTCCGCCTCATCGTAGAAGGCGGCAAACGCGTCGCCCGGCTCCGCGGGCGCGAGCGCCGCCGGAATGCTGAATCGCCGCTTGGCATCGAGGGTCAGGATCATGGTGGGATAATCCCACGGATGGCGCCGACTCTCAACAAAGCCGGCGGTCGGGAGGAGCAGAAGGACGGAACTGCAGTCCGCCCATGTGCAGGGCGACCGCGCGATTCCAGTCCGCTGGGATCTCGCGCTCGGCCACTACGCCTCGGCGCTGACGCAACCGGACGACTCCGCCGGCCGCGAGAAACGCGCCGCCGCGCTCCGCCAAGCTCTCGCCCTGCTCGACGAATCTACGGACGAGGCGAAGCAGCTCTCCGAAGAACGCGAACTCCGCCGCCTGATCGACGAGGAACTGGCGAAGCTCGAGCGGAAGTGAGGCCGGTTTGCCGCCTCGCTCCCGGCCGGCTACGACCGGATTGGTCCGTCCGGGGATGCAATCTACGGAGATTGCAATTCCGCCGGGTAATCTGATGCTGGCCGCATGTCCGACGACGCCACCATTGCCGTGATGATCGAGCGCATTCGCGCGGCCTGTAATCCGCGGCGAATCGTGCTTTTCGGCTCGCGCGCGCGCGGTCAGGCCGGGCCCGACAGCGATGTGGACCTGCTTGTCGTGCTGGACCGGGTTGAGAACCGGCGACAGGTGGCGGTGGGGTTGCGGCGATTGCTCGCCGATCTGCCCCTGGCGAAGGACCTCGTGCTCGCCACGCCGGAGGAAATCGCCAACCGGGGAAACCTCGTGGGCAGCGTGCTTCGGCCGGCGCTGCGCGACGGGATTGTGCTGCATGAGCGCGGCTGAAGCAGAAGCGGCCCGATGGTTGCGCTTTGCCCGGGAGGATTTGCGCACCGCGCAGGCGCTGCTGCGCGATCCGGATTCGTTGATTCCTCGTCATGCCTGCTGGCTCGCCCAACAGGCGACCGAGAAGGCCATCAAGGCCTTGTTTGTTCGCGCTCAGATCGATTTTCCGCGCACCCATGATCTCGACTTGCTTTGGAGCAAACTCCCGGCGGCGACCCGCGCCGCGATTCCTTCCGAGGCGCTCGCAGAATTGAGCGAATGGGCGGTGGAGTCGCGTTATCCCGGCGACTGGCCCGACGCCGACGCCGCGGATGCGCGTGCCGCGGTCGCCGCCGCCGCCAGCGTGTGCGCCCAAGTCGAATTGCTCGCGAATTCATAGGGACATTGGCATGGGGTCGGCGGCCGAAGTGATCGGCGGATGCAAGATGAAGGCCCTGCAAGCCTTCGGCGCGAAAGGAGGTCACAGCCTCGACGTGCGTTGGACTCTCGCGCGCAGCCACTACGCCTCGGCGTTGACGCAGCCGGACGACGACGCCGGCCGCGAGAAACGCGCCGCCGGGCGGTCGCGGCGATCAGTCGGTTTTTGACCGGCACCAGGCCGTCGGCCGCGAAAATCCGCTCGCCGCAGAAGATGAAGGCACCACGTTGTCGTCGTGCCCCTTCGATCCCGCCCACTGCTCCCGCTGGTCCCTTGCCTGGGTGGAGCTGCTGGCGGCGGCCAGACACTTCCAGCCATGAACTCCGCTCGTCTCCGTCTGGCGGCCCCGCGCCTCGGTGTCGTCTGGATCCTCTTCGTCTCGCTGGCCGCGACGCTGCCCGCCGGCGTGACCGGGCTCGAAATCGTCGAGCGCTCGGCCGTGCTCGACGGAAAGGCCTTTGGTCGCGCCGGCGCCTATGAGCGCATCGTCGGCCGCGTGCGGTTTGCGCTGGAACCGGGCGCGGCGGCCAATGCCGCCGTCCGCGACCTCGCACTGGCGGAGGCGGACGCGAACGGGCGGGTGGCGTTCTCGGCCACGTTCTACCTGTTGCGGCCGGTCGAGGCCGCACCGGGCAACGGCACCCTGCTGCTGGAAGTGCCCAATCGCGGCAGAAAGGGCCTGCTCGCCCGCTTCTGTCTCGCGCGCAGCAGCGACGATCCGCGGACGGCCGATCATTTTGGCGACGCGTGGCTGTTCGAGCAGGGCTTCACGCTCGGGTGGATCGGCTGGCAATGGGATGTGCCGGACGCCCAGCCGCTCCGCCTCGACCCGGCGCGCCTGCGCGATCCGCACGCGCCGGGGCTGGTGCGCGCAGAGTTCATCCCCGACCGCGACACCCCGCAGATGCCGCTCGGCGATCGCGAGCACCACCCGATCCCGCTGGCGGAGGCCTTGCGGCTCGGCGTCCGCGACACGCCGGAGGAACCCTCGCGCGATCTCGCGGCCGGCACGTGGCGGATCGTCGAGGGCGGCCGCGCCGTGGAATTGGACGGCGGTTTCCGGGCCGGGCGCATGTACGAGCTGGTCTACCGCGGGACGGCGGGCGTCGTCACCGGCCTGGGGCTCGTGGCTTTCCGCGATTTCGTGGCGTTCGCGAAACACGGCGGCGCCGCGGCCGATGCCCTCGGCGCGCCGCGCCGGGCGATTGGCTTCGGCGTTTCGCAATCCGGCCGCTTTCTCCGGCACTTCCTCTACGAGGGATTCAACGCCGACGAACAAGGGCGGCTCGTGTTCGACGGCGTGTGGGCCGACGTGGCGGGCGCGGGCCGCGGCAGCTTCAATCAGCGTTACGGGCAGGCGTCGCGCGACGGGAACCCGTGGACCAACGTCCTCTACCCGACCGATGTCTTCCCGTTCCATGATCGCGAGACCCAGGACCCGGTCACGGGTCGGCGCGACGCCCTGCTCGCGGCGGCCGAACAGGCCCGGGTCGGGCCAAAGATCTTCTACACGAACAGCTCCTACGAGTACTGGGGGCGCGCCGCGGCGCTCGTGCACTCCGCGCCGGACGGCCGGACCGACGTGCCGTTGGCGCCGGCGACGCGTTATTATGCGATCGCCGGGGCGCAGCACGGCGCCGGCACAATCCCGCCCGCCACGGGCAACGCGCGTTTCCCGGCCCTGCCGACCGACCAGCGCCCGCTGCACCGTGCGCTGCTGGCGGCGCTGCAGACCTGGGTGGCGGACGACCGTCCGCCGCCGGAGTCGGTGTATCCGCAACTGGGCGACGGAACGTTGGTGCCCGCCGAGGCCCTCGCGCTGCCGAAGCTGAAAGACGTGGAGTTGCCGCGTTACCCGCGGCGGGCGCGGCGGCTGGAGTTCGGCGCGGACTTCGAGCGAACCGGCATCATGACCGCCGAGCGGCTGGAGTCGCGCGGCGCCTTTCCGCTGCTCGTGCCGGCGCTCGATGCGGACGGCATCGATCGCCGCGGTCTCCGGCTGCCGCAGGTCGCCGTACCGCTCGGCAGCTACCTCGGCTGGAATTTCCGCGCGACGAGCGGGCAGGGGCATCTGGTGAACTTCCTCGGCTCGTTCATCCCGTTCGCCAAGACCGCGGCCGAACGCGCCGCGCGCGGCGACCCGCGGCCCGCCATCGCGGAGCGTTACCGCGATCGCGAAGATTATCTGGCGCGCGCCCGGGCCGCCGCCGACCAGCTCGTGCGCGACCGCCACCTCCTGCCAATCGACCGCGACCGCGCAGTCGATCAATGTGCGCAACTCTGGGACCACGTGATGCGCTGAAACCGCTCCGTCTCGCGTCCGTGCGCCGCTTCCCCACCCCGGCCCCGCCGCGGCCGGTCAGACCGCGCCCGCGCCGGAACTTGAAGTGGCGCCTGACGAGGCCGTCGCAACGGTTGGTGGCCTCCGCGTTTACCTCCGGCGATCATCAACCGATCGTCAGCAGAATCGACGGCTGGCGATCGAGGTCTTGATCCGTCCCAGCCAGCTCCCCAGCACCTTGGGCAAAAGGTGGGCCGGCCGGCCGCAGGCCCAGCGTTGACCGCGCCGCGCGAAGGCTCCAGCCTCGCGCCGATGAAACCCCTCAACCGCCGCCAGTTCCTCCAGTCCACCACCGCCTCCGGGGCCGGTCTGCTCATTCTCCCGACCGGAACCCTCTTCGGCCAGAACCGGCCGAGCAACAAACTCAACGTCGCCTTGATCGGCGTGTGGGGCCGCGGCCTCGCGCACTACAACGCCCTCGCCAAGGAAAACGTCGTCGCGCTGTGCGACGTCAACGAGCTGCGCTTCCCCGACGCGCTGGCGAAGTTTCCCGGAGCCCGCACGTACATCGACTGGCGAAAATGCCTCGAACAAAAGGACATCAACGCCGTCGTCTGCTGCACGCCCGACCACCATCATGCGCACATCGCCGTCTGGGCGATGAACCGCGATATGCATGTCTACATGGAGAAGCCGATCGCGTTGACGGTGGCGGAGTCGCGACTGGTGCGGGAGACGTATCTGAAGAAGAAGCACAAGCTGGCCACCCAGGCCGGCACGCAGCGCCACGCCCACCCGAATTTCGCGCGGGTGCGCGAAATGGTGCAGGACGGCGCGATCGGCGACCTGCAGGCGGCGGCGGCCTGGGGCAACCGCCAGTTGCCGCGGCCCGGCTACCTCCCGGCCGAAGGCTCGCCCCCGGAGACCCTCCATTTCGATCTCTGGCTCGGCCCTTCGCCCGCCCATCCCTACAACCCGGGCTACTTCTCCGGCAAGGCGGGCGCAAATTGCCTCCAGTGGAACATGTTTTGGGACTTCGGCACCGGCCAGGTCGGCGACATGGGCAACCACACGATGGACCTCGCCTGGAACGCGATCGACGCCTCGTGGCCGACCGCGGTCGAGGCGACCGGAGATCCCTACAATCCCGACGTCACCCCGGTGGCCCTCATCTCGCACTTTGACCTGCCAGCGAACAACTGGCGGCAGGAGATGCGCCTGAGCTGGTTCCAAGGCGGCGCGCTCCCGAACTCCCCCGCGCGCTGGATCGACCTCGACAAGATCGGCCATGGCGCCCTCTTCAAGGGCACGAAGGGTGTGTTGGTGGCGGACTTCACCACGCGCATGCTGATCCCCGCCGCCAACGCGGACCTCACCTCCTACCGGCCACGGCCGGCCGACAAACTCATTCCGCCCGTCGGCGACTTCCAGGAGGAGTGGATCAACGCCTGCAAGGGCAGCCTGAAGACGTCGTGCAATTTCGACTACAACGGCCTCATGACCGAGACCATGGCGCTCGGCCTCGTCGCCTACCGGGCGGGCAAGAAGCTGAAGTACGACGGCGTCAAGGGCCTCACCGACGACGACGCGGCCAACAAACTGCTCACCCGCCCGTACCGCATGGGCTGGCCGATCAACGGTTGACCCCGCGTCGACGCGCATCACCCCCGGGCATCGGCAGCCAACCGGCCGGCGGTTGGCTGTGCGCCCCGCGGGGAGGGTTCTTTCCCGCGCAGGTTTCCCATCAGGTGGCGGCGGCCCGCCGCCTGAACCGGTTCGAGCCGGTGCCCCGAACACCCCACGTCTCCCCATGAGTGCGAATACCCCACTGCCGTTCAGCCGCCGGAGTTTTGTCGCCGGCGCCGCCTCCAGCGGCGCCCTCCTCGCCTGGGGGCAGCTGCGCCCGGCCACCGCCGCGACGCACCCGGCCACCGCCGCCGATGCGAAAGCCGCCGCGCTGCCGCTGAACTTCGCCAACTCCGCGGACTCGCCGATCGCCGCCCTCCTCCAAGACATCCCGCTGCCGCGGCTCGTGGCCATCGAGACCCGGTTTGACCGGCCCGTCCTGGCCGACGTCGGGCAGGAGTTCCTCTCCAAGCTCCGCGCTTCGCGCGGGCTCGAGGGCATCCGTCCTGGCATGCGGTTGGCCGTCGGCGCCGGCAGCCGGGGCATCACCAACCTGCCGCTCGTCACGCGCCTCTTGCTCGACGAGCTGAAGAAGGCC